>ERZ1034946.115-NODE-115-length-67652-cov-25.566253_pt1 | contig 67652 bp, 62 predicted proteins | sample MGYA00520591_ERZ1034946 | MGnify/ENA primary metagenome ERZ1034946 (study PRJEB33766, sample SAMN09781753) | gut metagenome | biome: gut microbiome | host: Homo sapiens | place: Madagascar | study: EMG produced TPA metagenomics assembly of the PRJNA485056 data...
AGGCGACCCGTCCCTCTACCATATACGATATCCACTTCTTTAGGGAATTCACACTCGGAGACGTTACAGCTGCCGGAAGGCATTCTGTCCGTTCCGGGAGTTCGTCCGGTTAGCCAATGATCATTGACTAACTTTCAATTTAGCTAAGCAGGCCTTTAGCAGTTCCTGCACATTTTCAAATGCATAGTCCGGCAGGTAGGGGGTATTCGGCTCTCCTTCGGGGGTCAGGATATCCTCTTTTTGCGCTTCGCCGGTGAAGAGAACGCAGGTGTCCACGCCGCCATTGATGCCGCAGGCAATGTCGGTATACAGGCGGTCGCCTACGACGAGGGTTTCTTCCGGGGGAAAGCCGGAGACATTCAGGCAGAGGTTCACCACTTCTTTGCTGGGTTTGCCCAGGTAGACAGGCTTTTTGTCTGTGGTGGCGGTGATCATGTCGCAGATGGCGCCGCAATCGGGGATGAAACCAAAATCAATGGGACACCGCAGATCCGGGTTGGTGCCGTAAAAAGGGACATCCTGCGTGAATAAAACCTTGCAGACCTCTGTCAGCTTTGCATAATTTAATTCACTGTCATAGGCAACAACTACACAGTCGATGCTTTCTTCACAGACTTCCGTAACGTGGAGCCCGTTTTTTCTGAGTTCCGCAACGAAGGAAGCGGTTCCCAGTACAAAAATCTTTTTATCTGCATAGTGCTCTTTCAGAAAACGCAGTGTCATATATCCGGAGGTGATGAACTGATCCTCGGTGCTGTCTAAATGAAAGGCCTCTTTAAATTTTTTCACATAGTCCAATCCGCTTTTGGTAGAATTGTTGGTGATGTAATAAGCCTTGCCGCCGATATCGTTGATATAGCGGATCAGATCGGCACTGCCATCATATAAAGTATCACCGACGGCAATCGTACCGTCAATATCAAACAGAAAAAGCTTCTTATTTTTCAAACGGGATAATTTCTCTTTGTCACGGAAAATATTTTTCGGGTCAAATGTGTTCATAATCTCCTCATTTCTAAGCATGACGCTCAGACTCATGTTAGCAATCAATCCCCGGTGTGTCAAGGAAAAGGGCGGTCAATTTAAAAACTACAATTTGAAAACTTTGATTGTAAATGAAATAGTGAAATGATATAAATAGTATGGAAGTGTTTTTATGAAAATATCACAATATAGAAGTATTTTATGAATGACAGACGTATAGAGTAAAAGAATATTTGATCTATGTGAAATATTAAAAAGCATAAATGCAAAGGTAATGAAGAATTGCAGTACATTAAGCGTGCACATAGATTTGCATTATGAGGAACAGCAAAGTAAAAATATATTAAACGGAGAAACGATGATGGAAGAAAAGAAAGACAAAGGTCTGCAGGGAAACGAGAAGATAGAGGAAGCAATCGCCGCGCTGCAGCAGGAACCGACGGAGGAACTGTTAGCGCATGCTCTGACGCAGGTACGCAGGCGCATGCGGGAGCAGGGGCAACTGATCGTAGCGGTGGAGCCGCCTTCCGCAGATGTGAAGGAAGCTGTGACACAGGCCGCCGGGACAGCCATGCGGCTGCAGGCAGTGCAGACCTCAGATGGGAAAAAATGGTGGTCGGCTTTTACCGGTTTTGAGGAAGAACTGAAGGGCAGCGGAAGCGTGATGTCCACATTCCTCACGGATATCGAGCAATTGTTCCGCATGGCGCTGACGGCAGACGGCATCGAGGGCGTGATCCTGAATCCCTGGAACAGGACACTGATGCTGGATAAACACTTGATCCGTATTATATTAGGTGATTAATATAGTGATAAATAAGCTGAGAACAAGGATTAGTGCCAAAATACCTAAGAAACGTATTGAGATTACGCAACATGAAGATTAGTGTGAAATTAAATCTTTTCGCATGTGGGATTTGTAGCTGCGTATGCTTGATACAAACTTATTATGCACAAGCGATATGTGTGGGAATGAGGATTTATATGGCAGAAAAATATGAGCTTCCGGTTCTTTTTACAGAGGAAGAGCGTCGGGAATATGCCGCATGGGGCATGAAAAAAGAAAAAACATTGTTTCCTTTCGCAATCGCTACGATTCTGATCTATATCGCCGCGGCTGTTCTGATCGTGATAAAAGTCTGGGGTGTAAGAGAAGCCGATCACATCTGGTTTCAAATCCTGGTACAGAGTGCCTGGATCCCGGAACTGACGGGAGGGCTGGCAATCGTGATGACGATCTGCCTGCTGGGACCACTCAATCTTGTGCTGGATAAGCTCTGGAAAAAGCCCGGGGAGCCGATGAGACTGTGGGTGGAGCCGGTTGGAACAGAAGTTAAGATCGGTCAGTCGGAAAACGGGAACAGCACTGCCGAAATAATGATAGAAAGCCATGCGCTGTCAGAACTGCCGCAGTTTTTGCATCCGGAGGAAAACAGTATTTTCTACGGTGGAAACTGGTTGAAGATCGGTGCAAATACGATAGCGAACATTTATCCGCCACAGAAACAGCATGCGTGGATGGATCACCCGGAGAACAAAGCAAAGGATATCACTGAGGTACGAAGACTGCAGGAGATTCTGGAGGGGTATGAAAAGTCTTTGGAGGCTGCAAGGAAGGAGCGGGAGTGGGTGCAGGAGCATGGGAAAACTTGAGTTGCGTGCTAAGATTTGATTAAATCAAGTCCGGAAAATAGGACAGCAAATATAGATAATAGGAATAGCAGAGCCGGAAAGGGAGAGGAACAACCGCATGAAATTGATCTCATGGAATGTGAACGGACTGAGAGCCTGTATGCAAAAGGGCTTTTTGGATTTTTTTAAGGAAACGGATGCAGATATTTTCTGCTTACAGGAGACGAAATTACAGGAGGGACAGATCGCACTGGATCTGCCCGGATATTATCAGTACTGGAATTATGCAGAGAAAAAGGGATATTCCGGTACGGCTCTTTTTACGAAAAAAGAACCGGTTCGTGTGACTTACGGAATCGGCATCGAGGAACATGACCATGAGGGACGCGTGATCACTGCGGAATATGAGGATTTTTATTTTGTGACGGTCTATGTGCCGAATGCGCAGCAGGAATTGAAGCGTCTGGAATACCGCATGCAATGGGAGGCGGATTTTCTGGCTTATCTGAAGAAACTGGAGGAGAGCAAACCGGTGATCTATGCCGGAGATCTGAACGTGGCACATCAGGAGATCGACCTGAAGAACCCGAAGACCAATCGGGGCAATGCCGGATTCACGGATGAAGAGAGAGACTGCTTTTCCGAGGTGCTGAACAATGGTTTTATTGATACCTTTCGTTATTTTTACCCGGAAGCGACGGGAATCTATTCCTGGTGGTCTTATAGATTCCAGGCGAGAGCGAAGAATGCCGGATGGAGAATTGACTATTTTGTAGTGTCTGAGTGTCTGAAGGAAAGACTGGCAGATGCAAAGATTCATACGGAGGTCATAGGATCGGATCATTGTCCCGTTGAGCTGGATATTGGATTGTAATTTTAATTTTCCGTAGCGATAGATTTGATTGCCCGGTAGCAGATGTGAAAAAGCAGATTGTATTGCAGAGCAAAACTCAGAATCAGTTTCAGGTTTCCTCAATGCAAAAGGGTGACGGGAAATTAAGCTGGCATAAAACAAGGAATAGCGCAAGAGAGCATAGTAAATGGAGGAGAACGATGAGTTTACGTTTCTGTTTCGGTCCTTCCGGATCGGGAAAAAGCCACAGAATATATGAAGAGATCATAGAGCGTGCGGCTGCGGAGCCTTCGAGAAATTTCTTTATCATCGTACCCGATCAGTTTACGATGCAGACACAGAAGGATCTGGTCATGCGCAGCAACAGAGGCGGTATTCTGAATATTGATGTCTTAAGCTTCGGACGACTCAGTCACCGTATCCTGGAGGAAGTGGGTACCAAAGAGATGCCGGTACTGGACGATACCGGTAAAAGCCTGGTGCTGCAGAAGGTGGCGGCAAATCTGAAAAATCAGCTGCCTGCCATGGGAAGCTTATTGCACAAGCAGGGATATATCCATGAGGTAAAAAGCGCAATCTCCGAGTTTATGCAATATGGGATCAGCATACAGGACATGGACAAGCTGATCGCCAGTGCCGAAAAACGGGGAGCACTGGCAATGAAACTGAGAGACTTAAAGACTTTGTACCGGGGATTCCAGGATTATATCAGGGATCATTTCATTACCACAGAGGAAACGCTGGACGTATTGCGCAGGTCGTTAAGTAAATCCAAAATTTTACAGAACAGTGTGGTTGTATTTGACGGATTTACGGGATTTACCCCGATACAGAATCGTCTGATTCAGGAATTGATGACGGTGTGTGCGGAGACGATCGTAACCGTGACGATCGGCGCAGGTGAGGATCCGTACCGTCAGGATGGTGAGCAGAAGCTGTTTCATCTGAGTAAAAAGACAGTGGACGACCTGGTAAAGCTGGCAGAGGAAGCAGGTGTGGCGCGTGCGGAAGATACCTTTGTGTCCGGGGGCGTGAATCGTTTTGCCGCTTCACCGGCATTGCAGTATCTGGAACAGAATCTGTTCCGCTACCAGTACAAGCCTTATATGGAACCACAGCAGGAAATTCACATGTTTGAGGCACTTTCTCCCCGGGAAGAGGTTCACCAGACGGCATTGTATATCAGACGTCTGATCCGGGAACAGGGACTCACTTACCGGGATATCGCAGTCGTCATCGGGGATCTGGAAGGATATGCTTCTTATGTGGAGACAGAATTCGGACAGCTGGAGATTCCTTGCTTCCTGGACAGAACCAGAGGAATTGTCCTGAATCCGATGATCGAGTATATCAAGAGCGTGTTACAACTGTATCTGAAGGATTTTTCTTATGATACGGTGTTCCATTTCCTGCGCAGCGGAATGTCCGACCTATCCCGTGAGGAGATCGATGAACTGGAAAATTATGTGATCCGCACAGGAATCCGTGGTTACCGTACCTACAGCAGACTGTTTACCCGAAGAACCGAAGAGATGCAGGTGCAGGATGCGGACAGCACGGCAGACGGACAGGAGGGAAGCGCACAGGCGGAAAAAGAGCAGGATGCGCAGACGCAGGCACAGGAAAAGCTGGATCACCTGAACCGCATCCGGGAACAGTTTATGAATGCAGTGGAAGTCCTGCATATGGGAAGCAGGGAGAAGACCGCAGCGTATGTAAGCCATTTGTACGATTTCCTGGAGCAGAACCGGGTGCAGCAAAAGCTTTTGCAGTATCAGCAGCAATTTGAGCTGGAAGGGGATCTGTCCAAAGCAAGAGAGTATGCACAGATCTACCGACTGGTGATGGACCTGTTTAATCAGATCTATGAACTCCTCGGTGAAGAAAAGATTTCCATGCAGGAATTTTCGGATATTCTGGAAGCCGGTTTCGGCGAAATCACTGTCGGTACGATTCCGCAGAACGTGGATCGTATTGTGGTGGGTGATATGGAGCGAACCCGATTAAAACAGGTGAAGGTGCTGTTTTTCCTCGGGGTAAACGATGGAAACATTCCGAAAAATGCTTCCAAAGGCGGTATTATCTCGGATATGGACAGGGAATTTTTGATTGAGTCCGGGACAGAGATGGCGCCCAGTCCCAGACAGCAGATGTATATCCAGAGATTATATCTGTATCTGAATATGACGAAACCGGCGGAGCAACTGTACCTGTCCTATGCGAAGGTAAACAGTGAAGGCAAAGGAATCCGGCCGTCGTATCTGATCGATACGGTACGCAAGCTGTTCCCTACGCTTCAGATAGAATATCCACAGAATCGCAGCCGGCTTGAGCAGATCGAAGGCAGACAGGAAGGTGCCAGATATCTGGCGGAGGAACTGCGCGAATATGTGGAGGGGACATTACCGGAGGAAGAAAAGCAGGATTTTTACATTATGTACCGTGCGTATGAGACGGATGAGGCAGGCAGGGACAGACTGACCCGGGCGGCTTTTCGCCGATATCGGGAGAGTGGTTTGTCGCAGATCGTGGCGAGAGCATTGTACGGTAAGCATCTGGAGAACAGTGTCAGCCGGCTGGAGACGTATGCGGCATGCGCCTGCAGACATTTTCTGCAATACGGTCTTTCCCTGAAAGAACGGGAAGAATTTGGGTTTGAAGTGTCAGATATGGGGAATATTTATCATGCCGTTTTGGAAAACTTTGCAGGAAAACTTGCAGAAGCAAAGCTCACATGGTGGGATTTTACAGAAGATTTTGCAACAAAGGCAGTCAAAAATGCTGTGGAAGGATATGCTGCCACTTATGGAGAGACCGTGCTTTACAGTTCTGCCCGGAATGAATATGCCATTACGCGCATGAGCAGAATACTGACGCGTACCGTACTTACATTGCAGCAGCATCTGAAACAGGGAAGTTTTCAGCCGGATGATTATGAATTGTCTTTCCGGTTTGCTGAGAATCTGGACAGCATTCATGTAAATCTGTCGGAAGATGAGAAGATGCACTTGCAGGGAAGAATCGACCGTATCGATGTGTCGGAAGATGCAGAGCATGTTTATGTGAAGGTAATCGATTATAAATCCGGCGACCGGAAGTTCGATCTGGCGGCATTGTATTACGGGTTGCAGCTGCAATTGGTAGTCTATATGAATGCGGCGCTGGAGATGGAGAGCAAAAAGCATCCGGACAAGGAAATCGTACCTGCGGCACTTTTGTATTATCATATTGATGATCCTACGATAGAGACTCCGGTGGAGCTGACGGAAGAGCAGATCAATGAACAGATTCTTGCCAAGCTCCGCATGAACGGTGTGGTCAACAGTGACCCGGCTGTCGTGGAGCGGCTGGATCGTTATCTGCAGGATAAGTCTGTCGTCATTCCGGTAGAAAAGAAAAAGGACGGAAGCTTCAGTGCCAGATCCGGAGTATTGAGCCTGGAGGAGATGCAGGTAGTGTCCTCATACGTAGATCACAAGATCCGCGACATCGGCAGAGAGATACTGGACGGCAGGATCGCAGCCAATCCTTATGAAAAGGGATCGGAAGAGGCATGTACCTATTGCGCTTATAAGAAGGTCTGCGGATTTGACGCAAGTATTCCCGGTTATGAAAAAAGGCAGCTGGAAGAGGATGACAGGCAGGAACTGCTAAAGCGGATGCGGAAGATCACGGAGACGGAAGCGTAGGCAGAGTTAAGTCCGGATAGTGGACGTAGACAGAAAACGGAAAAATCAGAAGTAGGAAAAGGTGTCACCCCGAACATAAATATAGATTAGAGACACCGGAACCAAGAGCGTAGAGATAGAAACAAGTAAGTCAGAAACAGAGGGAACTTATGGGAATGAATTTTACCCCGGAACAGCAAAAAGTAATAGAACTTCATAACAGTAATATTCTGGTGTCGGCGGCAGCAGGCAGCGGTAAAACAGCGGTACTGGTGGAACGTATCATCCGGATGATCTGTGAAGGAGAGCACCCGGCGGATATCGACCGCCTGCTGATCGTGACTTTTACCAATGCGGCGGCTGCGGAAATGAGAGAGCGTATCGCTGCCGGGATTGCGGCAAGACTGGATGCAGATCCGGGGAATGAACACATCCAGAAGCAGTCAGCCCTGTTACATAATGCCCAGATCACGACCATTGACAGCTTCAGCCTGTTCCTGATCCGGAATCATTTTAATGAGATCGGACTGGATCCGGATTTCCGCGTGGCAGATGAAGGTGAGATCAAACTGTTGCAGCAGGAGGTGCTGGGACAGCTGTTGGAAGATGCTTATGCCGGAAATTTGCGCCTGTCATCCGGGGAATGTGACGATTCAGTAAAATACGAGTTCTATGAGTCTGGCGAGACGAAGCAGGAAAATAGGGGGCAAGAAAATACGGAAGAGACTGCAGGAAGGAAATCTTTGGAACGATTCCATGCCTGTGTAGAGTATTTCTGCCCGGGAGGCAGAGAGAGCGTACTGGAGCAGCATATCCTGAACCTGTCACGTTATGCCGGAAGCTTTCCCTGGCCGGAGGAGTGGCTTGAGGAACGCAAGGAAGATTATGCGGCAGGTGATCTGGATGCATTGCTGCAAAGCGATTACGGGAAATATCTTGCCGAGCGTGTGACCCGTGTGGTACAGGGCTGTCTTACCAAAATGCAGGAAGTGAAGAAGCTTTGTGAACTGCCGGACGGTCCGTATATGTACGGAGAATTGGCAGATGCGGAGATTGACCGGTTGGAGAGACTGGCCGAGTATCAGGATCTTAAGGAGCAGGCAGAAAAAATCCCTGCAATGACCTTCGACCGTCTTCCTTCGAAAAAGGATGACAGCGTGGACCCTGCCAAACGTGAACTGGCAAAGAGCATTCGAAACAGTGTGAAAGACACCCTCGGAAAGCTGACGGAACAGTATTTTAAGACCCCTCTGGAACTGGTGGTGGAACAGGGGAAAGCCTGTAGAGCACCCCTTCAGACGCTGTTGGATCTTGTGCTGGAATTTGACAGAAGAGTGCTGGCGGCAAAACAGGAGAGACATCTGATCGATTTTTCCGATATGGAGCACTATGCATTACAGATTCTGTTGAAGAGAGAAGCAGTCGAACCTGAGGGGACAACAGAGGCTGAAGGTCAGAACCGTCAAAACGGAAATCGTGAGAAAGTGCAGTATGTTGTCACTCCAAGTGATGTCGCGTTGGAGTACCGTCAGTATTTTCAAGAGATTCTGATTGATGAATACCAGGACAGCAATCTGGTACAGGAATATCTGCTCAGCGCGATCTCCGGAGAGGCAGAGGGACATTTTAACCGCTTCATGGTAGGCGATGTGAAGCAGAGTATCTATAAATTCCGTCTGGCGAGACCGGAACTTTTCCTGGAAAAATATGATACTTATCAGGAAGAGGGAGATCTGTGTCGGATCGATCTGGCGAAAAATTTCCGAAGCCGTGTGCAGGTGGTGAATACCGTAAATGAGGTGTTTTCCCGGATCATGAGCCGCAAGATCGGTGGAATTGAATATGACGAGAAGGCAGCACTGTACCCCGGCGCGGTATATCAGGCTGCGGAAGATTCTGCGTACCGGAGTGAACTTTTGCTTTTAAGCAAGCCTGCGAAAGAGGCAGAAGCGGACGGGGCGTCTGCAAAGAATCCTATGGATGCGGAAAGTGCGATAAAGGGAAATTATGATAACGTGCGGCAGCTGGAAGCAATGGCCATCGCCACCCGCATCAAAGAACTCAGGGAAACATTGAAAGTGACGGAAAAATCCACAGGCGAACTGCGCCCTGTGAGATATTCGGACATGGTAATCCTCCTGCGGACGACCAGCGGTTGGGACGAAGAGTTCAAAAAAATACTGGAACAGCAGGGGATTCCTGTCTACATTACGTCAAAGACAGGATATTTCGGTGCTTCAGAGGTACAGGAACTGTTGCAGTTTTTGCGTGTGCTGGACAATCCGAGACAGGATATTCCGTTGTTCGGCGTGATGCAGTCGGTATTTGGCGGATTTACGCAGGAGGAGATTGCCGTCATCCGAAGTGGGCGGAAGCGGATGACATTATATGAAGCACTGAAAGAAGTGGCACAGAGGAATGCAGAACAGATCAATGTAGAGGAATTGATCAGTCAGGAGAATCAGATTGCGCCAGAAGTACAGATCGAGATAAAGGGGCAAATACAACGTGCAAATCCAGCAGATAGAATGATTGGAACAGCTGGACAGGAAATGCAAGGAACGGAAGCAGCGAGTAATGTTTATGCTACACGTGAAAATAAATTACAGTTAAAAGTACGAAACTTCTTAGAAACAATCAATCACTACCGTGACCTGACACCGTATACCTCAATCCGTGATCTGCTGCAATGTGTGATAGATGATTTTGACTATCTGAATTATGTGACGGCACTTCCGGCAGGAGGAAAACGCCGTGCCAATGTGGAGATGTTACTGACCAAGGCGGCAGCTTTTGAGAAGACCAGCTATTTTGGATTGTTTCATTTTATCCGGTATATGGAACAGCTGGAGAAATACGATGTGGATTATGGTGAGGCAGATACTCTGGATGAAAATGCTGATGTCGTCAGAATTATGAGTATTCATAAGAGCAAGGGACTGGAATTCCCCGTCGTATTCGTATCCGGGCTGTCTAAACGGTTCAATATGCAGGATGCGAACCAGTCCATGATCGTGGATATGGATCTGGGCGTAGCAGTAGATTATGTGGATCCTGTGCGCAGAATTAAAAATAAGACACTCAGGAGAAATGTTCTGTCAGCCAAAATGAAGGAAGACAACCTGGCGGAAGAGCTTCGTGTGCTCTATGTGGCACTGACCCGTGCCAGAGAAAAACTGATCCTGACCTCTGTACTGGACAAAGCGGATGAAAAATGGGAATTATCCCAGATGACCGGGCAGGAGAAACTGACCTACCTGGATTTCAGCGAAGCGGGAAGTTACATGGATTTCTTATTGCCGATCCTGCCGCAGACAGATATTGATGTCAGAATCATGGAAAGCGAAGATCTGGCGGCAGCAGAAATCAGAGAACAGCTGCGTCTGGGAGACCGCAGGGAGATGTTGCGTCGCGTGGCCGATGAGAGTGTGCTTTGTCATGATTGGGCGGAGAATAACGCAGGAGTAGTGTCGGACGAAGGAATTGCGGAGGATAAAACGAGAGTAGACTTGAGGAAAAGCACGGCAGACAATACAGAAACTTTGCAGGAAGAAATTGATTGGAATGCTCTTGGTATTGAGGGTGATAATACTGTGAATAACAGGAAACTTCATCAGCTGAGAGCACGATTCGCCTACCGGTATCCCTATCCGGGATTACAGAAGCTGTATACCAAGACTACGGTTTCCGAATTGAAAATTGCCGCAATGGCAGAGAAGGATGAAGCAGCTTTCCATACATTTGAAGAGAAAGAAGTCGTCCCCTACATTCCTGCATTCCGTCGCGAAAAAGAGAAGGTCAGCGGCGCAGTCAGAGGTAATGCATTCCACCGGACGATGGAACTCTTAGACTTTGACTGGATGTTCGTTGAGTCCGGATTTTTTGCAAAATGTCCGGAAACCTATGCGGATTATCAGGCAGGATTGGATAAGGACAGACTGCAAAAGCGTCTGGAAGAATTTATCAAACGAGAGACGGAATCGTTACGTCTCACAGAAGAATACGCCCAGGCGGTCAGCCTGCCGAAAATCCGATATTTCCTGGAGCAGGAACTGGCTTACCGCATGTGGCGTGCCGAAGAACAGGGACTATTGTACAGAGAGCAGCCGTTTGTACTCGGCATCGATGCCGGACGCCTGAACCCGGAACTTCCGGCGGAAGAGAAAGTGCTGATTCAGGGTATCATCGACGTCTTCTTCGTAGAAAACGGGGAAATCGTACTGTTGGATTACAAGACGGACGTAATCGAGTCCTTACAGGCACTTTGGAACAGATACAGCGTTCAGATCCAGTACTACGAAGAAGCACTGACGAAGCTGATGCAGATGCCGGTGAAGGAGAAGATATTGTATTCCTTCTATCTGGAGAAATATGAGTAAAACAGTTCGATAATTAAAAACGTAAAGGGTAAAATATGTATATTAAAAACTTTATGCAACTGGGAGACAATATGCAATACTTTCTGGATCAAAGAGGAATGACACAACAAAGTCTTGCAGAGGCTTTAGGTGTTTCAGAACAAGTTGTAAACAAGATGATAAAAGGGAATAAGGCTATTAATCTGAAAGAAATTGCAGAGATAGCGCAGGTTATGAGAGTGTCGGTGGATGATCTGCTGGAAACGAGAGATAAAGAGCTCGGTGTAATATACCATTTAAAATTTATGGAAAATGTGCACGATGAAGACACTTTTCAGAAAATCAAACAAATCAGAAATGCTATAGATGAAATTCATGTGTTGGAAGAAGTATTAAATGATAAATGAAGTATTTATATCCCACGGCACTTCAGCTTTGTATCAATACACCCCTTTGTAAAGTGGGGTAATATAGGACATAATAGGGCTGATAGAAAAAGTGATACTGCGACCCTACTATTAAGGGAGCAAGGTTGGATGTTTCAGTGAATAAAGAATGTAAAGCCACAATCGCTGGTAGTAAGACTAACGGTATTGTAGTTTTTTGTATTATCGTAAGCTCCTATATGAACAGGTGACAGTTACTTGTATGCCAAATGTATTGACAATTCACTACACTTTTAGTACTGTTTTATGGGAGGTATTATTATGGGCAAATCAACATCAATAAGTATTCGCATAGATGAAAATGAACTTGAAAAGCTAAAAATTGCTGCAAAATTGGAGTCATATTCATCATATAGTGAGTTTATAAGAAGAACGGCACTATTAGAGGCTGCTAGAATTATAAAAGAAAATAATGAAAAGAATGCCTCAACTTCTGATTAAGGAGGAAAGGCTATTGGACAATAATTTGGAATATGCAGAATTGGCTGCACTATTTAAAACTTTTGCTGACGAGACGAGATTAAGAATAATGTTTGCATTGGCAGAAAAAGAGCTTTGTGTTCAAGAGTTGACGGTAGTTCTTGATGTATCATCATCTTTGGTTTCTCATCAAATGAGAACTTTGAAATCAATGAAACTTGTTAAGCAAAGAAGAGCAGGAAAGAACATATATTATTCACTGGATGATGAGCATGTATTACATATTTTAGAAATTGCCGTAGAGCATTCAAAACATAATTAGCTGGAGGAATTAATAGATGGCAAATACAAGTACTTATAAAGGTATTTATGCAATGCATAAATATTGGGGAAAAAAGCCTTTTAATGAAATATCAAAATTTATAGAAAAGTATTCAATTGCTGAGGATACAGTGATGGATTGCTTTTGTGGGTCAGGTGTTACTTTGATTGAAGCTGTAAAAGCAGGAAGAAAAGCAGTTGGAGTTGATTTGAATCCAATTGCGATAAAATTGGCAAGAGTATCGATGACACCGGTAGAAATTGAAAAGATTAATTCAACATTTAAAGCTATAAAGAAGAAATTACAAAAAACTATATATAGCCTATATGAAATGGAATATGAGGGCGAACCGATAATGGTTACCCATACAATTTGGAAAAATGGTGATCCAATCGAGGTGTGGTATTGCACCGATAGAGATAAAAAGAAAATACGCGTGGGTAATGATACGGATATTAAAATGTGCAATGAGCCTAACATTGAGCCAAAGTGGTATCCGGAAAGCATTATGTATGAGAACTCTAGGATAAATGTTGGAAAAGAACAGAAGGTATCTGATTTATTTACGCCTAGAGCTCTGGTTGGATTGTCCTTACTATGTGATGAAATCAAGCAAATTGAGGATGAAAAACTGAGAGCAGTGTTTGAACTAACTTTTTCAGGTACATTATCGCAAGCAAGTAACCTTGTATTTGTTATCAGAGGAAGAAAGAAAAATGAGGGAGAACCTCCGAAAGCCGAGGTGGGCAGCTGGGTTATAGGATACTGGATTCCAGAAGAACATTTTGAAATAAATGTATGGAACTGTTTTGAAAATAGATTTAAGAGAATTCTTAAAGGTGAGCAAGAAATCACTGATTTATTTTCAAACAAAACAGATGATTACATGAACGATCATTTGAATTTGATAAATGGCTCTGCAACAAATATGCCTATTGAAGATGATTCTATAGATTATGTATTTACTGATCCGCCTCATGCAAATCGTATTCTGTACATGGAACAGAGTTTAATGTGGAATGCATGGCTTGAATTAGACAGTAATATTAGTTGGAATGACGAGATAATTGTAACTGAAGCAAAAGATAGAAAGGAAAAAAATACAGATAATTACAATGAACTTTTGGGAAGTGCGTTTGCAGAAGTTAGTAGAGTCCTTAAACCAGGAAAATTCTTTTCATTAGCCTTCAACTGTTTAGATGATGATACTTGGATAGATACCTTAAATCTTTTTGTAACACATGGGTTTGAAATTAGGGATATAGTTCCGTTAGAATATTCTGCAACATCAGTTATCCAAGATAATAGAAAAAATGCACTTAAGACGGATTTTGTTTTAACTTTCCAAAATACCGGAAATACAGAATTATCAAAGGTTAAATTTAAGAACGATGACATTGAATTGGAAGAAGCTATTGTTGAAATTTTGAAAAATAATCCAGAGTACGAAGTTTATAATGTAATGAATGCACTATTTGAGAAAACAATACCTTATGGATATATTTATAAGGTTTCTAAAATTGTTAAAATGTGCGCTGAGTTAATGAAATAATAAGTTGGCCTATCAACTTAATTGAGTTGATAGGCCTTTACGTTATTCAGAATAGATAGTTGAAAGAGAATAAGCGGTATAATCGCCTATCAATCGAGCTTCTTTTTCGTAATGATAATGAATTTCATGAATAGATGATTCGGTTAATGAATCAAGTAATTCAGTGATTTTTTTGCCGATTTCATCTGTTTTTCCTTTTAATTCTCTGCCATCAATAAATTTGTTTTTGAAAGCAACAAAAACAAAAAATCTATTATTATTACAGAACAAACGCTCTCCTTGATATTTGTAATTCCACCATTCGAGTATCTTTAATTCTTCGGTATTATCTGGAACATATTTTTCACGAGTGCTTTCAATTTCAATAACAAATTCTTTTGCAGAATCACTATCAATATTTGATATAAAAGAGACTAAATCGTACTTAGATAGTTTGCTTGCAGCTGTCAGATTGAGATTACGATTAGTACGTTTATATGCATTATAAAAGTCACGAATGATATTAAGTTCGCTTGGTTTTTTTTCTGTAACAGAATAGTCGTCGAAAGTTGATTTTGAGGAATCAATACCTTGTGAAACAAGATCAAAATATCCATCTCTAGCTTGGTCAGAGATATGTGTGAATTTAAGATCAAAAGGTATGATTTTATCGCCTACTTTCAAAAAGAAGTCTATATCATGTATTTTTCTTAATGTTGGTATTACTTTCGGATGCTTAAGGAAGAATAATTCAATAATATCATTTGCAGTCTGATTGTAATATGACCATAAACAATATTGACGCACTTTTTGTAAAAGTGAAGAATCTAATTCTTTGATAAGTAAATCGTAAGATTTTATTGACTTATCACGGACAAAGGCTTTTACTATGTCATCAATTTTATCATTTCTGACACCGCAGTTAACTACAGGTATTTGTGATAGAACATTAGACAGACCATTTAATTCTTCTTCGCGCACTTTAATTAATTTTGTTCGTTGTTCTTCTATGTAAGAGAGAAGTTGTTCAATAGTTACTGAAGAATTATAAGCAATTTTGGTTAGATTTTTGATGTTTCCGTCTGGCTCTTCGTTTGAATATCTTTCGATGATATCTTTTAGATTGCTTTTATCCAGAGAACGGATAAGTAAAAAACGAATTGCAACGGAATCGTTTTCATAGATTTCGCAGAATTTGCAGACATTATTTGTATCTTCAAATTCAGTATAAATTTTTTCAAATGGTATCATTATGTTACCCCCTTACATTTTTTCTGCTGTTTGGAATAAAGTAGATATGCTAACATTGAATCCGTCAGCTATCTTTTTAATGTTTTGAATGGATATATTTCGTTTACCTGCTTCAACAGAAGCGTAATAAGTTCTGTCCATTCCAATTTTTATAGCAAACTTTTCTTGACTTAGAGAAAGTTCTTCTCTGTAGGCTTTACAAGCCATCCCAAATTCTTTTTGCATAAAAAACCTCCCTTTGTATATTTTATTACAAATGGAGATTATGGGGCAACGGATTATAAGCAACAATATCTAAACATGCTGTTTATAATTGTTTGATGTTCATAGATAATGGGGGCAGGTTAGACACTAATCTTCACAGATTATTTTCTAAAAGACCGATGCCCCCTCTCGCACATATTTTCGCAAAATTGCACAGGGGTATTGTGTTAACTTGGTTTTAGCATCTCGAATAGCTGAAATTAAATAAAAATATTGAAATGCTGTGCGCGAAAAATATTGCCTATTTGTGTAGAAGTAGGGCTACCTTGAAATGGGGTAGCTCTTTTTCTTTTTCAAATATTGTGTTGACTAATTTGCCCGGTAGAGTGATATATGTAAATACCAAAAAGAAAGGTGATATGTGCAATGATTACAGAAATTGATTTTAAGGTTAAAGGTGAGGAATGAAAGAAGCAGGCTTATGCCATAGGTGAATTGCTTGAAACACCGGTAAAGTATACCAAAACATCAAAGTTTGATTATCTGATTGGAAGTGGCTGTACCGCAGTGGGGAAGATGGCTGTCCGGTCATCCTGCTGTACGGATTTATCCCAACAAGGAGCGGAGCTAATGCAGCAGACTTTTTGGACGGCTTTCGGGGATATCTGGAAACCGATGGTTACCAGGGAGATAACAAGGTATCCAGCATCAAACGGTGATCCTGTTGGGCACATTATCCGCCGATACTTTGTGGATATGATCCCGAAAGGAAAGCAGTTGGATTACAATCAGCCTGTTGTATAGGGAGTCCACTACTGCGACCGTCTGGCAAGACTGGAAAACAGCATTTCCAACAAGTGCGGAGCGGATTATGAAAAAAGGAAACAAATGCGTCTCGAGAAGGAAAAACTGGTTCTCGAGGCCTTTTGGGCGTGGGTTGACAGTCAGAAGTCAGTCCGCAACACCCACCTGGATAAAGCACTGACCTATGTGAAGAACCGCAGGGAAACATCCATGACCTATCTGGAGGAAGGTCGCTGCAGTTTCACCAATAACCTTAGCGGGGGAATGCCATCCGGCCTTTCATAGTAGAAAGTAAGAACTGGCTGTTCAGTGATTCCGTAGAAGGTGCAGAAGCCAGAGCCATTGCCTATACGATGGTAGAGATGGCGAAGGCACACAACTTGAATATTTATCAATACCTCAGCTACGTTCTGGAGCAAAGATCGAATGAAAACTGGAGTGATGAACAGCTTGCAGAGCTGGCACTCTGGAGTGAAAAACTCCAAACTCTAAAAATGTGAGAATGAATTTGTAGTAAAATACTCCAACCTGAAATAGGTTGGGGTAAATTTATAGGTACCGCCGGATTATTTGACGCTTACGAAAAAGCACAGTTTTTATGCATATTTTTTGTCAGAAACATAATCAGAAATGTCTTGTTATTCTGTGTTATCCGAGTGATATATGTACTACCGAACAAAGAAAGGCAGGTACATATTATGAAAAATGAAATCAGATTTACGCTGGAACCAAAGCAAAGACCAAAGTTGGCACAGGAGATTGGAAATATACTTGGAACAGCACTACATTATGAGTGGGTGCCAAGCTGTGTATATGACATTGCAGGATACCGGATGGACAAAGAGGGCGTGTTGTATATCCCAGATGTTTTTTGCAAGCACAAATTACCTTTCAGGGTGATGTGGAATTTACTGAAGAAGTGCCAATGCAACAAGACAATCTCACAATAGCTGTTCCGAGAGCAAGCCTTACTGATACGCATTGGAAAATTTACAGAAGGTCATAGCAAATAAGCAGACACTCCTTCAACGGGCATTTCAGACATACAATACTGAAATTGAAATCACAGAGGAGAAAATTAACTTCGCATGGTTTCCATACTCTTTCATACAGGAATGCGAACATCAGAGTTCTGTGGATTGACGCTGAAGGACATTGATCTTGAACACCGAACAGTGAATATCGACCACCAGTTGCAGAGAACATCAGACATGAGGTATATCATCGAAACAACAAAGATAGATGCCGGAACAAATGTACTGCCAATAACAGAGGATGTGGCAGAAATGTTTCAGGCGATCATTGAGGATAGGAATGCTCTTAAAGTGGAAAAATCCATTGATGGCTACAGTGGATTTCTTTTCTACAATGACAATGGAATGCCCCTTGTAGCAATGCATTGGCAGCATCGATTCAACCACATGGTCGGCAGATACCATGATATTTACCGAGAGCAGATGCTAAATATCACAACTCATGTATGCCGACACACCTATTGCAGCAATATGGCAAAATCGGGAATGAATCCCAAGACACTGCAGTACCGCATGGGGCATTCGGATATATCAGTCACAATAAATGTGTACACACATATCGGATTTGATGATGCTGAGGAAAAGTTGAAACGGATGGAAGAGTTTCGGACAGCACAGGCAGAGATTGAGCAAAAGAAGGAGAAACCGATGTTACAGAAGATGTTTAAGGTAATTTGATATAGAATATGGATAACGCTCCGGCTTGACTCCGGCTTGGCTGGGGCATTTTTTCTATGGAAAAGAAGAGAAAATGACGATATAATACATATTAGATAGATTTATAAAGGAAGAGCGATTTTGTTTATGAAAAAGTATGAAATGCTACCTACAGAGGAAAATATTATAGAAACTTTGTATAATGACACAATCAATAGAAATAAAGATATTGTTTATTTTTATAATATTTTGCAAGCTCAAGAATCAGCTAGTGCGATTGCAATTGATGGAAGATGGGGGAGTGGCAAGACTTTCTTTGTTAGACAGACAAAAATGGTTATCAACGCGTTAAATCCTTCAAGTACAATAGATGAAGAAACAAAAGCAAAAGTTACTGTTAGACTTCCATTCCCTAAAAATGACGAAGAAAATGAAAATTATAGTATAGCTGTATATTACGATGCATGGGAAAATGATAATGACACTGAGCCAGTGCTATCATTAATTTATGAGATTACGCAGCAGCTAAGTATTGATTTTTCGTTGTCTGATATAAGTATTGTCAAAACAGCAGGAGCAATTATTGAGGCAATAAGTGGTCATAATGTAAATGGAATAAAGGATGCTCTTACATCAGAAGATCCATTTACAAAGTTTAAAGAAGAGAAAGATGTAGAACAAAAAATTAAAGATTTTTTTGCTAGTATATTGGTAGAAAGAGGAAACAGATTAGTTATATTTATTGATGAATTAGATAGATGTAAACCAACTTTTGCAGTTCATCTTCTTGAACAAATAAAGCATTACATATATGATGATAGAATTACATTTGTGTTTTCTATTAATTTGGAACAGTTGCAACATACAATAAAACACTATTATGGCGCGGATTTTGATTCTTGTAGATATTTAGACAGATTTTTTGATTTGAGAATTTCTATGCCACCTGCTAATATGGAAAAATTTTATAGTGAGATTGGGCTTGAATCTAGATATTACGTTGATATAGTAACAAAAAGAATCATAAACATGTATAATTTTGAATTGCGCGAAATAACACGATTTTATTCACAGATTAAAGCAGCAGTGCATGAGCCGACTCACGATAGTAAAAAATATGATTTTATGTTTCCTGATGGTAAAGGTCGCCGGCTAATATTGATGTATATTGTACCCTTATTGATTGGATTGAAAATTGTTGATATTTCAAAATATGATAATTTTATTAGCGGACGGGATATTGAACCTTTGAAAGAATTATTAGATATAGATGAGGATAATCGTTTGTTAGGAAATATGTTAAATAGAGATGAAACATTTGAAAAAGATGATGAAAAGAAATTGGTTACAAGAGAAGAAATGATTCAGCGATTTTATGATGCCATTTTTGTAAAACAATATAATGGAAGTAACTATAATACTGTATTAGGTCAATATGAGTTCTCAAAAGAATCAAAGACGTTTGCTCTTAGTGCTGCAAATATGATGTCACAATTTGCAGAATTGTCATAAAAAAGAAAGGAAATAAAATGGAAAAACCTACAGTTTTTATATCGTATAAAAGAGACAAGAGTTATATAGCAAATGATTTGGAAAAAATAATTGGTGGAAGAGCAGAAATAAAAAGAGATACAAAAGAAATTGGGGCATGGGAAAGCATAACTTCGTTTATGAATAGCATAAGAAAGCAAGATTTTGCAATACTTGTGATTTCTGATAATTACTTAAAATCTGTTGCGTGTATGTACGAGGTTTTGCAATTATTAAAAGATGACGATTGGCTAGATAAAACTATTATAATGCTTGCGGATGATATTAACATATTTGGGACAAAAGAACAGTTGACATATATAAAATATTGGAATGAGGAATATAATAATATTGCTGAGCTAATAAAATCATTGCCTCCAGAATCTGTGAGTAGTCAGTCGGAGGATTTGAAAAAAATATCGAGAATAAAGGATGAAATAGGTTCTTTTTTACATATTATTTCTGATAGAAATATTCCAGTAGAGGATGTTTATGAACAAATTAATATACGTTTAGAAAAGCGAGCAGTATCTAAAGTTGAGGAAGATAATTCAGTGGAAACTGTTAGATTAGGACGTGATGCAATTGCATTACTGATTACTTTATGTAATGGTTCTGGTATATTGCAAGTATCAACATCCTTAGACTCATATGCAATTTCTATAGATTATACAGATTTTGTGGTTTGCAGTTCGTTAGATAATCGAACAATTGCAAAGTGGAATGATGCATTGAGTAAATTAGAGTATTATGGATTGATCAATGCTGAAAATAATGATTTGTATCGTGTAACACAAAATGGATATAAAGCTGCTAATGATTTAGAAGAACAAATTGGTACAGAAAAGATTAAGTGTAGCAATTGCAATTATCATGGTGCTTCTGATAAAAAGAATGAATGCCCAATCTGTGGGCACAAAATTGGAGAAAGGGAAAAAATTGTACTTGATACAATTCAGAAAAATCCTGCTGTGACTAGAAAGCAGATTGCAGAGAAGTTGGGATGTTCAGAAAAAACGGTTTTGAATATACTCAGAACATTAGTAGACAAGGGGATTATAGAGAGAGTTGGTGGTTCAAAAACTGGTACATGGAAGATAGTAAAAAGTGATTAGTAGTAACCTAATCCCAATTTACTACCAACTTTACTACTAACAGGTAGTAATAACTTGCTCAATTCTGCTCTGATTTGTCGCAATCCGCCATTTAGGAACAAATAGAAAAAACCCGAAATCCCTTGCAAAACAGGGCGTTCCGGGGCAATTCAAGGAGAAATAACTATGATAAAAATATTATTTATCTGCCATGGCAATATGTGAATTTATTCAATATGAAGTCCAATGTAAAGAAGTGATATATCTATGAACTTACAACAGGCGCGTCGCACTCTGGGAATCACGCCGGAGGACGACAAAACCGCCATTAAGAAAAAATACAGACGTCTCATGGGGCAGTTCCACCCGGATGCGCAGATTGCGGATAACGCAGGTGCCTCAGACAGCATCCATAAGGCACAAGAGATTAATGAGGCATACGAATACCTGAAAAAGCATACGACTGTTTTTCAGAGGTCGGATGCTAAGCCGAAAGGAACGGGAAGCCGACGCACAGGAGGAACGAGAGACGGAGCAGAGAGCATTTGGAAGGAAAGACCGCCGAAGAAGCCGCAATGGACGGGAAAGATCAATGCGAAGGCTTTCTGTGAGCGGAATGTTTATTTGCGTTACAGCATGGATGTCGCGGAGAATACGGATAAGTTGTACTATCAGGCGGCGAGAGGGCGTTTCCTGTGGAATCCGGAGACAGAGGACTTTACGTTGCTTGTGACAAGCCTGCATCATGCGACAAAGGAATTGCTGGAACAGCTAGAAGAGAAGGTTGCTGATGTAAAGCGTAATACCGGCAGAAACGAAGGCAAAGGTGGCACTGATGTAAGAACTACGGCCGGAAAAGCCGGAGGCGGGGCTGCAGGCTACGCTGTGACAAATCGCTTTGCCGTGCAATCGAAATTATTCTATCATCTGTCGGCACAATTCACAGATCCTGTCATGATCCTGCAGAAAATCGCAAAACCGGAGAAAACGGACGAAACAGGACGGCAAATCTACCATTTTCATACATCTTTGGGAGCTGACGCAACACAGTCTGTTTACCGACAGCTTACTGCATTACAATCCGGGGATGCCATCTATCCACTGGCATTCCGGGAGAACAAGATTATTGTATGCAGGCAGAAGCAGTATCCACTGGGACATTTGTCCTTTGAGGATGACAGGCTGTATTTCAGCCTGATTCCTTTGCTGCAGGAGAAGTTGGCACAGGTGCAGATGAAGGTGAGGAAAGTGCAGGTATTCCGCAAACGTCATCCTTATAAGGTGAAAGTGGACATTGACTTGTATTTCCGAATGGAAAAGAATTGGAAAGAATACAAAGGACGGGACAGAAATCTGGAGATTGCGGAGATACTGCGGAAATATGAAGATTCGCTACAGACTAGGTAAGAAAACTAAATGTATCGTTCTATTCAAAGTAGCCAAATTCGAATGGTGAGGATTTGGCTATTTTGCCATGTTGACAGAAAATAGCAATCCTTGTATTATGATTTCAAAGCATACATTCTAACGATTCAGACAGCGCAAGCTGATCCATATATCTAAGTTCTTTCAATGAATTCTATGCTTTTATACCCTATTAATCTAGTAAGAGCATAGTGCGTTGAGAGACAGGTGGTGGAATAGTCTACATCTATCCTTTTTTCAGGTACTATGGGAATGGAGGATACGATTTTCCGAATGCTGTTTTCAGAGCCGGAACATTTGCTTTCCCTGTACAATGCAGTGTCGGGGAAGAATTATCAGGATCCGGCAGCGCTGAATATTGTAACGCTGGAGAATGCTGTATACATGGGGATGAAGAATGACCTGGCATTTGTGCTGGAGATGGGACTTTATCTGTATGAACATCAGTCTACCTATAATCCGAATATTCCGCTGAGGGATTTGTTCTATATAGCCAGCGAATATCAGGCATTGGTGGATGGAAAGTCATTGTATTCGTCCGGAATCCAGAAGATCCCCACACCGAAGTTTATCGTGTTCTATAACGGGTTGGATCGCAAGGTGCCGGACCGGATGGAACTACGGTTGTCGGATGCGTATGAGAATCCGATGGATGAACCAGATCTGGAATTAAAAGTTACGATGTTAAATATCAATGACGGGCATAATAAAGAGTTGATGAACAGTTGCCGGGTGTTGCAAGACTATGCCAAGTATGTCGCAAGAGTCCGAAAGTATGTAGCGGAAATGCCATTGGATGAAGCGGTAGAGCGTGCAATCACGGAATGCATCAGTGAAGGGATTCTGGCAGATTTCCTGCGGAAGAACCGCGCGGAGGTGGTAAAAGTGAGTATTTTTGAATATGACAAAGAGAAAGAAGAGAAGAAGCTCCGCAAAGCTGAATTTGAATATGGAAGAGAACAGGGAAGAATTGAGGGAGAACGTTCAGGAAGAACTGAAGGAGAAACAATGTTGTTAACTTTAATTGCAAAAATGAGTGCCGGAGGGGATTCTGATAAAGTAACGCAATTAAATAATCCGGAAGTTTTGAAAGCAATGAAAGAAAAATATGGAATAGAATAATACATAGCAATGGATTCAAATACCCGACTTGTACAAAGCGCACAAGTCGGGTATCGTGTTGTGTGAAGAAATGGTTGTTATGCAGTGATCACAGTACCTGCCTTACCCTTAATGGCATCCTTTACTTCATCCATGGAAGTGATCAGAACCTTGCCGCCGGGCATTTTTTCCAGATAAGCAATCGCTGCTTCTACCTTGGGAAGCATGGTGCCTTCCTCAAACTGGCCGTCTGCGATCAGTTCTTTGGCTTCTGCTACAGTAAGTGTCTCGATTGCGGTCTGGTCTTCTTTACCGAAATTCTTGTAAACACAGGGAACACTGGTCAGGATGATCAGTTCGTCACAGTTTAAGTCGGAAGCAAGCTTACCGGCAATGGCATCTTTTTCAATGACAGCGGAAGCACCTTTCAGGGCATGCTTTTGTTCAATTACGGGAATACCGCCGCCACCGCAGGCGATAACGACCTGATCTGCGGCTGCAAGAGCACGGATGGCTTCGATCTCTACGATATCAATGGGCTTGGGAGCTGCAACGACACGGCGGAAGCCCTTGCCGGGATCTTCTTTGACGTAGTTGCCTTTCTTTACCTCGATCTCAGCATCTTCCTTGGACATGTAACGTCCGATGACCTTGGTGGGCTCATAGAAGGCTTCATCGTAAGGATCTACGGTCACCTGGGTCAGGATCGTGCTGACCGGCTTGGAAATACCGCGGTCTAACAGCTCTGCACGCAGGGAATTCTGGATATCATAGCCGACATAACCCTGGCTCATGGCAGAACATACACACATGGGAGCGGGGGTGTAATCAATGTATACACGGCGCAGCTCGGTCATTGCCTTATGGATCATGCTGACCTGAGGACCGTTACTGTGGGTGATGGTCAGCTGATAATCAGCCTCCACGAGATCGGCGAGTGCCTTCGCGGTTACTTTTACCGCATCCCACTGTTCTGTGGTGGTATAACCCAGGGCATCATGTCCCAGAGATACAACAACTCTTTTTTTGCTCATAAGATTACCTCTCTATCTATATTTTTTCGCATCACATTTCCTGTCAAAATAGAATCTGATAGATGAAAACAGTATAACACAATTTCGAAATAGTGTATAGCTTGAAAATAAAAATGAAAGCAGTATAAAAGCCGGATGCAAAGGTAGAAATATAGCCCTGGGCAGAACAAATCCCGGGGCTACGTTATGATGGCTATAGAGTCGGCTATACCTGAAATCTGGATAACAATGTAGTCAGCTCTTCGGAACGGGCTGCCAGAGCGGAGGTGGCTTTGTCCAGTTCCTGAATGGCTGCTAACTGCTTCTCGGCAGCGGTTGCCACGTTGGAGGAGCCTGCCGCAGTCTCTGCGGATACCGCGGAGATACCGGAGATGGCTGACAGGGTGGTGTTTCGCTGATTTTCCATATCGGTCACGCTGTCATTGATCTGCTGTAGGGATTTCAGAAGTCCTTCCACTTTATTGTCAATCTGACGGAAGGAATCCGTAGTGCTGTTTACTGCCCGGTTCTGATCGTCTACGACACTCTCTGCCTGACGGGCTACCTGAGTGGCTTCTTCGGTGGTCGTCTCAATCTCTTCGATGATACGGGAAATCTCTCCGGAGGAGTGCAGGGACTGGTCAGCCAGCTTCTGGATCTCCTGAGCCACGACGGCAAAGCCCCTGCCGGCTTCTCCGGCTCTGGCTGCTTCGATAGAGGCATTCAGGGACAGGAGGTTTGTCTGCTCGGCAATCTCGTTTATGGCTTCGGTAATGGAACCGATCGCTTTTGATTTTTCGGTCAGTTTTCCGATCGTGTCCACGATGCTGGAAGTAATCTGAATGGTGGAAGAGGTATTCTCCTTCAGATGTTCCACGGATTCGATACCGGTGTGGATCGCTGACGCGGTACCGGTAGCCAGTTCGCTGATCTGATCGGAATGTGTGGAGACACTGCCGATGGTGTCTGACAGGGAATCCATCTGCTGCATACAATCCTCGCTTCCCTCGTCCAGTTTTTCGATGCCCTGGCGCATTTCGCCAACCTGGCTCTGGATATCCTGAGAAGTCGTTAAGAAATGCTGTGAAGCTGCGGACATATCGTTAGCTGCACGGGACAGTTCCTCGTTCACATCCTTCAGACCCGATACCAGCAGTTTCATATGATTGATCATGTCGCAGATGCCTTCCGCAAGCAGCTGGAACTCATCATTGCGCTTGGAATGTACTTCTATGGTCAGGTCTCCGGCGGAGACTTTTTTCAGGCGGCGGATAAAGTAGTAAATGGAGCCACCGTATTGTCCGGCCAGAACGGAGCCGAGCAAAATAGCAACAATGCTGGCGGCAATGACCAGGATCATGGAAATATTTTTAATCTCAGCGGTCTGTCCGATGATATTGGCCTGTGGGATCAGGGCACAGATCATGGCATTCCGGGATCCGATCTTAGAGTAGAGGAAGAGATAGTTATCGTCTTCCACATAGGAGAATCCGCTTGCTTCTTCCGAAGCAAAAGCTTCTGTAACGTAATCTTTTCCTACAAAGGCGCTGTCTTCCGTGGGAGCGGACAGGGAAGAGAGATATTCCGTGCCGTCGCAGGTGACAAAACCTACCAGGCTGCCTTCTCCGCCGTCTAATGAGGACAGCGTATTTTCCAGAACCGACGGCTTAAAATCGATAACCAGCATCGCGGGAGCGTTGGAAAAATATCTGGCGAGGCGGACACTGTATTTGGATGCGTCGGTACCTAATTTGGCATCGAGCTCCGACTGGTTGCCGAACAGGTAATATTTTGCCTTGTCCGCAGAGAGAATTTGTCCCTGCGCACTTTCCAGATAGGCACTTAACAGACCGGTCTCCGCGGTTTTCGTGGTGGAGATCGTCTTTTCCTTATCGGACAGCACATAGATATTGGAGATCAGGGCGTCGGTAGTCACTGCCTTGATAAAGTCATCCTCGTAGGTGTTCGGCGTATTGAAAGAGGCAGATGCATCGTTATCGTACATGCCGTTCAGATATTTTTTCAGGGTATCGTCATTCATGTAGCTCTTATAGCTGGATTGCACGGTGTCAAAAGAAAGCGTCAGATACTGGTTCATCATGCTGACGGTCTGATCCACGGAATCTCTGTAAGTAGCGATGATCTGTGTCGTTGCTTTCTGATAGGACACAACGCCCAGGGCAATGATGAAGATCACGGGAATCAGAAAGGCAAAGATTAATTTAAAACGAATCCTTTTCCAAAGAGGAATGGGATTTTTGGTTGTATTCTTAGTCAAAACAAGTACCTCCGAATAAAAAATTACGCAGCTGTGGACAGCTGTAATTTATTTTACCAAAGATTTACCAAAATTTCTACCATATTTATGAAAACGGTTTCTGAATGATTTCCAAATGAAGTCCTAATGGTATCAGGGACAATCTTTCAGACAGGTATCGGCGCAGCCGGTGCAGAGAGGGGATTGGAGCGCTTTTGCTTTACATAATCGGGGTTGGGGTAATATAATGAATGATACGAGGAAATCAGTGTGAAGGACAAGCAGAGATAATCCGGGACACTTCAGTTTGGAATTAAGAATAGAAATTGAAGATAAAAATGGAAGAAGAAATCATTTGGAAGGTAATTCCCAAACCGGGAAAAGGAAGGTAACAGAATGCAGGAAAATCGCGCAAAACAAAAACGAATGGCGAATCTGGAAGTGCTGCGGTGCGTGGCAATGATGATGGTAGTGGTACTGCACTATCTGGGAAAAGGAGGTCTGCTGCCGGATCTGACGGCACCTCTGTCCGCACAGAGCACGGTGGCATGGCTGCTGGAAGCGTTTTGCATCGTAGCGGTGAATGTCTATATGATGATCAGCGGCTATTTCCTGTGTGAAAGCTCCTTCAAACTCAGCAGGCTGCTGCAGTTGTGGCTGCAGGTATGGCTGTATTCTGTGGGGTTAGGTGTACTGGCGGTGGTGACGGGAATCGTTCCTACAGCGGAGATCAGCACGCATTATTATCTGACATTGTTGTTCCCGGTGTCTATGGGGCATTATTGGTTTTTGACAGCGTATGTATTTTTGTATGTGCTGTTACCGCTTCTGGGCGAAGGCCTGCGCCGGATGACAAAAGAACAGTTTCAGGTGGCACTGGTGATTTTGCTTGTCGTGTTCTGTGTCCTGAAATCTGTGCTGCCGTTTCGGCTGGAAGAGGACAGCAAGGGATATGACTGCATCTGGTATCTGTGTGTATTCTGCGTGGCGGCGTATCTTCGGAGATTCGGGATTCCGTTTTTGCAAAAAAAATCGCATGCACTTGTTGTGTACCTGATCGGTGTGGTGGGAACATTTGGAGAAGCCATGCTTTTGCACCTGTTTTATCTGCGAACCGGCAGCCTGGAACTGATCCTGAAGATTCCTTATGAATATAATCACGTATTCCCGTTTGTGGCATCGGTCGGGCTGTTTGGCCTGTTTTTAGACAGCACCATGAAAGGGAAAATCAGTAAGATTGCCGTGAAAATCGCACCTTATACGCTGGGTGTGTATCTGCTGCATGAGAATCTCGGTGTGCGTTATGCATGGCAGAAATGGTTCGGCACGAATGTCCTGCACGGTGTCTGGCAGCTTTTGGGCTGGACGGTTGTTGCCGTAGTGGTTGTGTTTTGTCTGGGTATTTTGGTGGATTATGTGCGGAAGAGTGTGTGCGGAATGGTACACCGGGGATTGCTGCACCTGTCTCCTTATAGAGCATTGACAGAGAAAATACAGGCAGTGGATGAGCGGTTCAAAAGAGAGGTAACGGCGTGAAGAAAACAATAAAAAACGATGCGGAAACGATCTGTAAACAGAAACGCATGTGGGAATTTGTATTTGTGGCGGTTCTGGTGCTGTATCCGCTCAGACATATAGGCTGGGGACTGGATCTGTGGGATACCGGCTACGGTTATGCGAATTTTGAATATATGGGAACACAGCACATGGATCCGATGTGGCTGTTTTCCACGTATCTGACCACAGCAATCGGACATTTCTTCAGTCTGTTGCCGGGAGCGAAGACGTTGATCGGCATGAATTTTTATACCGGACTGAGCATCAGCCTGTTGGCACTTCTGGGATATTATTTTTGTACGAAGGCGCTGCACATGCCGGCAGGAATCGCATTTCTGGGGGAATTTGCGGCGGTCAGCTTTTGTTGGTGTCCTACGGGCTCTTTTTATAACTATGTGACGTATGTTTTTTTCCTGATCGCTGCAATCTGTCTGTATCTGGGACTGTCCGGCGGAAAGAAGCGTTTCCTGTTCGCAGCGGGAATCGCGCTGGGCTGCAATGTGCTGGCAAGGTTTTCCAATCTGCCGGAGGCAGCTATGATCGTAGGCGTGTGGGCTTACGGGATGATATGTTATCTGGAAGAGCGCAGAGAAATCGCGAAAAGCTCCCGACAGGCCACGGAAAAAAATATCGGAAAGTCTGAGGAAAACGATTCTGTAAAATCCGGCGTAAGCAATTCCGGGCAGTCCATGGACTTTTCCATGGAAAACTCAAAGACGGATGAACAGAAAGCACGAAAAAAAGCGGCAGGCGTGAAACTACGCAGAAAATTATTGCAGGATACCGGCATGTGTCTGGCAGGGTATCTTACGGCATTACTTGTATTATTCGGCTACATTCAGATCCGTTATGGCATGGACGCGTATGTGAACGGCATTATGCGCCTGTTTTCCATGACAGAGGTGGCAACGGATTACACGACTAAGTCCATGATCATGGGCATGTTTGACTGGTATTTTCAGAATCTGTACTGGGAGATACGGATGTGCGTGTTCCTGGCAGCCGGAATGATTGCAGCGGCTGTATTGCATCTGATCGGTTCCACCGGTGGAAAGGATACCGCGGAAAAAGCGTTGCGGATTCTGGAATGGGCAGGCAGTGCGTTGATTGCAGCGGTGATGGTGTTCTGGCTCTACCGACAGGGGTTCTGTGCGACGGAGTATACGAATTACGGTGCGATTATCTGGCCGGGCGTGACCTTCCTTACGATCACGCTGCTGACAGCACTCTGGCGGGTCTTTACGCCGTCAGCGCCGAAGGAAGAGAAGCTGATCAGCGGACTCATCTTTTTAATCGTACTGATTACATCGCTTGGCAGCAATAATAAGCTCTATCCCAGCATGAACAATCTGTTCCTGGCGTTGCCTTATGTGTTCTGGCAGTTCTGGCGGTTCTGTAAATTGGTGAAGGGCTTTCAGTGGAAGAAGCTGTGGGTGTCGGCAATTCCGGCAAAATGTCTGTTCGGCGGATTTTTCCTGTTGTTCTTTGTACAGGTGGTGCTGTTTGGCAGAAGCTTTGTATTCGCGGAAGGTACCGGTGTGCAGGATCTTAACGCACAGGTGACGAATAATGAGACTTTGAAGGGTGTGTGGATGAGTAAGGAGCGAGCCGGCTGGATGCAGGAGATCTCGGAATATGTCAACGCACAGGGGCTTACAGGAAAGGAGGTATTGCTCTACGGACAGATTCCGGCGTTGTCTTATTATCTGCAGATGCCGGCGGCATTCAATCCCTGGCCGGATCTGGATTCCTATCAGATGGGGCAGTTAGAACTGGACATGCAGGAAATGCAGGAGAGGATGGATGTGGATACATCGTATCGTCCGGTGGTGCTGCTGGAGAAAAAATATGCCGCATATCTGGAAGCGGGAGAGACCGCGCTGGAAGCATTGCAGCCTACGGAAAAAGAGCGCAGTCTGATCGTGGATCATCCGAAGCTATTGTTGATCGGGGAGTTCATGGAAGCGTACGGATATGAGAAGACTTTTGAAAATGAGAGATTCGTGATTTATGAATAAGCGTTAGATACTATAATAAAAACCCCGGAATACACGTTAATGTATACCGGGGTTTTTATTAACCTTTTAAGAGCTTTCATGAATAACAATCTTGCGTGTTATTTGCGTATTGTGGTTATTTTACAACAGCTGTAATCCGTTTTCTTCTGCAATCTTCATAACTTCGTCAGACCACAGGGAGCACTGTACTTCACCGATGTGAGCTTTTCTTAAGAAGAACATGCAGATACGGGACTGGCCGATACCACCGCCGATGGTAAAGGGAAGCTCGCCGTTTATGACTGCTTTGTGGTAAGGAAGTTCTGCACGTTCGGGGCAGCCTGCCTTCTGTAACTGCTCAAGCAATGCTTTTTTGTCCACACGGATACCCATGCTGGACAGCTCCAAAGCGATATCCAGAACAGGATAATATACCACGATATCAGCGTTCAGACTCCAGTCATCGTAGTCCGGAGCACGACCGTCGTGAGGCTTGCCGTTCTCTAAGGTCTCACCGATCTGCATGATGCAGACAGCGCCCTTCGCCTTGGCAATGTAGTATTCCCGCTCCTTCGGAGAGTAGTCGGGGAACATTTCTTCCAGCTCACTGGTGGTTACGAAGAAAATGTCATGAGGAAGGATCTCCTCGATGTAATCATAATGAATGGACATATATTTCTCAGTCTTGCGCAGAACCTTGTATACGGTACAGACAGTCTCTTTCAGAGTCTCCAGATTCCGCTCTTCCTTGGTGATGATCTTCTCCCAGTCCCACTGATCCACATAGATGGAATGGATGTTGTCGGTCTCTTCATCCTGACGGATGGCACTCATATCGGTATAGAGACCTTCACCGGGCTTAAAACCGTATTTCTGCAATGCATAACGCTTCCATTTGGCCAGAGACTGTACGATCTCTGCCTCACGGTCTCCCTGCGCAGCAATATGGAAATTCACGGGACGTTCCACACCGTTTAAATTATCATTCAGTCCGGATGTGGGATCTACAAACAAGGGAGCAGATACACGCAGCAGGTGCAGACGCTCTGATAATAATCCCTGGAAAAAGTCTTTCACTGTCTTGATGGCAACCTGTGTCTCGTACAGGTTCAGGGAAGACTTGTAATTTTTAGGTATGACAATATTTGACATACTGACCTCTCATTCTGCCGCCCGGGCGGCTGCGTACTAAAAAAAGAAAAAATCTCCTATACTATTTAACAGCGAAATGCGTTATTTTGCAACCCTTTTTTCGGAAAAAATAACCACTTGCAAAAATCGAACATGTGTGCTATTTTATATACAAATACAGAACAAATGTTCTGATTAAAAGAATAGAACAGGCAAAGATGATTTCTATGGAGATTCATATTGATTAAAAAAATTTTGTATTATGAAAAGAGATATAAGCTTTTTATCATATGAAAAGATTTTTATTAAAAGTGCCTATTAAGAAATTATTTATTTTAAGAAGTTTTATGACATTTCAGGGAAGAAGGAAACGTATGGAATATTTAGTACAGGCAGGAGAGCAATCTGTGATGCAGAAGCTGGAGATTCTGACGGATGCGGCGAAGTATGATGTGGCCTGTACCTCCAGCGGCGTGGACCGTAAGGGAGACGGAAAGCATATGGGAAATTGTGCGGCTGCGGGCATTTGTCACAGCTTTTCTTCGGACGGCAGATGTATCTCTTTGCTTAAGATCCTCATGACGAATGAATGTATCTACGATTGTAAATATTGTCTGAACCGGAAGTCGAACGATGTTCCCAGAGCTACGTTTACACCGGAGGAAATCTGTACGTTGACTATGCAGTTTTACAGGCGGAATTATATTGAAGGACTGTTCTTAAGTTCCGGAATACTACAGAATCCGGACTTTACCATGGAACTTTTGTACCGCACGATCTGGCTGTTGCGCAACAAGTATCATTTTAACGGCTATGTCCATGTGAAGGGAATCCCGGGTGCGGATGCCGATCTCATTGAGAAAATGGGATATCTGGCAGACCGTATGAGCGTGAACCTGGAATTGCCCACGGCGGACGGACTGCGCACGCTGGCGCCGAACAAGCATCGGAAGAATATTCTGACGCCCATGCGGCAGATTCAGAATACGATCCATGCAAATAAAGAGGAATTGATCCTCTACCGGAAAAGTCCTACCTTTGTGGGAGGCGGGCAGTCGACCCAGATGATCATAGGGGCGACACCGGAGACGGATTATCAGATATTAAATGTAGCGGAGAATTTATATCAGAAGTTTGAGCTAAAGAGAGTGTTTTATTCCGCTTTTGTGAAAGTAAACGAGGATAAGAGTCTGCCGGCACTTCCCGGAGGACCGCCGCTTTTACGAGAGCATCGTCTGTATCAGGCGGACTGGCTGCTTCGGTTCTATGGATTTCGCGCAGAGGAACTGTTGGATGAAAAGAGACCGTTTTTTAACGTGATGCTGGATCCGAAGGAAGACTGGGCGGTCAGACATCTGGAATGTTTTCCGGTAGAAATCAACAGAGCAGCTTATGAGAACCTATTACGTGTACCGGGAATCGGAGTGAAGAGTGCACGGAGGATTTTAAGCGCCAGAAGATCCTGCAATTTAACATTTGCGGATTTAAAAAAGCTTGGCGTGGTGTTAAAGAGGGCGGTTTATTTTATTACGTGTAATGGGAGAATGATGTATCCTACGAAGTTGGAAGAGGATTATATTGTGCGGAATCTGACGGATGCCGGTGAACGTATCCGGTTTGGAAGTGACGGCATGAGTTACCGTCAGATGACTTTGTTTGACGATGCAAGCTTTAACGTGCCGGTGCAGATGGAGGAGATTCTGCCTGCTGCGGCGGGAGAACTGTAAACGCAGGCAGGTATGGAAAAATAATTTTTTTGACATAGGCACTTGCCGGTTGAAATGCCGAGAACATAAGAGTGCAATGGTTTCAAAAACGGAATTAACAGTTGTGAGATGGAAAGGTGGTGAACAGATGAGGATATACCATTGTGAAGATTCCCTGGAAGGAATATTTACCGCAATTTATAATACGTATCAGGATCACTCAGATATCCGCGACACGATGGTTACGACAATAGATGAAAACCTTCTTTTTTCAGAATCCGTTGAGGTGATTCCGGATCCGGAGAAGACTGTGAAAGTCATTCGTACCCTGAAAAGGAAATTTGGAGAGGAAGATTATGAAAGTCTGTGTCTGGCACTTTCTTCCCCTGCACCGGAGAAAGCGCAGGCTGTGTATCGTACCATAGCCAGGGGCCTTGCGGAGAAAACCACGGCAGGACATCTTCTGGACGCTCTGGCGGATCCGTATGTGAACCAGACTTTCAGTCTGGCAAGAGGAGCCGGCCGGGAATACGATCATCTGAGGGGATTTGCGCGGTTCGAAGAACTGGAGAGTGAGATATTGTACGCTAAGATCTGTCCGAAGAATAATATCCTGACCTTTTTGATGGTACATTTTGCGGATCGATTTCCAATGGAAGATTTTCTGCTGTTTGACGCCGGGAGATATCTGTTCGGGGTACATCCTGCAGGGAGCCCCTGGTATATCTTGCAGGGGAGGGATGTCTGGGAGAAAGTAAGACCGGAGACGGAGAGACTGACCGGGGCAGAGCTTAAGTACCGGGAACTTTTCCGTTCCTTCTGTCATACAATAGCCATAAAAGAGCGCGAAAACAGGGAATTACAGAGAAATATGCTACCGCTTCGGTTCCAAGAATATATGGTGGAATTTCGGTAAAATTCGCTAAATTGGGATTTTGATTTTATCGCGGTAACGTAACGAATATACAAAACGCCGAAAAGGTTTTCCGTAGGAAGCTTTTCTATTGTGAAAATGATAACAACATGGTAAAAACGGCTAAAATGTGAACTTTTTCGAAGAAAAAAATAGCTTTACTTTTGGTTTTGTTTGGCTATAATAGTAATGATTTAAGATGTAAGGAGAGAGAACTCTCCGGGTTTTGTTTTTTACTATTGAAAGGAAGGAACCAGAAATGTTAAAGACGATCCGTTTGACACCTGAAGACGTGAAGCATTTTGTTGATGTAGCTTCAAAGTGTGATTTTGATATTGATATATGCTATAACAGATACGTAATCGATGCCAAATCATTCCTTGGAGTGTATGGATTGGATTTCACGAAGCCGTTGACCGTATCTTATGACGGCTACAATGATAAATTCGAAGAGATGCTGAAACAGTGTGCAATTGCATGTTAATATAATATGTGAATTGGCTGACAGGTTTTGGTACAACAGAATGTGATTTGACTACCCAGGTAAGATAGAGTACTATTTACCTGGGTAGTTTTATTTTTGTAAGCAGCGAGAAAACGCATGCTTTCATGCAGACTTAACGAGTGCCGCAATCACTTGAAAACCTGAAGCGTCACAGCCTGTATGAATAGTAAGGGAGGTGAAGCCATATGGCAGGAGAGGTCAGAATATCGGTACGCAGCCTGGTAGAGTTTATCCTGCGCAGTGGCGACATCGACGACAGAAGGCAGGGATCCCCGGAGAATGCCATGCAGGAGGGCAGCAGGATCCATCGTATGATCCAGCGGCGTATGGGTGCGGAATATCAGGCTGAGGTAGCACTGAAATATACCCATCCCACAGAGAATTATGTCATTATCGTGGAGGGACGTGCCGATGGGATCATCGAGCAGAATGGGGAGACCACCATCGATGAGATCAAGGGAACCTATCGGGATCTGGCGAAGCTGAAAGCACCTCTGCCGCTGCATATTGCGCAGGCGAAATGCTATGCTTACATGTACAGCCTGCAGAAAGAATTGCCCTATATCAGGGTGCGGCTTACCTATTGTAATATAGAGACGGAAGATATCCGTTATTTTTATGAGGATTTTGAATTCGCAGCGCTGGAAGTCTGGTTTCAGACATTGATCGGTAATTATCGCAAATGGGCGGATTACACCTGGCAGTGGAGAGAATTGCGGCAGCAGTCCATTGCAGAGCTGCAATTCCCTTTTGAATATCGGGACGGACAGAAAGAGCTGGTCAGTTATGTGTACCGGACTATTTATCATAAGAGAAAATTGTTCCTGGAGGCTCCGACAGGAGTCGGTAAGACGATATCCACGATTTTTCCTTCGGTAAAGGCCATGGGGAAGGATATGGGGGATAAACTGTTTTACCTCACAGCCAAAACGATTACCCGGACAGTGGCGGAGGATACTTTTTCATTGTTACGGGAAAGGGGATTGCGGTTTAAGAGCATTATTCTGACAGCAAAAGAGAAAATCTGCTTTCAGGGACATACGGAATGTAATCCGGCGCAGTGTCCTTATGCCAAGGGTCATTTTGACCGGATAAATGATGCTATTTATGACTTGCTGACCCATGAAGAAAGTTTTACCAGAAGCAAAATAGAAGCGTATGCCCGAAAACATCAGGTATGCCCATTCGAATTCGGGTTGGATCTGAGCCTGTTTGCCGACGGTATCATCGGAGATTACAATTACCTCTTTGATCCCCATGTCTATCTGAAGCGGTTCTTTGGAGACGGCAGTCAGGGCAATTATGTATTTCTGATCGATGAGGCACATAATCTCTTAGAGCGGGGACGGGAGATGTACAGTGCTCCTCTGCGCAAGGAAGATCTGCTGGAACTGAAGCGGGAGATAAAACAGACAATCATGTCGGAAATGGAAGAGGCAGCGTTGAAAAAGCGGCAAAAATACGAGGTTTCCGGTCAAATGACATTAGAAATGACAGAGATGTCGAATCAATTGCCGCAAGTGGTACCGCTTCAGGAAAGCGATGGGACAGATTCATTATATATCAAGGGACGAAAGTTAAAAAAGTCAGACGGTAAGAGTATTTTTGTACGGGAAGGTTATGCGGAGCGAATCAGTCAGCTGCTGGAAAAGTGCAATGCGCAGCTGTTGTCCATGAAACGGGATTGTGACGGTTACCGGCTGGTGGAAGATATCGATATGCTGGTACAGCCGCTGACCAGGCTGCACGGAGTGATCAGTGACTATCTGGAGGAGCAGGAGAAATCCGACCCCGAGGTACGCGGGCAGCTGTTGGATTTCTATTTCAAACTCAGTCATTTTCTGGATATTTATGAGAGACAGGATGAAAATTATGTGAAATATACCAGAGTCTGCGAGGATGGCAGCTTTGAACTTAAATTATTCTGCGTCAATCCCGGGGAAAATCTGAAGGAATGTATGCATCGTGGACGCAGTACGATCCTGTTTTCCGCTACCTTTCTGCCGATTCAGTACTATAAAAAGCTGTTGGGCGGAGAAAAGGAAGATTATGAGGTGTATGCCCATTCGGTGTTTGATCCTGAGAAGCGAACCATATTGATCGCAGGGGATGTGACCAGTAAGTTCACCAGGAGATCGCAGGAAGAATATTACAACATTGCCAGATATATTCATGAAGTGGTGAAGAACCGGCATGGCAACTATATGGTATTTTTCCCATCCTATTCTTTTATGAACCATATTTATGAGATTTATGAACAGTATTTTATGACGGAAGAAGAGGAATGTCTCATCCAGCAGGAGTCCATGAATGAGGAAGAACGGGAATACTTTCTGAACCGTTTCCGCGGAAATGAGGACTGTGACCTGCAAAGTCTGATCGGCATGGAGATCGAGGAGGAAGAAGAACAGACCCTGATCGGCTTCTGCGTGCTGGGAGGCATCTTCGGAGAGGGCATTGACCTGAAGAAGGACAGCCTGATCGGTGTTATTGTAGTGGGAACCGGATTGCCGCAGGTAGGATGTGAGCGTGAGATCCTTAAGGGTTACTTTGATGAAAGTGGGGAAAACGGCTTCGATTATTCTTACCGTTATCCCGGAATGAACAAGGTATTGCAGGCGGCAGGACGTGTGATCCGGACGGCAGAGGATGTGGGGGTCATTGTCCTGCTGGATGAGCGTTTCCAACAGTATTCTTACAGGAGATTATTTCCGAGAGAGTGGGAACAGGTGCAGCCGGTGACTGTGGATACAGTAGCTAAAAAGGTGGAACGTTTCTGGGATGCCTGGCTGTGGCAGAAACAATGATTTTTGATGTGATACGAGAGTTGATATGCAATATGACAATCCACATAACCACATATGACACATGTGTATATGTGGATAAGTCAGTGGATTTTGTGGATTATTCAAGGTTTTTTACATAAAAAACGACAGACGGATCAAATTGGTGTATAATAGCAATAAATAGGATGTGGATAAAATAACAGAGATGGTACTGAATCAGTCAATGACGCTATAAACAGATTTTGATTGAGTTTCGATTGTGAATGCAGTTTTTCTGAGACAGTATGCCGGAGAATTGTGAAAATAATCTATAGCATATTACATGTCGTAGCAGAACTTACATAAAGAAAAGACTATGACGAGATAAGTAGTAAGACCTTGGAAAGGGTCTTTAAAAACTATTACTATATAATAAAGGTATGGTGACAGATATGTGGGCATATGAAAGTGTTTTTTATCAGATTTATCCGATGGGTTTCTGTGGAGTTCCTTTTGAAAATGACGGAATACAGAGACATGAGATCAAACGTGTGGAGGACTGGATCCCCCATATGCAGAAGCTGGGAGTGAATGCGGTGTATTTTTCTCCGGTGTTTGAATCGGATTCTCATGGTTACAATACCAGAGATTATCGGAAGATTGATGTAAGACTGGGAACCAACGAAGATTTCAAAGAGGTCTGTGATGCATTGCATGCGGCCGGCATCCGGGTCGTACTGGACGGCGTGTTTAATCATGTGGGAAGAGGATTTGCACAGTTTCAGGATGTGATCCGCAACAGAGAGCACTCTCCCTATGTGAACTGGTTCTACCGCATTGATTTTGGCGGCAATTCCAATTATAATGACGGACTCTGGTATGAAGGATGGGAAGGATGCTTCGATCTGGTGAAGCTGAATCTGCAGAATCCGGACGTTGTCAATTATTTGCTGGACAGTGTCAAGGGATGGATCGATGCGTTCGGCATTGACGGTCTGCGTCTGGACGTGGCCTACAGTCTGGATGAAAATTTTGTCAGAAGGCTGCGTGAAGTGACGAGTGCATATAAACCAGACTTCTTCCTGTTAGGGGAGATGCTGCACGGAGATTATAACCGTCTGATGAATGACCAGATGCTGCATTCCGCGACAAACTATGAGTGCTATAAGGGACTTTACAGCAGCTTTAACAGCATGAATATGTTCGAAATCGTACACTCCCTGCTGCGTCAGTTCGGTCCCGAAAACTGGACCTTATATAAGGGAAAACATCTGCTCTCCTTTGTGGACAACCATGATGTGACCCGTGTGGCAAGTATTTTAAACAATGAAAATCATCTGCCGTTGATCTATGCCATGGCCTTTGGTATGCCCGGCATCCCCTGTGTCTACTATGGCAGTGAATGGGGCTTCAAAGCACGGAAAGAGGACGGGGATCCGGCACTTCGTCCCTGCTTTGACAAACCGGAGTGGAACGGTCTGTGTGACTGGATCAGCAGACTGGCAGAGGCCAAGAAGCATTCCGAGGCGCTGAATTACGGAGCCTTCCGTTCAGTACTGTTGACCAATAAGCAGTGCATTTTCGAGAGAAAGTCGGAGCATGAGAGAGTACTGGTGGCCATCAATGCGGACGGAGAGGACTTCATGGCACATTTTGATGCCGGCTGTGGAACAGCGGTGGATCTGATCACCGGAGAGAAACATGACTTTGGCGGCGGCAGTCTTCTGCCAGCGTACAGTGCATATTTCTGGCGGATGGAAAACTAACGGAGAATTTATTTATGAAGGTACTGATCTTATCCACCGGAACGGGTGAGGGACATAATTCCGCTGCAAAAGCGGTGAAAGAACAGTTTGAAAAACGGGGCATTCCCTGTGAGTTGGCAGATGTACTGAATTTTGCTTCGGACAAAGCCGGCGCTTACGGACGCCGGATCTACATCTGGAGCACAGTCCGGGCGAAAAAGGTGTTCGCCGGAGCGTACCGGGTAGGCAGGGCCATTTCGTCTGCCAGATTAAAGTCACCGGTGTATTTTGCCAACGCTTTGTATGCGGATAAGCTGTGCAGCTATATCACAGAGAACGGATATGATACGGTGGTAATGCCACATCTGTTCCCGGCGGAGGCAATGACCTGGCTGCTGCGACAGCATAAGCTGGATGTACAGACTTATTTTATTGCCACGGATTATACCTGTATCCCTTTTACCGAGGAGACAAAGGTGGATTACTATTTTATCCCACATGAGGAACTGACGACGGAGTTCATCAAACGCGGCATCCCTGCGGAGAAGCTGGTTCCCACGGGAATTCCGGTATCAGAGAGGTTCCTGCAGCTTCCGGAAAAAAGAGAAGCGCGAGTGCAGCTGGGGATTCCGGTAGATAAATCCTGTATCCTTATGATGACGGGCAGCATGGGGTACGGCCGTGTGGAAAACATGACGGCAAAGCTGGTGGAGCAGACCGGCGAAGATACCCATCTGTATATCCTTGGGGGAACCAATGAAGAACTGAAGAAGACACTCCGTGATAGATATGCCGATACAGAGCGGGTGCATGTGCTGGATTTTACCACGGAAGCGCATCTCTATATGGCAGCGGCGGATATTTTGTTCACCAAACCGGGAGGACTGACCTCTACGGAAGCGGTGGCTGCGAAGGTTGCATTGGTACACACTAAGCCGATCCCCGGATGTGAGGATCGTAATGTTGCTTTTTTCACACAACATGGGATGTCTGTATCAGGAGATACGGAAGATGCCGTGATACAAAAGGGACTAAAGCTTCTGCGAGATCCGGAGGCACAGGCCGAAATGCGGAAGTGTCAGGAAAAATACGGAAAGCCTTACGCAGCAGATGCAGTCTGTGAATTCATCTGCGGACAAAAGGAAGCAGCACAAGAGGAAGCTTAGACACAGAGGAAAACGACAGACAGGAGAGACAGATGATCATACGTGAACTGGGAATGATAGTCTTCGGATTGTTATGCGGAAGTATATTGTTCGGCAGGGCATTGCCGAAGTGGATCAAAGGAATTGATGTCACTGAGGTCAGCAACGATCACAATCCGGGGACTGCCAATGCCATGAAATACGCAGGAGTGCCTGTCGGGATCCTGTGCCTGCTGGGAGATCTGTTAAAGGGAGCACTGCCCGTATACGTGGCAGTTGGCATGGGGCTTGTGACAGACAGCTGGTTCCCGCTTATCATGGCGGCACCGGTACTGGGGCACGCCTATTCCCTGTTTTATCATGGGAACGGAGGCAAAGCCATTGCGGTATCCTTCGGCGTGTTGATCGGACTGGCACCGGTACAGCCGGAACTGCTGATGCTGTTGATCATATTGTATTTGTCGGGGTCTGCCCTTCTGATCAGACCGCACACCAAAAGAACCCGTATCACTTATATCTTTTTTGCCGCGGGAGCAGCGGTCCTGATGATGATACAGAGAATACCACGGCAGGTATTTTGGGGAGCACTTCTGATCTCTGCCATTGTGATCCATAAAAACAGTATCCGTCAGGAGTTTCTGGAGGAGTCGACGGAATCTTTGGAAAGTCTTTAGAATTTCTTACGGTTTCTCTATATTGACGCATGATATTATATGCCGTATAGTATAGCCACAGAGCAATACTATACGGCATATAATATTGTAAGGAAAGCCGGATAGCCGCAAATTTCAGAGAGGAGCGATAGGATGCTTTTTAATACAGGAGCAGCTCTGCTGGATGCTATCGTGCTGGCGGTGGTCGCCCGGGAACCGGAAGGAACCTATGGATACAAGATCACCCAGGAGGTCCGGCAGGTGATCGAACTGTCGGAATCCACCCTGTATCCCGTGCTTCGGAGACTACAGAAGGATGAATGCCTAGAGGTCTATGACAGGGAATGCAGCGGCAGGACGAGACGCTATTACAAGGTCACCAGCAGGGGCTGGGCACAGCTTCATTTATATGAAAGCGAGTGGCGAAGCTACAGCGGGAAGATCACAGGACTGTTTGAGGGAAGACCGGTGAAGAGGTCAGAGGCGTAACGATGCACAGATGGGAGAAAAAATAGATGAGTAGAACGGAGTATATGAGGCAGCTGGAGAGCCTGCTGCAAAATATTCCCGACACAGAGCGGGAAGAAGCACTACAATATTATAATGAATATTTTAACGATGCGGGACCGGAGAATGAACAGAATGTTATTGAGGCACTGGGGAATCCTGCGAAGGTGGCGGAGAATATTAAAAAAGATATTCTGTGGAACGGGTACGGAGAGAACAGCTACCAAAGAGCAGGCGCAGACAGCCGGGCAGTGATCACTTATCCGGCAGATCCGCAGACAGAAAATGGTAATGGAGAACAACGTAACCGGCAGAGCGATGCGTCACAAACTGCACAGGCACAGGTGGTATCTCAACAGAATAAAGAAGGAATGTCCACCGGTATGATCGTGCTGATTGTCATTTTATGTATTTTGGCATCCCCGGTGATCCTGGGAGCAGCTTCCGCCGGTATCGGCGTGGCAGCAGGGCTGATCGCCGCATGGTTCGGACTGATCATCGGTTTCGGGGCAACGGCAGCAGCACTGATACTGGTTCTGATCGCACTGGTGGCAGCAGGGATCATCAGTATGTTTACACATCCCTTTGTGGGAATGTGCCTGATCGGTGCCGGACTGATCTGCGGAGGTGTCGGACTTCTGTTCCTGATGCTGACCGTGGCCATGGCGGGAATTGCCACACCGGCGATCTGTTGTTGGATCGGAGGATTATTCCAGAAAAGAGGTAAAGCAGAAGCATGAAAAAATTTATGAAGGGCTGTGCCATCACAGCGTTGCTATTGATATTATTGGGACTGATCCTGGGAGTGAGCGGAAGTCTGGGGAATGGCTCCACGCATGTTTCACCGGGGGAGATCCTGTCAGCGGTTACCCTGGGAAGAATCTCCGGAGAAGAGGTGGGTGACTGGAGCAACGGTGTGACGGAGCAGATCCGGGAAAATATGGGCGATGTGCACTATGATCTGGAGGACAAGGTGGATTATGACTCAGATTATGAAGTTAGGTCGGGAAAGATAGAGCTGTATGTTCTGGGGGATGACAGTCAGGGCATCACGGATCTACAGGTGCAGGCCGGTGGCTGTGTCATGAAGATTCAGGTGTCAGAGGATAACTGCTTCCGGGTAGAAGCCGATGGAATGCGAAAGTTCCAAGGATATGTGGAAGGCGGTACGATGGAAATCCGCGGAACCTCAAAAGTAAGCAGCAACAGTGAAGGCAATCTGGTCGGTTCCATCTGCCTGTATGTGCCTGAGGGATATCATTTTGAAAATACCTCTTTGGATCTGGGAGCCGGAAGCCTCAGTGTAGAGGAATTGCAGACGGGGGCGCTGGAAGCCAATGTGGGTGCCGGCAAGATGACGTTTGAAAAACTGGATGCTGATCAGGCAGAGTTAGACTGTGGTGCCGGTCAGATGACAGTAGAAGAACTGAGCAGCCGCGTGGCAGAGGTGTCAGTAGGAATGGGATCCGTCCGTCTGAACGGAGATGTGACCGAACGATTGGACGGAGAGTGCTCCATGGGAGAACTGAAACTGACACTGGCTGGAGCGCAGACGGATTTCAACTACGACTTAAGCTGCGGCATGGGTGAACTGAAAGTCGGTGATGACAGTTACAACGGCCTGGCACAGGAGAAACAGATCAACAACAACGCCTCTAAAAATATGGAGCTGGAATGTGCCATGGGCAGCGTTGTGGTGGAGTTTGAATAAAATACTGCCGGACAGCGTTACTTTTATATCGCAGCAGTAAAAAAGCTTCTTTCATTTGAAAAATTATTGTTATAATACCGCCTGAATGGAGTTATTATCCATCAGGCGGTATTTTTGAAAGTTCTATCTATGATTTGATAAAAATAATACCGCTTGGAGTATATTCAAAGCTAAAATTGAACTTATGATACCATGGGAAGTAAAAGTGAATACGGAAGACTCTAAAATTGTTATAAATGAAAAGGCACAAAAGGTAATTAGCTTTCATAGAGAAAAGTAGAAATCTGGCTTTTTTCGATCATCAGGAATGGATACTCAATATCCCAGACACTGTCTGTTAAATTTGAAAATATTTGTTTTTCTTGTAATATCTTTCTCTTAATTCGTAGTATATAGGTGAGGCAGAAAGGAAGTGATGATTTGAACGATAGTGAAATTATTGATTTGTTCTATATGCGCTCTGAACGGGCAATCATGGAGTTGGCGGCGAAGTACGGAAATGTCTGTAACAAGGTCGCAAAAAATATTTTGAACAATATCCTCGATGCGGAGGAATGTGTTAACGACGCTTATTTAGGAGCATGGAATACAATACCGCCTCAAAATCCAAACCCGTTGCTTACCTATATCTGTCGAATTGTCCGTAACCTCTCCATAAAAAAGTATCACGCGAATACATCTGTCAAGCGCAACAGCTTTTACGATGCGGCTTTAGACGAACTGGAGGAATGTGTATCCTCCTCTGAAAGTGTAGAGGCGGAGATTTCCGCAAAGGAGCTTACCCGGCAGATTGACTATTTTCTGGATACACTGGATGCAGAGAGTCGAATACTCTTTGTTCGTCGATATTGGTATGCCTATTCTATTTCGGAACTTGCAAAACAGTTTGGTCTGAAGAGTAATACCGTGTCAGTGCGACTTTCCCGTATTAGGGACAAACTGCGGGATTATTTGAAGGGGGAGGGATTTACAGTATGAAACGTGAAGATATTTCCGAGGCGGTTGGTAACATCAGCACAAAGTATATTCAGGAAGCAGCTCCCAACATACGGGTGAAGAAAAAGCCGGTATGGGTGAAATGGGGAGTAGTTGCAGCAGTTTTTTGTTTCTTTTCTATGACTGTTTTTGCAAACAGTTTGTTTTCCTCCCTATCCGGAGATGAACTTTCTCTGTCTGCCACATATGAGGGAAATGGTGTAATTTCTGTTCAAGTAGAAAATAGGTCTGACAAAGAGCTTAATTTTCAATCGAAACTTAAACTAATGCGCTGGTCTACCAGCGAGGAAGTTAAACCGCTTTCGGGAAAGGTGTCTTTCAGCAACACCGAGATACCGGCTAACTCAAGCGGTACGATGGTAATTGATCTTTCAGATGCCTATGATATATCACTGTTGGAGACACCGATTTCGGATGATGATTGGTACTACTTGGTGTTGACAAATAACAACTTCTTATTTGGACAGGATTGGATGTGTACGGTTGAATTTGCAGAATCTGTCCCAACCGAAAAAGTTGACGTGGCGCCGATTACTCCGGTTGACGCTGATCCGGAACTGATATCAGAAATTATGGAAGAATTCAGACCATACTTTGAAAGATACACTTTGGATATTAATGAAAGAAATCGGCTTGCTGGCGAATATCTGGAACATTGCCAGAGGGTGTTGGAACAAATGGATATAAACATCGTGCCCTCCGTGTCACCAAATGAGTTAACTTTGATTGACAGCGCCGAAAGTGTCCTTTTTGACCCTGCTGTGCCTGCGGATATGCAATTGCAGCTAACTGGTCTGCATCGCCGATCAACGGACGGGTATGACAAAATCATTGGTGCCTCCGCAGAAGAATGTGCGATGGTTTTAAGCGCCTACATCCCGCAGCACAAAGGTGAAATCGACGGCGGTGTGGATATTCCCTTGATTTATGTTTTCATATACGAAAAAAATGAAATTCATACCACGCAGGACTATGCCTTTATCCGCGGTCAACTTTTGACCTTTGAACAGATAGAGCAGTACAAGATCTATGAGGACGAACAGTATGTCTGCTATGATGTCAGCGATTTGTTCTATTCCGATCTTCGTCAGTATGTGGAAAGCATGGTTAGCCAAAGGAGCGACGTTTATTTTGACGAGCAGGTTTGGGAACGAGTTCAGAACATTTATACCTACTATCGGGATAACATGGGAACGCTTCTCGGTTATAGAACTAACACGGGGCGCGGAACAACAGAGAATGTAACCGGAAACGATGCATCAAGTAAACTGGAAAATAAGTCGAACACTTGTGATAGCTTACCGGAGTTTCACCTGACTATTGAAAGCTGCTACGATAACCCTAACGAACCTGTTGCAGATCAGAGTTATAATGTTGGTGAACCCAATTGGAATGACTAAATAATCCGCTCTGTCGGGCGACGGTAAAAGAAAAAGCCGTCGCCTTTTTTACAACAGCGCCGCCAGATACTTTTCAAACACTACGCCCTCCTGCACGGGTGTTCCCGCCTTTTCGCTTCCGGCGATGCACAGACCTACGAAGTTCGCAGCCTTCTGCACGGAGGTTAGCAGAGTCTCTCCGCGGACGGCATCGGCAGCGAGGATGGAGGCGAAGATGTCTCCGGTGCCGGGGCGGGAGGCTCCGACAATGGGGGTGGCTACAGTGGTATAGACGCCGTCATCCCACAGGAAATTTACAAGAGAATCCCCCTGACGGATACCTGTGATGACGATGGAGGCACCGTCGGAACCATCGGAGATAGCGCCAACAGAACTCCTGTCCGAATCATCGGCAACAGTACCAGTGGAGGCTTCGCCGGATGAAACAGACTCCTGCTGGCAGATATCAGCCAGCTTCTCACATAATCCCGACAGCTCCTGCATCGTCCATTCCCCATCCTTCCAGGGAGTGCCGGTCAGCAGGCAGGCTTCCGTGATATTCGGCGTGATAATATCCGCAAGAGGCAGCAGCTCCTTCATCTTCTGAATATGCGTCTCTGTGATGGAGGAGTAGGCCCTGCCGTGGTCTCCCATGACCGGATCCAACAGAAACAGGGGCGGCCGGAACATTTCCACGAACTCCCGTACAATGTTGATCTGCTCTTCATTTCCTAAGAATCCACAGTATAACCCATCGAAGGTAAGTCCCAGTTCGTTCCACACTTTTATATAATCTCGCATATGAGAGGTGTAGTCATCAAAATGGCAGAGAGGAAATCCCAAATGGTTTGATAAAACAGAAGTAGGCACAGGGCATACCTGTACCTTCATTACGCTGATCACGGGCAGGGACACGGTGGTGGAGCAGCGCCCGAAACCGGCAATATCATTGATCATAGCAAGGCGGGGAACGAAATCCCCGCCTTTTTGTGCATTTTTATCAGAAGTATCGAAATTAGATGTCATGGAATAATCCTGCTTTCTTCAGTGCCGGACGAAGTGCCAGATAGAATACGGAAGCACAGATCACAGCAATGATGGCGTTGACACCGGTAGTTACGGTGCTGATCTTGGCAAGAGCCTTGGAAATATCCTGAGGCACACCCAGCAGGTACATTTTATAGAAGTAACCAACCAACGGATCCGCTACCACGTTAAAGACCATACCGCAGGCAGAAGCAAGGATCGTTACGCCGGTCACGTATTTTGCGGAATGTTCTTTGCTTAAGTGGAAGATCTTGTGAGCTACCAGACCTACGATCAGACCGATGCAAAGCTTTAACAGGAAGGTCTTGGGAGCACTGGTCACATAAGCGGTGGTCAGATCGGCGATGGTCATGCCGATGGCACCGGCAAGTCCGCCCCAGTATCCGCCAAGCAATAAAGCTGCCAGTACACAGAACACATTGCCCAGATGGAACGCTGTTTTCTCGGGACCCACGGGAATGTCGATCTTGAAGAAAGCAAATCCGATATAGCACAGAGCTGCTAACAGACCTGCCTGCGCCAGCTTTTTCACATCTGCCTTCTGTGCGGGAATTACGCCTGCGATGGCATTGTACAATCCCTTGGCAGTTAACAGGATAGCGAAGAATACCAGAACCAGGCTGTAAGAGTAAGGGCGCTCTGCGGACAGCTTCTGGTCGGACAGAGTGGACTTCTGAGCGGACAATTCATCCTTCTGCGCATTCAGGGCATTCAGATCACCGTCTGCTGTGCCGCCGGTGACTGCCTCGATGGAAGCTTCTACTTCTTCCAGCTGTGCCTTGACATCACTTAACTGGCTGCCATAAGCAACGGACTCTTGATAACTGTTATTGTGGGTAATGACTGCCAGGACGATTCCCAGGATCAGGAGAATGGCTCCCGCGATCAATACACCGTATGATTTTTTCTTTTCCATAATGATGATCTCCTCTTTTGGTTTCTTTTTCATAATTCCCATTTCTTCGGTGGGATATGTTAGAATTCAGTGTATAGAAAAAGTGGCTTGCTTAAAAGAGCCAGAATATGTTTTTTTTACCATGCCAGTTTACACATAAAAACCATACATTCTGCAGGAAAACAAGATATCCTTGACAAAGTCGGAATTTCTGTACTATATTTTTTATTAGTAATTAACCAAATCCAAAAGGCAATGACGAAGAGGAGTACACATTTCCCCTTACCAGAGAGAGCGGCTGCATGTATGCGCTGGAAGGCTGCTTCAAGACAGGAATGTGGAAGGTAGCTTCTAAGCCGGAGAGCCGAGACCGGATATTCCGGGCGTAAGTTTTCACGAGTTATCCCCGTTACCGGATAGGACTTTATAAGAAGTCGCAAGGCAGCGCAAGCTGTGAACAAAGGTGGTACCGCGTTACTGACGCCCTTTGCTGACGAGAGTCGGCAGAGGGCTTTTATGTTGCATAGAAAAGCACTATGCAACATAAAACGCTCCGCGAGAATCTATTTGCAAAAAAAGGAGGACAAAATGAGCAAAGAATTAGCCAAGACCTATGACCCAAACGGCATAGAAGACAGACTGTATCAGAAGTGGCTTGACAAAAAGTATTTTCATGCGGAGGTGGATCACAGCAAGACCCCCTTCACCATCGTGATCCCGCCCCCAAATATCACAGGACAGCTCCACATGGGGCATGCACTGGACAACACCATGCAGGATATCCTGATCCGTTACAAGAGAATGCAGGGCTATAACGCACTGTGGCAGCCCGGCACCGACCATGCAAGTATCGCTACCGAGGTCAAGATCATTCAGAAGTTGAAGGAAGAAGGCATCGACAAGCATGATCTGGGACGCGAAAAGTTCTTAGAGAGAGCCTGGGAGTGGAAGAAGGAATACGGCGGACGTATCATCGAGCAGCTTAAAAAACTGGGTTCTTCCTGTGACTGGGACAGAGAGCGTTTCACCATGGATGAAGGCTGTAACAAGGCAGTCACCGAAGTATTCGTGAAGATGCACGAAAAAGGATACATTTATAAAGGAGCCCGTATTGTCAACTGGTGTCCCGTATGTAATACCTCCATCTCTGATGCAGAGGTAGAGTATCAGGAGCAGGCAGGACATTTCTGGCATATTAAATATCCTCTGATCGACGAGAACGGCAATCCCAGCACCACAGAGTTTTTGACTTTTGCCACCACCCGTCCTGAGACGATGTTGGGTGATACCGCAGTAGCCATCCATCCGGATGATGAGAGATATACCCACCTGCATGGCAGAAAAGTATTACTGCCTATTGTAAACCGTGTGATTCCTATCGTGGAAGATGCTTATGTAGACAGAGAGTTCGGTACCGGTGTCGTTAAGATCACCCCCGCCCATGACCCCAACGATTTTGAGGTCGGCAAGCGCCATAATCTGCCGATCATCAATATTCTGAACGATGATGCCACCATTAATAAAAACGGCGGCAAATTCGAAGGTATGGATCGTTACGAGGCAAGAAAAGCTATCGTCGAGGAACTGGATCAGATGGGACTGCTTGTGAAGATTGAAGATCACGTGCACAACGTAGGTACCCATGACCGTTGTAAGACCACCATCGAGCCTATGGTAAAAGACCAGTGGTTCGTAAAAATGGATGAACTGATCAAACCCGCAAGAGAAGCGGTAAAGAACGGTGAGATTAAGCTGATCCCCGAACGTATGGAGAAAAACTACTTCAACTGGACGGACAATATCCGTGACTGGTGTATCAGTCGTCAGCTGTGGTGGGGACACAGAATTCCCGCCTATTACTGCGATGACTGCGGCGAGGTAGTAGTAGCCAAGGAGATGCCGAAGGTATGTCCCAAGTGCGGCTGCACCCACTTTACACAGGATCCCGATACACTGGATACCTGGTTCTCCTCCGCACTGTGGCCTTTTGAGACCCTGGGATGGCCGGATCAGACAGAGGATCTGAAGTATTTTTATCCCACCGATGTCCTGGTAACCGGTTATGATATCATCTTCTTCTGGGTTATCCGTATGATCTTCTCCGGATACGAGCAGATGGGAGAGAAGCCTTTCAAGACCGTATTGTTCCACGGACTGGTACGTGACAGCCAGGGACGTAAGATGTCCAAATCTCTGGGCAACGGAATCGACCCCTTAGAGATCATCAGCCAGTACGGTGCCGATGCGCTGCGTCTGACCCTGATCACCGGCAACGCACCGGGCAACGATATGCGTTTCTACTATGAGAGAGTAGAGAACAGCCGTAACTTCGCCAACAAGGTATGGAATGCTTCCCGTTTCATCATGATGAACATGGAGCAGGCACTGGAGAAGACCGGAAAAGATATCACTACTCCTGCGGCTGCAGATTTACAGCCCGTAGATAAGTGGATCCTGTCCAAGTTAAATACGCTGGTAAAAGATGTGACCGACAACATGGATCACTTCGAGCTGGGTATCGCCGTACAGAAGGTATATGACTTTATCTGGGATGAGTTCTGTGACTGGTACATTGAGATGGTAAAACCCCGTCTGTACAGCACTGATGATGCAGTCAGCCAGAATGCGGCACTGTGGATCTTAAAGACTGTCCTGATCGATGCGCTGAAGCTGTTACATCCTTACATGCCGTTCATCACCGAGGAAATCTTTTGCACCATCCAGAGCGAAGAAGAGTCCATCATGATCAGCAAGTGGCCGGAGTACAGCGAAGACCGTGCATTCCTCGCAGAGGAGAAGGCTATCGAAACGATTAAGGAAGCTGTCCGCGGTATCCGTAACATCCGTACCGAGATGAACGTAGCGCCCAGCCGTAAGGCAAGTGTCTATGTAGCCAGCGAAAATGCAGAGATCCGCAAGATCTTCGAGGACGGTAAGCTGTTCTTCGCAAGCCTTGCTTACGCAAATGAGATCATGATCCAGGCTGACAAGACCGGAATCGCAGAGGATGCGGTATCCGTAGTGATCCCCGGTGCAACTCTGTACATTCCGTTTGCAGAGCTGGTAGACATCGCACAGGAGATTGAGCGTCTGAAGAAGGAGCAGAAGAGACTGGAAGGAGAGCTTGCCCGTTCGAAGGGAATGCTGTCCAATGAAAGATTCCTGTCCAAGGCTCCCGAAGCGAAGATTGCTGAGGAAAAAGAGAAGCTGGCAAAATACGAGCAGATGATGGAACAGGTGACAAGTCGTCTGGCACAGCTGTCATAATCCTGCGGCTGCAGTCGGTGAGACAGCAGAGCCGGAAGGAATACTACAGAAAACAGTAGTGAAGACAGTAACAAAAAGCAATAGTGCCGGTAAGGAAAAAGGCATGGAGAACAAAAACAGTAATAGAAGCGACAAAAAAGACGACTTTAATATTACGACATTTGAGGAAGCGGTGGCATATCTTGAGGATATGCCCCGCTTTACTGTCAAAAAGGATCCAAACGACAATAGGAATCTGCGCTGGTTTCTGAAGCAATCAGGGAATCCGGAACAGAATCTGAAAATCATTCACGTCGCCGGTACGAACGGAAAAGGTTCTGTCTGCGCATACATGAGATCTATACTGGAAGCGGCAGGGTACCGTACCGCCATGTTTACTTCGCCACATCTGGTGGATATGCGCGAACGGTTTGTGACTTCCGGGAAAATGATTTCCCGGGAAAATTTTTTACAGACATTTCTTACGGTTTATGAAAAGCTGCAGGAAGTGAATCTTCCTTCAGATATCTCGGAAAAGGAAACAGCAGCGCCGGAGTTTCAGCTTAATTTTTATGAATACCTGTTTTGCATGGCATTATATTGTTTTGCAAAAGAAAAACCGGATTACTGTATCATAGAGACCGGTCTGGGCGGCAGACTGGATGCGACGAATTATGTTGACAATAAAGTTCTGTGCGTGATCACGCGGATCAGCCTGGATCATGTGCAGTATCTGGGGGATACGACGGCCAAAATTGCTGCGGAGAAAGCAGGAATTTTAAGACCCGGTGTGCCGGTGGTATATTGGGACGGGGATATGGACGCTACAAAGGTAATTTGCCGGAAAGCGTCAGAACTTGGTGCCCCACAGATACCGGTGTCGAAAAAGGACTATACTTTCCTTGGATTTCAGAAGAAATACATTGATTTTTCCCTGCGTTCTGAGTATTATGATTATATTAGTCTCATTTTGCATACCATAGCCGGATACCAGATGGAGAATGCGGCACTGGCCGTTCGGGCAATGGAAGTACTGTTTTCCGACCGAAAGGTGGGGACAGGAGAAAACGGCAGGCAGATGCAGCCGGTACCCGGATGCCCCACGGTCGCGGAAATTCAGCAGGGCATCCAAAACTGTTTCTGGCAGGGACGCATGGAAGAAGTGCTCCCGGAGGTGTATGTGGATGGGGCGCATAATGATGACGGTATCAGGGCGTTTCTGGATACCGTGAAGCAGGACGGCTGCACGGACGGCAGGAGGCTGTTATTCGGTGTGGCTGCGGATAAGGATTGCCGGCATATGATACGACGGATCATAACCTCCGGGTTGTTTGATCATATTGCCTTTACCCATATGCACACGGCAAGGTCAGTATCTTTAGAGGAACTTAAAGTACTGCTGGCAGATTATCCGGAACATCATTTTACAATGTATACAGAAGCTGATACAGCATTCCGACAGGAGCTTCGGGACAGACAGCCCGGGGAACGGCTCTATGTCGCCGGAAGCCTGTATCTTGTCGGGGAAATAAAGGAGTCTTTGGACCATGATTAATTTTGAAGAAGAACTGAAGAAATTTCATCCCAGTCTGGAAGTGGAAGACGCTGAAGAAGCCATCTACAATCAGGATCTGACAGATGCGGCGGATCTGCTGGTGAAAATGATAAAAGAAACCGAAGAGAAAGAAAAGAAATAAGGAGGGACGGCATGTTTTGTTATAACTGCGGCTGCCAACTGTCAGAGCACGATTTTTGTACTGCCTGTGGAGCAGATGTATCCCTCTATAAAAAGATCATGAGTATGTCCAACCGCTTCTACAATGACGGATTGGAGAAAGCGGGAGTACGGGATCTCACGGGTGCGATCAACAGCTTGCGTCAGAGCCTGAAATTCAACAAGAATAATATAGAAGCCAGAAATCTGTTGGGACTGGTATACTTTGAGACCGGAGAAGTCGTTGCGGCTCTCAGCGAATGGGTCATCAGCAAAAATATGCGTCCGGAGAAAAATATTGCGGACGATTATATCAATATGCTGCAATCCAATGCTTCCCGTCTGGATGCCATTAACCAGACCATTAAGAAATACAATCAGGCACTGGCCTATTGCAACCAGGACAGCAAAGATCTGGCAATCATTCAGTTAAAGAAGGTACTGTCTCTGAACCCGAAGTTTATCCGGGCGCATCAGTTGCTGGCACTGCTCTATATGGACAGCGAGCAATGGGAGAAGGCGGAGAGAGAGCTGCATAAGTGCATGGATATCGACCGCAATAACACGCAGACGCTGCGTTACCTGAAGGAAGTGGAGATGCAGCTTGTGCCCGACGAGAGCAGCAAGCAGACCGGCCGCCGTAAAAAAGATGATGCGGTACGTTATCAGAGCGATAATGAGATCATCATCCAGCCACTGAATGTGAAAGAGCAGAAGAGCACGGGACTTTCTTCCCTGATCAATATCGCCATCGGATTGGTAATCGGACTGGCGGTGATGTATTTTCTGGTGGTTCCGGCAGCGGTGTCCAATGCCAATAACGAAGCACAGAAGACGATCACCGATATCGGGAACCAGTTAGATACCAAGACTTCAAGGATTCAGGAACTGGAGACCCAGATGGCAGCACTCCAGACGGAAAACGATACACTGAATCAGGAACTGCAGGGATACGTGGGAACGGATGGCACATTACAGACCATCGACAGTCTGCTTGCTGCGGCAACTGCTTATCTGGAGACGCAGGATATCACCCAGACGGCGGCAAATCTGGAAAGTATTTCCGCATCCGTCAATGTGGACGAGACATCTGAGGCATTCCAGAATCTGTATAAGACACTGCTTGGTCTGATCGGACCGCAGCTGTCGGCACAATATTATGAGACAGGCTACAATGCATACCGCAGTGAAGATTATGCGACTGCAATTGAGAACTTATCCAAAGCGGTCATCTATGATGAGAACAACAAGGACGCATGGCTGAGCCTCGGAAATTCTTATCGTAAGAGCGATGATACGCAGAATGCCATCACTACCTATGACAAGATCATTGAGCTGTTCCCGGATACGGAGACTGCCAGAAGTGCCCAGAGATATCGCAGCCAGCTGGCGGAAAATACAGCACAATAGGACAGTGTAATTTTCAGATACCATCAGACAATCAAAATATTGTAACACACGAAAGAAAACTCTTAGGAGATCCCAATGCTCCGGAGTTTTCTTTTTTTATAAAAATAAGCCGTAAAAGGCAGAATGTGAGGGAGTATGGAAGATTTTCAGATTATTGACAATTGTCTGATGGTACGTATGCCGGAAGAAGTGGATCACCACAGGGCATCCTACATCAGCGAGGGCGCCGACCGGTTACTGGTCAGAGACGAGGTGGAGAATGTAGTGTTTGATTTTGAAGATACGCGGTTCATGGATTCTTCCGGAATCGGGATCATCATGGGGAGATATCGCAAGATTTCCTGCTTTGGCGGACACGTCTACGCGATTCATGCGGACAGGCAGATTCAGCGGATTTTCCGGATGTCCGGGCTACAGAAGATCGTCGAGATCCTGCCCGGATGAATCTGCATAAAAATATTTTTATCCTTGCAATTTATGTTTCGAATGAGATAACTGCAGCCTGCTGCAAAGGGCAAGACGAAAATGAGAATTATATAATATAAAAGAATAAAATTTGTAAAATATGAAAGAAATCATGCAAAAAATGGCGGAAAATAGTATAACTATTAACGCAGAAATGAGGAGAGTATGGTAGCAGACAGGGAAATGATGTATATAACGAAGGAGGAAAAAACGGAATGCCGGAAAATCAACGCAGGACAAAAAGAAAGGATTCCTGCAAAAGACCGGAACGAGATGGAGATCGTATTTGATGCAATTTCCTGCAATGAGAGCTTTGCCAGGGTGGCGGTAGCCGCTTTTATTACTCATCTGAATCCTACGCTGGAGGAATTGTCGGATATCAAAACCGCTGTTTCGGAGGCGGTGACCAATGCCATCATTCACGGTTATGAGAATCTGGCAGGATACAGCAGACACGGGGAGAACATCCCGGCATATCAGGTGATTCATCCCGGGAAAGTGCGGCTGCACTGTGTACTGGAGAATGACATGCTGTTTGTCGAAGTCACAGATCAGGGAAAGGGCATCGAAGATGTGAGCCGTGCCATGGAACCGTTGTATACGACGAAGCCGGAGCTGGAACGGTCGGGCATGGGATTCGCATTTATGGAAGCCTTCATGGATGACCTGGAAGTGAAAAGTGCTCCCGGCAAGGGAACCTGTGTACATATGTGGAAAAAGATGCGCTGCGGAGACTGGATCGGGAAAGAGGACTGAAGCATGGAAGAAGTATCAGTACTGATCGGAAAGTCACAGAGCGGAGATAAAGAAGCAAGAGAAGTACTGATCGAGAAAAACCTGGGACTGGTGCATCATATCGTGAAAAGATTTTTAGGCAGGGGATATGACTCGGAGGATCTCTTTCAGATCGGTGTGATCGGTCTCATGAAAGCAATCGATAAATTTGATTTAAAACTGGAAGTAAAATTCTCCACCTATGCCGTGCCGATGATCATGGGAGAGATCAAACGGTTTCTACGGGATGACGGAATGCTGAAGGTATCGCGCACAATCAAAGAGGACGGGCTGAAGGTAAAACTGGCAAGACAGCGCCTGCAGGGGAGACTTCACAGAGAACCTTCCCTGCAGGAACTTGCAGCAGAAGCAGGGCTCGGGACAGAAGAAATCATTCAGGCGATGGAAGCCGGAGCGGAAGTAGAATCGCTCTACAGCGGCAGCGGACAGGAAGACGGAAGCGAGTTGTGCCTCGTTGACCGCGTCGTAGCTGCGGCGCAGGGTTGTGTGGGGGCGAGCATGGGGAGCAGCAGCGCCATAGAAAATGATGTGGAAAAGGACAGACTGCTAGACCATATGCTTTTGGCACAATTACTGCAAGAATTGTCTGAGAGAGACCGGGAACTGATCCGCATGCGTTATTTTCAGAATAAGACCCAGACGGAGATCGCCGGGATCCTGGGAATCAGCCAGGTACAGGTCAGCCGTCTGGAGAAAAAAATCCTGCGCGAGATGAGGGAGATGGCAGGATAGAGGGATTGGTAGGTAAAATATTATTGTATATATGAGAATGCATCACTGTAGATATGAGAAAACATTAAGAAATCATAAACATAAATTTTCCTCTTCCTTTCCGCAAGGATTTCTATTATATTATAACTAAGTGTCAAGTGCAGAATTGCATCGCCGGAGCGTCTCTTTGGCGAACACTGTTTTACGAATGACTATGCAGAAGTAATGTATTTGGTAAGTTGTCAGTATATTAGAAACATGACAATAGAAAGAAAGTATAGATAAAAGGAGAGCGGGAGTACTTATGAAAAAACAAAACGAAAACGGGCGTATCAGCGAAGATCGTCTGAGCCAGGCAAAGAAAAGAAAGAAGAATAATACGATAGCATCGATTCTGGTGATGACCGGATGCTTGATTGTACTGGTACTGGTAACCTATATTGCCGGTATCCTGTATTCCTGGATCGACAACAAGTTCCAGAGCAATGCCAATGATCTGGCGGCAGCTGCGGAAGCCGGAAGCCAGACGGAGGAGAGTACGCAGGAAGTGGTAAAGACTTATACCCAGGAAGAAGTAGATGCCCTGGTCGCCGAGGCGAAGCAGCAGGCTGAGGACGAAGAAGAGAATAAGATCCTGACGGGAATCCGCGACGGTCTGACTTCGGGAACGACGATGGTAGAGACCTTACGTCCGTATTATCCGAATGAACTGGTTGTCGTAAGCAACGGAAGTTTTAACTTCGTGCCGATCCGTGATGACCTGCAGAAAAATGATTATGTATTGGAGAATCTGAATGTCCTGGAAGACGGTGAAGTCCAGTATTTACAGGACGGTCAGGTAGTGTCTCACAAGGGCATCGATGTCTCCAAGCATCAGGGAAATATCGACTGGACGAAAGTCGCTGCGGATGGCGTAGAATTCGCTTTTATCCGTGTGGGACTCAGAGGATACGGTACCGAGGGTAAGTTAGTAGAAGATGAATATTTCGAACAGAATATCAAGGGTGCCCTGCAGGCAGGCATCAAAGTAGGTGTCTACTTCTATTCCCAGGCGATTACGGATGCAGAACTGTTGGAAGAGGCGAATCTTGTATTAGAGAAGGTAAAGCCTTACAATGTTGAACTTCCCATCGTTTACGATGTGGAAAAAGTCAGCGGCGGCAAGGGACGCGCCAATGATCTGAGTGTGGAAGAGAGAACCCGTCTGACCGCACTGTTCTGCCAGACCATTCAGGATGCAGGCTACAAGCCCATGATCTATCATAACATGGAGATGAGCACCCTGATGCTGGATCTGGGACAGCTGGAGCAGTATGACAAGTGGTTCGCGTATTATAATGATGATCTGTACTATCCGTATGCGTATAAAGTATGGCAGTACAGTGAGAAAGGTGCCGTGGACGGTATCAATGAAGAAGTGGATCTGAATATTTGGTTCGGGGATTTTTAAGAGGAAACAGAGATAAGAGATATAAATTTGGCGGAAGATTTTCGAGATCTTCCGCCAAATGTGTTATCAGTTAATTTCGATGTCGGCAATCAGCATACAATGATAGGATGGCCAATTTTTGAATTTTACATGTTCCAGATTATTTTCGGGGTCGATTATGACAGTAACGAATAATTGTGTCTTGTACGTATGTTTTATGTAAATTGCATTTTAAGGTGTTTCTTTTCCAATATTGATGGACTGCGTCGATAAAAGTATCGGTTAATTTTAAATGGGATAGCACTTTATCTGTAAGTGGTTGCTTATGATAAAATTGTATTTCTTCTTTAGAAAGTGCCTTGAGTTCTGATTCCAGTTTGTTCATATATATTTTCATATCTTCTTCGCCGAACAGAAGCCACTCGGGAGTTACATCCAAGGCCTGGGAAAGCCTAAGTAGATTTGAAGTAGAAATCAAAAGTTCATCATCGGATTGATTTTTATTTTTTTCAAGACTTTCATATCTTTGAATGCTTCTATATCCAACTTTACTCTCCTCGGCAAGCTTACGCTGGGTATACTTACCGACTCTCGCAGCTTTTAGTCTTCTTGAGAAACCGGATAATTCTTTTGATGACTGCATTTCAGATATACCTCCATTTTGAAAGATTATATCACATAAAGCGTATAAAGTAAAGAAATTAGCTTGGAATAAACACGCCAATATTGGCGCGTGACAAAAGGGTAGGAAGTGATACAATAAAGTTAACATAGCTGGATGACTGCATGTAAATAAACTTATGGAGGATACAAATTATGAAAAAGAAGTACCTTGTAAATTGTGTATTGCCTAATCATGGAAGTGCTATGAGCACGAGAGCATATAGAGATGCTTTGGCTGACATGGGCTATAACAGATACCAACAGCAGGGATCTATAGGTGGAACTTCCAAAAGATCTACTACGGTAGTTAATGGCGTAATTACAAGAAATTAAATTGGATAAGGAAGCCAGGCCGGGGCTTTGTACCGGCTAACAAACAATATTTGCCATATGAAAGGACAGGAAATGAAAAATAACTATATATTGACTTACAACATCAATGCGTGGCTGCCGGTCGCTCCAAAGATCAGTTTTGCTGAAAAACTAGAAGTTTTTTCAAATTATGTTAAGGAACTTTACGGAGAGCCGGCTGTTATTATGCTACAGGAGATGATTGCTGGGTGTGGGCAGAAGTTTCTTAAGGTTCTTAAGAATGTATTTTCTGAATATGAGGTGATTACACCAGCATTCGATTATTACAAGCATCCTCAGAGCATTATGGCTGTCACGCTGATTAGAAAAGATATTCTTGAGGATTATACAATAGAAGTCATTGATACAGAACTACCGAACAGAGTGAATTCTGTTCTGGCAAATCTAAAGGGAATACCATACAGAATTGTCAATACTCATATGGTACAGGTGACCAACTTCGAGAATCGAGCCCCCTGGTACATAATGGAACGTCAAAGATTACACTATGAAATGTGGAAATTGCTTATGCAGGAGGCCGAAAAGAACAAGACAGAGAATACGATTATTGCCGGAGATTTTCAGGAAAGGGAAACAGATTCTCATATCAGTCATATATCAAATATGGGTTATAGGATGGCGCGAACCCGTCAGGCCACTGTGAATAATGCTTTTTTCGGAGAAAATCATATTGACCATATCATGTTTAGTGCTAGTGCATATCAAAAGCTGAAACCGCTTAGCATTATGGTAGATACTTCAGAAGTAGGTAGGTTGTCGGATCACGCAATGGTATATGCGGCATGTGTGTCATAAAATAAATGAAAAACAGTCTATTCCCGGGTGCACCGTTGCTATGTTTATTTATGATAAAAAAACGAACATGAGGAGGAAAAGGGATGAAATATGCAATTTTTCTGGATGTGGATGGTGTTCTCAATACGAGAAGAACGGTTCAGCGCACGCCGGAGGGGTTTCATGGGATTGATGATGCGCGGGTCGAGATATTGAGTAATGTTATGAAGAAATACAAGGATGCCGATCTTGTGCTGACCTCGGATTGGAAAGAACTGAGAGCAGAGAACGAAGATTATCGCTATCTGCTCGCCAAACTGGAAAAGTATGGACTGAAGCTGGCCGGAAGCACAGAAGATCATTATAATAAGAGAGGGGAGGGGATTCTGAATTATCTGAAGGAACATCCGGAAATCGATGATTTCGTGATACTGGATGATAATAAATTTGATTTTCAGGACAGCGCAAAGCTATGGGAGAGACTTCTGCTTACCAACGGGATCGAACGGGCTGAATTTGCCTCCCGGACACCGGCGGTGGAGACGATTATCTTTCTGGAGTATATCCGGGCGTTTTCCTAAAAAAATGAACCGGTAGTTTAATGACTGCGAGACCGCGTAGGGTTACAATGAAAGCAAGAAAGAAGATTAGGAGGAGACAGGGTTGCACTATGTGATGGGGGATATCCATAACGATATCACGAAACTAAATAAAGTATTGAAACAAATCAACATTACGAGAGACGATGAGCTGATCGTCTTGGGAGACGTCTTCGACCGGGGAGGAGAAAATGCCGATCCGTTCGGCGTATACTGTGCACTTTCCGGATTACAGGGAAAATGCAGCTGGATCCGTGGCAATCATGATGAGTGGCTGGCAGACTATATTCTGGAATATTTTGCAACGCCTGAGAGAAAACACAAAAAACTGAATGCCTACGGTTATAATTCTTTCGAACTGTTGCGCCAAAGGATCACGGAAGTAGATATGTTGAATATTGCCGATCTGATCAAGAGGCTGCCGTTACAGAAGGAATTGGAAGTAGATGGGAAAAATTATCTGTTTGCCCATGCAATGACGTCCGATCCCGAAGTACGGGAAGAAGACAGATATTATCTGATGGGGACAATGGACATCGATTCCTTTTTCTTCGCAGGGATTGACGGATATATTTCCATGTGTGGACATACCCCTACGGACAGTATCGTCTGGAAAAAGGACAGGAGATACCTGGACGAGCCGGGTACCTCTATCTGGGCGAACGACAGACGGAACGTGTATTTGCTGGATTGCGGATGCGGATTCGGCAGTGGGAAGCTGGCGTGCATCTGCTTAGAGACCAAAGAACGATTTTATTCTTAAAGGGGGGACTATGCGATATGAGGCCAGAACGCAACTGGTGAGAGAACAGTTGATGGAAGATCTTTTCCGAACGATCATTGCATACAGGTTCTGCCGTCCTTCCGGCATGGGAGGCCCTGGCTGCGTGATTATGGTCGCTGAGAACGGCAGATCCTATCAATTCTTGGGAACGGAATTGGACCGTCTGAATTATGCAAGAGGTGAATGGAGAGTCGTATTTCCGATTCTGCGGAATGCAAACGGTTGGAAAGTGGTGACGTGCAAGGGGGAGACAGGACAAGTATCCACGGATCATGCAATGCATTGATGAGGCAAAGGGAAAAATTGACCGTATATGGGAAGATGCCGCTGTGAAAGTGGCGCTGCTTGATACGGCGAAGACCCAGGAAGAGAGGAGAAACGTTAACCGCACACATGAACTGCGGCAGCCGCTGTACCGGTACGGAGATCTGGTGAGATTTACATATACAAACGGTAAAAAGGAATGGCCTTGCAGGGGACGAATCTGTATGGTGGATATTTATCGGGATGCGGAACAGAAAATCTCAGAGATTGAATACGATATTGACGGGGCGGATTATAGCAATCCCAAGAAGAACTGCACTTACAAACATATTAAGGAAAATAACATCATAGGTACAGCTCCGGGATCGGTTATGATCTTGTCCGGCTTTTCCGAAATCGGTACCCGTGCGATACGAAAACGGATGGAAGAAAGTAGCCCGGGGAAGTATCTTTTCGTGGACGGACAGCAGAAACAGAATGCCGTAGAAAAAGAGATTTTCCGGGGAAAGAAAATCGTGATGGAGATATTGCCGCAGGAAATCCGCTATGTAAAAGAGAAGTACCCGGATGCACTGCGGATATTCCTCTGCCCGGAAAGCTATGAAGAATTCCTTGCCGGATTACAAGACAGTACTGTAAAACCGCTTCAGGTAAAGCTACAGAAATGCCTGGAAGAAATGACCTTTCTGGAGGAATATCACATTGTGCTGTGGACAAGAGGAACGGACAGTGCGACTACTGCCGGAATCCTGGATATGATAAGTGAAATCGCCGGTGACTTAGAGAAAAATGCCGCTGATGAAACGAAAAAATTGAAATTAGATGCCCTGCGGATAGAGATTGAAAAGGCACTGCAGTAAAAATTTTAAGAAACGTTGAGAACTGAAAAGAGTTGTTGCAACAGATATCGAATATGGGAGGCTAAATGAGCAGAAAAAATAAATATTTGGACGAGCTTGGCATTCCACGGGAAAATTATGGCGGAAATTTCGTACAAGAGAGGAAGCTGTTGAGATTTCGGCAACGAAGATGTTATGGATTTGATTACCGTGATGTATTTAACATGGATAGCTCTTTTGCGGAATGGCTCTATTCCCATATGCGGATGTACAGAGATAACAGTGTGCACGATGACACCATGAACACTGTTACTTTTGAAGGCAGGGAATATACGATAGCGGAGGCTGTGGATCTAATCATCGAAAAAACGGGTGAATTTCTAAAAATTTATCATTATACGGATGTTAGTTTTGATTATAATCAGAAAAACATTGTGATGAAAAAGCTGGAAAAGAAATTACATCCGTCTGTCGAGACCTATTTACGGGAATATCAGAACCGCTGGTCTGATGAGAACGAATGGAAGGCAGCAGCTGAATTAAAAAAAGCCGGCAGGCTGTATTTGGAGATTATGACATATTGTTGGATGTAGGAGGATACATAGTATGACGAGGGAGTTATTGGAACAGGTTTTAAGAGAAAACAACATACCGAAGGATGCTCATTTCTTAAGTGACAGCGCCTGGGAATGTGGTCCTACGGAAATGAACGGAATATTTTACAACAAGCAGAATAATCTAGTTGTTTTTACACAGAGCGGAATAAATGATGAGTATGAGAGATTAGAAGACTGGGAAATATTGTACAGTCCCGGAATCATAAAAATGGAAGGTCTGGAAGCATACCCGATTCTCAATAATAACATCCGTGGAATTACGAAGGCATTCAGAGAAGCACTGAAGAAGGCAGGAGATTTTGAAAACTATTTTGGTTTCCCACCAACCGAAGAATTGTACCGGAAGATTGACCTGAAAAGGCCTTTGTTTTATTGTATCAGGCGAGGAGGAGAATATGTCGGTTATATCGGTTTTCATGGGGGCAGGCATGCATTGGAGCCGGAGATGTATCTGTTTGAGCAATATCGCCATCAGGGTTACGGAACGATTGTTTTAAAGAAATTTATAGACATTGCCTTTCATAATCAGATGAAAGGTCAGAAAGCGTCGCCGGAAAAATTGATCTCCAGCGTAAGAGTGGAGAATGTATATTCTCAAAAATTAATGTTGGCATGCGGTTTTCATGAGAATGAAGAGATAGCGGCGAAGTTTATCGGGTTTATGAGGGAAGAAGGTTTTATTCAGGTAAAAGAATTCTGCCTTACAAGGGAAGAATATCTGAAGAAAACTGAGGGAACAGAAAGCTGAACACCCTAGATATAAGTGACAAAGCGATTGCAAAAAAGCGATATAGCAGGAGGAAAAGTATATGAAAATTTACTGTATGAGTGATATCCATGGTTGTCTGCCGGAATTTGAAGAGGCACTGGGGCTGATAGCGGATGATCTGGAGAAGGACGACACCAAACTGGTGCTTCTCGGAGATTACATTCACGGCAGAGAAGAGGGCAGGGGTGTCCTGGACAAGATCATGAATCTGCAATCTAAATATGGCAGCGACAAGATCATTGCCCTGATGGGAAATCATGAGGAATTTGTATTACAGGGGTATTCCGCAATCGAGGATATGAATCCGACGTATGACGATGAAAAAGAGGCGGAGGATGACGATAAATATATTCGTTGGATGGAGAAGCTGCCCAGGTATTATACGGAGGGCAACACGATCTTCGTCCATGCCGGAATCGAAGAGGATGCCGGAGATCTGTGGGAATGGGGAACCGGGGATGAAGTGTTTGTGGGAAAATTCCCTGCGCAGACCGGGAAAATCGAAGGTATCGACAGCAAGGTCGTGGCAGGTCATGTCGGCACTTCGGATATCTCCGGGGATCCCTATTACCATGATATTTATTATGACGGTGCATCTCATTATTATATTGACGGAACGGTATTGGTCAGCAGAAGAATTCCTGTCCTGATGGTGGATACCGATACGGATAAGTATTATCGTGTCACCGAATCGGGAAAATGGCCGATTCTGTCTTATGCGGAGGAAAATTAGAATCCTTCCTTTTTACGAACCAATCTCAGCTCTCTTCTCTTAATGGCGTTATCCCATTCCATTTTCTCTCCCTCGTTCTCTAAGATCAGACCGGGAACGGGGGTGGGTTTTCCATTATCTCCCATAGCAACCATGACAAAATATGCCCGGTTGATCGGGTGTCTCGTACCATCCTGCTCCTCGCGGTAGGTATCTACACGGACTTCCATGGAAGTATGCCCTACATGGGTCACTTTGCCGATCAGTACGATGATATCGTTCAGATAGGCGCCTGATTTGAAATACAAATTGTCAATTGCCACGGTGGTGGCATCTCTGCCGCAATGGCGTCTCGCAGTGGCACCTGCCACTTCATCGATCCACTCTAACAATCTTCCGCCAAACAGCCTGCCGAAACCGTTGATATCCGGATGAATCACCACATGCAGCTGATGCGTCTCGGAATCAGAGACCTTCCTGGCAGGGAGCGCCGTATCTTTTATTTCTGTAGTATCTGTTGTATTCATAATTCTTAAACCTCACATAGTTTGAATTTTTGTAACGATTCGCAAGTATCTTTATTCTTTTTGTGAAAATGTAAATGCAAAATTTCCAATGGTTTTACGCTTTTGCAAATGTAGTTACTTCACCAAAGGTATTTTCATGAGTTTACTCACTTATGCAAGCATGATTCGTCAAATTTTGAAAAATGTCTTAGTTTTGAAGAACTACAAAAATACAAATGAAAACACATTAAAATATAGTATAGCACAATCATAAAGAAAGTGCCATCGGCATATAATTTTCGTTTTTGGGATATTCTATGGGCAGAGAGTGAAAAACATACGAAAGGGGAAGAGAAACTTTGATAAAACAAGGATTGCTCGCGGTAACGGGAGCAAGCTACGGCCTGCTGTCGGCAGCGGGTGTGTTCACGGTATTGGTGGCAGTGGGACTGATCCCCAGGTTTGCCGGTAAGACGCACACGTCGCGTTATGTGCTGCTTTATGAGGAAATGGTGATCTTCGGTACGTTGGCAGGGTGTTTCGTCACTATTTTTCCGGAATATAGTCAGTGGGGAAGTTATCTGAGGGAACGATTTCCGGAACATGTCCGGTTGTGGGCGGCAGCAGGCATCGGGGCACAGGCAGTCTTCGGTGTCTTTGCCGGAATGTTCATCGGCTGCCTGGCACTGGCGATTGCCGAGATGCTGGACAGTATTCCTATTTTTGCCAGAAGAATCTCTTTCCGCCACGGACTGGGCTGGGCGATTCTCGGGATGGCGGCCGGAAAACTGTGCGGCGCTCTCTATTATTTTGCGACAGAACTGCACCGGACGGTACAGTGACAGGCAGGACACAGGCTGAAATATGCGCTACGATGAGCGTGGATTGAAATGCCTGTGTGATGGATTGGCTAAGAGGTGGAAAGGGAAACGAAGGAAAGCGCAGTGACAGATATAAGGATATCGACATGAGACAAAGGGTTTGCATGAATACAGGATAGAAAACAGAGATGGCGTAGGGCGACCCGAATGGGAATCGTGTTGAAGGTAATCGGATAAGGGTTGGAAAAATGAAGCAGATGACAGTTTACTTAAAATGTGACAGAAGCGCAGAAGTCCGGGCACAGGATGTATTTTTAAAAGACGTAGCGGAAGTGCGCTGCCTGGATCAGACGCTGCTGGCAAAATTGAAGGCAATCAAGGTACATCATTTCGCAAAGGACGGAGAAAAACGCTGCGTGATCAGCAGCCTGAAGCTGGTAAGCCTCATGGAGGAGGTCTGCGAGGATATCAATGTGCAGGTGATCGGAGAGCCGGATGTGCTGGTGGAATGGATCAGGGTGGACAGACACAAAGGCTGGCAGCAGTGGGGCAAGGCGGCTTTTGTATGCCTGATCAGTTTCTTCGGCACGGCATACACAATCATGGCATATCATAACGATGTCGGAATCAATGAAGTCTTTACAGAGGTGTATCGCATGACAATGGGAGTAGAACCGGCAGGACTCAACACACTGGAGGTGTCCTATTCACTGGGTCTCGCCGCCGGCATTATCGTGTTCTTTAATCATATCGGCGGCAGACGCCTGACCAAGGATCCCACGCCGGTGGAAGTCTCCATCAAAAACTACGAGACCGATGTGGACAAGACCCTGATCGAACAGACCGGACGCGAGGGGAAAGAGATAGAGAGCTGACTTTCTATTTGTTTAATAAATACTCCGCCAGATCCACGGCCGTCTGTGCGTGTTCGGCATTCGCATAGATACCCATGACAATGCCGTCTCCGCGGAAATAGTAGTAATCGGTCAGGTCTTTACAGCCGGTGAGGCAGATGCCGACCGGTACGGGATCCTGCATTTCTTCGGGATGCATGGGGTCGGGATAGTCCGGTGTGTAGTCGGAATTCATATCGTCATTGGCTGCTTCGATGGCGCTTACGACTTCACGGTCTACATAATAAAAATAAGGTTCCAGCGCCGCCTGCTGTTCTTCGGTGAGGATGTCCCTGAGATCGTAGAACATACTGCTGTTGGCGTATTTTTGGAATGATCTGAGATCGGTGATCATGGTATCCAGCTCGTTGGCTGCGACATAGACCATCAGCTTCTGGGAAGAAGTGACGGTGGTCTCGTCCATGCTGTCTTCCACGATACGTATCGAGGTATCAAAAGTAATGTCGGAAGAAGTGAGGTTGATTCCTTCTTTTTCTGCGAAATCAGTAATGAAATCCGGTAATTCAGATGTCGTCTGATCCAGGAGAGAGGCATTGAGCATCACGGCATAGAATGCAGTGTCCTTTCTGTTCAAATATTGCTGAATAAAGCTTACGATCATAATAATTATGATCAGGGAAATGATCACATGCCATTTATAATAGTACCAGAAATATGCAAGTTTCTGCTTTGATGTACCGTTTTTCAATGCCTGCCGTTCTTCTTTGAATTCATCCATTACTGCCATGGAATCCGCCTTTCCAATCAATGTTTCCGTGAAAGATCCTTTGGGAAACATTGATCCTGTAATATAGTGATGGTATAAAAACAGTGATAATATAAAATCTTGTGATAGTATGATATTTCATAGCCGCGTAAGATTTGCTATTTATCATTCAAAAACACGATATTTCAAACATCCGGGAAAGATAAATGAATCATCAAACTGCAGCGTACGAATATGCGACAACCGTGCGATGCAGCATACGTCTGATAAATGCAATACATTCATGATAAGGGTTCACTATCGGAAAGTCAATGAAGGAAGTATGACAGGAATCTAAAAAAAGAATTAAATCACCATACATCCTAAGAGCACGCCTTGCAACTTTTGACAAGATGATATATCATATAGAAATAGAAAACAGATGCGAATATCCCGGTGTTCTAAATTCCGGACATAGAGATTGCGGTATGTTATGGCATCATGCATCTGAATATAGAAAATGACAAAGAGAAAAGGAAACGAAAAATGAGTGATGCATACGTAGAATGTCTGGTAAAAGCAAAGCAGCCTGTATGGGCAAAAATATTAAAGGTGTTATTGATCACCTTGACGGTACTCAGCTGTCTGGTGATGTTTGTGTTCATTATTTTCCTGCCGGTAGCATTGGCGGCGGGTGTCGGTGCATATTTCCTGAATATGTATACGGATCTGGAATATGAATATCTCTATCTTGATAAGGAGATTTCCATAGACAAGATCATGGCGAAGAGCAAGAGAAAACGTGTGGCTACTTACAGCATTGACCGTATGGAAGTATTTGCTCCTGTATTTTCTTACCATTTGGATAACTTCAAGAACCGCCAGGTAAAGGAAAAGGATTACAGCATCGGCGAGGTGTTACAGCCGGACGGACGCTATGCCATGTATTATGAAGGCGGCGAGAAGGTTATCTTAAGCCCCAACGAGGAACTGGTGAAGGTACTTAAAAATGTAGCTCCCCGTAAGGTGTTCAGCGAATAGTTTTTTTAGAAAACGAAAAATCCGACATGTATCGCAAGGTATGTCGGATTTTTTATTTATCGAATATCTGTTGTGTTTATTGATAAAAATTTGGAAAAAGAAGAAAATCTAAGATTGTCGGTTGACAGTGGGGATAAACTCTGCTAAACTCATGGAAATGTCATAAGTAAAACAAATATCTAATATAATTTACACTTATGAAACGAGAACAAATCATTCACAAATCTTATCAAATGAACACAGGAGGAGAGAAAATGGGACAGATTATTGGTGAAGGCATTACCTT
>ERZ1034946.118-NODE-118-length-67087-cov-8.881579_pt1 | contig 67087 bp, 48 predicted proteins | sample MGYA00520591_ERZ1034946 | MGnify/ENA primary metagenome ERZ1034946 (study PRJEB33766, sample SAMN09781753) | gut metagenome | biome: gut microbiome | host: Homo sapiens | place: Madagascar | study: EMG produced TPA metagenomics assembly of the PRJNA485056 data set...
CTATTGACATTATTCAATTCTTGAGTTATTATAAGTGAGCAGTCGACGAGCGGAGCTAAACAAAGCGAAGTAAGCCGGTTGAAAAAATGCAGGAATGGCGGAATTGGCAGACGCGCAGGCTTCAGGTGCCTGTGGTCGCAAGATCGTGTGGGTTCAAGTCCCATTTCCTGCATTCTTTTTTATTTTATCCAAAATCAAAAAGGAGCTGTTGCTTCCGGATGAATATTTATCCAGAGGCAGCAGCTCTTTTTATTTTTCTCATTTTTCCTCAAAAAATCCGGAGAAAAAAGTAAAACCCGGGTTCTCTCCCACTTTCGCTATGATGTAGTCAGTTCAAAGGACAACACATTTACAAAAGGAGGATCCGATCATGAAGCCCTAAACTTTAGACACCAATTACCAATTAACTTCATTCATATGTAAAACAGGAGGAAAAAATATGACTATCAGATTTGATCATTACGATCCCAACGAATTTCTCAGCACTTTCATAGCATTTATTATTGTACTGGCCGGCATCTCCATTTTAGCATGGATAGTTTTCTACTTTATAAAAAATTCCGACAAAACCAAGCCTGTCATCACAAAACGTGTAAAAATCCTCGCAAAACTTCCAGGTGCACACATGGTTGGATGGTATCTCGTTGAATGTGAAGACGGAGAACGTTTAAAACTCAGAACCTTTGAAAATCATAAAGTACTTTTTTCTGTAAATGATATCGGAATTATCCGCTATCAGGGAAACACCATCCTCTCCTTCCAGAGAGAAATAACCAATCCAATCCGCTGAAAGGACACTTTCTATGATTCATGTACGATCTTTCCGCACTGCCGGGAAATGCCACGGATTTGATATCAGCCGGTGTCAGGATCAGATCAGAATACTTTCCGATGCCACACAGACAACCATTGTTTTATGCGACGGGGCTGGAAACAGCCCCTATGGTGGCATTGCAGCCAGTGTAACTGCAAGTATTCTGGCCCGGAATCTTCATTCTAATTTTGAGCAATATCTCCATAACGCACTTCCCGATATCAAAATGCAGCTCACCCGGACAATAAATAACGAACTGAAAAAAATGGCAAAAGAAATGCAGATCGCTCCCAGACTGCTGGCAACAACCATACTCGCCATTTCCATGGACAAAAACGGCAGATTTATCGGTGTACATCTGGGAGATGGATGCATATTATGGAACATTAACAGTTCCAACCGCCTGCAGACCGTTTCTTCACCCCAAAGTGGAAATACCCCAAATTCAACCTATCTGACCATGAACTGCCCTCTTTTTTATTATCTGCGTTTTTATCGCTGGACAAAACCTGGTGCCAGAAGGATCATTCTTTTATCCGATGGAATGAACAGCCTGAACGTTCCTCTCACTTCCGGTATCTTTTCTGTGCAGAATCAGGATCTCCTGAATCAGAAAATGATAAACACCAGAAATTTTGATGATATGAGCTATGTACTCTGTGAGTTAGATGCTCCCTGTTCCAGACAATAACGTCAGTGATACGGACATTTTGGCAAAATCATTCGGAAATATATGTGATATCCACAGTTTTCTCTTTTCTGGCTCCCAGGATCTGCTCCGCTTTTTCCCTCAGCTCTCCGTACCCGTAGAAAGGAATACCATAATATCTGTCGTCATCCCGTCCCAGCGCATATACCATCTCTTTCTCAAAATCCACATAGGCATAAGGAATATCCGCATACGGGTGCAGCTGAGAATTTTCATCCACAGAATAGATATTCAGTACTCTTTCCAGCCATCCGTCAAGGGAACTGATGCTTACCTGGCCCTCTCTTGTATACAGCGCCAGATATCTTCCTTTCGGATCTGTCAAAATATCTGTTTTCTGTGCAGAATCCGTATCCACCACCTGTGTCGCAATGTTTTTTCCGGAAGCAAGATCCCAGATTGTAACTTTTTTGTTGCAGTATACTACCAACTGTTCATCTTTTTTAAAAAATGCCACCAGCGGTTCCTCTGCCCCATTACGGGGAATTGTGAAAAACGGCTCTTTCTTCCCTCCGTCATACACATCAATGGATGTATCACCTACAACTGCAAAACGCTTCGTTGACGTTCCCTGAACTTGCGTCTCTTCCGTCGTTTCCTCCACAGTTTCTTCTGTCTGAATTTTCTTTTTTATATCCTGCGCCTCTGCCGGTTTCATGGATGCATCCTGCGCGATCTGAGAAATAACCAGAAACGGCGTCCCGTCCTTCATCTGAATGATCACTTTTTTATTCGAATCATATAAAAAACCGCCAACAGAACGGTCTTCCACGGAAAAAATCTTCTGATGATTATCCATCCAGAACCGTTCCACACTTCCGTCCGCAAGACCAAGCAGCACTGTACTTTCATCATACACTGCCATTTTTACGATTGGATATGAAAAATCTTCTTCGCATAATATATTGTATGTATTCCTGTCAATGATCATCAGATGTGTACCCAGGTTGACGAAGATCACATCTGCCTTTTTTTCACTGTCAAACTGGAAATCTTCATATACTGCCGCATCTGCATACAGCGAATCTTCATACTGTGTCCGCAGGTAATGGGTCGTATTTTCCCACACTTTTCCCTTTTCCAGCTGATATATTACCTCGCGGTATCTTTTTTTATCATCGATTCCACTGTTTCCAAAAGGCACGTTCTCACATTCTATGGTAAGAAATTCCGAATTACTGATAAAACGGATCGTAGAAACATGATTGGCTTCCAGTGTTGTCTGTTTTCCGGTATTCAGATCAACCGTCTGAATACCTCCGTCCCAGATATCTCCGGAAGCATAATCAAGCCAGCTGACTGCCAGCATATTTCCGTCCGGAGAAATTGCGATGGAAGTTATATGATCCATTGCGTCCACAGTCAGTCTGATCTTTTTCATGCTGCCATGGTTCAGATCATACCGATACACATAAACTCCATCCAGAGACTCGCAGCCAAATACAAGCATCCCATCATGAAGTGCCCAGACCGGAGTTTCCAGCATGTTGTCGTCTTCTTTTAACGAAATCCTTTTTATACATTTCTGCTGTTCAATGTCCATGTAGTACGCTGTGTTCTGTGAAAACAACAATATTTTTCCTTCGGAAACAAATTTTCCATCTATAAATATAGAAGTTTCTTCTTCCAGTTTACACTTCCACTGCAAAGACCAATCTTCCATATTGTAAAAATACGCGATTCCGGATTCATCCAGACAGAAAAACACCTTTCCATCCGGACTGCTTTCACCGATATCCGTTGTATTATTTTCCAGTTCCACCTGTCTGTCCGGTCGGAAGCCTTCTACATTTCCTTCATGATGATAACTGTACAGGGCAGAATTCAATGCATAGATCTCTTCCGGAATCACTGGCGTATCCCCGTCTTCCTGTGCCTCCAGAGCAGCCTGCAGTGCTTCTTCCCGGTTTCCTTCCTTCAAAAGTTCCCCAGACAGAGCCACCTGATCCTCTGCCCTGTTTTCCAGGATCCGCCGGTTCTGTTCTTCAATCCTGCGGTTTCTGTCCATGGCAAACAGAAAAAAAGCATTTGCCATCAGCACAGCCAGGGAGCCAATGACTGCATATTTCTTTATGATATAATTTCTCTGTCTCTGTTTCAGAGAATCATATGTGGTTCCTAAGATGGGAGCAGCAATCTTTAACAGTACATTTTTCTTTACATTTCGTATCACCTGTTCTGGTGTTTCCCCTCTTGCATCGGCAGCAAGAACCTCTGCGGTCCTGTCACTGCCCAGCAGTTCCTTTGGAAAAACTTCTTCCGGTTCTCCATCTGTTACTACGGCAAGTATTCTGGATCGGTCATGAAATTCAAGAAATGTTTTTATTTCCAGATTAACCCAGGGGGAATCTTTAGTTTCAGAAGAGCAGATCACGATCAGCCATCCTGAATTTTTCAGCGCTTCCCGGATCTGAAGCCCAAAATCAGAACAGGATGACAGTTCCCCTTCGTCCATAAAAACCCGTCTGATCTTTTTTATTTTATTTTTACGCATCCACGGAATGTGGAAATGTTCCAGTTTCTGCTGAAGTATTTTTGCAGCCTGGCTGTCCGTTTCCCCATGACGATAGCAGATAAACGCATCATATACAACCTGGGAAAGATCGCTTTTATACGGCTGCAGCGCATGAATAAGATCCGATACATCTGCCAGCATTTCTTCACAGGAATGATATCGCTCCTCCGGCGTTTTCTTTAACGCTTTCGAAATGATCTGATGGACTTTATCCGCCATATGAGCCGGACAGTTCAGCTTTTTCAGTTTTCTTTTTGAAAGATACAGGCCGATATTCGCAGAGTCAAGTTCCCTCTGGGTGTATCTCTTTCCGGTCAGCATCAGAAGAAGCAGGTATCCCACACTGTACAGATCTGCCTCTGCTCCCAGCCTCAGAGTTCCATCATTGTGCCCGACAATCTCCGGCGACTCGAATCCCATTGTGGAAAATAATGCTCTGTCACGAATCACAGGACATAACCCGTCCTCGCAGACAGGTCTCGCCGCTCCAAAATCCACCAGAGAAACCAGATTATCTTCCGCCGAAAGGCTTCCTTTTATAAAAACATTTCCGTCCTGGATATCCAGATGGAGAAAACCTGCTTCATGGACTTCCTTTACCGCAAATAATACCTGTTTTATGATCTGAAATGCCTGGACAACCGAAAGTTTTTCTCCCCGGGAAAGATAAGATTTCAGTGCTTTTCCTTTGGATTCCAGTGATGTCATGACTGTAAGTGTATTATTTACCAGATGAAAGGTATGTCCCTCATCAAAAGAGAGCTCAACTTCCCAGGAAGCACTGATGACAGGAATCGTTCTAGCCGCGGTATTGTAAATTTTTCCTGTTATTTCCTGCTCCTGCATCTGCATTTTTCTGACAGAATTAAGATAACGGACTGCTGCCGGATCTTCTGTCGCAGATACGATCTCACCATCTTCCCTGCGCTCAAAAACAAAGGCAGCTGACAGCGGAAAACACTCTTTTAACGCATAGTCAATTTCACTGACTGTAATTTTCCCATTAAAATGAGATATTTTTTTACACGGGTATACGATACTTCCGCCGCCTTCTCCGACAGGCGTTCCGGTAATTTTATACAGTTCACCCTGGGATAAACGGATCCATGTTCCCTCCCGCAGTACTTTTCGCATTATTTTTATCCCTTTCTTATTCACACTTCTTCCATATTTCCGTATCCGGATTCCAGCCACATATCACTTAAATTCTCTGTTTTTCCATCCCATGACAGAGCTGGTGTTCCTATCTCTTCCGCCACAAGCGCATAAAGAACAAAACGGTCCAGAGGAAATGGCGGATAAAGAGGGTCAAAAGAAAACATCATCAGAAATCCGTTAATACAGCTGATATAACCTTCTATTTTTTCGTATTCATCCCAGCATTCAACCGCATCTTCCAGCTGCCCGAGAATGTTTTCCAGATTTTCAGAAAAATGTTTTTCTTCGTTTGCTTCTGCCATTTCATAAAGTTCATCCCGCAAATCTTCATTTTCATTTCTTGAATATCCGGAAATAAACAGATATGCGAGCAGCAATATATCTTTACGTTCAACAATGGCCGCATTGTCCGGTTTTTCCACAAAACGTCTGATGGCACCCAGACGGTTGCTTCTCTCATAAGCTTTACACACAAGATAAATCTCTTTATTAAATGGTATATTATCATGTTTCGTCTTCAGACTTCCATGAGATGGCAGGCCAATCTCCCCGGGTTCCGCAAACTGCCAGCCATGAGCACACATAAATGCCTTGGCCAGGCTTCCCATATCCGGATAACCATCTTCTGCGATCTCCACCTTAACCTGATTGTCTCCGGAATTTGAGACCTTTCCGACTGCGTCGCTTCTGCGGTCACCTTTGTGATATGCCCAGTAATCGTAAGTTGGATAGAGTTTTACAAGATAGCGTGTCAGTTCCATCAGGTCTTTTCTTCGCTGCAGGGAGTATCCGGAATAATAAACAGAAAGATTATCCGATATCACTTTTTTCGTTTTTTTATCTTTCTTCACGAGGTTTTTTCGTCTGGTAAACTCTGAATCTACGGAATACATGTATTCGATCAGCTTATCTTCCATATCTTCCCGTTCGGATTCCGGGACACTGATACCGGCCAGTTCCGGTATCTGGTTGCTGATCATTCTGGTCATACCCATATTACCTACAGACTGTATTTTTCCGGCATCTTCTTCATCATACCGTGGCCTGTTCTGTTCATATTTTTTGAGTATGCTTTTTACTTTGGTCCAGTCTCCCCGGGGACGCAGCATTTTGCAGAACAGGCAGATACAGTCCAGCGGATTTCTTACGCTGAACGGTTCATGTCCACAGGCAAGGAGAAATTTTGTCGTAGTATAATCATCCATATTTAAAAGAAAAGACAGTTTTACCGCAAGTTCCCTTTTTCTGGGATATTTTTTGTCACTGAGCCACTGAAACCATTCGGTTGCCTTTACTACCTCGTCCTGTTCCTTTAACATATATTTTTCCAGCCTGGAGCTCAGAACTTTAAGAAATTTCTCCGGCCATGGGACATTGTTGTTTACGGTCAGATCTTCATAAGATTCCCCTGTTTCTTCGGAAACACCACCCAGAAGCTCCGGAAAAGAGACCTGTATCTGCCTTCTCATCAAAAATCCGGCCGTGCAGAGATTTCTGGCATCATTCAGGCTCCTGACAACAGCCATGGGGTCGTTCATCAGTTCTTCACTCATATCCGCCAGTTCTTTCGTCCACATATCCATTGCTTCTTCTGCCTGTCTTGTGAGACTGTTCTCATATTGAAGGCCTGTATTTTCCATATGTTTTTATTTCCTTTCCCTGTAAAAAATACAGCAACAGGCTCCCTTTCTCTCAGGAGCCTGCCACATCTTCAAATATTTATTCTGTTTTCTCTTCGGATTCTGTTGCAGTTTCTTCTGCTTCTTCCACCACTTCCTGTGTATCTGTCTCTTCCGAAACCTCTGCTTCCGGAGCGGCTTCTTCAGTTTTCACAGTTTCTGTTACTTCCTCTGCTTCCGTAACTTCTGCCTCCGCTGCATCTTTCAGCTCTTCCTCTGCCTGCTCGATTACGTCTGTGGCTTTTTCTTCCAGCTCTGCAGTAGGACACGCGGCTCCACAGTAAGGGCAGAAACTTGCTTCCCGCATAACTGCCTTATGGCAGGCCGGGCAGAATTTTTCACCTTTGCTGGCTGCAATGGCATCCCGGAAGTGATCCGCCTCCAGCATATGCTGGCTGATCTCTTCACAGATTGCTCCTACTTCACCATCCACTGCCTCACCGTGCTCATAACGGGTATAGATCAGTTTTCCGATATCCATCATCAGCTTCTCTGTCATACGCTCCTGTGCGGAAAGCTTATTCCGGATTTTCTGAATCTCATAAAGATTTTCTGCTCTGGAGCTGAGCCCCTTCGCCTTCCGTGTCAGTGTATTTCCAAGATCATCCCAAAAATTCGCCATATCTATCACGCTCCTTTTCTTTTATAAAACATGTTTTCGCCCTTCAATAAGCGGAGTTTCCTGACCACGCATCAGAATCTTCGGTCCGCCATTTCCCTGGATATAACCTTCTGTGATCACTACTTCACCGATATTGTCGTCCTTCGGAATCTCGTACATGATATCCAGCATATACTCTTCCAGGATCGCACGAAGCGCTCTGGCTCCTGTGTGACGCTCCAGTGCTTTACGTGCGATGGCATGAAGAGCTCCGTCTTCAAACTCAAGTTTCACTTCATCCAGAGCCAGAAGTTTCTGGTACTGCTTCAGGATGGCATTCTTCGGCTCCTTGAGGATCTTCACAAGCATGTCTTCTGTCAGTCCGTTCAGTGTAAAGATAATCGGAAGACGTCCGATAAACTCCGGGATCATTCCAAACGCACGGAGATCATCTACGGTAACCTTTTCCAGGACATGTGGATCATTGTCATATTTATCCTTCAGATCTGCATAAAATCCGATGGAAGCCTGCTTGTTCAGTCTCTCCTTGATGATGTTCTCAAGATCCGGGAACGCACCTCCGCAGATAAACAGGATATTTCTTGTATTTACCGTTACCATCGGAACCATTGCGTTCTTGCTGGTGGCACCTACCGGCACCTCAACCTCGCTTCCTTCCAGAAGTTTCAGAAGGCCCTGCTGCACAGCCTCACCACTGACATCTCTCTGGTTGGTGTTCTTCTTCTTGGCAATCTTGTCGATCTCATCGATAAAGATGATTCCATGCTCCGCTTTCTCCACGTCATTATCTGCCGCTGCAAGAAGCTTGGATACTACGCTCTCGATATCATCGCCGATATATCCCGCCTCTGTAAGAGATGTGGCATCTGCAATAGCAAGCGGCACCTCAAGAAGTTTGGCAAGCATCTTCACCAGATAAGTCTTACCACAGCCTGTCGGTCCAATCATCAGCATATTGGATTTCTCGATCTCAATATCATCCATGGTGTCTGTGGCAACTCTCTTATAATGATTATAGACACCTACAGACATTACTTTCTTGGCATATTCCTGTCCAATCACGTATTCGTCCAGCGTTGCCTTGATTTTATGAGGTGCCGGAATATCCTTAAGATTGATCACCGGCTTCGGGGTTTCGGATTTCTTCTTGATTTTCTTCGCCTGATTTCCCGGATTCTGAAGACTGCTGAGGTCGATCATGCTCACATTCGGCATGTTAAAAAGATCGGAATAATTTCCGTTACTCATCTGTGTATTCATAGTATCGAAGCTCTTCTGCATGCAGTCTGCACAGATATGTATATTATTGGGAAGGTCAATCATCTTCCCTGCCTGACTCTCCGGTCTGCGGCATAAAAAGCAGAATTTTTCATATTTCTGCTCCTGATCATTGTCTTTATTATTATCAAACTCTGCCATAACGTTTCCTTTCTCGTTTTTATTATGCATATTATAGCACATAATCCTCAGGTATCAAATTAACTTTTTATAAAACCAGGGAGCTGCATTTTTCCTGCAACTCCCTGTATAAATTCTATCTGCTATTTTCTTCTAGTTATCAGAAGATGGCTTGCTTCCCAGCGTAACTTCCACAGCCTGTTCCTTATATTCTCCGCTTTCTGCTCTGGCAATTACCACTTCAATGGTTTCTCCGGACTCGTAATACTGAAGCTTGCTTACCAGGTCATCCTTGCCACTTACTTTCTGTCCATCCAGCTTCACGATAATATCGCCTTTTTTTATTCCGGCATTGTCGGCCGCACCGCCTTCTGTTACCTGTGTAAGGAAAGCACCTGCCGGCATATTATACATCTGGATCGCTTCTGTTGTAAGATCAGCCGCCTTAATTCCCAGATAACCAACCTTGGAAGAATCCTCCACCTTATCACGTGTCTGGCGGTTCATCAGCTCCTCCAGAATTGGCTCTGCCTTGGAAATCGGAATCGCATATCCCATGCCTTCTACCTGGCTGTCCGCATATTTGGCAGCATTAATTCCAATTACTTCACCCTTCATATTAAGAAGTGCACCGCCACTGTTTCCCGGATTAATTGCCGCATCTGTCTGGATAAGCCCGGATGTCTCTCCTTCTTCTGTACTGATGCTGCGGTTCAGTGCACTTACCCATCCGGAAGTTACAGACTGACCATATCCAAGTGCATTACCGATCGCAACTACCTGCTCTCCTACAACCAGATCATCGGAGCTTCCAAGCTGTGCAATCTTGATCTTACTCATAGTTTCTTCCGGAATGTCTGATTTCTCCACTGCGATCACTGCCAGGTCATTTTCTTCATCGGTACCTTTAATCTTGGCTGAAACCGCATTATCAACATCCACATCGTTTCCGGAACTGTCACCGCTGGCCATTGCCTGTGTTTCTTCTTCCGCACCGACAACATCACCATCCGCAAAACATACGGTAAGTGTTGTTGCACCGGATACTACGTGATTGTTGGTTGCAATCAGAAGCTCACTGTCATTTTCACCTACAATGATTCCGGAGCCGCTTCCCGCACTCTGATACTGACGTGTTCCATATCCGAAAAAGCTCGGGATCTCCTGAACACTGACGGAAGTAATTGCCACAATAGATGGCATCGTTGCCTGTGCAACGCCTGCTACCGTACCGCTTTCTGCCACAATATCCTGTACGCTGGAATCTGTGGAACTATTATCTGCACTGCTGTTGTCTGTTCCGTCAATGGTTTCTGTTTTTTCAATCTGTGTACTGCTGCCATCTTTTATGAATTTATCAGCTGCAATATTCACTCCCTGGAATACTGCACCCGCAACCAGTCCGAAAATCACAGCCAGAGCCACTGCTGTCGCTGCTTTTTTGCCAAAACCGTTATTCCCATTTCCACCGGATGTTCTGGGTTTTTGTGGTTTCTTGGGCGGTATGCTTCCTCCTGCATAATTTCCGGCCTGAGGCTGATGCACTTCATAATGTCCGTATTTCGGTTTTTCCTGAGCCATACCGCCATTCTGTGTGTTTCCGGCATTACCCTCCTGCATCCGTCTGCCTGCTGAATATGGATGTGTCAGTGGTTTTTCCATTGTGAAATTCACTTCAGATGTTCTTCTGTCAGAATCTGTTTTCTCTTCCTGTACGGTCTCTATATGATCCATGCCACTGCCTGTTGCACTGCCAGTGTCTGTATTTCCATAAGTATTCAGAGCATTCCCCTCTTTAGGAGCGTTACCACCTGTTTCCGGCAGGTTTTCACCCCATCTGTTTTCTTCACTCATGATTCTGGTGCTCCCTTCTTTATTTTTTCTTCTGCCATCTGCTTTATAAGACACAGTTTAACAGGCAATTGTGTTCAAACTGTGATATATCTTTTAAAAAAGAGTGACCCTCTGATCCGGTTTGTTTATTTCTTTTTCTTCCAGTATTCCGGACTCATGGTGCAGGATAGAATCAGCTTTTCAGGAAGTTTTTTATATCGCTTTCCGAGAAAATATCCCGCATATTTGGAAGCGCTCTGAAAAAACAGTCCCGGTATCATCCAGATGTGTCCTGTTTTTGTCAGATATGCCATACTTTTTTTCACCAGCCGGATTCCCTCCCCTTCAGATGGAACTCCCTCAAATACCTCCGGATGCTCCGCCTGGGAAACACCAAGGTCAAAATTCCTGTGAAACTGCTGCGCGCAGCTGTAATTATGGGAATGGTAAACTCTTGCCTCTGCCACATAGGCAACTCCGTATCCTTTTTTTACCATCCATCCTGCATAAATCATATCTTCATTAAAAATCGCATGTTCCGGAAATCCACCGATTTCGTTATAAATTCTGTGATCATAGGCAGCACAGACATTGGAACAGAAATAGGTTTTAATTCCCCGTGTTGCCAGATCCTTCTCTGTTTTCAGGCAGGACTCTGACGGATAATTAAAAGAACGGGTATATCTTTCCAGGAAACCACAGTCACTTTTTGGAAGCTGTCTGGCATAGGCAGCACCAGTCTTCTCATTTTCCTGTATCGCTGTAACAAGACTGCCGATCAGTTCCCTGTCTGCCGGCAGGGCATCCTGTGTCATAAAAACCAGAATTTCTGCATCGGACAGCTCTGCGCCTCGTCTTCTTGTTGCCCCGTGATCAAACTCTTCCTTTGTAAGATGGTGCACTTCCACAAGAGGATATTTTTCCTCCCATGTTTTTTTCCAGAATTTTTCTTCTGTATTCATAACAATAATTCTGTTAACCGGATATTTCTGAGCACTGAGACGTTCCAGAAGTTTCTCAAATTCCTCCCCCGGACGGTATGCCGGAATGATTACATCTGTTTTCACTGTATTCATAATTTTCTCCTGTCCAGAAAGGACCACCCGTTACTGGATGGTCCTTCTTCTGATTGATTATTTCTTTTTTATTCTCCGTCTGAAAGATCCTCACCGCCGCCGGAATCGCCACCGGAATCTTCTGCGGAATAATCACTTCCAGCATCATCTCCACCACCGGAATAGTCCGTGTCGTCTCCACCACCGGAATAATCCGTATTGTCTCCACCACCGGAGTAATCCGTGTTATCACTGTTATCGGTATTATCACCGCCGCTGTAATCCGTATTATCGCTATAATCACTGTCGTCGTTGCTGTAATCATAGGAATATGAAGTATCCGTATCCCCCTGCCATGTATAGGAATCATCCGTTGTGGTACCCGGAGCCTCCGTCGCTGCCGGAGATGTGCTCTGTGCCTCACCGCCGCCTGCAATTGTGGTAATCTGTGCACTCTTGTTCAGTACATCTTCTGTCGGTGCATAATTTGTATTTCCATACAGGAACTGGTGCAGTTTCAGAACATTGGATTCCAGAGTTGTCGGTACAATTACGCTGCCCTTAACTGTAGCAAATTTGTAATCCTGCGGGAATCCTGTGGTTTCGTCAATTCCATATCCGATCATTGCCGGAATCATTTTCAGGATTTCTGTTTTGGAAACAGAAGTCTTAACCATCGGGAATACCTGGTCCATAATATCAAAGATTGTGGAAAGTCCGGCTTTTTTTGCCTTATCTACAATCATCTGGATTACCCTTCTCTGTCTTTCTGTACGTCCCATATCCAGACTTGCAGTATAACGGATACGGCAGTAAGAAGTAGCCTGTACACCATTCAGATGGTAAGTTCCCACAATTGCTTCCTGATCTTCCGGTTTCGGATCCGGCAGTTCAACAGGGGTGTAACTCTTGCCTGTCTCTTCAGAAGTTTCCACGCAGTAGTTATTCATATGCACAATCTCTGCATAGGACAACGGGATATCAAGGCCGCCAAGACAGTCTATTACCGTTACCAAAGCATCAAAATCAATTGCCACATAATCTGTAATATTCAGATCCAGATTGGTATTCAGCATATTGACAGCCTGTGTCGGACCGCCCAGCGCATAGGCTGCGTTTGCTTTGGAATAGGTATCATCTTTCACATTCAGAAGTGTATCTCGATAGACAGACACAAGCTTGACTGCTTTTGTGTCATTGTTGATACTTGCAATGATGATAGTATCACTGTTCTCTGTATTCAGCTTCTCATTTTTGCTTCTGTGATCCAGTCCGAACAGTGCATATGTGGTATATCCTGTCATCTGCGGTGCTTGATCATTGGTTACGATATCCTGCTCCTGAAGATCTGTCTCCTGAATATCAATCTTATCCAGTTTGGCTGAAATCTGTCCGTAAACGTACAGACCACCTATAAACAGGAGCAGTACGATAATTTCCAGGATAAACAGAACTTTTTTCCTTTTTTTCCGAGGTTTTGACATCTTTTCCTTTTCCCCTTTTTAGTATGCATTCTTGTTGATAAAGCCCTTGAATATGGTGAGGAACATGATCTTGATATCGAATCCTACAGACCAGTTTTCGATATAGTACAGATCACATTCGATCCTCTTCCTGATAGAAGTGTCACCACGGTAACCATTTACCTGTGCCCATCCGGTAAGGCCCGGACGCACCTGATGTTTTACCATATACCGTGGTATTTCCTCCCGAAACTTTTCTACAAAAAACGGCCGCTCCGGTCTTGGCCCCACAAGACTCATTTCCCCTTTCAGGATGTTAAAAAGCTGTGGAAGTTCATCAAGACTGGTATGACGCATAAACTTCCCGATACCGGTAACTCTTGGATCGTTTTTTACAGTCCATGCTTTTTTTTCTTCAGACTCCTTCTGAATTTCCATGGAACGGAATTTATACATTCGGAAAGTCTGATTATGCAGTCCGACACGTTCCTGTTTATAGATCAGCGGTCCCGGAGAGGTAAGCTTGATCAGAATGCACAGAATCAGCATCACCGGTGATGAAACAATGATTGCGATCGAAGAACCGATAATATCCATCGTCCTTTTTATCAGTGCATTAAACGTGTTACTCAGCGGTACATACCGGATATTGATCACCGGAAGCCCGAGAATATCTTCTGTATATGGTTTGGTCGGAATAATATTATTATAATCCGGAATAAATTTCGTGTGCACACCGGATTTCTCACAAAGTGCAACGATCTCTTCCAGACGATAATACTCACTTAAGCCCAGGGTAATGGCTATCTCATCCAGACGGCTGGATGGAAGGATGATCATAAGATTGGCGATTCTGCCGATTACCTTAACCCCTTTGTAGGTAGTGCCTGCCGGCACATTGTCATCCAGTATACCCCTGATCACGTATCCCCATTGCGGATTCTGCAGGATCCTGTCTACATATTCCTCGGCAGCGCGGCTGTATCCTACCAGCAGCACCTGCTTCTGATTCATTCCCTTTTTTCGCATGTCCCGGAGAATGTAGAATATGAACATACGCACACACCATTCCAGAACAATGTTGATCACACAGAAAGAAACCAGTGTAAGACGGGAATAATCCAACTCTTTAAAATTATAAAGTGCAAACATGATGATAAGGAGCCCTAACGCGTTTGCCTTCACAATTCCGGCAAGCACGAGACGACGCCCCTGCATTCGCATCGGTGTATAAAGATCAAAAGCCTGGTAAAGAAGCACGTAGCCCGGAATAATAAAAATCAGCATGAACATATATTCCTGGACAGTCTTGGACTGAACCGCAGAATGCTCAAAAATTCCCTGAAAACGGATCAGCCATGCCAGCGCATAGGAGGCCGCAATCACAAATACATCGATCAGCATATGGAGACGACTGAAATTTTTCTGGTTATCTTTAATCAATTTCCGCCACCTCATTTAAGTTCATTGCCTTTATCTTATAATAGATGAATCCCAAAAGCAACAAAATCTTCCCTCTGAAATATAAAATTTCTGTGAAAATATGGTGTTTTAACCGGCAAAACGCCTAAAAATGTTGATCCAGAGCTCAATCTGAAGCTGGATATAACGTGGAAAATTTCTCATGGAAAACTTCACTTTTTTTCCTTTTCGGCTGATCTGGAAACCATTTTTGATTCCCGCCAGATACTCCCGTCCAAAACCTTTTGACGCAAAGAACAGAATTTTTGCCCCAAATCCGACAATCAGAAGCGGAAGATTCAGTATGATCTGAAGAAACGGCATGTTCTTGTAAATAAGGTAAATATTATTTCTGGACGAATACCGGATCTTAAACTGATTGTATCTGGAACCGCTCGTTCCGCTTCCCACATGATAAACTTTCGCTTTTGGAGCATACCAGTTCTGGTACCCAAAAATCCGGGCGCGGTATCCGATATCCAGATCTTCCAGATAGGCAAAATGCTCTTCATCAAAATCCCCGATCCGGTCGATGATTTTTTTTCTGTAAATGGCAGCTCCCGCACAGGCAGAAAAAATCTTCTGCTCTTTATCGTAGTGGTTAATATCCTTGTCTTTTCCTCTGGCAAACGCCCATCCCAGCGCACAGTAATAATTACCCGCATCATCCATCTTGTCATGGTCGTGAAGCTGGATCATTTTTGCCTGGCAGGAAAAAGCTTTTTTATGTCTTCTGAGAGCCGCTACCATTTCTTCCAGAAAATCCGGTTCTGCTTCCGTATCATTATTCAGAAGCAGAACATACGGTGAATGTGCCGCATGAATTCCCTCATTCACAGCCCTGCTGAATCCGTAGTTTTCCGGAAGCTGGATCATGTGAACCCACGGATATTCCGCGGAAACAAAAGCACAGCTGCCATCTGTGGAGCCATTGTCCACCAGTATAACTTCAAAATTGCGGATGGTCTGCCTCTCAAGGCTTGAGAGTACGCCATCCAGATATGCCATTCCGTTAAAATTCGGTATGACTACTGATACTTCCTGCATTGGTTCATCCCTTCTTCTTTCCCATTCCCGGAAGAGGCTTCAGGGAATAATTCCATTTTGACAGAGAAAGATTTTTGTTATAGTACGGATCTCCGTTTTTAAGGATCTCCATCCAGTGAGAACGGATATATTCGATTTCCGACTGGAAGCGGCGGACTTTTTCCTCACTGTCCTCTGCTCCTCTGGATTTGGACTCGTAATGGTAAAGTTTCACGTACGGATCATAAACAATAAGATGTCCATGGCTTCTCACCTTCAGGCAGAGATCCACATCATTAAACGCCACCGCAAGTTCTTCTGTAAAGCCGCCGGCTTCCAGAAAAACATTTTTCTTCATCATCATGCAGGCCGCTGTCACACAGCTCATATCCTGCAGAAGGGATGCCTTATGCAGATATCCGGTACGTTCCGCCGGCATATTTACAAACATATGTCCCGCAATGCCGCCCATTCCGATGACACATCCCGCATGCTGGATAGTGTTGTCCGGATAAATCAGTTTGGCACCGACGGCTCCCACCTCCGGCCGCTGGCAGACGCCAAGCATTTCCGAAAGCCAGTCCGGATTGATTACTTTTACATCATTATTCAGGAAAAGGAGATAATCTCCTTTCGCATGACGTACTCCAAAATTATTGATTGCGGAATAATTGAATTCCTTTTTCCAGCGAAGCAGACGGATTCTCGGGTCTTGGGAAAGTTTCCGGTAGTAACGGAATATCTCCTCGGAACTGCTGTTGTTCTCCACAATAATGATCTCATAATTCTTATAGGTAGTTTTTTCAAAAATAGATTCCACACAGGCCTGAAGGGTCTCTTTTTCTTCCCGGTTGGGGATGATAATAGACACCAGCGGTTCTCCCTGCACCGGATATTTCACACGGTAAAATCCGAAATCCGGGGTATGCTCCACAGTTCCCGGGGTTTCGGTACGTGCAAGGTTTCCCTCAATGGCACGCTTTCCTGCTTCGAAAGCATACATTTTACTTGCCGGATTATCTGCTGTGGATGATTTGTGGGTTCTCCAGTGATAAAGAATCTCCGGTACATGAATGACCTCACGTGCCTGTTCCACGCAGCGGAAAATAAAATCATAATCCTGCGCTCCGTCAAATTCTCTGCGGAAACCTCCGGCTTTCTGTACAACCGAACGTCTCACAACCAGAAAATGACAGATATAATTGTTGGATCTTAAGAGATCCAGGTTAAAATCCGGTTTCAGATGAGGCTGAAAATGCTCGGACAGATCTGTTGTGACCTTGTCTTCATCTGTATAGATCACATCTGCCTCCGGATGTTCCTCCAGTGCAATTGCAATCTCATACAGCGCATTTGGAGCAAGCAGATCATCATGATCCAGCAATGCGATAAAGTCTCCCTTAGCCATAGCGAAGGCTGCATTGGTATTCTCGGCGATACCAAGATTTTCCTTCAGATCTTCATAGCGGATCCTCTTATCCATCTCTGCGTAGGATTTCAGCACAGTCTGCATATCCGGATCTTCCGGGCTTCCATTTGCGAGACAAAGTTCCCAGTTCTGATAAGTCTGGGCAAGCAGGGAATCCAGCATCTGTCTTAAGAACCGCTCCGGCGTCAGATATGCCGGCACTACAATACTGATCAGTGGACTGTTACGAAACTTCCTTTTTCGCTGCTTCTCCAGTTTCTCCTCCGTTGGTCTGTATGCCTCATACCAGGGTCCGTAGGGAACTTCTTCCGGCTCAAAACGCTCATGAAGCCTGATCCAGAATTCTTTCAGACCGTAATGTTTCAGATATCTCAGGCCTTTCTGTACTGTATAGGGAGAAAGCTTCTTCAAAAGCCTGTCCCATTGAATCTTTCCTGTGGAATCATCTCTACTCATATATTTTCTCCGTATTACTCAATTTGATAAACGTATTTTAACATTACCGCATTTTTTTTGCAAGGAAGAGAGAAAGTGTGTTATACTGAGCTTATGTATATATTGCTTACATAAGAATTATTTTTTATACAGGAGTACCATATATTATGAAAAAATCAAGAATAACCGCGGCGCTTCTGGCCTTTGGAATCTCAGCTTCCATGGTGTTCCAGACTCCAGTTTTCGCCACAGAAGAAACCGCTGTTGCTGTATCATCCGGTATTACAACCAACTCCATCAGCGGATGGCCACAGGGACCTGAGATCACTTCCGCATCTGCCGTAGTCATGGAAGATTCTTCCAATACCGTTCTCTACGCCAAAGATATGGATACCGCTCTCTCCCCTGCCGGCGCAGTTAAGATCATGACCTGCCTTCTGGCGCTGGAGAACAGCCAGTTAACCGATCAGGTGACAATGACAGAAACCGGTGTATCCGGTGTCACCGACGGAGGCGCCCATATTTCTTCACAGCTTGGAGAAGTTTTTACCATGGAGCAGTGCCTCTATGCAATCATGCTGGCTTCTGCCAATGATATTGCCCTTCAGGTTGCGGAACAGATCGGCGGCTCTGTAGATGCTTTTGTCCAGAAAATGAATGACCGCGCCCAGGAACTTGGATGTACCAATACCGTATTTACCAATCCTACCGGTCTTCCGGACGATAATCAGCACACCACCGCCCATGACCTGGCCCTGATTATGAAGGCAGCTATCAGCAATGACAGTTTCCGCACAATTTCCGGTGCCACTTCCTATACAATACCGGCTACCAATGTTTCCGGCGGTGCCAGAAACCTTACCAGTTCCTTTTCCATGACAACTCCGACTTCCGCCACTTATTATCAGGGCTGTATCGGCGGACGTGAGAGTACTACCACAGCTTCCGGAAGCGTCCTTGTAACTGCTGCCGAGCGTAACAGCACTACTCTGATCTGTGTTGTTATGAACGGTGCAACCGGACAGACAGCCAATGAAGCCATCACTCTGATGGACTACGGCTTCGCCAACTTCCAGATTCTGGATCTTGCAGAAGAAGATTTCCACATCCTGTCCGGAGGTACTGTAATGGTTCCGGCCGGTGCAACCTCCGATGACCTGACTACAGAAGATACGCCATCCGACGGACAGCTTCTCCGCACCTACTCCTTTGGCGGAGCTCAGGTTGGAACTGCCGTAGTGGAAGATACTTCCGCAGAAAGTACCACCACAGAGGTTCAGGAAAATGACGACAACATGGACGCGGCAAAAGCTTATTCCGAATCCCACTCCCCAATTCCTTATTTTGTAATCGGTGGCGTTGGCGTTCTGCTTCTGCTCCTGCTTCTGTGGCGTATGATCAAGATTATCCGCTCCTGATCTCGCTTTACGTTGGATTTTATTTTGCAGTCTTACAGAAATCCAGCGGATATTCGAAATTCACATTCCGTTAAAAAATCCCTCCTATGCATCGATCATTTTCAGATACATAGAAGGGATCTTTTTTTACTCAATTTTCCTGTCAGAAACTTAGTGATAAAACGGAACCACCAGAAAAATATAGCACAGAAACGGTGAAGCCACCAGAAGTGCACTCAAAACCCGGTAGATCCACATTCTGATCTTTTCTTTTTTTACAAAACGCTCCAGCAGACGGTTCCAGCCGGCTGTCACAAAATACATAGCCGGATACAGAGCAGGGATAATATAACGTCCCTGTGCCTGGTTGTCACTGTAATACACATAGTACATAAACAGTCCAACAGGAATCAGAATCAGCAGAACCATCAACAAATGGAAGATTCCTTTTCTGTCCCATTTATCGGACACTGTCACTGTTTTTATCTTCAGTTTTTCACCGCCCGATGTTTTTCGTTCTTTTACAACGGTACGCTTCTTCGGATAAAACATTCCCAGCATGGACAAAATCCCAACTCCACCAAGTCCGAAGAACAGAAAATACACCTTGCTCACACCATAAGGCATATAAATCTGCATCAGTCCGAAAGTTCCGATAAAACTCACCAGAACTGTGAGAAGCCAGTTATGCTGCCAGCCCGGGTCCTGATAAAGAAGGATATCTTTCCATGTCCATTTCAGTTTCTCCGGTGTGGGATACCTGGACGGCCGGTAATCAATGGCCGCATATTTCTCCGCACACTCTGCACAGGCTTTTCTTCCGATAAAATCTCCGTCATAAAGAATGGCGTTCCGGACAAACCACCAGCCACATAAAACAAGGGTTACTGCCGCGATCACGATTCCTCTTCGAAACAGAAAAGCGATTCTCTGTTTTACCGGTTCTTCCCTGCACAGAAGGACTGTCAGGCAGAAAAACAGAAAGCTGCATAAGATCCAGCCGTAGGCATTATAGTAGGACAACGCGCAGACTGCCATGCCAACAGCCAGCAGGATCGAGTTTTTGAAACTCCAGTCTCCTTCTTCCAGATAGCAGGACCAGGAATACAGAATAATTCCCATAGACAAAAGTGCCAGGGAATCCGTATTTACATAAGTTCCCAGGAACAGTGCCTGCGGCATAAAACCTGCCAGCGCCGCAAACAGCCACCTTCCTTCTTTCGGAAAAAGCTTTCCGGATGCTTTCACAACGAAATACACAGATCCCGTCACAAAGAGCACATCTGCCATTCTTGCCGCATGGAGAAGTCCGTCGGCAGAAGCATGGAACAGGCCTGCGATCCCCATAAATACAGCAGATACCATATAAGAAAGAATGGGATAATAGGCATAGGAAATTCCCCAGGTAGCATCCCGGATGGCAGGCTCATCTCCAAGAGGCAGTTTTCCCGGATGTTTATGAAGATACTGTGCCACCATGTAGCGCATTTTTTCATCAGGGCCCGCTCCAAGTGGCTGCATGAATGCCCATGCAGTCAGAAGCGCAAATGCCGCCAGGACAAGGACCAGCACCTGAAACCGTTCTTCTTTCCAGATTTTTTTCTTTTCCAAGATCATATCCTCCTATATCCGCTTCAGAGAGAAATCCTGGCTTTCCAGTGTAAGGTTCGGGTTATAGTAAGGATCTCCGTCACGAAGGATTTCCGGCCAGTGTTTTTCAAAGGAAGCGATCTCACGGTTAAATCTTGCCACCTTCTCCGGTGTGTCCTCAAGACCTCTGGATTTGGACTCATAGTGATAAAGCTCCGCATAAGGATTGTATACAACCAGATATCCGGCTTTTCCAAGGCGGAGGCAGAAATCAATGTCATTAAAGGCAACCTGGAATTCTTCGCTTAATCCGTGTACCGTTTCAAAAGCCTCACGTTTTACCATCATGCAGGCTGCTGTTACTGCACTGTAGTCCTGGGCACAGATGATTCTGTGACAGTATCCGGTAGCATCCCTCTTCTGCTGCACAAAGCAGTGTCCGGCAATGCCGCCGAAACCAATGACTACACCTGCGTGCTGCACGGTATCATCCTCATAATAGAGACGTGCTCCCACAGCTCCCACATCTGGTCTCATACAGTATCCCAGAAGCTGTTCCAGACAGTCCGGACTGATGATCTCCGTGTCGTTGTTGAGAAGAAGCAGGTACTCACCTTTGGCATGGGCCGCACCGAAATTGTTGATGGCAGAATAGTTGAAAATACCATCCCAGTACACCACATGAGCCTTCGGATTGGAGGCTTCCAGCTCTTTATAATAAGCGAATGTCTCATCTTCCGTACTGTTGTTCTCCACGATCACATACTCATAATTGCGGTAAGTCGCTTTTTCTTCGATGGAATCAATACATCTCTTCAGATCATCGATGTGATCTTTGTTCGGGATGATAATGGAGATCAGCGGTTTTTCCTCCCAGAGGAATTTCGTGCGGTAAAGACCAAGATATTCGCCCTTTTCGATCTCTACCGGAACGCCGATCCTGTCATAATGAGCCTTAATGGCACGTGCGCCTGCATCAAAAGCGTACATCTTGCTCTCCGGATTCTCGGCTGTGGAATCCTCATGGCATCTCCAGTGGTAAAGGATCCTCGGGATATGATGGATCTTCTCTCTTCCCGCAGCTTCCACACAGCGGAATACAAAATCGTAATCCTGTGCACCGTCGAATTCTTTTTTCAGCATTCCGATCTGATCCACGATCTCTTTTTTCACAACAAAAAGGTGACAGATGTAGTTTACTGTACACAGAAGGTCGATATTGAAGTCCGGTTTGAAATGAGGCTGGAAGAATTTATGACCATCCATGGACATCTTATCTTCGTCGGAATACAAAACCTCGATCTCCGGATTCTCATTCAGTGCTTTCACACACTGGAACAGGGCGTCCGGTGTCATCTCATCATCATGATCTGCAAATACGATAAAATCTCCGGTTGCCGCTTCCATAGCCGCATTGGTATTCTCCGCGATCTGAAGTGCCTGTTCATTACGGATCACACGGATTCTCTCATCGCTTTTTTCAAGTCCTGTAAGATAGTCAGTAAGTGGGGAATCTGCTCCGCTTCCGTCAGAAAGACAAAGCTCCCAGTTTCCGTAAGTCTGAGCCTCAATAGAGTCCACCAGCTGCTGGAGATATTTCTCCGGTGTCTTGTAAAGCGGAATCACAATGCTGAACTTCGGATTCCAGGAAAATTTTGTTTTTCTTTCTTCCGCAAGTTCGGCCTTGTCCGGCAGGTGCTTCACGATCCATTTGGAATAATCCACAGGACGGTTTTTCCGGTTCATCACTTTTCCGAAAACTTTTCCGGTGAGGGCTGCTGCCCCGTGAAGTTTCATGTAGCGGCTTCCCTTCCGGAAATATACGGCCGCTTTCTCCGCAAGGCGCTTCTGTGGCTGCAGATGTACCAGACGAAGTGTCCGCACATTGCCGGCCTCAAATACAATATAGAATTCCTTCACACTGTCATAATGGAATTCAAAGAAAAATCCGCTCTTTTCATCAATTTCTGTTTCCTGGTACTGGTTCTGCACGTCCACACGTTTCAGTCTGGTGATCTCGCAGGGGATCTCCTTCCGGCTGCGATCTTCCAGGCGGATGGTCAAGGGGCGGTTAAAAGCTGCCCATCCACGGACACGGCAGATTTTTTCCCCGGATTCCACCTCAATACTTTCGATAAAGTACTGCGGTTTTCCCTGCTTTTTGTAAAGCTGCGCTGCAGAAACAGAAAACCACTGGATGCGTTTTCCGCCTTTTACTGCATAAACAACAAGCTTCTTTTTGCCTTCCAGATCCGGCAGGCAGATCTCCATCTGTACACGTTCTCCGTTCACCAGATCCAGATCTTTAAAGCGCTCCAGGGCGCTGACACGCTCCTGGGCACTGATGGCTGCCGGAAGTTTTTCCCCGTCAAGAACGGCTTCCGGCTTATGATCTTTCGGCCAGGTTCCCTGAAGGTGATACAGGGAACTGTCCTTCAGGTCAAACCTGTCTTTTTCTACTTCGTATAGCTCTCGCTGCATAACAATTCCTCCATTGCGTCCTTTCCGGTATTCTCTGTCAGGTAATGTTCCATGACTTTCTCATGTGCCGCCTCTCCCATGGCTTTTCTGGCCTTCTCATCCGTTACCAGAGATTCCAGGGCACTGACCCATTCTTCTTTCGTGGCGCACATCCAGCCGTCTTTTCCGTTTTCGATCACATATTCCATCTCACGGTTGCGGCTCATGACACTTGGAACTTTTACAAGTGCTGCCTCCGTCCACTTGTTTTCGGACTTGCAACAGTGGAACAGGCTGTTCTCCAGCGGCATCAAATTGATGTCCAGCCCTGCGATCACGCCAGGCAGCTGTCTCCAGTCCATAAACGGAAGTTTCTCAATACGGTTCTGTACCGGCTCCATTCCGGATTCATCCAGCACGCCCACCAGTTTCAGATAAACCTCCGGGTGGCGCTGCATCACTTCCAGAAGTGCGGCTTCCACCTGGGCAAAATCCTGGTCATGGGTCTTGGAACCGCTTAAATATCCGATATAGATCCTGTCTTTATCTTTGTCTGTCTGCTCCACTGCTTCGTGGGACAGAACCTCCATCTCCATGCTCATGCAGTTACGGTTGATGACCACCGGTTTTCCCGGAAATTCTTCCCGGATCTCACCAGCCAGGGTTTCTGTAGATGTAAAATATCCGTCGCAGAATTCCATACATCCGTGGATACGGTCTGTGGTTGTGCGGAAATCGCTGTACTCGCTTCCTTTCAGGAAATGCAGCCCGGAGATTTTTTCGTAATCAAATACCAGGTCGTCCACATCATAGTAAACAGGAATTCCGGCAGCTTTCGCCCGGTTGACCAGCATTTCCGCTTCCATGAGTTTACTGCAGCGGTACATCACAACTGCCGTATATTCCTCGATGTTCTCCTGCTCTGTCTGGTCCATCTGGATAAATTTCGATGCATATCCGTTAAGGATCAGCTGTTCCCGGAAATGTTCCACACGATATCTGGATGCAAAAGAAATTTCCTCCCCGACGAAAAGAATCTTGCGGTTTTCCACAGGAAGTTCATTTCCTCCAAGAGTTTTCCACAGGGAAAGCATCTCTTCCACAATATTTTCCGGCTGCTCATTCTTAAGGACAAGGCCTTTCTCATAACGTTTCACACGTTCCACAGGTGCACCTACCGGAAGTACGGCTACCGGGAATCCCATGGAAATGATCTCGGAAGTTGTGTAGGAGAAAGTCTCCGGCCATACGGACGGGATCAGGAACATATCAATATCCTGCTCCAGGGTAAGTCTCGGGATCTCTTCTCTTGTATATCTTCCTGTCTGGGAAAATACCGGGCTTTCGATCTCTTCGTCGGAAGTACCGATCAGTCTCAGACGGATATTCAGATCATTCTCTTCGATATATTTTACAAGTGCCTTCACAACTTCCAGGCCTTTTTTGTAGCAGAGCACACCGATGAGGCCGATGTTAAAGGTCTCTGTGGTTTTTCTGGTTTTCTTCACTGCCGGAAGATAATGAGGTGCATGCGGGATCACACGAAGATTGTATACATCCGGATAAGCACGCTTGAACAGCTTCGCCGTATCATCGGAAAACGCACGGATCTCATCACAGTTTGACAGGAATTCCCGGAATTTTGTACGCCAGAGAGTTCCACTTCCATACTCTGTGCATGCATTGCTGCGGTTGTCCGGAACACATTTGTCGCAGACATCGCAGGATGGAACGCCGCAGTATTTTCCCTTCGCATCGATCAGGTTCACTGCCGGACAGAGAGCAAAGAAGTCATGAAGAAGCATGAGGATCTTCGCCCCCTGCTCTCTCTTAAGACGCAGGATACGCTCCAGGGTTTCGTAGAGATTCTGATAGGTCACAAGTTCATTGATCCAGATCTCATCCACACGCATCAGCTCTCCAAGAGCAGTTTCCAGATCGTTGGCAAAAAATTCCATCTCATACTGCTTATACTGATACGTAAAGTAAAAACGGTTGCTTACGATATTATAGCGGATAGTTACAAAACGGTATCCTTCCCGCAGTGCCAGACGCCTTTTCTCCACAAGATAAGCCGTAGCTCCGCCGCCCAGATCATGGTCAAAGGCCACGATAGTAGGCACATCCAGCTTCTTATTGAGAAGTTTCATCTCCACATAAAGTCTTACCGGACGGAGCGGATCTCTTCTGCAGTAGTCTGCAGTATCCTTGTTGTAATCCGGATGTTTGCGGAGCAGTGCGTCGCTGTGCTCTTTCAGAAGGCGCTGTTTCTCCTCGGACGGGAAACTTCCACCGTGTTTGTGATATACAAACAGGTTATCCACATGTACATTCTCATAACCTGCAGCTATGGCACGCTGGCACCAGTCGTTTTCCTCTCCGTAGCCTTTTCCGAAGTTCTCCTCATCCAGAAGTCCGACTTCTCTGATGGCTTTCAGGTTCATACCCATGCAGAATCCCACACCTGTAGGCATGGATGGATACTGCGGGCGGATCATGCGGAATTCATCATCGATCTCCCACAGCGGCATTCCCTCAAACAGTTTGTTATCCCGGCAGAAATCCGGGAAACTGCAGATGGTTCCGCAGGTGGTAAACGGTGTGGTGGTGGCGATCTTTTCCTTTGCGAAGATCGGAAGCATCAGGCGCTCCAACCATTCTTCCGGAACCTCCACATCTGTATTTACAAGGGCAACGTGATTTTCCGCCATCTTTAACGCACGGTTTACAGACGGAAGAAAGCCCATATTGGTCTCATTGTTAAGAAGTACCACATTGTCATGCTCTGCGGCATATTTTTCCAGATATTTTCCCACTTCCGGGTCCGGACTCTTGTCATTTACAATGATCAGACGGTACGGAACCTTTGTCTTCTCAATTCCGGAAAACAGGGCGTCAAAATACTCCAGTCCATTGTAAACCGGCACGATTACATCCACCTTCTGCTGGTAAACAGCCTGTGGATAATCCTTTCGGGCACTGCGGACATGACGCTGTTTGAAATGGCGGAGATTTCCGATACTCTTCGGATCTTCAATGGCATATACCAGAAGTTCCTTCTGATCTCTGGTTCCGGGAATCTTTCCAATGAGGAATCTTCCGGTATCTGCTGCTGTTCCGTATTCCAGAAAAACAGAAATCTCTGCCGGCGCAAGAACCGTTGCCAGGAAAGAAAATCCCGCACTTTCCGCCTCCGGCTTTCCAATGGCATTGGCTACATCCGTACGGTAGATCGTAGTACAGGAAGCTTCCTGAAGCTTCTGTGTTCCCTGATAAAATACGATCCTTGGCTGTCCCATGGAAGCAAATGTAGGATCAAATGCCCAGCCAATGGCATTTAAAGTACCATTTTCATAATGGAAAAAATCAACACTTCCCATACAGGTAGGAGTTGCCTCCACTCCCATCACAGTTGCTGGCTCTGTATGATAATGGAGAACTTTTTTGACCAGCCTTTTCACCTGAGCTTTTTTGCCAGGATGACGCAGTGCCTCTTCCTGCATACGGGCTGCCTCTTCCGCCGCCTGTTTTGCTGCACGTTCGGCCTCTTTTTTAACTCTTTCCTGTTCCCTGCGTACTTCCCGTTCTTTTTCAAATGCCAGAAGCTTTTCCACATCCGGAAGCTCCAGACAGTCAAGTTTTCCCTCAATTACGATCTTATCTACATTTTCCGGGTGTGTAACGTGAATAAGATAAAAACCATCGGTTGTAAAAAATGCGGTTATACTGTTGTCCACCTTCATATGAACACCCTGCGGCACAAGTTCTGCACTGCATCCGCAGTCCAAGCGCTCTACTTTTACTTTCAGGAAATGACCGTTTGCCGGATTCCATCGGAGATTCTTTATCCCCTCAATTTCGGAAAGATCAAACTCCACCCGAAAACGGTTTCCTGTAAGTTTTCCCTCTGCATAAAGCGTATGTTCTTCACAGAAGCCCTCACCAAGATCATAGTAAATCTTACTGTGCATCTGGTGTTTTTCTCTTTCTCTGTTCACCAGCTCTGTTACGGAAACCGGTACTTTTTTCTGTTCAAACGGAAGCAGGGATCCACATCCAACATACTCATAAACAAAATGCATGGTCCATTTCATGAAGATCTCATAATCTGTGTAACCGATTTCAAATTCTGCCATCATATCATCTTCATGTATCAGCTGTGGCAGCTCCGGAATATGAGTATACAGTTCATGGATCAGACGCCACATAATGAAATTCACCGGTACAGGAAAATCAAACATCCATTCATAATCAATGATCTGATTTTGGCTTTCACCCATGAAAATATTACTGCAGATCAGATCCACATTGGCAGGGCAGACACATTCATAATCTGTTCTTCCGGGATATTTTCCAAATACCTCACAGAACTCTTTCGTTCTGTAATCCATGATCCTGCGGGACTGGAAAAAATCCCGATGGAAATTCTTAAGAAGTCCTTTGAGCTCCCCGGTTTTTCCTTCATGAGCAAGTTCAGCGATTTCCTGATGAAGAGTTTTTCCGGTAAGAAGCGGATAGCTGACTTTTCCGTTTTCTGCCTTGCATGGAAGATTTTTATATTTATCAGAGCCTGTTTTTTCCGCTCCAAGCTTTTCCAGGGTCTTCAGGAACCCCTCTGCCTCAGGCACCATGGCCTCTTTTTCTGCACGGACCTCTCCGTTCTCACGAACGATCTTTGTCAGAAGCCGAAACTTTTCCTTTCGTTCCTGATTCAGTTTTACATAGAGAATTTCTTCCTTCTCCTGTCTTTCTGTTCTTCCGGCCTCCACAAGGAAAGAATTCACAAAACTGCTCAGGATCTTCTCTTTTTCAAAAGCTTTTACCCCTGCATGTTCTGAGAAAAGATCCGCTGTCTTATCTGTGTACACCGGATAGTTTCTTCCATAGGAATTGGTATAAAGGCTCTCATCTGTAAAAATTTCTGTAGGAAATTTGTAATCCGGGTACGGGTAATAAAAGTGCAGAAAAGGAAAGCCGCTGTTTTCCAGCAGCTCTCCCAGTTCATTCTTGGAAAAGGTGCGCACAGACTGATTTCCCGGATATCCGTTGATTCCGAAAAAGTGAAGATCTGTGTGATCCTCCGGTGCTCCGGCAAAGTACTTCAGTCCCAGTCGGTTCTCGATGGCGATCAGAAGTCTTCCCTCCGGTTTCAGGTATGCACCCATACGCTGAAGAAATGTCTCGTAAGGAGTTTTTCCTTCCGTAAAACTCATGGCATACTCCAGAACACCGTTTACTACCACATAGTCGAATTTCTCCGGAAAAGTCATGTCGTTGAGATTTCCAACCATGATCGTGAGATTTTCTTTATCATTGTTTCTTGCATAATTTATGTCTGCACGACGCTTGGAAAGCTCCACTGAAGTCACATGCCCGGCCTTGCGGCAAAGCATTCCGGTAATAGCTCCGCATCCGGCTCCGATCTCAAGAACGGAATCCGTCTCTTTCAGAGGGTACCAGCTTAAAATATTCTCCCGCAGTCCGGAAAAATGATAGACCATGGGAAAACTCACTTCATCCTCCGGCAGGTCCTCAAACGATTTCCCTTCCTGTGCCATTTTCAGAAGTGTTTCCTCGATATCCCCATCGGAATAATGATCCTTCGCCGTATAATAATCTAAATTCAACTCCGCCATAGTAGTTCCTCCACTTATTTCACAGATACTTTGGAAAACATGTCAAAATATCCCACTGCTTTTTTATCTGTGATCACTGTCAGATTGCACACATCATAAAGCCGGTGAAATACGGTAAAATCGCCGTCTTTATATCCTGTGCAGCCCAGACAAAGCATATATTCTCCTGCCTCCAGCGGCATTATCTGTTTAAAAGTAATCTCCCGCACATCACCGGCTTTCTGCGGTTTCACAGGAGTGTGTTCATACATGGTGTTTGTTCCTGTGATTTCCGTACCTTTCAGATCTTTCAGTGTGAATGCAAAAATCGGGTCATTGACATCTGCCTGAAAGCGTACCTTCATCTGAACAGAAAATTCTTTACCTTTTTCGATCACATTTGTAATCATTCCGGTATCATCCCGGATCGCAAAATCCACGATCTCTCCAAGCTTACTGCCATACTCAAGAACCTTCGGATTCAGATTCAGGCTGTCTTTCATAGCCCTGCCGCCTCCGGCATGCTCTTTTTTCGACACATTTTCTCCAGCTGTGCCATCTGTCAGCTGACCATCCTGCCCTGCTTCTGCATTCTCTGCACCTTCCTCCAGATCTGCATCATCATACTGATTCACCAGCACACGACGGTAGAGATTGACCATCTCCTTGGCGCCACCTTCCGCAAGCTTTTCTCCTTTGTTGAGAAGAACAACCCGATCGCAGTATTTTCCGATACTGCTCAGGTCGTGGCTTACGAACAAAATGGTCTTACCCATTTCCTTGAACTCCTCGAATTTCCGGTAACATTTTGCCTGGAAAAATACATCACCTACGGAAAGCGCCTCATCAACGATCAGGATCTCCGGATCGATATTGATGGCCACCGCAAAAGCCAGACGCACGAACATACCACTGGAGTATGTTTTTACCGGCTGATGGATAAACTCTCCAATATCTGCAAAATCCAGGATAGACTGCAGCTTGGCATCAATCTCCTCTCTGGAAAAACCGATCATGCTGCCGTTGAGATATACATTCTCAATTCCGGAATACTCTCCGTTAAAACCGGCTCCCAGTTCCAGAAGAGCTGAAATTCTGCCGTTTACGGCAACCTCTCCTGCTGTGGGAGAAAGTACGCCTGTAATGATCTTCAGGATGGTGGATTTACCGGAACCATTTGTTCCGATAATTCCCACTGTCTCTCCTCTATGCACCTGAAAAGACACATGGTTCAGAGCGTAATGCTCTTTATATTTCTTTTTTCTGGATAATCCCAGGGACTCCTTGAGGCGGTCCATGGGATTATCGTAAAGTTTGTACATTTTACTGACATCATTTACTGAAATCGCAATATCTTCTGCCATTTTTAACCTCACTTTGTTTCAACTCACAGCCGGCAGTCTGACGGCGTGTCATCTTTTGCCGTCTGAATCAGAGCACATCTGCGAAGTGCGGCTTCAGACGCTTGAATATTACAGATCCCAATCCGAAAAGCAGGATCGTCACTACCCAGAAATAAATGGTCCATGCGCTATGGTGCCAGATTCCAACATGGCCAAGCATGGAATCACGATATCCTGTGACCACATAATACATAGGGTTCAGCTTGAACACCTTGATCAGCCACGGATGAGACGCAAGCATGTTGACATCCCACATGATCGGTGTAAGCCATACACCGACCTGAAGAAAAATATTGATGATCTGGGTCAGGTCACGGAAAAAGATCACAATCGCACTGGTTGCGTATACAAGTCCAAGCACAAACAGGAAGGTGCAGACAGAATAGTAAATGATCTGCAGTGTGTAAAGGCTTGGTGTGTATCCGTAGCACGCACATAAGATCAGTGCAAACACCACAAAGAATACATGCACAAAAAGTGCGGAAATGATCTTTACAATAGGAAGAATACTGATCTTGAATACAACTTTTTTGACAAGGTAATTATATTCCAGCAGAGCATTGGTTCCGCCGTTTAAGGCATCCTGGAAGAAAAACCACGGCACAATACCGGATACCAGATAAAGTACAAACGGATAATCCGACACCGTTCCGGCTTTCAATCCTACGGAAAATACAAACCAGTAGACCAGGATCGTTACGATCGGCTGGATAAACGCCCAGACAATACCAAGATAAGATCCTGCATATTTTGTTTTGAAATCATTTTTTGCAAGGCTTAAAACGAGCTTACGGTTCTGATACAGCTCTGCCGGCAAAGCTAATATTTTCTTCATTCTGTAATTCCTTATCGATTCTTATATTCCTGGAAGCTTCCCCACTTCTGATCCTTGTCGGAGAAAATAAGCTCCATGCCTTCCGGGATCGGCCACTCTACATTGATGTCCTTGTCATTCCAGATCAGTCCGCCCTCATCGTTTGGATGATAGAAATCAGAGCATTTGTAGGTGAACTCCGCATTCTCGGAAAGTACCAGGAATCCGTGGGCAAATCCCTTCGGGATAAAGAACTGTTTCTTGTTTTCTGCTGAAAGAACTACTCCGTACCATTTTCCGAATGTTTTGGATCCCTCACGAAGGTCAACTGCAACATCAAAAACCTCTCCGTTTACCACACGTACCAGTTTATCCTGCGGATAGTTGATCTGGAAATGAAGTCCGCGGAGGACACCGTAACGGGAGCTGGACTGGTTGTCCTGAACAAATTCCACATCAATGCCGGCTTCCTTGAAGTCATTGTAATTGTAAGTTTCCATGAAATATCCTCTGGAATCCCCAAAAACAGTTGGCTCGATTACTTTCAGTCCTTCAATATCTCCGCACTGTGTTACTTTTATTTTTCCCATTTTTCTTTCTCCTTTTCTATTTATGTTTGTTTTTGTGTTTCTTTTTATGTTTCTTTTCTTTCACTCCGAGAGCCGCAAGAAGGGCTATCAGAATCAGAATCATAGCACCCATAATCATAAGAAGGATTTTACGCATGGCAGGCACGCTTTTTTTTTCCGTCGTATTCTCTGCTTCCGTCTGTCCGCTTTCATCCTCTGTCGAAATATCTGTTCCGGTACTGTCGGCTTCTGTACTGTCTTCTGCCTCAGTAGTCGGCTCCGGTGTTGGTGACGGTGTCGCCTGCGCCACACTGGCACTTCCAATCAGATAATCTCCAAAATAATAACTGGTTTCTATTTTTCCGTCAATATTCTCCGCCTTAGTGGTCAGGGAAGCAAGTTCTGTTCCCTTTGGAAGAAGTACACTTCCGCCATCCACTTCTGTTTTTGTAAAGTTCTCAAAACCGTAGTTAAACATGGCCGTAGTATCCATACAGGAATTCGCCAGATCTGCGGCACGCATGGTTACCGCAATATACGTGGTATTGTCTTTTTTTGCCGCAGTGACAAGTGTATGTCCGGCCGCAACCGTAGTTCCCGTCTTTCCTCCGATACAGCCATCATAATAAAATCCGCTTTCCGGAGCAAACATCGGATGATGGGTATGCAGAATTCTCTGCTGGGTATTCATATTGGTGGGTTCGATAACATAATCTGCAGTGCCGATTACCGTACGGAAATCCTCATTTTTGAGGCCTTCTCGCATAATCAGTGCCATATCCTTTGCGGAAGAATAATGGTTGTCATCCGGAAGTCCGCTGGAGTTGGCAAAATGCGTATTGGTACATCCGATCTCCTGTGCGCGCTGATTCATCATATCAATAAACGCCTGCTCTGTGCCGCCGATATGTTCTGCGATCTGTGCGGCAACATCATTGGCAGACTGGATAATCAGTGCATACAGACAATCCTTCATGGAAAGAATCTCTCCCACCTGCGTACCGATATTGCTGGAATCCGCATTTACGTTACGCACTCCGGTTTCTGTAAAGGTCACCTGCTCGTCCATGGTGGAATTCTCTACTGCCACCAGCAATGTCATAATCTTGGTAATACTTGCCGGATATCTCTGCTCATCCGCACCTTTGTTGTAAAGAACCACTCCGGTATCTGCATCCATCAGAATACCGGTATCTGAAATAATTTCCGGTCCTGCAGGCCATCCCTGAATCTGGTTGGTACTGATCTCATATTTTGCATTGAGATCTACCGCAGCCATGGCCTGTACCGGCAGCATCAACGCCATCCCTGCTGCCAGAACCACAAACAGTTTTTTTATTTTTTTCATAATTTATCCCTTCTCTTATCAGAAGCCATCAAAAGAAGCAATGGCATCAACGACTTTCTTCGCATCCTCCATATCCAGGTTATAGAACATGGGAAGGCGCATCAGACGTTCACTTTCTTTTGTTGTATAAACATCCTCCCCGGAAAATCTTCCGAATTTTTTTCCCGCAGGTGCGGAATGAAGGGGCACATAATGGAACACGCTGCAGATTTCTTTTTCACGGAGATATTTCAGAAGTCTGGTACGCACCTTGATATCCTGTACTTTAATATAATACATATGTGCATTGTGCGTGCATTCTTCCGGAACGTAGGGCTGTTCGATCTTGCCTTCCTCCGCAAGAAATTTCAGATTTTCATTATAGAAGTCATAAATCTGCATTCTCTTGTCACTGATTTTTTTGTGCTGTTCCAGCTGAGCATAAAGATATGCAGCATTCAGTTCACTGGGCAGATACGAAGACCCATAATCCATCCAGCGGTATTTATCCACCTGCCCGCGGAAAAATTTACTGCGGTCTGTTCCCTTTTCTCTGAGAATCTCAGCTTTTTCCTGATACTGATCCCCATTGAACAGAATTGCACCGCCCTCTCCCATTGTGTAATTCTTCGTCTCATGGAAACTGTAGCAGCCAAAATCTCCGATGGTTCCCAGTGCTTTTCCTTTATAGTAGGCGTCCACACCCTGAGCTGCATCTTCCACAACCTTCAGATTATGCCGTCTGGCAATATCCATAATTGTATCCATTTCACAGGCAACTCCCGCATAGTGAACTGGAACAATTGCCCTGGTTTTTTCTGTAATCGCCTGTTCGATCAGTTTTTCATCAATGTTCATGGTATCCGGGCGGATATCCACAAACACAATCTTCGCTCCGCGCAGTACAAAAGCATCTGCTGTTGACACAAAAGTGTAAGACGGCATAATCACTTCATCTCCTGGCTGGATATCCGCAAGAAATGCTGCCATCTCCAATGCATGGGTACAGGAAGTCGTCAGCATCACATGACCCACATGAAAACGTTCTTCCATCCATGCGGAACATTTCTTGGTATAGATTCCGTCACCACAGAGCATTCCCCGGTTCACCGCATCCTGGATATACTCGAATTCCTTACCTGTAAACGCAGGTCTGTTAAAATCAATCATGTATTTCCTCTTTATTTTCTATTTTTCTACATTAACTGTACATTCCATTTTCTCACACTCATGTTGCAAATTCAATGCCTATTTTTCTGCCGGTGTATAATCAGGAATCTGATTCTGATATGCAACTTCTTTTCCGGACGGATCCAAAATATGCATATCCCGGTAAAATTCCTGTGTCAGACGGTCCATTTCCTGTCTGTTTTCTGTTTTTACATAGTACAGAGCCAGATATGGGTTGGGGCCATGCTCAATCACAGTTTCCCCTTCTTCATAAAAAATCCACGGCTTCTGTACTTCTTTTTTCTGGCCGAGCCGGACAGCCGCATACTGATCTGCGATTGTCAGCAGTCTTCCCTGAAAATAGATCACAGCACCACAGCATTGCGGTTTATGAACATTATGTTCTTCCAGTATACGGTCAAGTTTTTCCTGGTCATACAGCGAAGCCAGAAGAAATTCTTCCATATTAAATCCGTATACCATATCGGTAAGTTCATGTTCGTATCCGAAAAAACGGGCCGCAATCTCACAGACCTGAATCCCCTCTCCCGGTTTCCAGAAAAACTGCATGGAAAGTGCGCCTTCTTTCTGGCCTGTCTTTTCCACATATGCCTGGAGAAGTTCCGTTGCAGGTTTTTCCACTTCTGACATCAGTCTGGATGGATAAACATTTCTTGTACTGATAGGAATTTCCCCTTTTGCGACGGATGTTTTTTCGCGGTCTGCAATGCTGATTACATGCACCTTTCCATTTCTGACCCAGGTCATCATATTAAATTCATAGCCGTCATTATATTCTTCCACAAGAATCTCCGGCATATCAGAAAATTCCGCTGTTTTTTCTGCTGCTTTTATAAGTTCTTCCAGATTTTCAGATATATAAATTCCACGGGAACCGTATTTATCCAGTGGCTTGCTGACTACCGGGTAGCGAAGTCCCTTAAGCAGCTCCTTAAGCCTTAACTTTCTGTCCGGATCTTTCAGCACTGCCGTAGGAATTTTCTGAAATCCGGGGGTTGGCAGTCCCAGTTCCTGAAGAAGTTCCCTTGTCCGGGATTTATCACGGTACCATGGAAGCTGTTCCGGTTTCAGATAGCAGGGAAGCCCTGCCCTGTCTGCAATTTTTACCATACATTCCAGAAGCAGGTCAGAAAAAGACGTAATGATCCCGTCAATCTCTTTTTCCCGGCAAAGTTCCGCAATTTTTTCCGTGTCTGTTACCGGAATCTGATACGCTTCATCCGCAAATTCTCTTGCCGGGCCATCCGGATATCCGTCACAGACAATGGTATAGTATCCTTTTTCCCTGGCTTTATGTACAAGCTGTACAAACTCATCCAGAGTTCCCAGTATCAGCAGTCGGTGTTTCATGCTTTTGTTTCCTCCCATTCTCTTATGGAATCTGCAATGTAACGCATTTCTTCCTCTCCGTATCTCTGATCGCAGGGCAACGGAAGGACATTGGCGGCCCAGTCATATTCCATGGTATCTTCACCAAAATGATCAATAATATTCCGCCAGTAAGTCGGCACAAAAATCTTCCGTCCGGCCAGCCATTTTCGAAGTGCCAGTCCATCCTTATGATAATAGGGATAGGCAAAAGGCCCTTCCGGAACCTCTTCATTAAAAATACTTTCTGACGGAAGAAGTTCTGCCAGCAGATGATAATTTTCTTCTCTTTTTGCTTTTATATAAGGATAATCCATGGAGCGGAGAAGATTTCCGGTCAGCCGTGACATGCGGCGGATTTCCATTTCATGATAGTCTGCCGCATTGTCCAGCATCTTCTGGTAAAAAGTACCGGCATCATACTCATATCGGCCCAAAATGTGCTCAAGCCTTTTCATAGAATGATCCAGCGGTTTCTCTTCCGGATTCATTCTCGCATCTGTTGACAGATACGCCCCGTCGCTGACTCCCAGAAATTTCCGGCAGGAGTACAAAGTATCCACCCCTGGCAGCGGTTTCTGAAAAAACGCATGAGTATGATCCACGATAATGTTTCCGTAAATTTCCTTATATTCCCGGATTCTGTCATCTTTAAGCTGTCCGTAGTAATTTACAAGGTAGAGATATTCGCCCTCCGGAAGCTTTTTTTCCGGAAGAAGCGGACGTAATTTTTCATCCATATGATAAAATTCAATTTCCGCTTCTGTTTTCTCACAGGCTCCGGTTACAGAATCACAAAGATACGTAGGAAGATAAATTTTTTTACAGTTTCGGGCTTCCATCAGCCAGAGAAGTGCGGTTCTTCCAAGGTTTACTCCCAAAAGTCCCGGATAATATCCCTGGCCTGTAGATTCCTCCAGCTCCAGGTAACCGCCGATTTCTTTTTTCATCAGTCTGTTTCCTCCTGACGGATTACATAATGTGGCATCTTCTTCGCCTCATTGAGGATATTCATAAGATAAATTCCGATAATTCCAATGGAAAGCAGCGTCAGCCCAAAGAATGCCAGCATTACCAGCATCAGGGATGTCCATCCTTCCACAGAGATTCCGAACATAAAATAGCGAACCAGATAGTAAATCGCCAGACAAAGGCTTACCAGAAAACTTGCGATTCCGATATTCCGCACCATAAGAAGCGGAAATGCCGTATGGGCTGTGATATCATAAATCAGGTCTTTCACAAGACGGCGGAAAGAATATCCGCTCTTTCCATAGGCACGGGCTGCATGCTGTACCGGCACATTGATAATTCGATTGGAGCTTAAAACCAGAAGATTGCCGATCTGCGGAAGATATGTATTGGTCTTCAGCATGGCTTCCACAAGAAAGCGGCGGATCAGGCGATAGCTGGTGATCTGAAGGTTCGGGTCTTTTCCAAGCATTTTGGAAGTAGCCCAGACAGATAATTTGGTTCCAAGCTTACGGATCAGGTTATGTTTCCGGCCTTCATAACTTGCAATGATCACATCCACATCATCTCGCTCGTTCATGACATTGATCATCTTCGGAAGTTCTTCCGGCTGATGCTGAAGGTCATCATCCATAGTTACAATGAATTCCCCTTTTGCATGGGCAAATCCACACAGAAGCGCCGGATGCTGACCAAAATTCCTTGCCATCTGGATGATTTTCACACGGGAATCCTTATCACGAAGTTCTTTCATCACCTCAAAAGAACGATCCTTCGATCCGTCATCTACCAGAATCAGTTCAAATTCTTCTTTTATTGTTTCCCGGAAAACTTTTTCCAGGCGAGTGTACAGTTCCTGCAGCGTATGTTCTGAATTGTATACAGGAACAACCACTGAATATAGACACATAGTTTTTTCCCTCTCTTTTGTATCAGTTGACACTTATCGTTTAATCTTATCATTTTCAATTCCTGTTGTAAACCGTTACATTGCTCAAACATTTTCTTGCATAAAGCAGGCGAATGCGCTATATTGATTATCAGCTATCGCATTCCAAAACTTATTTTATATGGAGGAAACATGACAAAACTCAAAGATTATATTCAGCTTCATCTGAATATCCTGCTGTTTTCTCTTACCAGCGTTTTTTCCAAATTTGCATCGGTTTATTATAATAAAGAAGGGCTTACCAGCCCGCTTCTCTATGTATTTCTTTTTCTTATGATTGCAAACTGTGGAATTTACGCCATTGCATGGCAGCAGGTAATCAAAAAATTTTCCCTTTCCACAGCCTACGCAAACAAAAGCGTCTATCTCCTGTGGTCCCAGGTATGGGCTGTGATCATTTTTCACGAAAATCTGTCGATTCAGAACATTATCGGTATCCTGATTGTTCTAATCGGAGTCTGGACGGTGCAGAGATATGAATAGAACTTTTATGCTGATTATGTTGGCAGGAACCTTTTTTTCCGCAATTTCACAGGTTCTTCTGAAACAGAGCGCCAATATCACTTACAAAAATCCTCTCAGGGAATACCTGAACTGGAGAGTCATCCTGGCCTATGGCATTTTTTTCGGGGTCCTTCTTTTAAATACCTGGTGTTATACCAAAGTCGACATGAAGTTCGGGCCTGTGATTGATACCGCCGCTTATGTCTTTGTACTGATTTTTTCCTGGCACATCCTGAAGGAAAAAATTACCCGCGGAAAAATCATCGGAAATCTGATTATTATTGTAGGAATTCTGGTTTATACCTTATAATTTTCCATGACAGACAAAAAAATGGCAGTTGCGAATTGCACTGCCATTTTTTTTACTGCTGTTTTTTATTTCGTTGTACATACACCTTTGGAATTGAAGGTATAGTTCTTGCCTTTTATCTTCAGAGTACAATCTCTATACATAATTCCTGTATCCGGATCAAAATAATAGCTCTTTCCATTAAGTGTCAGCCAGGATCTGCACATTTTTCCATCCGACATGAAATAATAAGTATGTTTTTCATTATTTCCGCTCCATGTATAAAATACACTCTTAACCATGATGCCATCCCCCCCAAAATAATAGACATCATCATTGCTGTTCATATACCTTACATATTTCATCATATAACCATATTTTGTCTGGAAATAATAGTAATTCTTGCCTACTTTTTTCATGCCTTTTAACGCTTTTCCGGTTTTGTCAAAGTAGTATTTCTTACCACTTACGGTTATCCACCTGCTCTTTACCATCACACCGTATTTGTCTACATATCTCACCACATTTTTGGAATCCGTAATTTTTTTACTTTTGTACATTCCATTTGTTTTATTGATATAATAGGTTTTTCCGCTTACAGTAACCCAACCGGTTTTCTTAACGCCGTTCAGATAATAGAATCTCTTCCCGTTTTCAGTATACCACCCTGTCTTTCCGTAGGAAGTATCCGGTTTTGTGGAAGCTTTATAGCTGCTCTGTGCATGCCATCTTGGAGTGATTTTCTTTGTATAATCCACATATCCGAAATCAACGTCTACCGTAGAATAGCTTGGAATTCCACTGATCAGACCCTTGGTTGTCTTCAGATATCCGCCACCATCACCATCCGTTGCCTGCCAGATTGTGTATTTGTATTTTTTCTTGTCCGGTGCAAGAATCTTGTCGCCATATCTCGCAAGCCAGACATCATAACCGGTCATTTTACTCCAGTCAAGCTTATTGTCATACCAGTCTGTGTTGCAGTAGATCATCGGATAATATCCCGCTTTTTTGATCTCATTACAAAATGCTCTGGCAATACTTGCAATCTGGGATGCAGAAAGGCTTCGCATTTTTTCATACTCAATATCAAACACTACCGGATAAGAAACTTTATATCCGTCCATTTTTTTAATCGCAAGCTGTGCTTCCTTCATCGCCTGCTGTGTGGTAGTTGCAAGGCTATATACATAAGTTCCCACTGGAAGCCCTACTTTTTCTGTCTGTTTCATATTATAATCGTAGGTCTTATCCAGATGATTTAATCCGTAGGAAATCCTTACAAACGCGAAGTCCACATTATCATTTTTTACCTTACTCCAGTTAATGGTGTCCTGCCATTCGGAAACATCGATGCCTCTTGTAATTGCTCCTTCCAGCTTCTGCCCGCTTCCATTATAGCAGACACCGTTGATTTTCTTCCATGCTTTGGAACTGGTTGTGGAGTTCTGTGTTGCTTTTCCACTGGGAACTTTCTCAATTCGTTCTTCCTCAGCAACGGCATCACTGCGGTCCACTCCACCGCCACCCATTGCCATCGCTGTAGTCCCCATTGTTCCGATCCCTAACAATGCTGCCATACACCCTGCTGCCAGCCATCTTTTCCAGTTTTTCATCTTCGTTCCTTTCCCATCATCATAATCAGTTGTCAGATGAATTTATTATACCTCCATAAAATGGAAAGTAAAGACTTATTGCCAAGTATTTTCTGATGGCATAAAAAAGGCCGGTGTCAGCTCACTGGCTGATCACCGGCCTTCTGTTATTTACTTAATAGATATTCAAAATCACGGCACTTCCGGATCAGTCGGGTCAAAACTTCCATCTCCGCGGAATGTGGCAAGTGGTCTGCGGCCTAACGGTCCCTTGAAGGATTCGTTGCTGCTGTATTTACCACTGCTGTAAATATGGATTGTAGAACCATTACAATTCTCATATACCCATTTTGCATCTGCAACACAGGTACGGATGCATCCATGAGATGCCGGCTGACCAAGTTTCAGATATTCTCCTGCCGGAAGATTGTAAACACTCTTTGTTGCACCAGCTACAGAATGAATGAAAATACCACCCTGTCCGCATCCGTCAACATGTGTTCCATACTGTCCCCAGGACGGTCCCATCAGCGGCTGCCATCTCAGGCTACGGCTCAGTCTGTATGTACCATCCCATGTCGGTGTTGCGGCAAGACCTACGGAAACACGGATTGTCTTAACCGGAATCTTCTTACTGGAATCTGTATAAACAGTCATAACACCATTGGTCTTATCTACTTCCAGATAATACGGTCCCTTATAAATAGAAGTAAGGTCGTTACGACGGTATCCGTTCTTATCAAAGTAATAGAGTTTACCATCAATCCAGCGTTTTGTATTGGTCAGATATTTGGAACCTGTATCCGGATCGATATATTTTACCTGATCATAGTAATCGCTGAAAATTACCCATCCTGTTGAAAAACGTCCCTGGCTGTCCAGATAACCGTTTACAGAACCACGCTTCATGGATTTATTGGTTACTGCTGTATAATTGCTGAAATAATACCAGTATTTTCCGGATTTCTGCCATCCGCTCTTTTTCAGGACACCGTTTTTGTCTGCATAGTACCACTTATTCTGATAACGGATCAGTGTATTCTTGTACATCCATCCACGATGGGTCTTGGAATCCGAAGTTGCAAAGAAGTAATACTTGCTGCCAATTTTAGTTTTACCACCTACCAGCTGTCCTGTACTGTTAAAGTAATAGCTCTTTCCGGAGCTCTTTGCTGTCAGCATCTGGCTCTTATAATGATTTCCCTTGCTGTCAAAGTAGAACCAGCCGAAGAATTTACCCTTTGTATCGGTCACTTTCTGCCATCCTTGCTTTTCAACAACTCTTCCCGGAGTGCTTCCAAAATAATAAATCTTGTTGGAAGCTCCCGGACAGCTGTGCCAGCAGTTTTTCCAGGTAACTCTCTTTCCATCACTTCCGAAGTAATATCTGTATCCTTTATATTTGACGAGTTTCTGTTTGATTACACGGCCGTTACTGTCTGTAATATAATATGCATTCTTCTGATTTGCGGCCTTTGCCATGGTGCTCTTCATAACATAACCGCTGGAATTCAGCATATACAGATATTTCTTGGACATTACCATGGACACATAAACACCATGTTTCATGATCTGTCCACGTGTGGATGACTTCGGACTGCAGTAAATGAAACGTTTTTCCTTCTTACTGTTCAGTACATAGGTCCATCCGCCGTAGAAAAGTTTTCCTGGGATCTCTCCACTCTTGGATGCCGGTTTAAAGTAATATTCATAAGTCGTGGAACCGGTTGTCAGTTTAATGATACCAACACGCGGCGCACCATTTTTTGCAAGTGTATAATAGGCACTTCCAATTTTATAGACTTTTCCGTAAATATTACATTCTTCTACCGTCATATAATTGCCGGCTGAACTGTAATAGCGGAAAGTTGTTCCTGTCCACAGCCAGTATTTTCTCTGCTGCTGTCCAAGATTGGAGGTCCATGGTGTGATCGCCTGGTCTTCACATCCTGCATACAGAGTTGCTTTATCCTTCTCAAGAAGGTACCATTCTACTTTCTTGGTTCCGGTGTAACCATCTACGCCTGGCTCCCGTGTTACACGTCCTGTCATCAGATATCCTTTTTCATTGAAAAGATAATATCCGACATGGCCATCGGTATTGATTTTCAGAAGACCATCTGCGGATGTAAAATAACTCTTTTCCGTAGTTGCAACGGTTGAATCAGATTCTGCTGCCTCTGTTGCTTCACCATTATCCAGAGCCAGATTTTCAACTGAAGCATTTTCGGTCTCTTCAGCTGTTTCTGTTGAAACTTCCGGCTGTACAGCCTCCTGTGTATTTTCTGTTTCTGTTGTTTCTGCTGAATCTGTTGTATCACTGCTGTCAGCTGCATCCTCGGAAACGGCTGCCGGAGTTTCTTCCGTGCTGCTGTCCGTCTGTTCTTCTGTCTGATTTCTGGATTCTGTTGCCGGCACCACCTCATCAGAAGCTGTCTTTTTGAGAAGTCTGAATCCCATGCTGTCAGATTCCCAGTCACTGCTCTTGGCAATAACCACACCATCTACAAGCTCTGCACCCTCCGAAACGACTGCCGCTGTAGCTCCGTCATCGGTATTCTGTATTTTTGTATCTTTTACAGACGGATCTTCCAGTTCCTGCACTTCTCCTGCACTGAATTCATCCGCCGGAGTTGTTGTATCTGCTTCCGGTGTTTCTGTAATATCCGGTGTCTCTGTGATATCCGGTGTTTCTGTCACATCCGGAGTCTCTGTAATATCCGGGGTCTCTACTGTGTTCCCTGATATATCTGCAGTTCCATCTTCCTCTGCCGTATCTGTCTGTTCCTCTTCTGTCTGAGGCTGCTGTACAGTTTCTGCTTCATCACCAAAACTGTCCGCTGTCACGTCTGTGCCAGTCTCTGCCGCCTGCACCTGTACGCTGCCCAAAGCTGCAGCTCCGGCTTCCAGTGTACCACCCATGCACAACGTAAGGCTGAGCACGATTGCCACAACTCTTCTCTTCACAATAATCCCTCCTGCTCATGCTGCTGTTAATGATTGATATTGTTACCGTATCATTCGCCCAATCCGCTCTCAATAAGAGCCACAAGCGCATCAAGCGCCGCCTGCTCATCCTCACCATCGCAGATCAGGGTAATCTCATCTCCTCTTTTTACACAGGCTCCCAGTACACTCAGCACACTCTTGGCATTCGCCGTGCCACCGTCATGCTGAAATGTTATGCAAGATTTATATTTTATTGCCTCGCCGCATAAGAGCCCTGCGGGGCGGAGATGAAGCCCTGATGGGTTTCTGACCGTTACCTGATAACTTAACATTACGAATGTCTCCCTTGTATAGTGTTTCTTATCTGTTACTGACTGTTTCCACTGTCCACATTGGAAACTTTGGAGATCTTGATCTCTGCGGTTACATCTTCCAGAAGCTTATATCCATCCGGAAGACTGATCTTAATCGGCACTTCATAGCTTCCTTCTTCCCAGTCGTCCATGGAAAGAACCGCCCCCACCGATTTCAGATCAAACTTCGACAGATCTCCGTCTTCTGCCTGAATCTTCAACTCTATATCTGCGACTTCAAACGCCAGCTGAAGATTATCCGGCAGACCTTTTACTTTAATATCCTCCGTCGGGAAACTGTATATCTTACTGCCTTCCGGCAGGATATTCACGGTAATCCAGAGATCTGCGCTGGAGCCAGATGTCAGCTTCAGTCCATCCGGAAGGAGCTCTGACAGATTAACTTTTTTCTCTACATCATTACTTTTTCCTGAAATATCCACATTCTCGCTGTCGAGATAGATGGTATTTCCCTGAAGTTTCAGATTATTCAGAGCCTCCTCGCTTCCGGCTACGCTGAACGTCTCCGGCACAGTCGTAACACTGTCCACCACATAACCTTCTGCCGGTTCTCCGGTATATCCTGCACTGATGCGAATATCGGAACGCACTTTCCAAAGTTTTGCGGTGACATTCACTTTTCCGTTGTTGTCAAATTTCAGATAACTCATGGAATTGGATGAAAGGGTATCCTGATTCTTATCCGTAATCGTCAGCTCCGCGTTGGTGATCGTTGTATCCTGATCAATTCCATCAACTTTGGAGCTCACGTCTACGCTCACACTATCTATTTTACCAACAAGTGACTCCGGTCCTGTAACCCTGACTTTTTCCGGGTTGGCTGTAAGTGAAGCGATTTCCAGTCCCTGTGCTGGTTTACTGTCTCCACTGCTTACATTGATCGCGAATTCCTTAGTCACCTTTTTTTCGAGATGTACGCTGAGATTCTGTGGTGACACCCGGATATTTTCCGCAAGAATTCCGGAACAGGTGGCTGTAATGGGAATCATCACCGGATCGGTATCTGTAGACTGTGCCTGCTGCAGATCTGCAACTGCCTTAATATCACTTGAGGTAATACGGTTTACAGTCTTACGGGATCCCGTAATATATACACGTACGGTATTTTCGCTGTCATCCTGCATGACCATTTCACCAAGCTGATCTACATAAGCCTCATTGATAATCTGTACATCGGAAATCACAAAACCTTTTGTAACAATAGGATCATCAACATTTACCACGATCAGCCATACAAGAATGCCCACAATGACGGACATAATTTTCAAAGGGATGTTTTTAGTCAGATTTTTCTTCATGTTTCACTCTCCCTTTCAGCAGATTTCGCAGTTTGCTGTTGTCAACCACTTTCTTATTCTGAGCTGCAACCAGAACTTCACGAAGCTGTTTGCTGTTAAGCCCCCTGGAGAGTTCTCCTCCCTGTGCAACGGAAACCTGTCCGGTTTCCTCTGAAACAATGATTGTAAGGGAATCTGTAGCCTCACTGATTCCCACACCAGCTCTGTGTCTTGTTCCCAGCTGTTTACTCAGTTCCATATTATCAGAAAGAGGCAGATAACAGGTTGCCGCAACCACACGGTTGCCACGGACAATTACGGCACCATCGTGAAGCGGAGTATTATGCTCAAAAATATTGATCAGAAGCTGACTGGTAAGAATACCGTCAATATTAATACCTGTACGCACATATTCATCCAGACGTATTTCTTCCTCAATAACAATCAGTGCACCGGTCTTAACTTCACCCATATCAAAGCATGCCTTAACCAGCTCGTTAATGGTCTTATCGTTAAAACGTTCCTGTACTTCTTTTCCGGTATCAAAGGGAATAATTGTGGAAACAATTTTTTTCTGTCCCAGCTGTTCCAGGGCACGCCGCAGCTCCGGCTGAAAAATTACAATTACACCAATCACCAGCACATTGGCCAGGTTCCGGAAAATCCACAGGATTGTATTCATTTTGAAAATGTAGGCGATCAGAATAAAACCAAGGACTATCAGAATACCCTTAAGAAGCGTATATGCCCGTGTAAATTTAATCCAGGCCATAAACTGATATACAAAGAAAGAAATCAGTCCAATCTCAATAATATCAATCACACCAAGCCCCGGAAGTGAAATTTTCCCAAGATATCCGGCCAGAACTGACAGTGTATTCTGCATAAGTCTCCTCCTTTCTTTCTGATCTTCCTAAAATTTTTAAAGGTCTTTCAGTGATTCTTCCAGCTGTTTTTCGAAATCAATCTCATCAATTTCCTGTGGTTTCTCACTTACTGTATTTTCAAAATTTTCCATTCTTGATACGGTTCTGGGATCTTTACGTTCTGAAAAATCCTCATCCCTGAAAACTACCCTGTCTTCTTTCTTCTTTTCTTCCCGTACAGGCTCTGCGTTAATCTTCTTGATACTTCTCTCAGAAGTTGATACGGAAGCCTTCGGAACAGCCTTTACGTAGTAATAATATTCGTCATCTTCATATTCCAGCCGTTCTGTTCTGCTGTAATCTCCGCCAAATACAAAAAATTCCAGCACAAATCCAACAAGAACCGAAGCCACGGTGGAAACGATCATCGGTATCATGGATACGGTCACATCAAGGCAAAAATCTCCGGCAAGGATAATCAGAATATATGTCACGCCTCCGGCAATGATTGCAATTCTCCATGCATAGTCAAAAGCCCTCGTTCTGAGAAGGTTCACCAACAGAACAACTACAACAAATGCAATTACGGTAATCCACATTGCCCAGTTCTGGACAAGTCCGTCAGAAAGCAGTTTCAATTTCTCTGCAATCTCCGTTCCCTGATCACTAAGCGCCGCAGACTGTGCATGAACAAAACGGATAAAATAATAAATCACCACTCCACATCCTGCCGGAAGTGCTGAAACAGCGCTGCCAAGCAAACCTGCACTTAACGGAAGAAGGGCCGGAACGCTGAACCCAAAGGAAAGTGGTGTCAGAATCAGCACCAGATTCTGTGATTTGCTGAATCTCAGGAACAAAATCATCATAAAAAGAATCAGCACCAGCATAAATCCCGCAACTTCAACACTTACTGCATAACAGTGTCCGATCATCATCGCAAATCCGATAAACATCATTACTGATGTAGGAAGGATTGAACAAACCAGTGCCAGAATCAGGATTACAAAAATATTATCCAGCTGTTTCATATAGCCCATGTTGCTGTTAATCCAGAGAAAATAGACAAATGCCAGGGCAAACTTCAGAACCGGCAGTATATATACTTCATATTGTCCATAAAATCTCTTGATATTCTGTTTCATTTCAAGTAAAGCTGTCATTTTCTGTGTCCTCCTGCATTTCTCCGGGCAGGAGTTCTTTTCTCTTCCCGTCCGTAGATTTTTTCCAGTCTGGTAAGATCCTGATAATATTCCTTTACGCTCTTCTTGGCACGGTAATATTTCACAGAATACTGAATGTAGGTCAGTACTGAATACGCAACAAGTACGATCAGGTAACCGACTATGACATAAATTCCTACTGCAACCAGATTAATCTTATTCACATTGTCCATAAGATATTCACTGAAATACGCAGCAATTCCGGCAAGCAGCAGCACATAACCGATGGTTACCAGAAAGAAATTTTTGATCAGTGCAAGACCAATATAATCACTCCGGTAAAACCTGCTTACCGGAAGATATTTCCTGCCTTCTCCATGCTCATACATGGCAAGACGATTCATGATCTTCACCTTTTCTTCATTTACCATAAATAACTCCTCATAAGCTTTCTTATTTAACTGCAATCAAATTTATTGTAGCATAGTTCCCTACCTATGAAAAGTGTTTTTTCGGCTCTTTCACGCCCTTCCAGCGCATACTGTAAGGAAATAAACATCCTTTGCTCCTGACTCCTGAAGACACATTGCCATGGCATCCATTGTGCTTCCTGTTGTATAAACATCATCCACCACCAATACAGAGAAACCGGTAATTTTCCGGGTTACCAGATATGCGTTTCTGAGGTTTTTCTTCCTCTGGGACGCATTGAGTTTTTTCTGGGATTTCGTGTTCCGGATCTTAATTACCAGATTGTCACTCCACGGAATTCCCGTAAAACGGCTGACCCTCTCTGCAAGATATGCCGCCTGGTTGAACCCTCTCATCCGTTTCTTTCTGGAATGCAGGGGTACAGGCACAATCATCTGCGGTTTCCAGCGTTCCAGATATTTTCTTCCATAAATACTTATGGCTTTTGCGTAGAAGTCTCCGTATTCCCGACATCCATAATACTTGAACCGTACCAGTGACTGACGCCAGATTTCCCCATAGGGAAAAATACTTCTTCCTTCTGTAAAATGATGAACCCCGCTTCTGCAGTCCTGGCAATATTCTTCTTCCATCCTTACCGGTCTTCCGCATTTCATGCACAGAGGTTCCTTCATTGGTATGGCTTTTTTGAAACAGTCCGGACAGACCAGACTATTCTTTTCTTTCAGTATCTGATGACACAGAGGACACTTTTTCGGATAAAGCATATCCAGTAGAATTTCTGCTGTTTTTTTCAAGAAAGTCCTTTCTCCCCGATGGCGCTCTCCTGCTTAAACTTCCAATTCGTCCAGTTCCCGGATTCTCTTATCCAGGGAACTATATCTCTGCTGCTGTTTCTCGTTACGGATCATCTCCGCAAAGGTATTCTCACTTCCAACCACTGTAACACATTTCCGCGCTCTGGTTACTGCTGTATACAGAAGGTTCCTGTTCATCAGCATTCTCGGTCCGGAAAGTATCGGAAGAATCACTGCCGGATATTCTGAACCCTGGGACTTATGTATGGTAACCGCATAGGCAAGTTCCAGCTCTTCCAGCTGTTTGAATGAATACTGCGCCTGACGTCCATCCTCAAATTCCACAGTTGCGGTTTCCGCAAACTCATTGATTTCTGTCATGATACCAGTATCTCCGTTAAATACCCCGACACCTTTGTCAACCGGTATCTTATATCTTCCGAGAATCTCCCATTCCAGCTGATAGTTGTTCTTCACCTGCATTACCTTGTCACCTTCGCGGAAAAGGCGCTGCCCGATTTCTTTTTCTTTTTTCTTCTCATCCGGCGGATTCAGATATCTCTGAAGAATCTGATTCAGCCTTTCCACTCCCAGAAGGCCTTTCCGCATAGGGGTCAGGACCTGAATTTCGTAAGGTTTGGCATCCACATAGCGGGGAAGTTTTTCCTGAATCAGAGCAATTACTACCCGGATAATAATATCTGCGTCATACCGTTTCAGGAAAAAGAAATCCCGGCTTTTGTTGTTGATGGTGACCTGTTCACCGCGGTTAATTTTGTGAGCATTTACTACGATATCGCTCTCTGATGCCTGCCGGAAAATCTTCTTCAGCTCAACCACCGGAAAACACCCGCTGCGTATAATATCCCTCAGCACATTTCCTGGTCCCACGCTTGGCAGCTGATTCTCATCCCCTACCAGAATCAGCCTGGTTCCTGCAGTTACCGCAAGAAGAAGCGAATACATCAAAGAAATATCCACCATGGACATTTCATCAATAATAATAACATCTGCTTCCAAAGGATTCTCAGAATTACGGTCAAAATGAACCGCTCTTCCCTCCTGTTCTCCTTCGGGAAGTCCATTCAGTTCCAAAAGACGGTGAATGGTCTGCGCCTCATAGCCGGTGGCTTCGGTCATTCTTTTTGCAGCACGGCCGGTAGGTGCCGCAAGACACAACTCTGCCCCTTCTTCTTCAAAATACCGGATAATTGCATTGATTGTGGTTGTTTTTCCGGTTCCGGGGCCTCCTGTAAGAATAAACAATCCATGCTGGGCAGCAGATGCTACCGCCTGTTTCTGCATCTCGTCCAGTTCTGTCCCTGTCTCTTTTTCAATTCTGGAGATCCGTTTTTTCATCATCTGCTCATCTTCCGGACAGAGAATGTTCAGTTCACATAACATTTTTGCAGAATTCAGTTCCAGATAATAATATTGTGTAGGATAAACCACTATCCCTTCTTCGGTTTCCTTCAGAATCAGTTTCCGGTCCACAACCATATCCATGAGATGTTTCTCCATGTAGGAAACGTCCACCCCCAGAAGTCTGGATGCCCTGGAAAAAAGCTCCTCTTTTGGAAGGTAAATATGCCCTTCCCCGGAAGCCTGTAGGAGAGTATACAACATTCCACTTCGGATTCTGTAATCTGAATCTGTATGGATGCCGATTCTGGAAGCAATCTCATCTGCAATCCGGAATCCCACACCGCTGATATCCTCTGCCAGGCGGTATGGATTTTCCTGAAGAACCCCATATACAGACTGTCCGTATTTCTGGTAAATCTTCGCTCCCAGATTCAGCGATATTCCATATTTCTGCAGAAAAACCATGGCCCGGCGCATATCTGCCTTTTCTGTCATCTGTTCGGCGATCTCCAGTGCCTTCTTCTCACTGATGCCTTTAATCTCCGCCAGCCGCTCCGGTTCTTCCTCCACAATCCGCATGGTATCATTCCCGAAGCGTCGCACGATCCTTGCCGCAAGTGCCGCACCAATTCCCTTGATTGCTCCGGATCCCAGATATCTCTCCATTGCCAGCGCATCTTCCGGCATTTTTTCTGTATAGGAGGAAATCTGAAACTGCTTGCCATATACCGGATGGGTGATATAATTTCCCGTCGCCTCAATGGACGCTCCCTGCGTAATTGCAGGAAATGTTCCCACACAGGTAAGCTCCTGTTCCTCTTCCATCCCCTTCAGCACCATAACCGTATATCCATTATCATCATTCCGGAAAATCACATGATCTATATATCCTGTAACTGTTTCGCTCATTTTCTTCTCCTTTATAAGCAAAAGGCACTGCTGCTGCAGCGCCTTAACCTTTACATTCTCGACATGATTTCCGCATATTTCCCTGTTCCGGCAGCCACCACAAGCATGGCATCCTGCACAGTCAGCGTGCTTACACCTGTCTTCTGTTCAATCAGTGCATCCATGCCATGAAGCATAGCTCCACCACCTGTAAGAACAATTCCTCTGTCCATAATATCTGCAGCCAGTTCTGGTGGTGTCTTTTCGAGGACACCATGAACTGCCTCCACAATCTGTCCGGTAGCTTCCCGCAGGGCAGTACGGATTTCTTCCGAAGTCAGTGTGGCAACTTTGGGAAGTCCTGTGATAATGTTTCTGCCTTTTACTTCCATAGTCCTAAGATCTGCCTCTTCGCTGGCCGTCCCGATTTTGATTTTAATGTTCTCCGCAGCATCCTCTCCGATAAAAAGGCTGTGCTTCTCTCTTACATAATTCATAATTGCGTGGTTAAAATTATCTCCCGCAACCTTCACAGATGCAGAAACTACCACGCCTCCTACAGATATAACCGCAACATCCGTAGTTCCCGCACCAATATCCACAATCAGATTTCCAAAAGGTTTGGTGATATCCACACCTGCTCCAATTGCGGCAGCAATCGGTTCTTCCACAAGAAAAACCTCCCTGGCTCCGGACTGATATGCAGCTTCTTCCATAGCCTTACGCTCAATTTCCGTAATGCCGCTTGGCACGCTGATGCTGACCCTCGGTTTCCGAAAAGCTCTCCGGCCCATGGCCTGAGAAATAAAATATTTCAGCATCTTTTCCATTACATTATAATCTACAATCACGCCTCTGCGGATCGGCCATATGACTTCCATGTTGGATGACAGATGTCCCGCCATCTGTCTGGCCTCTTCCCCGATAGCTCTGATTTTCTCTGTATCTTTATCATAAATAACCACAGAAGGCTCTCTCAATACGATTCCCCTGCCTGTGGAAAACACCAGACTGTTTCTGGTTCCCAGATCGATTCCGATATCTTTTGCCGGCATAAATCCTCCCGCCTGCGTCTGCACTGTTCTTCTGCCAACGCATCTTCTGACTTGTTCTGTTCTCTCTTCTATATCTTTCTCCCGCAGATATTGCATAATCTCACAGCATCTGCCGGAAAGTTCCCGCACTTCATTATATACAAAACCATCGGAATTGAAAAGGACTTTTACCGGTTATTTCTGCTCCAGGTATTTTTTCACATATTTACCGGTGTAGGAAACCGGGCTTGCCGCCACTTCTTCCGGTGTTCCTCTGGCAATTACCGTTCCGCCTCTGTCACCGCCCTCCGGGCCGATATCAATAATATAATCAGCCGTCTTGATCACATCCAGATTATGTTCAATAACCACAACCGTATTTCCACCTTCGGACAGGCGGCGCAGAATCTCAATCAGCTTGTGCACATCTGCAAAATGCAGCCCTGTAGTCGGCTCATCCAGAATATAGATTGTTTTTCCTGTACTTCGCTTACTGAGCTCCGTGGCAAGCTTGATACGCTGTGCCTCACCTCCGGAAAGAGTTGTGGACGGCTGTCCCAGACGGATATACGAAAGGCCGACATCGTACAGCGTCTCAATCTTTCTGCGGATCGAAGGAACATTTTCAAAAAATGTCAGCGCCTCTTCCACCGTCATATTCAGCACATCATAAATACTCTTGCCCTTATATTTCACTTCCAGTGTCTCTCGGTTATAACGCTTTCCCTTGCAGACTTCACAAGGCACATACACATCCGGCAGAAAATGCATCTCAATCTTGATGATTCCGTCTCCACTGCAGGCTTCGCACCGTCCACCCTTGACATTAAAGCTGAAACGTCCTTTCTTGTAACCCTTGGCCTTGGCATCTGCAGTTGCCGCAAAAAGATCACGGATCTGGTCAAAAACGCCGGTGTAAGTTGCAGGGTTGGAACGTGGTGTTCTTCCAATCGGAGACTGATCAATATCAATTACCTTATCCAGCTGATCAATTCCCAGAATATCATCATGCTTTCCGGGAATCACCCTGGCACGGTTCAGATCTCTCGCCAGTCTCTTATAGAGAATTTCGTTAATCAGGGAACTCTTACCGGAACCGGAAACACCGGTGATACAGGTCATGACTCCCAGTGGAATATCCACATCAATGTGCTTCAGGTTGTTCTCGGACGCTCCTTTGATTGTCAGAAATCCGGTTGGTTTCTTCCGCACTTCCGGTACCGGGATCTTCCGTCTTCCACTTAAATAGGCACCGGTTACAGAATTCTCATTCTTCATCAGATCCTCGGCCGTACCCATGGCAACCAGCTGTCCGCCATGTTCTCCGGCACCCGGGCCAATGTCAATCACACAGTCCGCCGCACGCATGGTATCTTCATCATGTTCCACCACAATCAGACTGTTACCAAGATCCCGAAGCCTCATCAGTGCTCCGAGAAGCTTGTCATTATCTCTCTGATGAAGTCCGATGCTTGGCTCATCCAGAATATAGGCAACTCCCACAAGGCCGGAACCAATCTGTGTTGCAAGACGGATTCTCTGCGCCTCGCCTCCGGAAAGGGTTCCGGTAGCCCTTCCAAGCGAAAGATATTCCAGTCCCACTTCTGCCAGAAATCCTACTCTGGCACGGATTTCCTTCAGGATCTGCTTCCCGATCAGCTCCTGCTGGCTGGAAAGCTTCAGGTCATGGAGAAAGCCCTGTAGTTTCTCCACCGGCATATTGGTCACTTCATAGATATTCTTATCTGCCACAGTCACTGCCAGAGATTCCTTTTTCAGTCGCTGGCCCTTGCAGGTATTACATGGAGTGATACGCATAAAGCTCTCATATTCCTGCTTCATGGTCTCAGAACCGGTCTCCCGGTATCTCTGCTCCACATTCCGGATCAGTCCCGGAAATGCCACATCATAGACGCCTTCTCCACGCTGGCCCTTATAATAAACTTTCACCGAATGGCCACCGGTACCGTTGATGAGAATATCCTGAATTTTCTTCGGGTATTCACAGAACGGTGTATCCAGGGAAAAATCATATTCTCTGGCAAGGGCATCCAGAATCGCCCTGGAAAAACTTCCCTGTGTTGTACAGGACTGCCATCCGAGAACTGCAATTGCTCCCTCATTGATGCTCAGCTTCTTATCCGGAATCATCAGGTCAATATCAAATTCCATCTTATAACCAAGTCCCAGACATTGCGGGCAGGCACCGAAGGGATTATTGAAAGAAAAGCTCCTCGGTTCGATCTCATCAATGCTGATTCCGCAGTCCGGGCAGGAAAAACTCTGGCTGAAGTTCAGAAGTTTCCCGTCCATGGTATCTACTACGAGAAGGCCGTCTGCCAGTTCCAGTACTGTCTCAATGGAATCGGAAAGACGTTTCTCAATTCCTGGTTTCACAATGAGACGGTCCACAACAATCTCAATATTATGCTTAATGTTCTTATCCAGCTTGATCTCTTCTGAAAGTTCATACAGACTTCCATCAATCTGTACTCTTACATATCCGCTTCTTCTGGCCTGATCCAGAAGCTTGGCATGTGTTCCCTTCCGGCCACGGACTACCGGTGCAAGAAGCTGAATCTTCTGCCGCTCCGGAAGCATCATAATCTGATCCACCATCTGGTCTACGGTCTGCTTGCGGATCTCTCTTCCACATTTCGGGCAGTGTGGAATTCCCACACGGGCATACAGAAGACGGAAATAATCATAGATCTCCGTTACAGTTCCCACAGTAGAACGGGGATTCCGGTTCGTTGACTTCTGATCAATGGAAATCGCAGGAGGCAGTCCCTCGATGCTCTCCACATCCGGCTTCTCCATCTGCCCGAGGAACTGTCTTGCATAGGAAGAAAGCGATTCCATATAACGCCTCTGTCCTTCCGCATAAATCGTATCAAACGCAAGGGATGACTTACCGGATCCACTGAGCCCGGTAAGTACCACAAACTGGTCTCTGGGAATATCCACGCTGAGATTCTTAAGATTATTCTCATTCGCTCCACGTATTCTGATAAAACGCTTCTTATCGTTCACTTCTGCTGACATGAAAGCCTCCTACTCTGCCCGGCCATATAAAAATCTTCCGGTATTTTCTTCTATAGCAGAATATCTGTCTCTCATTCTGCTGTAAAATTTCTGTTTGTTTTTTACAGTATACAATCAGAACATTCGTTCGTCAAGGTAAAAAAAATCGACAAAATCCGCTACAGAAGGAAATCCGCCATTACCCCGTTGCTCACGTGAATTCCCCGCCTGGTCAGAAAGATCCTGCCATTTTTTTGTTCCAGCAGACCAAGATTGCGATGCTTTTTCAGAACCTCTCCGTAAATATTCTCCATATTTTCTCCGAAATATTCCTCGAATCCACGCAGTGATACCCCTTCTGTCATACGAAGCCCCAGAAACATAAATTCTGCCATCTCATCTTCCCTGGTGAGGTTTTCCACATTCCGGCGAATTTTTTCCGGAAATGCGCTGTTTCTGAGATATTCTTCCATATTATCTGTGTTGGAAAAACGCACATGATTCAGAAGTGACGATGCGCCAAGTCCAAATCCCAGATAATCGGTTCTCTGCCAGTATCCCTTATTGTGCCTGCATTCCCGGCCTTTTTTTGCATAATTGGAAATTTCATACTGATGGAATCCGTATTCCCCCAGAATTGCGGCAGTATCCTCATACATGCGATATTCAGTGTCCTCATCCGGAAGTTGCAGATCCCGTTCCCAGAAAGGAGTTCCCTCCTCCACAATCAGGCTGTATGCGGAAATATGCTCCGGTGAAAGTTCTGCCACTGTGCGGAGATTTTTTTCCCAGGCTTCATATGTCTGCTCCGGAATCGCACTCATGAGATCTATATTGATGTTCGTAAATCCTGCTTCTTCTGCCATGAAAAAACTTTCCAGAAATTCTTCCCAGGTATGAATCCGTCCCAGAATCTTCAACTCCCGGTTCTGTGGTGACTGCAGACCCAGGCTCAGCCGGTTAATTCCGTGCTCCAGATACTCCTGAAGTTTTTCCTTATATAAAGTCCCCGGATTCGCTTCGATGGTAATCTCAGCATCCGGGGCCATAAAAAACTTATTTCTGATCTGATCCATTAAACCTGCAATAAACGCAGATTCCGGTACGGAAGGCGTTCCTCCTCCGATAAAAACTGTGGTAATCTCCCGATCCGGAAAATCCGAAACAGCCGCCAATTCTTTTTCAAGAGCACGAAAATATTCCGCCTGCCGCTCTTTTCCTGCAGGTCCCGAAAGGAAATCACAGTAATCGCATTTTTTCAAACAGAAAGGAATATGAACATAGAGTTCCAGGGGCTTTTTTGCCTTATTCTCCATCTGCTGCTCCTTCCCCATTATCGGAAGTATCTGAACCGGAATCACCTGTACTGTCTGCACTTCCGTCAGAAGCTGCCGGTGTTGGCGTCACATCAGTTATGCCAAGCGCCTCCCCGCCATTCTCTGCAAGATATTCATTTACCATCTTAAGACTTCCATTGGTAGTTACCGCAGACGGATCTATCTCTTGGGGCGCCACCGTAACAGTAGGCTCCGGCACTGTACTGATTTTGATCACGCTCTCATCTTCCGCATTTTTCTTCTTTGAGCCACATCCGGTAAGCAGAACTCCTGTCATCGTCAGAAGTCCTGCTGCCAGAAACAGCCGTTTTATATTTTTTTTCAAAAAGTCATCTCCTATTTATCATCCAGCTTCAGAACACTCATAAAGGCCTTCTGCGGAATCTCCACATTACCTACCTGGCGCATACGCTTCTTACCTTCCTTCTGTTTCTCCAGAAGTTTCTTCTTACGGGAAATATCACCACCGTAACACTTGGCAAGAACGTCTTTACGCATAGCTCTTACGGTCTCTCTGGCAATAACCTTGCTTCCGATGGCTGCCTGGATCGGGATCTCAAAGAGCTGTCTCGGGATTTCATCTTTCAGCTTCTCGCACATCTTTCTGCCGCGCTCATATGCAGTGTCCGCATGGACAATAAAGGAAAGTGCATCCACTTCTTCCTTATTTACAAGGATATCCAGCTTCACAAGCTCACTTCTCTCATATCCGTCCAGCTCATAATCCAGAGATGCATAACCTCTGGAACGTGATTTCAGCGCATCAAAGAAATCGTAGATGATCTCGTTGAGGGGCAATCTGTATTTCAGAAGTGCACGGGTTTCTTCCATATATTCCATGCCTTCGTACTGGCCTCGTCTCTCCTGACAGAGATCCATAATCGCACCGATGAACTCGGTGGTTACCATAATCTCAGCCTTCACCATTGGCTCTTCCATGTACTCGATCTCAGAAGGATCCGGAAGATTGGTCGGATTGGTCAGCTCAATGATCTCGCCATTGGTTTTGTAAACTTTATAGATAACACTTGGTGCTGTGGTTACAAGATCCAGGTTATATTCTCTCTCCAGACGCTCCTGAATGATCTCCAGATGAAGAAGTCCCAGGAATCCGCAGCGGAATCCAAATCCAAGGGCAACCGATGTCTCCGGTTCATAATAAAGAGAAGCATCATTGAGCTGAAGTTTCTCCAGTGCATCACGGAGATCGCCATACTTGGCTCCATCTGCCGGATAAAGTCCACAGTAAACCATAGGATTAACTTTCTTATATCCCGGAAGTGCCTCCGCACAGGGGTTGTCCGCATCCGTTACCGTATCACCCACACGGGTATCACGGACATTCTTGATACTGGCTGTGATATATCCAACCATACCCGCGGTCAGCTCATCACACGGAATAAACTGACCTGCACCAAAATATCCCACTTCTACAACTTCTGTGGTAAATCCGGTCGCCATCATATGGATTTTCGTGCCTTTTTTTACACGGCCGTCTTTCACTCTGCAAAATACGATAACGCCCTTATAAGGATCATAAACGGAGTCAAAAATCAGGGCTTTCAGCGGTGCGTCCACATCTCCTTCCGGAGCCGGAACCTTATTGACGATCTGCTCCAGAACCTGGTCTACGTTCAGTCCTGTTTTTGCGGAAATCTGTGGTGCATCCTGGGCTTCAATTCCGATTACATCCTCAATTTCATTAATAACACGCTCCGGATCCGCACTTGGAAGGTCGATCTTGTTGATCACCGGAACCACATCCAGGTCATGATCCAGTGCCATGTATACATTGGCAAGCGTCTGCGCCTCAATTCCCTGGGCAGCATCCACAACAAGAATGGCTCCGTCACAGGCCGCAAGGCTTCGAGAAACCTCATAGTTAAAGTCTACATGTCCGGGGGTATCAATCAGGTTAAAAATATACTCATTTCCATCCTTGGCTTTGTATACAATACGAACGGCCTGGGATTTAATAGTAATTCCCCTCTCTCTCTCAAGTTCCATGTTATCCAGAACCTGGGCCTGCATTTCTCTTTCTGTGAGAAGTCCCGTCATCTCAATAATACGGTCAGCAAGTGTTGATTTACCGTGGTCAATATGTGCAATGATACAAAAATTTCGAATTTTACTCTGGTCTATCATTCAGGAAGTCCTCCTTAAATTTCTCTCGTATAAAGCGTTGGGAACGCATATTTTTCCATACTGCTCTTTATCATATCATATTTTAGCCTTCTTTGTCACTGCCTTTCAGGACTCTGTTTAAGATATCTGCAAAAGGTTCCATTGCATTTCGGACTTCCTCCACGGTATTGGTCTGTGCTCCGGCTTCCAGAAGCAACGCACGTGGTTTAAGGTGCAGATTATAGCGAAGACCTGCCAGATAAATTCCCCGGTAAAGATCCGGATAATATTGTGCTGCCTGGTATTCCAGCTGGAAGGAAAATGCCAGATTTTCTTCTATGTAAGGATTGGGCAGATAGCTTACTGCCCCCTGATTAACGGTATAGCTTAATCCATTATAAAAAAGCAGCTGAGCGGTAGATTTCCCGTTGACCTCTGTTACCAGGCGGCGGTCATCCGGTACTCCGTCCCTGTGAAGGTCAATCACAACTTCGACGGTGGGATTTTCTTCCAGAACTTTTTCTATGGATGTCCTCGCATAATCATAAGCTTTGCTCCGATCCAGGGTTCCACCCATCATATCAAAAGCATCCGTCACATGAATTACCTGATAACCATATTTTTCCTCCAGAAGGTCCGTAAGGTAATTCCCCACTCCCACAATGGTATCCTCTTCCTTTCCTTCCCTGGAATCCACAAATGTTTCCTGGGAATGGGTATGGTAAATCAAAATCTGTGGCACTTTACTGTCCTGTTTAATGGACAGATCTTCTCCCAGAAATCGTGTTCCGCTGATCTGCTGTGCATTGGTCTCCGTATTGGAATCCAGAATAAAAAACTGATTCATCACATAATCAAAATCTGCCAGTTTTGCAGGAGATAAGTCAATCTGCGGATGCGGAACTGCCACTGTTTCCTGTTCTTTCACCGTTTTTTCGCCGGAAGATTTCTTTTCTGCCGCATCAGAGCCCGCCGGAGTGATCTCCATCTGGGTAATTTCCGGTTTCGTAATTTCCGGTTCTTTATTTTCCACACCGGTATCCTTCTTATTTTCTGTACTGTCAGCAGATTTCTCCTCTGACTTCTGCACTTCCTTTTTTTGCTTTTCTTCTTTCTTCTCTGCCTCTTCCGCCTCAGCCATCAATAGTGCCTCCTGCTCTTTCCGGTTCTCCGCTTCCACTTCCTCGCCCAAATGCTCCTCATTTTTTTCCTTCAAAAGCATCTCCGTTTCCCGGTCCCTTCCAGTCTCTTCCTGCAGAGCTTTCTTTTCCAGAAAGCAATACAGCGGCAGCTGTCTGTATATCTCACCATGCTTAAAAAAATCTCCCGTAAGCGCAGCCACAACGCACAGAAAGATCAGACTCAAAAACACGCAGAATGCCCTCTGGATATTCGTCACCCACGATCACCTCTTATGGTATTTTATGACCTGTCCTCTTCGATTAGACTATCGGAAAATGCCAGATTAAGCCCCTCGGAAATCGTAAAGCTTAAATACCGCACAGTTTCATCCACATCTTTCGGTGTTACAAACATGGTATAAAGTTTGGGTGAAATCATTTCTTCCAGAAACTCTTTCTGCTCTTCTTCCTCCAGTGCATCCAGCAGGCTTGCCATGGAATCATGGACAATGGTTGCGGCATCTACCACTGTCGGCACACCGATTCCGATCACCCGCACGGAAAGATTCTCTTCATTGAGCCCTTCCCTATGGTTTCCCACACCGGACCCCGGATTGATCCCGGTATCTGTAATCTGAATGGTACGGTTCAACCTTGTTGTATTCCTGGCTGCCAGCGCATCAATGGCAATTACCACATCCGGCTTTGTCTCAGAAACAATACCCTGAACAATTTCCAGGGTTTCCATTCCGGTCTGAGCCATTACCCCAGGCGCAATCCCACTGATCTGATGCATTTTCATATGTGTGTTTGCCTTCAGCCCGTATTCCCGGATTACATGCCTTGTCATATGAAGACCGGAAACCGCACGGGGGCCAAGGGAATCCGCAGTGATCTCCTGATTTCCAAGTCCTACCACCAGGATCGACTGCTGCCGTCCAAGATCAATCAGCTCCCTTAAATGATGCGCCACTTCTTCCGAGATTTCCCTGTGATAATCTTCATCCGGAACGGAAAGGTCCGGCGCCTCAATGGTAATGTAGGTTCCCTGCGGTTTTCCCATGGTCCTGGCCCCGTTTTCTGTTGTGATCCGTACTACGGTAGTCCGCACGTCTTTTTCCTCATCGTATTTTTCCCTGATCTCCACTCCATGTACTTCTACATTTTCCTCCTGAAAGCGTTCCGTTGCCTCCAGCGCCAGGTCAGTTCTGATTCTGCTCCTTCCAGCCATACTCTCATCCTCTTTTTCTGTAAAATTGCCAGCCATTTTCCTCTGTCATCCACATGAAAACAGCTTTTCCGATGTTTTCCCTTTCATTATTCCCCATTTTCCCATAAATATGTACCATTTCCCCTTTCATCCACAGCATCTGGTAGTTTTTGCATATTTTTTTGGAATTTTTCCGAAAAACATCTTGACATTACACTCCATGTATAATAATATATATAAGCATGTTTCATAGGAGCGCCCGTGTCTGTTCCTGTGAATGTAATTTATATTATATTTTTTAGGAATCGGAGGTGTACGAATTGGCTAACATTAAATCCGCAAAGAAGAGAATCTTAGTTAACAGCACTAAGGCTGCAAGAAACAAAGCAATCCGTTCTGCAGTTAAGACTTCCATCAAGAAAGTTGAGACAGCAGTTGAGAATAAGGATAAGGCAGCTGCAGAGGTTGCTCTTAAGGACGCAATCTCCACAATCAGCAAAGCTACATCCAAGGGCGTTTACCACAAAAATAACTGCGCCAGAAAAATTTCCCGTCTTTCCAAAGCTGTCAACAGCATTGCGTAATAGACCACGGAATATTTTAGTTATAAGCTTATAAGTAAAAGGAAAGACAGTCGAACCGTCAGCGACTGTCTTTTTTTTTATATTCTGCTCTCACTTTTACAAGAAAGGAGTTTTCTATGGGCACTCATCCATTCCCTTATCGTCTCATTCGCAGTAACCGGAAAACACTGGCAATCCAGGTCAGCGCTTCCGGCCAGGTGACTGTCCGTGCTCCACGCACAATGTCAGATACCACCATCGAAAATTTCCTGACGCAAAAAGAAAGCTGGATTCTGAAGCACCTCTCCCACGCTGCATCCGAACTGGTTCCGTCTCCTGGAGAAAACCGCCCGCTCTCCGATTTCCGCCGCAGTTATTATATGGAATCTGCCCGAAAAATATTCAAAAGAAAAACCGCAGCCTACGCCAAAAAAATGAGCGTAACTTACGGCCGTATCACTATCCGGGAACAGAAAACACGCTGGGGAAGCTGCACCAGTGAGGGAAACTTAAACTTCAACTGGCGGCTGATTTTCGCACCGGAAAAGGTTCTCGATTATGTTGTTGTCCACGAACTTGCCCACCGGAAGGAAATGAACCATTCTCCTGCCTTCTACGCAGTGGTGGCGTCTGTGATGCCGGAATATAAAATTTACGAAAAATGGCTCTGGGATAACGGAAAGACTCTGTGGCAGAATCCCTGAATTTCCAGGCTTTTAGGCAGATATTTCACGATTCTTTCCTATGCGCTCCTCTTCCGCGCCGAACTGTATTTCACAATCAGAAGTTCCACGCTGAGCACATCCCCTAACGTACCTGTCTTCACAGCTTCTTCCGCATCTACAAAATCACGCACCGCATTTTCAAGTTCTTCTACCGTGTAAGCCCTGGCGCAGGATTCCAGATTCCGCACAACAAAGGATGGCACGCCAAGTTTGGATGCAATCTCTGTCTGGGAAAGTCCCTCCTCTGATAACTTCTTCGTAAGACAGATCTGCCGGAACTGCTTTGCAAGGAGAAACAGAATTCTCATCGGTGGCTCCCGCAGCGTCAGAAGATCGTAATACAAATCCAGTGCACGTTTCTGATTTTTTTCTGTCACGGCACGGACCATATCAAAAATTTTGTTGGTTGTCTGTGTGGTACAGACAGCACGGATATCTTCTCCAGTCACAACTTCTCTGCCCTCTGTATAGGAGATCAGTTTTTCCAGCTCCATCCTTAAATTTCCCATATCTGTTCCCGTCATGGACAGAAGCAGCTCCACATCCCGCTGGGTAATTTTACGCCCGTTTTTCCCGAGAATTCCTGCCGCCCACCGCATCAGCGTTTTTTCATCCTGCTGTTTAAATTCTCCGATGCTTCCACAGGCTTTCACCGCCTTATACATGCGGCTTCGTTTATCTACCTCGGATTCACAGAATATCAGATACAGATAATCCGGAAGATTTTTCATATAATCTGCCAGTTCCTCACATTTATTCTTAAAAAATCCGGTATCCTCCAGAAGAACCACCCTGCGCTCCGCAAAAAAGGGCATCGTATCAAAAAGGCTCAGAAGTTCTCTCACATCGATTCCTTTTCCCTCATATCTGGCAAAATTCATCGTATCATCATCCGGATTCAAGGCTTTCACCAGATTTCTCTTATACTGCTGTTTCAGATACGCTTCTTCTCCATAGAGCAGATATGCCTGCTTAAATTTTCCTGATTTGATGTCTTCCTGAATATTTTTCAATATCTGTACTCCTGTCTGAATCGTATTCCCGCAATCACCCGGGGACTTTTTCTCTGTATCTCAGTTTATACGACAACCGCCGGAAATGCAACATACTCCGGCAAAAATTTGACTTTCCGGCAAATTCATGATACTGTAGACGGGTACATATTCCGGCAGAGCCGTTCTGCCAGCGAAATATGTGGAAGGGAGTGTTCCATTATGGAGAAAAAAAGAACCAGCAAAGCAACAAGCAACCTGAAAAGCGCAACCACAAAAGCCAAGGCTACTGTGAAATCAACTGTAGAAAAAATCGAGAAAACACCTGCAGCTGAGAAAACTGTAAAAGCAGTAAAAAAAGCAACAGAGACTGTAGCAGCCAAGGCACCAGAAGTAGTAGAAGAAGTTAAGAACACTGTAAAAAATCATAAGACCAGCGGCATCACACTTGAAATTTTTGAGACATCCATCACAGTTGCAGACCTTGAAGCAGCTGTTAAGAAAGATGCAGAGGCGAAAGGCCTTAAGGGCAAAGAGCTCCACATCTATGTAAATGCAGAAGAAAGAGCAGCTTACTACACTGCTGACGGAGAAGGTTCCGACGATTACAAGATCGATCTGACCACTCTGTAAGTTCGGACGGATCAGTTCCGCAACCGAAATACTACGCCGGTCTGCCCATGGCAGTTCCGGAAGCGCAAAAAAGCCATGCACAGGACATTTTCATTTTCGTCCCGCTGCATGACTTTTCTTTTTTATCTTTTACTGGATTTTTTTAATCCAGTCTCTGGAACAGCCTACTGCCGCTCTCCATCCTTTTACCATCGCACTGCGCTTCTCATCATCAATCTCTGTACGGAAAATACGCTCCACGCTGCGGCTTTCCAACACTGCTTCCTTGCTTTCCCAGAATCCTACAGCAAGGCCTGCCAGATATGCGGCACCAAGAGCAGTTGTCTCAATACATTCCGGACGTTCTACAGCCACATCGCTGATATTGGACTGAATCTGCAGAAGAAGGTTGTTGGCACTTGCTCCGCCGTCTACACGGAGAACTGCAAGATCACTTCCGGCATCTGCTTTCATAACCTCCAGCACGTCATTGACCTGATATGCAAGAGATTCCAGAGTTGCACGTATAATATGATATTTATTCACACCCCGGGTCAGTCCTACAATTGTACCACGTGCATACTGATCCCAGTAAGGAGCTCCAAGTCCCGTAAATGCAGGCACTACATAACAGCCGTTTGCATCCGGCACTTTTCCCGCAAAATATTCCGTATCTGAAGCGGAATCCACCAGATGAAGTTCATCACGGAGCCACTGGATTGCAGCGCCGGCAACGAATACGGATCCTTCCAGAACGTAGGTAACTTTTCCATTGAGGCCCCATCCGATAGTGGTGACAAGTCCGTTGTTTGAAAATACCGGTTTATCTCCTGCATTCATCAGAAGGAAACCACCGGTTCCATATGTATTCTTGGTTTCCCCTTTCTCAAAGCAGGCCTGTCCGAACAATGCTGCCTGCTGGTCACCGGCTGCACCGGCCACCGGAATCCTTCCACCAAAGAAGGATGGATCGGTTTCCCCATAGATTTCGCTGGACTCTTTTACCTGTGGAAGCATACACTTCGGAATATTAAGCTCCTCCAGAATTTCATCATCCCACTCCAATGTGTTGATATTGAACATCATGGTTCTGGATGCATTGGAATAATCGGTTACATGGACAGCACCCTTGGTCAGTTTCCAGATCAGCCAGGTTTCCACCGTACCGAACAGAAGCTCACCTTTCTCAGCTCTTTCACGGGCACCTTCCACATTATCCAGAATCCATTTTACCTTGGTTGCGGAAAAATACGCATCAATAACAAGACCTGTTTTCTGACGAATTTTCTCTTCCAGTCCCCTCGCTTTCAGGCTGTCGCAGTATTCTGAAGTTCTTCTGCACTGCCATACGATGGCATGATAAACCGGCTGTCCAGTATTCTTATCCCAGACAATGGTGGTTTCTCTCTGATTGGTGATACCGATCGCCGCAATATCCTCTGCTGTTGCCTCGATCTGGTTCATAGCCTCTCTGGCAACAGAAAGCTGTGTGGACCAGATCTCACCTGCATCATGCTCCACCCATCCCGGTTTTGGAAAATGCTGGATAAATTCCTTCTGCGCCACGCTGCGGATCCTTCCATTTTCATCAAAAAGAATACAGCGATTACTGGTCGTTCCGGAATCCAGCGCCATAACATATTTTGCCATATAAAAATCCTCCAATACATTTTTTGACTGCAGCTCAATGCCTCTGCAGTCTCATAATTCCCATACCTTCTGATTTGTAGTGGAAACCGCTGCTGCCCCCGCACCCAGGGCTCCCATCACATCCTCCTTATCGGAGATCAGGCCGCCTGCGATCACAGGCACCTTGCTTGTTTTGCATATCTGTTTAAGAATCTTCGGCATCAGCCCCGGCAGGACCTCCACCACATCCGGCAGCTGCTCATGCTGATTTCCCAGATTCTCAATATTCTTGATCGCCATGGAATCAATAAGGAAAAAGCGCAGAACTGTATACATTCCAAGCTTCTTCGCTCTGTTGATCATGGATGCTTTTGTTGAAATGATCCCATCTGCATGAATATTTTTACAAATATAATCCACAGAAACCTCTTTTGAGCTTAACCCTGTGATCAGGTCTATATGTGCCATCGCGATCTTCCCCGCCTGGTGGATCCGCTCCACAATTCCCCCAATAGAACGGATATCTCCATACAAGATAAAGATCACGGTAAGCTCTTCTCTGCCCAGACAGTTCTGAAGCCCCTGTTCGTCCTTTACAGCCGCTATGATCGGGTTCGCCTCGATCGCGTCCAGAAATTCTTTGTTCATCTTTTCTCTTCCTCCGCAATGTTCACACAATATCATCCTATCTCCGCGCATTGTTTGAAGATATTATTCTTATTGTATCAGTTTATTGCTTCAAAGACCAGACACATTTACCAAATATATCTGTTTTATTTCCGGCTGTATTACAATTCTCAGACAATCTTCTTCTCTGGAAAAAGAAGGGAAGCCCTTATGGACTTCCCTTCTGCAGATACATTATTTCTCAAACGGGAATTTGAACTGTGTAAGTCCGAATTCATCGCGAAGTCCGATAAACTCCTTCTGAACTGCCTCTGTCACCGGAACGCCCTTATCCTTACGATACATCCATACATCATATTCCTTCTCGCCTGCTGTGTAGATACGTTCCTGTCCGGGAGCCTTCTCGGAGCCTCTCAGCTCTCTCAGGATGTCACCGCATGTTTTCTTGAATGCCTCTGCCCCCATAAATGCCTCTGTATCGATAGCAATGAAGAAATGTCCAAGATGATATGGACGGATCTTTCCTTCCTCATCCTTGCCATCCAGAGCTTTCAGGAAGATACCGGACTGAAGAGCTGCGGAAAGGATCTCAACAACAGTAGAGTATCCGTATCCCTTATATCCTCCGGTTGTCTCACCAAATCCACCGAGAGGAGCAAGTGCTGCCTGCTGGCTTCTGATCTTCTTAAGGATCTCCGCACTGTCTGTAAGCTCCTCTCCTTCTCTGGAAATAACAAGACCCTTAGGAGTATCATGGTTGATACGTGCGTAGTATTCGATCTTGCCATTCTGGATAACAGATGTTGCACAGTCCAGTGTAAACGGGAACGGCTCATCTGTAGGCATACTAAATGTCAATGGGTTGGTTCCAAGCATATTCTCAACACCAAATGTCGGTGCAACGGATGGTCTTGCGTTGGTACCACTGATACCGATCATATTCTCCTTTGCTGCGAGACCTGTCCAGTATCCTGCGATTCCATAATGGGAAGAGTTACGGACTGCAACCATACCCATGCCGTATTTATGTGCTTTTTCGATACACATGTCCATAGCCTTCTTGCTGGCTACCATTCCCATACCATCGTTGGCATCGAGAACTGCAGTTGTTGGTGTCTCTTTAAGGATATCGATCTTTGTTACAGGATTTAAGATTCCGGATTTGATACGGTCGATATAGATCGGTTTAAAACGGTTGCAGCCATGGCTCTCGATTCCACGTCTGTCACTTTCCAGAAGTACGTCAGCGCAAAGTCTTGCATCCTCCGTCGGAACTCCCATTTTCTCAAATACTGCAGTCATAAAATCGTCTGCAAGCTGCCAGGAAATAAAAGGTCTTGTTTCTTTCTCCATTGTAAAAATCCTCCATATACATTATTATAGTTTTTTATTTTACTTATATAGATCTGCAGCAGGACCCCCTCCTGCCGGAGATTTCAACTTCAGCCTGCCTCCTGTATGTGCTTCACAGAAAGCGTCTTTACATCGCAGTGTCAATCCTCGTCTGCCACTGCTCTTCCTCTGTCCGGATAATTGGTGATGATGGAGTTTACTCCCCATTTCTTCATCCTTCTCATATCCTCTTCCTCGTTTACAGTCCAGACATTCACCCCGATCCCGTTCTGGGAACAGCTGCGTACATGCTCTTCCTTCAGGTATTCCAGATTCGGATGATAATACTGCACATCACAGGTTCTTGCATAAACCCCTGCATTATCCACGTATTTCTCTACCAGAAAGCCTCCTGCAATAGTCTCATCACTCTGTCTGCACAGTACAATGGATGCGTTATTGAAAGAGGAAAGAATGATCCGATCCTCCAGACCATATTCGCAGATCATATCAATGACCTTCTCTTCCATACCACCATAATAATAAACACTGTTCTTCAGCTCGATGTTGGTGATCAGATCTTCCTCCTCTGCCATCCACTCCAAATACTCTCTCAGAGTCGGGATCTGAAGCCTGCCGAATTTTCCGGCAAACTTATCCGGATAACTGCAATCCAGTTTACACAGCTCAGCATATGTAAGATCATAGATATATCCGCTTCCATCTGTGGTACGGTCAACTTTCTCATCGTGCATGATCACCGGAACCAGATCCTTGGTCAGCTGTACGTCAAGCTCGATCCCCTCGCAGCCAGCCTCCACAGCCTTCTGAAATGCCAGCATTGTATTCTCCGGATATTCTCCGCTGAAACCACGATGTCCAAATACTTTCATTCTAATCATCCTCCATTCAACGCATTACATCATTATGAGCATTTTTGCTAATTCATATTTCTGATTATATCATAGCGTTTATTTATTTTCAACATTTTTTATCTATTTTTATA
>ERZ1034946.121-NODE-121-length-65953-cov-7.374898_pt1 | contig 65953 bp, 62 predicted proteins | sample MGYA00520591_ERZ1034946 | MGnify/ENA primary metagenome ERZ1034946 (study PRJEB33766, sample SAMN09781753) | gut metagenome | biome: gut microbiome | host: Homo sapiens | place: Madagascar | study: EMG produced TPA metagenomics assembly of the PRJNA485056 data set...
ATTCTGCCTAAATCCAGCAAAATATGGCCTTTTTTTATAAATTTTTTATATTTTAATGTCCTTTTCCGTTTGTCTGGTCGCCCACCACTGTACCAAATTCCACAAGTTTCGTCTCAGCTCTCGCTTCTTTCTGAATGTCTTTTTGAAGTTCTGTATCGTATACGGCCAGCTCATGAACCGCCTTTTTTATGGCAGTATCTGCCATTTCAACATAATCCAACAAAATGGTACTGCACTTAAAAATTTCTTGACTTTCAAAATCATATTCAAGTGCATTTTTTGCATGTTTTGTTTTTTCACTTGCAATACTCATAATCCTTGTAGCAAGAAAATTTATCTTGTCCAGCTGGATTGTCGTCTGATCCAATTCAGTAATCAAAAGTTCAAGTTCCATTATATAATCCTCCTGTTATACGTAATCACCAAAGCCTTTTTACTGCTTCCGGCGGTAATTAAAAGTTGCCAGGAGTACCTGCTGATGCTATAATCAGGTTTAGCTGCAGGGTACTCCTGTGGCAGACCTATATACAAACCAGTTCACGTCTTACCAGGGCAGTTGGACTGGTTTTCTAATTATTCGGCAGATACATCTCTAACACATGCCTTATTGCTTCAGCTTTTGTCATATTCTCAGCTTCTGCGTATCTGATCAACCGATCATAAAGCTTATCATCTACTCTCACTTTAAGGTCATGATTCTTCCTCGCATCTGTCGGTCTGCCAGTACGTGGACTCACTTCGATTTCACCTCCTTACTTTTGAGTTCCATAAGCATATTATACATTTTTGAGTTCCAAAAATCAAGTTTCAGTTACATTTTTTTCTGTTATACCTACGTCTTCATCATCTTCACCTTTATCAGATTTACATCTCGCTGTCCTTTCGTTTTTATACCATTAATATGTAAGATATTTTTCCTTCCGGTCCGTTTTTATAAGAAAACTTTTTATAGTCTTCTTTCTTATCTTTTATAAAAAAGAAGAGCTGCTGCCCTCCCTCATGTAAACCATTCTGTTATTCAATTTTTGATCTATTTTCCATTCAAAAATACTGAAAACTGGTGCCCTTTTTCGTCAATCATGTTAATTTCATGTTAAAATCATTTTCTCAATCCCCGCAAGCCGCATAAATACAGTCCTTCCAGCATTATAGTCACATATTTCCATGGCAAACGAATAATACTTTTATCATAAACGAAAATCCTCCTAAAATGCCGTATTCTGCCCCGATTTGCCGCAGTTTGCCGACTATATATTTTGCTCAAAAATTGTTAAATTTGTCACAGAATAAGCAAAATGCGGCAAAACGGGGCAAATTGAGGACATGAAACGTAGTCAAATCGTAGTAAGAACTGGGGTGTTTTACTACTGCGAATATTTTAGCATAAATTCAATGGTCTGTAATGTAAAAATCAATATTCAAAATACTACCTCAAATCAGCCTATCTTCAAAACAGCTTTTTTACTATATTTTTAATACTTTCTTCATCTATTTCCGCATTTTTCAATATCATTATATAAATCAATGCTCTGGCCACTTCAAAAAGCACACAATGAATCTTTTCTATCTCTGGTGGATTTCCATGGGCAATTCCATTCCTAAAATCTGCAAATATTTTCCCTGCCTCATTTGCACTTGGAAATGCCACGCCGTTAGCGGAACTCATTCTATCTATAACAGGTTTTACCAAATCCATATGCATATTTAACGCATTCTTATACTTTTCTCCCAAGCTATAATCTATTTTTGACAATGCATCAACTATTTTTACATAATAGCTTTGGTATGATTTAGCTTTCGTTTTTGACATACTATCAAAAAATTTTTTCAATCTTGAATTTACATCACCATAAAAGCATTTTTCAAATTCATCACGCGATATTCTATCCTCCGCTGCTAAAGCAAACAACATATCCATCTTGTCTGCGGATTCTTGAAACAATCCTTGTATATATGCAAATTTTTCATTTTCATCCTTTTTACTTGGATATAGTCTTGCATACTCACTTTCCAAACTTAATGCACATGATAAAAATTTTTCATAGGTAAGCTGTGAACTCTCTTTCCCGCTTTTTGGTATATAAAAATTATCATAAATTTTTTGAGAACGCCTTTGAGCCACACACTTAAATAAATCACCAAAATTTTTACGACAATCATCAATAATAATAGAATTTCTTTCTGTATTATTGTAATCTCCAAAATTCTCCGAGTTTACTATTACTTCTGCAACTTTAGCATATTTCCCCTCAATTTTCCTCTGAATATATATTTTATCAAAAGTGACATTTCTCCTAAAACTTAAAAAAGAAAAGAAGTCATATACCTGTAAATATATTGCTGGTATATTTTTTATTGATAAGGTCTTGCTGTATTCAATGCAAAAACGAGGAATTGCTTCCCCCATTGAAGTTTCAATAAATTTTTTATTATGCCAAATACTATAATCTATTGATAATTTCATTTCTCTATTTTTAATTTTAAGATTTGTCTCTGCATTAAGATCATCCCAATTTCTAGGAGTTATCGATTTCATTCTTTTCGATATATCATAACCATCTTCCGAAATATATGCCCTTCCCGGTCCTGCAAACACATTTACCGGCTTACCTTCAAAACAAATCCTATCAAATGACAATATATCTTCATATAAACCTGTATTACATGATGAAATTATCAAAACTTGATATGCAAGCCTATTGCTAGAATACTTACAATTCAAAAATGCAACTTCTCTATTTCCTGTTGTAATTCCTTTTATAATTTCTTTTTCTTTAATCTCACTTGGAATAAGTGCTGAGTATGTATCAAAAGGTATCAGTGTCACCTTATCATCAACCAAATGATAAGGCACATTCTTCCTATTTATCTTTATGTGCCCTGTATGCTCCATATAATATCCCTCTTTCATAGCTGATAGCACCTACGCTTTAATAGCATTCATTTTACCATATAATTGCAGATATGTAATGGAAAAATTGTTAAAAAAACGCCCTGCCGAAGCAGAGCGCCAAGTGTTCTTTCTATATTAAATTGCCCGGAACATCTTTTGTGATACCGGGTTCTCACCCTTGACCTTTTCCAGTTCCTTTCTGGCATCTGCCAGTTCTTCCATCCGTTTCAGCTCATCAGCAGCATCCTCCAAGCCAAGATGCGTGTAGGTATTCAATGTCACACCGATATCCGAATGCCCCATCAAGTACTGCAGCGTCTTTGGATTCATGCCAGCCTTTGACTGATTACTACAGTAGGTATGCCTGCAAATGTGACAGGAGAAGTTTGGAAGTAACACGGGATTCTTTTTTCTTTCAAGAGCTGTTTGTCATTACAGTCTCTTATAATACGCCGTAACGCTTTATTTAAGCTGCCCTGGTGCTGTACACCGCCAAAACGATTTATAAAAATGAAGTTCTGGTACCCATCCACAGAAACATTATTATGTATTCCACCCAACTCCTGCATCTTTTTTTCCAATAGAAAAGCATTTTTTACATCTTCTGTCATTGGAATCTGACGTCTACCTGCTCTGGTTTTCGGTGAATGAATACTGAAATAGCAGCCATTTTCATCTCTGTGCTTATAATATGCCAATGTATGATTTACATCTATCATTCCAGCATTCAGATCAATATCTTCCCACCGTAATCCAGTCACTTCACCAACACGCATTCCGGTTCCTACCTTGACAGTTTCAAAGTAACTCAATCAAATTTCATAGGGGAAATTTGTCCATTTTCAAGGATGATCCGATTGAATTCAAGGAAACTGTTTTAAGTCTTTGCAGTATTGAGCATTTCTATATGCCCATGAATAATTCAGGCTAATTGTATTCATATATAACCTGCCTTTTATTTCTTAAAATCAATTGCCTGTATCTGGCGAATCGCCTATATTTCCGCCCAATTCACCAGGAAATATTATACTTGGAAACCCCAGTGTAGTCAACAGCTTCAAGCCATTCATAACTCCAAAAGCGGGCAGCATCACCTCTTCATGACACTACCCGTCTTCCTGTTTCTTCTATATTATATAGTTCTCAATTAGATATCAACTCTCAAACTCATCCACATTCTCAGCCGTAACAACCGAAACCCCGGTATCCGTAACCTCACCGCCAAGATTCTCGCCGTCCAGCATCCTCACTGCCGCCTTCATAGCCTGTTCCCCCATCTCATGAGGATTCTGTGCCATAAACGCCTGCACTGCATCTTTCTGAACCAGCGCCCTGTTTGCCGAAGAATTATCAAATCCCACACAGTAAACTTTGGTCTTCGCATCTCTGGCAGCATTACCACATCCTATCGTAGCAGCTTCATTCGCACCATACATGGCAACCGCCCCATTATTGATCAGATTTGTAGCAAGTTCCTGCGCTTTCGCCGTATCGCCTTCAGAATACTGAACCTCACTCGGTGTAAATCCTGTCCCCTCCAGAACCTTACAGAAACCATCCACACGATCCACACAGGACTGCACCCCCGCCTGAGCAGATACAAGTCCGATTGTTCCTTCCGTAATCCCGGCTTCATCCAAAATCTTCAGCATCTCTTCCCCGGCCTGCTCACCTGCCGCATAGTTATCTGTTGCAAATGTAGCTTCCCCTTCAAAAGTCGCCGGAGAGTCTATGTAAATAATCTTTGCACCATCCGCACTTGCTTCTTTCAGTGCCTGGTTACATGCATTCGGATCATTAACCGCGATCAGGATCACATCCGAACGGTTGCTGACTGCCATATCAATCTGCTCGATCTGCTTTGCATTATCTTTCGTATCCGGAGCATACCAGTTATAATTAATGGTATATCCATCTTTCTCCAGTTCACTGATGGCATCCTCCACACCTGCATTTACATTTACCCAATGGACATCCATCTGATCCATCGTAATCAGCGTCACATTATATTCTTTCTCTTTCTTTGCAGAATCTTCCCCGCATCCGGTACAGCCAACAGCCAGTGAAAGCAGAACTGCTGCGACCATAAATTTCTTCATTTTTTCCATAGTATTGCTCCTTATCCAGTACTGTTCATACATCATGCGCAGCGTAAACAGTACCTTATCTGCTCTTTCTCGCTGTCAGCTTATTTCTTAATTTTAAATGTTCCATTGCTGCGAACAATATCCATTAATACACAAACAACTACGATCACACCAATTACGATATTTCTGATTGCTACCGGAGCATTTGCAAATGTAAGACCATTCTGAAGAACCGCCCATACACCTGCACCTGCGATTACACCAACCAGAAGCCCGCTTCCGCCAAGTGTGGAAACACCGCCGATAACGGCTGCTGCAACCGCATACATTTCATAAGTCATACCTGCATCCATGGAACCCATACCAGCTGCTGCCAGAATGATCAGTCCTGTAAGAAAAGAACAGAATGCAGATACCAGATAAACCTTTGTCACTGTTCCAAAAACATTAACTCCTGAGAGCCTTGCAGCATCCACATTAGAGCCAACTGCATAAATATGTCTTCCGCTCTGTGTAGAACTTAACATATAGTTGAATACGATCCAGATCACGATTGTGATCCATACGCCATTGTAGATTCCAAGCGTCTTTCCATAATAGAAAATATTACGGAAAGTTTCGGCAGCCCCCTGTCCGATATCACCTGTGTTATAGTTTCCGTTTACGATCTGAGCGATACCACGTCCGATCGTCATAGTTCCAAGTGTTCCGATAAATGGAGGAAGTTTAAACATACCAACCAGCACACCATTCACAACGCCAATTGCCATACAAGCTACAAAAGCAACTAATACCGCAACAACCGGGTGCGCACCGTTGCACATCAGAGTTGCTGAGATCATCGCACTCATACCGATCACTGAACCGATAGAAAGGTCAATGTTTCCAGTGATGCAGACAAATGCCTGTCCGATACCTACCAGAAGATAAGGACAAATCTGTCTGAGAAGACTTGTCAGGTTGTGTGCAGAAGCAAAGTTCCGATTCATACAGGTAAAAATGATCATCAGAACGATTACACCGCCAAAAGCTGTAAAAACCTGTCCCATTCCTTTTTTTGCTGTTATTTTTTGAAAAATCCCATTATTCTCCGCCATGTTATTCTCCTTCTCCTAATTATTTCAGGCAGTTACGCCTCTGCTGCCTTCGCTTTATCTGTAAATCTCATAGCACAGGAAAGAATATTGTTTTCTGTCGCTTCTTCTGCTGATAATTCTCCTGTAATACGTCCCTCACACATAACCAGAATGCGGTCACTGATTCCCATTATCTCCGGCATTTCCGAAGAGATTACGATCACCGCTTTGCCCTGTTTCTTCAACTCATTGATGATCTCGTAGATCTCTACTTTTGCCGCAACGTCGATTCCTCTTGTCGGTTCATCAAAGATGATCACCTGGGAGTCTCTTGCAAGCCATTTTGCAACAACGATCTTCTGCTGATTTCCACCAGAAAGAGTTCCTGCCTCTACTTCCGGCCCGGACATCTTGATCGTCAGGGAAGATTTTCCCTTGTTTACCATTTCGGCTTCTTTCTTCTTATTCACTTTTCCTGTCAGTTTCGTGCTGATCAGCGGTAAGTTCGGAAGTACAATATTGTCACGGATAGAAAGTTTCGTACAGAGACCATCTTTCTTACGGTCTTCAGGGATCAGGACAATTCCTGCATTGATCGCATCAGCCGGGCATTTCAGTTCCAGTTTCTCTCCATTCAGATAAATTTCCCCGCCTTCTTTTTCATCCGCACCGAAAATCACTCTGCTGGTTTCTGTTCTTCCAGCACCTACCAGACCAGCAAATCCAACTACCTCACCTGCATAGGCTTCAAAGCTGATGTCCTTTACCTGCATTCCGGATTTCAGATGCTTCACTTCCAGAACTTTCTTTCCGCGCGGTACCTTTTCCCTCGGGAACTGGTTGGTGATCTCACGGCCTACCATGTTCGCGATTAGTGTGTCCATGGTAAAATCCGAGAACTTGCCTTCTGTGATATATTTCCCGTCACGCATGATCGTGACTGTGTCTACGATATGCTGTAATTCCTGCAGACGGTGACTGATATAGACAATAGATTTGCCCTGCGACCTCAGATCTCTTGTAATTCTGAAAAGCTCATCTACTTCTGCATTGGATAATGCGGATGTCGGCTCATCCATGATGATAACCGTTGCATTCAGCATCAGCGCTTTTGCGATCTCAACCATCTGCTGACGTCCCACCGGAAGTTCTGACATGGTTGTGGTTGGTTTCAGATCACGGATTCCGAGAGATTCCAGCTGCTCTTTTGCTTTCTGGTTCATTGTTTTGTTATCCAGTTTTCTGCCCTTTTTGATCTCACGGCCCAGAAACATGTTCTCCGCTACTGTCAGATGCTGGCACATGTTCAGTTCCTGGTGAATGATTGCAACTCCAAGCTGCTGTGCTTTGGATGTATTAAAATCTTTCTCTATTTTCTGTCCAAGGATTTCGAGTTCTCCCTCATCCCTGGTATAAACTCCGGACAAAATCTTCATAAGAGTTGATTTACCGGCTCCGTTTTCCCCCAGCAGAGCCATGACCTCTCCGGCTCTTAAGGTGAGCTGGACATCGTCCAGTGCCTTAACGCCTGGGAAGCTCTTATGGATATGTCTCATTGCTACAACTACTTCTCCCATATTCTCCTCCTGCCTGCAGATTTATTTTGCTTCCGGATATTCTGTACAGAGAAGTCTGTACGGTGCCTCATCCTCTTCAATGGTTGGGAATCTTCCCAGTGGCTCATAGAAGAAATTGTCTGTGTGGTCATCGTTCACCATGGAAACCTCACCAATCAGAGATGGGCCGCCCTCCGGGATAATAAATTCATGATACTGATATGGCACCAGAGTGATGGACTCGCCATTGTGAAGTCTTACAGGCTCACCGGCTTTTACTTTGTACTGGCGTCCATCTTTGTAGATCAGAACGTCATTCTCGAAATCTTTTTCAAAAATCTCTCTGCCGTCTTCTGTGCGGTGTACTTTTGTCTGGTCTGCATTGTAGAAAGTGAATACAATATCATTTCCACCACGGTTGATGATATCTTCCATTTTGTTGATGTGATAATGCATCGGGGATACCTGACCGCTATCGCACATCATAATTTTCTCAGCGTATGGTTTGTTATATTTTATATTGTGGATGTTGCCGTTACGGATTGTGATCAGTGCAAGTCCCAGAGTATCGAAGTTGCCTTCGCCGTAGTCTGTTACATCCCATCCAAGTTCGCATTCACGGATTTCATCATATTCATGGTTCTTGTCTGCCCATTCTTCTGGTGTGAAGTAAAGGTATGGTGGTAATTTGAATCTGCACTCGTCAAGTAAAGCTTCCATTTTTTTGATTGTTGCATTTATTTCTGAACGTTTCATAATATTAATCCTCCTGAAATTTTGATCTTATTTATTTTTTTACTGCTCTATCATTCAACAAACAGGCTCTTCTGCCTTTTTACTGATTAAGCTGCTTATCAAATTCTTCTACTGCCGCCTGAATCTCCTCGTCCCCATCCAGCACTGTAAATACCAGCTCATTTTTCTCTTTCTCAAACGGTTTCAGCATATGCAGATCCCCGTTCTTTTCGTGATATCCTCTGCCGTAGACACTGGAGTTAGATGGTTCCAGACCGATCACATAATCTCCTGCTGCAGTGGATTTCCATTCCATAAAATATGGAAGATTTTTCATATTAAACTGAATTTTCAGTCCAAGCTTCAGGTCTGGATTTACTGCCAGCACCCAAGTCTTTTTATCCTTTGTCTTCTTCATATCATGGATAAAAACATACTCCGGTTCGTTCTTTTTCGGCTTATCCATGCGGTCATATCTGTCCTCATGTCCCTTGGAAGCTTCATCCCTTGGAGTTACTTTTTTTGTTGGGATGTAGAACTTCATTGCAGGTGTCAGGAATGGATATCCCAGATTGATGTGATAGAGAAGCATCAGTGGTTCGTCTCTGTAAGCCTCATTCTCAATCTCATCGATTACCTTGATGGATTTGCTTCCGGCAACCGACTCAATGGAACGGCGGAGAACCATATTTTCTCCAAAAAGTTCCGCCTCTCTCATAGTTCCTGATACCTTAAGCACCAGTCCATCTTTCGTCCATTCCTGGCTTGAGGAAACTTCTCCTGCAGGTGTGGTACGGATTCTTCCGTGCATCGGATACTCGCCGGTTTCATTTTTATATGGTGCGCAGATATTCTCCATCCCTGCTGTAAAGAACAGGCCGCCCATGATACTGCGAAGCGCTTCCTGACCATTGGTATCGTAATGATTTCTTCCCTGAAGTCCCGGTTTTGACAGGAAGTTCATGTTGATTCCCTTATAGGAAAAGCCAGCTACATCCAGACATTTATCACACATTACCTGATACTGAAGACATTCATTCTTCACATCAAACATCCGAAGTCCGGTGCTTCTTCCTTCTTCACATGTTACCTTACGAATGTATACCATCTGCTGCATACTTCCCACATACTGATATAATTCTTTCTTATCCATAATCCTCACTCCAGATTTGCGTGATACTGCCAGAGAGATCTCATATCCAGATGTCTCTGTTCAATAATCATCTTTGCAAGTACATCTCCAACTAACAGAACAGCTTGTTCAAACAGAGAAGTCATCGGCTGACAGGAATCAATTTCGTCTTCCAGATAATTCTTGGTACGAACTGGAATTCTTACCATAAAGTCTGCAATGTCTTTCATCTGACTGTTCGGATTTGATCCAATATGTACAATGGTGCAGTCTACTGTTTCTCTTGCTTTCTTTGCAATTCCCAGCGGGAAAAGGGATCCGCCAGAGCCTGATCCAACGATCAGCAGGTCATCTTTCTTGATTGCCGGTTCATTGATCTCGCCAACACAGTGAGCCTTGATTCCAAGGTGCGCAAATCTCTTACATACGCACTGCAGTGCAAGCATGACACGTCCGACTCCTACGAAAAATACCTGATCTGCTTTCAGGATTTCCTGTGCAAGTCTCTCCAGAGAAGCAGAATCTACACTCTCCAATGTTTTCTTCAGTTCTGCCAGTACTTCTTCACTGGCTTCATCATATCTCTCTGCAAAATCTGACATTTCTTTTAACCTCCGTTTTTACTTTCCAATCACTGATGCACGAAGTTCATTTAACTTCTTAAGACTCTCTTCCATGTTATTTCTGTCGATACAGGTGCTCCCTGTTACGAAGATGTCTACATCTTCTTTTCCATAAGTTTCTATATTAAGAGGGGAAATTCTTCCGTCTACTTCAATCTTTGTATCCAGTCCTCTGTCATTGATCATCTTTCTTAACTCTCTGATCTTTCGGTCTGCGTATGTAACTTGTTTCTCGCCTTTCACAAATGCATATCCCGGATTGATCAGCATCAGGAGAACTGTATCGCATTTCTCCAGTACATATTCAACCTCTGTCAGAGGAGTGGATGGCTTTAATGCAACTCCGGTTTTCACACCTTTTGCATGGATCCGGTTGATCATTCCATCAATGTGCAGCTGTGTTTCTCCGTGAAAAACGATCTGGTCTACACCAATATCCAGAAGTTCGTCTACGAAGAAGTCCTGCTCTGTTACCATCACATGACAGTCAAAAAACAAATCTGTTTTTGCTCTTAACTGTCTGACTGTGTCAAGTCCCAACGGCATGCTCGGACTGAAATGTCCATCCAGAATATCTACATGCAGCATCTTGATTCCATTGTTTTCCAGTGTCTTTACTTCTCTCTCCAGATTGCACATATCCAGGCAGATCAGTGACGGAGAAAGGATACATGATTCATTCCAGATTTCTTTCATAATGCATTGCTCCTTATCAGTTCTTCTATTTCAGCTCTTGTCGGCAGTGACGAGATCGCTCCTTTTTTCTGTACACATAAGGCTCCGGAATAGTTTCCGTATTCCATTGCTTTTCTTAATGCTTCTTCTGTGATATCAGAAGTTTTCTTAACTCCCTGGATCAGCAGGCTTGAAAGGAAACCGCCCCAGAAAGCATCGCCAGCTCCTGTTGCATCTACTGCTTTTACTTTCTTGCCCGGAATAGAGAAGACTTCTCCTTTGAAGAATACCTTTGCTCCTTCACTTCCCAGTGTGAGAACTACGGTAGTCAGTTCATTCTCCTGCATTACCTTCTCGATATTGTCCTCTCCTCCGACCATGTCCAGCTCTTCCTCTGAAATCTTGAGGATATCTACATATGGGAGAATCTCATGTACTGCATTGATGCATTTGTCTTTCTCATTTTTCCACATCAGATTTCGATAATTGATATCAAAGCTTACGATTTTCTCCTGATGATGTCCGTACTGCATTGCCTTTCGTGTCGCGCTTGCAACCGACTCTGCAGATAAGGAACAGGAACCTGCGTGAATGATTGTAGAATCATCGATGTCTTTCTCTTTCACATCGGTTGTTCTCAGGAACATATCTGCTCCGGGTTTTCTTGCAAATGTAAAGGTTCTCTCACCGTTCTCTGCAAGTGATACAAAAGCCATTGTTGTAATCGCCTCTTCGCATAAGTTATCGCTGATTACTTTTACATGTTCTTTTTTCAATGTATCCACCAGAAAACGTCCGAAGTCGTCATCTCCGACCTTGCAACACATTCCAGCCTCAAGTCCGTTTCTAGCCGCTGCAATGGCCACATTTGCAGGTGCACCGCCTGCATTCCTTATATATTCACCCTCTTTTTCACCAGGTATAAAGTCAATCACCATTTCTCCAATACTGTATATGTCCATGTCGTTCCTCCCTTCGTTATCTTTAACTGCATTATAGCACGCTATTTAGTAATGTCAAGACACTATATTCAATTCTGTCACTTTTCATATAGTTAAAGTGTTGATTTTATGCTATTTTCACAATACTTTATAAGATTGCATCTCTTATATTGATTCTGTTTTTTATACTTTTTGCGCATTTTTCGGACATTTTAACTAATTTAGTTATTTCACATTACTTTATATTTCTATCTATCAATTCTGCGAGCACGCAAAAAAGAATCCTGATAATGTTTCCGACAGAATCATCACCTGTCTTCCACTTATCAGGATTCTTTTTATATAAATATGTGTATAGCTTACATAAGCAGAAAATCTGGCAAGCCCCACCCACTGTTTATTTCTTTTCGCAACTAAAGCAGGGGACTTACTTGATTTGATTAAAGCATTTCCCCCTGGAAATACTTCGTCAGCATATTACAGACTGCTCCCATCACCGCAGTCGTCTCAGAATAAAATGCCGGAACCACGCGGATCTTCATCTGCTTATTGCTGAATTTCCTGCTGTTAATCTCTTCTTCCAGCATATGCAGATACTTCTCCGGCCACCACGCACCGTTATGTCCCAGAATAATAAGCTCCGGATTCAGAATATTCACCGCACTCACCAGCCCGGCCGCAAGTTTCTCCACCAGATCCTCAAAAATAGCACTGAGCTCCGGTTGTTCCCAAAGCTGGCAGAATGTCTTGTAGTCATAGAACTTCCCTGTCGCTTCCCTCATCCGTTCCAGCACTGTTACCGAATTAAGATAAAGCTCCAGGCATCCCTTGTTTCCACAAACGCACCGCTCCCCTTGATAATCAATCGATAAATGTCCAATCTCCGGTGTATAGCCCGAACTGCTCTGATACGTCTCATTATCTACAATAATTCCACAACCAACACCATTCGCCAGCCCGATCAGCAAAATATCCTTACTGTCCCTGCCATTTCCAAACATCTTCTCAGCCAACGCAGCACTCTGGTTATCATTATCACACACAACCGGCAGACCATATCTTTCTTTCAACAACTGCATCACCGGAACATCATGGATTCCATTAAAATACGGCGGCGTCTCAATCACACCCTCGATCACATCCAGCGGTCCAACAGACGCAACGCCAATCCCTCCAACATTCTCCGCTCCATAAAGCATCTGATCCACAAGACTGTAAACCGTCTCCATCAGTTCCTCTTTGTCTTTCCAGTTCTGATACACCTTCTTATGCTGCAGAATCTCCAGCTTCATATTACACAAAACCGCCTCACAATAACCCCTCATGATCAGAACCCCAATCACCAGCGGCGCAGTCTCCGCAATATCCAGCCCAATCGGATTTCTCCCCAACTCCGCATTCTCCTGCTTCCTCGTCTCGACCAGAAACCCTCTCTCCATCAACTCTGTAACCATCTTAGAAATCGCCGTCTTTGTCACTCCCATAGTCTTAGACAACTCAATCCTCGAACCACACCGCCCCGTAGCGATCAACTTCAGAACAGTCCCCCTGTTTTTCCTCTTCATATCTTCTCTATCTGCATTCACGTTCTCTCTACAACTCCCATTTCAAAATAATTTTCCGATTCAAGTTTACTATTCCCTACACCATCATACCTGTATTTAGTCAGAAAATCAAGTCAGTTTACTAATATTTTTTTCAGTGCGTCCCTAAAACGTTACTGTTCAAGGGTATGCATAGGTCATTGTAAAAAATGACGAAATTTATATTTTTATTTTAGTGGAAAACCTTCCCCGGTCAGCAAAGTTATGTTAATAGCTTTGCTGACTCTTTCTTTTTTTAGCGTTATCCACATTTCCCTATCATATAAGACTGCAAAAACATATACATACTCAGACAAAAATAAAGGAAATCAGAGCTATTGCACTCTAATCTTCTTTATTTCACATATCCTCACATAATTCTACAGAAATTCCCGAAAGATTGGTACAAAATTGGTACAAAACCTCGAAAATTGGTACAAACTATATGATTATTTATTATTATTTTTTGCTCTTAGTACAGCTTTGCACCTGCCGGAATGTGGTTATCAACCATCAGAAGATGAAGTTTTTCTTCTCCTTCTTCCTCATGGATTGCACTAAGTAACATTCCACAGGAATCAATTCCCATCATGGCTCTCGGTGGAAGATTTACGATAGCGATAAGAGTCTTTCCTACCAGTTCTTCCGGCTCATAATAAGCGTGAATACCGCTTAAAATGGTACGATCTGTGCCTGTTCCGTCATCCAGTGTGAACTGGAGAAGTTTCTTACTCTTCGGAACTGCAACACACTCTTTAACCTTCACTGCACGGAAGTCAGATTTGCTGAATGTATCGAAATCAACATCTTCTTCAAACAGTGGCTCAACCTTTACGTTGGAGAAGTTGATCTTCTCATTTGGAGTAAAGAATCCGTTGTTATCGTTAGCAGCCGGAGCTTCCTCAGCATCTGCTTTGGATGCATTCTTGTCAGCATCCAGGGACTTCATTGTCGGGAATTTTTTTGATTTTTCTTCATTACCCTTCTTGATGCTTCGCTGTGCTATTTCTATTAAATTGTCTTCTCTTCATCACCATTCATGATGAATCATTGTCAAATCATATCTGTTGTCAATTTGATGTCATTTGGTTATTTCTGTTGTCAGATGAAAGGGTTCATAAGCCCTTCTTAAAATACATCCATTGTTGCAGCCAAATGTTCAAATGTTTCCTGTTTTTTCTCCTCTGTCGCTTCTGCATAGATATCCATAGTGGTCTGAATATCCTTATGCCCCATGATCGACTGGATTATTTTCAGGTTGGTTTCTCTTTCACAAAGCCTTGTGCAAAATGTGTGTCTCAAGCTGTGTGGATGTGTCAAATATAGGACAAAAAAAATTTATTTTTTTCTGCCGAAGACTATCTGACGCTTCCATCAGGTAGTCCCAGCACCTTTATTATCTTTTGATAAGTCATTCTTGTCCTGCTCAAGTTACCTCTGTTCCGAAAAAATATCGTCAAAATTCCATTCGATTTCAATTTCATCCTGACTATGAACACGAAGTCAGTACCACCAGCTCTGCTGGGGTTTGAGATTGTTTCAATCACCCCCTACTGATACATGACAGAAGTCCCCTTAAAATATTCCAATGTTTTTGAATATTTTTGAAAAGATTTTTTCTTTTTGGAATTTCCCAATCTGTCCGTTATTTTCTAATATTTTTATTCTGCTGTTCATCTGTTTTCAGCGAACATAAAAACAGGCGGTACTCAATCTCTTTGAATACCGCCTGTCACTATTATCTTTTTTGTATATCCTATGCATTTTCCCGCAGCCACCGATTGATGATATACTGCCAGTCCATCCCATCCTGCATGACACGAAGAACTGTGACGGTTTTCGCTGCTTCATCCACAGTATAAAACAGCAGATAGGATTCACACGATTTCATGTAAATATCATAACCACGATAACGGAAACCTGTTGTATTATATCCGGTCGGAAGTGTATCAAGTTCAAGAACCGCTTTTTTAATCTTTTTGGAAAAGTTTTCTGCATACTCCCGGTACTTAAACTGCTGAAGGATATATTTCTTTTTTTCTTTCACATCCAGCTTGCCGCTCTGGGCAATGACAACTTTGTATTTTCTGTTTTCCATCCGTACCCCTTATACTGCATCAATTTCTGCCCATGCTTCTTCCACTGTCTGCACTCTGCCATTTTCCATATCATCAATGGCTTCATCCAGCTTTGACAATAGGACATCCATTGCATCATTGATCGTATAAGTTGTTTCACGGGATTTTGTTGCCTGTGCCAATGCCATACCCATCACCCTTTCTTGAAATAACACTCTTGCTTCTGTCTTTATCATACCACGTACCATCAGAAATATCTATCATTTTTTAATAGTCAAGCAGCACCGGACACTATTTGCTCTCTATACCCTCCTAGGGTATTCAATTTTTACACCATTTTGTTTCTTTCAGAGTTCCTCCCTATTATAATGCGATTTCAACAACCAACATAGACCATTCTGTTATTCAATTTTTGATCTATTTTCCATTCAAAAATCCTTAAAACTGGTGCCCTTTTTCGTCAATCATGTTAAAATCATGTTAAAATCATGTTAAAATCATTTTCTCAATCCCCACAAGCCGCGTAAATACGGGCTTTTCAGCATTATAGTCGCATATTGCCGTGGCAAATAAAGAGTACTTTTATCATTGTTGCATAACCTCGCATTTCTTAGTTTTTCTTGGTATTTCGGGCTTTGTAAGCCTTTGTAATTTTTTGCTTTCTGGCATAACCTGGTTTATTTTCACATAATATCGTCAGCAAAAGGTGTAAAAATGGGTTACAAATCAACTGTATAACACCACATTTCTCCCCCCACATTTACAAGTTATCGAAGAAGCGATACTGTAATTCCACATCTTTTTCTGATATTTCACTTTTGATTAAAACTGTGCTGCTCATTTACAATGAATTCTTCCTTCAAATTTGGCATCACAACTGTAAACTGGTACCAATCTGATCTAAAAGACGGCTTTTTGCTTTCATCATAGTTGATCTGGAATTCATAGCCACCGATGATTTGATGTTGTCAAGATTGGTTGACAACATCAATACTATAGATGATTGCTGAGCTTCATCTGCAGAGCGCGGCCATCGGAACGCACCATTATCAAGCCTTTTATACATAAGAAGGAATCCATCGCCTTCCCATAGTAAAGCTTTGATACGGTCAGATCTTCTTCCACAGAACAAAAATAATGTGTTTTTATCATATGGATCAAGTTTGAACTGAAAGCGCACGATTGTTGCCAGGCCATCAATTCCACGCCTGAGATCATCCAGGAACAGTTTTCGATGGAGATCGACCATGCACTTTTTCTTTTCTGCGGTCGTAGATGCGACCGTATCAAAGCTATTTTAAAAGAACCTGACGGGATCGTTATGATCTACAAAAGACTGACCGCCCAGGGATCTTACCGGTGGCCCAGGAATAAATCTGAGGTCCGGAATCTTACATGGCGGGAGTTCGACTGGCTGATGTCTGGCATTGATATTGAGCAGCCCAAAGCGATCAAGCCAACGTAAAAAAGATGCACATAAAACTCTTGTTTTTTGCTGTATTTTCGGCACTTTCAAGGCCTGGTAAATCCGCTGTTTTGCTGGGAAAAACCACTGTTTTCTGGTATAATGGAAACAGCAGAAACAGGAGGAAAAAGCAGTGGCAGACAGTTCCAAAGATATCCAGCTCCGTGAGCTGAAGGACATGATAAGCGATCTCAAAAAGATGATAAAGACACTTCAGGCAACTGTCGATGCTGCCAATAAACGGGAAGAGGCTCTCACCCAGGAACGGGATAATCTGAAAGAAGAGATAGACCTTCTCCGTAAAAAACTGTTTGGCACCTCCAGTGAAAAAAGGGCCCTCGATATTCCGGGTCAGTTAAACTTTTTCAATGAGGCGGAACTGGAACAGGATCCAGAAGCTGCAAAAGCAGAGGATCTTGAAGCACTCCTTCCAGAAAAAACAACAAAAAGCACGAGCTACAGATGCGGAACGTTTTAAGGGAGTTCCTGTTGAAAAAAAGTATCTGGAGCTTTCTGAGGAAGAGAAGCTCTGCCCTGTCTGTGGTACCCCACTGAAAGAAATCGGGGAAGAGTTTGTACGCCGGGAACTGGTTTTTGTCCCTGCAAAACTGAAAGTATATGAATACTACAGTAAGAACTATGAGTGTCCGCAGTGCAGGCTTCAGGATATTCCGGTCATCAAAAAAGGAAAAGATGGCAGAGCCCATATGCTTTATGGAATGGCTTCTGCCGGAACGGTTGCCTGGGTAATGTACCAGAAGTTTTGTAATGGTCTCCCATACTACCGTCAGGAAAAGGACTGGAAACAGTATGGCGTGGAGATCACCAGAGCTACTATGGCAAACTGGGTGATCCGGAATTCTGAAGCATTTTTTCTTCCTATGTACGAATACTTCCACAGGAAACTTCTGGAACGTGGATTCGCGATGGCAGATGAAACGCCGCTTCAGGTTCTGCATGAACCGGAACGCCGTGCACAGACCAAGTCATATATGTGGCTGTTCCGCAGCGGTGAAGACGGAGGACCACCTATTATCCTCTATAAATACTCGGAGACCCGGGCCGGGGATAATGCCGTAGATTTTCTTCACGGCTTCAAGGGTTATCTGATGTGTGATGGCTATAGTGGATACAATAAAGTACCGGATGCCAAACGCACAGCCTGCTGGGCACACATCAGAAGATATCTGACAGATGCCATTCCCAAGGGAAAGGCTCTTGATTATACCCAGCCATCCGTACAGGGAATGCTGTACATTAACCAGCTCTTCCATCTGGAAGATGTGATCAGATCAAAGTATTCTTCCTTCGATGCTATCAAAAAGGCGCGTCTTGAAAAAGAAAAGCCGGTAGTAGAAGGCTTTTTGTCGTGGCTTGATCAGCAGAGCCCTACTCGTGGAAGCAGAATGGATAAAGCTGTCACCTACATTCAGAACCTGCGCTCCTATCTTTCCACCTATCTGGAAGATGGTCGCTGCAGTTTTTCTAATAATCTCAGCGAAAATGCGATCCGTCCGTTTACAGTAGGCCGTAAAAACTGGCTGTTCTGCGATACACCAAACGGAGCCCAGGCCAGTGCTATCGTGTACACAATGGTAGAAATGGCAAAAGCCAATGGAGTAAACGTCTATCACTATCTTACTTATCTGCTGGAAAAACTGCCTGATGACAGGATGAGCGATGATGAATTAGAACTTCTGGCTCCATGGAACGAAACCGTCAAAGCTGAGATCGAACATCGTGCAAACGAATCAAATCAAACATATGTGAATTGTGAAGGTGCTCCGACTACTGAAAAGTAGTCGGGGATTTTTCTATCATACCTAAAAATTAAGCGCTTACGTTTACCAAATCATTATTTTCTCTCTTAATATGCTAATATGCAATCCTAAAATAATCCAGATACGCCTTATATCTATCCTGAGCTGTCAGGCAAGTATCCGTCAGATATCCTTTCTCATTATTCCATTCTTTCAAGCCACGATAGTAAAACATTTTCAAATCATCCTCGATAATAAACGGAACAATATTGTATTTCAAGCATTCCTTGAACATGAGCAATCGTCCCACACGACCATTGCCATCCTGAAATGGATGGATACGTTCAAACCTTACATGAAAATCCAGAATATCTTCAAACGTCTTTTCTTCCTTGTTGTTATATTCCGACAGCAATTTCTTCATCCTATCTGCAACTTCTTCTGGAAGTGCAGTCTCCATACCGCCGACTTCATTTGGCAATTTCTTGTAATCGCCGACAGCAAACCAATCCTTTCTGGAATCACTGGTGCCATTTTTCAGAATCAGATGCAGCTCCTTGATAAATTTTTCCGTCAATGCCGATTTTGCGTGATCAATAATCATATCAATACACCGAAAATGATTTGCCGTTTCAATCACATCATCTACATTGAGCACTTCTTTTTCTATACCAATGGTGTTAGTTTCGAAGATATATCGTGTCTGATCGTGGGTCAGCCTGCTGCCTTCCATATGATTTGAATTGTATGTTAAATCAATCTGCGTCTTATGATAAATACCGCCAGAGTATTTATTTGCCTTCTCATCCAGCAAAATATCCAGCAATGTCGTTGGCTTTTCTTTCTTCTTGTTAACGCGCTCCGGCTTCCTTGCATTTTCCGGAATATTCCATGTCTTTCCGGTAAGAAATGCTCCCGGAACACGTCCATGGGCACAATAATTTCTTACACTACGTTCAGATACATCCCATTTTTTCGCCGTTTCAGCAACTGAAAGGTATCCCATCTGCCGCCCTCCTTTCACACGATGAAAAGTGATTTCAAAAATTACACTTACTATGATTAGTATACCACATTATCGGCAACTAATCCATGTGTTTATATTTGTTTTTCATTATTTTTGCCGACACGGGAAATTGCCATATTTTTCAATAGAACTCTCGTTATCCGGATCATCTGCAAACCTGATTATTTTACTTCAAACCCAAATTCCACCCATCCATTCCCCCACTCTCCACGGATCAGGTAGATCATGTCTTTCTGTACATCTTTTACTGTATAATTTCCATCTTTTTCTTCTACTTCCGCTTCTGCTCCTGCGCCTGGATCGCTTTCTCCGGAAAGTTCTGCCGGAAATGCGGTTATCATTATTTTTTCCGGATTTGTGTCGAAGTACAGTTCCATATCTGTGGTCTCATCCACATTCATAACCGGGAGGTCTGTCCACTGAGTGACTGCAACACTGTCTGCAGTTTCATTCTGTTCGACCCCGTCTTCATCTGCATAGCTCCAACTGTATCCGCCGCGCATGGCAGCTGCGCTGACTTCACCATAAGATGCCCGATATCCTATGTTCAGATACGGCAGTTCCCCGGGATCTTTTTCCGGCCAGAACTCATCCAGGATTTCCTGATACTGGTCGGCATCGGATGCTTTTCCTTCTTTGACAACTTTGATCTTTGTCACACCTGGATACTGGCCAGGATAGGATTCCAGCATGATCCCGTCGCCGTAGATTGCTACGATATCGCCTCGGTTCAGATCATCCTCAGAGATTTTTTTCCCGGTTTTATCCTGGATATTTTCAGGCATTGTCACAGTAAAAACATTTCCGGTTCCCTCTCCTACCATCAGGTGACCGTCTTCTCCCGCCGGGATATACATGGCCTCTATGGGTTTCGCTGATGAAAATCCCCGACATCCCACAAGCATACTCCCCGCTGCGATCACAATCGCTGTTAAAAAACATTTCCATTTTTTCATAATTACGCACTCCTCTTTGTAGCTGATCTTTATCGCTGTTACTTACCATCCTTTAAATACTGAAACCTGATATGCCCCAATGTTTTCCGGATCTTCCAGCGCCTTTTTTCTCCAGGAATTGGGAAAAAGTCCGGTGATCTTTTTGAAATTCCTCATAAAAGTGGACAAAACCGTGTATCCGACCTGCTCGGATACGCTCTCCACCGAACAGTTTCCTTTCATCAGAAGTTCGCAGGCTTTATTGATCCGCACCAGATTCAGCCCGAAAGTCAATATTGCATACTTATAGTTTGACCTTTTGCACTGTTCTTCCTCTATGATCATCTGCATCAGTTCTACTGCTCTTTTATTACTTTTTTGATCCAGCACAAAAACTTTCTGTTCCAGATCCTTTTTTAATTTTGTGTACTTCTCCGGCGCATCTGCAAAACATTTTTTCAAAATAGTATCGGAATCAACAAACAGATATTCCCACTTTTGCTTTTCATCTGCCTTTTCAGGATCCGGACATGTCCTGTGCAGATCGTTACGGGGAATAAATGTAATCGTCCCTGCATCATAAGTAAGCTCTCTCTCCGCAAGCTGCACTGTTTCCTTTCCATAATGGCAGTAACCAATCTCCAGATAGTTATGAAAATGCATATTGTCCATCCCGTAAACGGTTTCCCATTTTTCCCCGGTAAGCACCAGAACAGGCATATCCTGTGAGATTTCATAATAACGATATTCTGCTTTCTGCATCTATTGTCTCCATATTCTGTAAAAATTCTCTTATGTTTCCTTTTATTTTATTAGAATCCCTGCAGAATAGCAATAATATTTTGAACAGATGATCCCCTGCTCTTGAATCCCGTATATTTTCATGCTAATATATCCAATTAGACGAAAAAACTATAAAACACAAAAACTGGAGGAAGTATGAATCAAAAAAGTACATCTGCTCCCAGAGCAGAAAACAAAATGGGCACCATGCCCGTAGGGAAACTTGTACTGAACATGTCTCTGCCAATGATGATTTCCATGCTGGTACAGGCATTATACAACATTGTAGACAGCGTTTTCGTTGCCATGCTCTCCGAAAACGCTCTGACTGCGGTTTCCATGGCCTTTCCGCTGCAGACCCTTCTGATTGCAGTAGGCGCCGGCACCGGAGTTGGTATGAATGCACTACTTTCCAAATCTCTCGGCGAAAAAAATTTTGAAAAAGCCAACCGTACAGCAAGCAATGCGGCATTTTTATATGGATTAAGTTATCTGGTATTTCTGATTCTTGGATTTACCGTAGTCAAACCGTTCTACGCCAGCCAGGTACATAACGCAGATCCTGAAATCCTTAAATTCGGAGTTGAATATCTCAGCACAGTTATGATGTTCTCCTTTGGTCTGCTTGGACAGTTTTTCTTCGAGCGTCTGCTCACATCCACAGGAAAAACAATCTTCAGCATGACTTCCCAGCTGTGCGGTGCCATCACCAACATCATCCTGGATCCGATCCTGATCTTTGGTCTTTTTGGCGCTCCGAAAATGGGGGTTACCGGAGCTGCCGTGGCTACTGTGATCGGACAGTGTGTAGCCTGCATCGTTGCCGGAACCTGCAACCATAAATTTAATCATGAAGTACAGCTCAGCTTCAAAGGTTTCCGTCCTGATCTTAAGATCATCGGCCATATTTATGCAGTAGGCATTCCTTCGATCATCATGCAGTCTATCAGTTCCATCATGACCTACTGCATGAATCTGATTCTGGTACAGTTCACAGTTACTGCAACTGCAGTATTTGGCGTTTACTTCAAATTACAGAGCTTTTTCTTCATGCCTGTATTTGGACTTAATAACGGTATTACACCGATCATCGCCTACAATTATGGTGCACGCCACAGAAAGCGTATGCTTAAAACTGTCAAAGTCAGCATGTTCATTGCATTCTGTTTTACATTTATCGGTTTCCTTGCCTTTGAATTCATTCCGAAAACACTGCTGGGACTGTTCAGTGCTTCCAGCGATATGCTTGTCATCGGTATCCCTGCCCTTCGGATCATCGGCATTCACTATCTGATCGCGTGGTTCTGTATCATTGCAGGAACTGTATTCCAGGCCCTTGGAAAAGCTATATTCAGTATGATTGTATCCATCATGCGTCAGTTGTTCGTTCTGATACCGGCAGCCTATATTTTATCTTCGATTGGCGGACTTCATGCAGTATGGTGGGCCTTTCCCATTGCAGAAATTATTTCACTGATCGTATCTGTGGCCTTCCTGCTCGTTATAAACAAAACCATTATCCAGAAAATTCCGGAAGAGTAATTCAAAATTTTCTCAAATCTTCAAAAAATGCTCAGACCGTCGTGATCTGAGCATTTTTTATTTTCTTTTATGACAGTCTGTCAAGCAGTTCATAAACTCTTTCTTTGGTAATTTCTGCTACTTTTATCAATGTTTCTTCTGCTGATGGGTTTTCTGCGGAATTTATAATGTTCTCCTTGCCTGCAATCCAGTCCAGTTCTTCCTGTGTCAATGCATCCATATCTTCAGAAGAGAGTGCTTCCTGTAAATATGACCAGATCTCGTTCAGACAATTATCCCATATTTCATACTGTTTACTTCCTGTTAACGCAGAAGATGCTTTCTGTTCCGCTGTTTTTACACTTTCTTCTGCCTGTTGTCTGTATGAGGAAGTCTCTGGCTGCGTTGTTTCAGCAACAGTCTGAGAGCCAATTTCGCTCAATGACACATAAGGTATATTCATATGTGAATATTTTCCCCTGATATTCTGTCCTTCTTCCTCGGAAATTGGTGTGGAATAATCAGTACAATCTTCTGTTGTTGTATAAAACCATGGATTTTCCGGATGATCAAAGCCATCCAGAAAAACATTTTCTTTTATCTGTAACTGTCCGGAAACAAAATCATAATATTTAAAACTGGAACTCATTGCTCCTCCTGAAGCTTCATTTGCAATGGTATGATCCTCACATAAATAATATCTGTCACGTTCTCCACTGGAAATGACAAGCGACCTCTGTCCATTAACCATTGTATACAAATCAAAGAACATGGACGTATCCGCATCCGCATTAACAGATCCTATCATCAATTCCTCAATACCGTCACCATCAATATCCATAGTACAATATCCCAGATCACTACTGCTCGTTTCATATCCGGCCAGATAACACAGATTTCTGTCACTGTAATCCGACATTGACCAGTTTGCATTTACTCCATTATAATACTGCCGGATTATTTCATCATACTCCGGATAACTGGTAATCGGGCTGTCCTGTGAGAGAGCGCTGTTTTCCGATGATCCCGGTGATAACACTTCCTGCAGAAATTCCAGAACCTGCTGTTTATCCATATGGGGAATTTCATCCCCTGCTTCTCTTTTTGTTTCTGCCACGGCCTCTGTCTCTATACAGCTGTTTTTCAAATTTTCCGTTTCATCACTATATTCCTGCATAGTCAGCTGGCGCTGGCCGCCATCTGTATACGCAGTATACGTCATCGTATCCTCCAATTGGCTGCCCTGCATTTCATACAGTATGGCAGCATTGTTCCAGTCCACATCATACAGACTCTCCCGGAGATGACAGTCTTCTTCTCCTTCTGTATTTCCTTCATAAATTACAAGTCCTGTCTTACCAGTCTGCGGATCTGTATATCTGCCTACTTCACTTCCCCAGCCATTAAACACACAGCGCACTTCTCCGTTGGAAATATCAAGAATTCCCGCAATATTATTTGCAGCCGCAGATGGTCCTGTTACCCACACTTCTACACGGTTATCTCCGTCAAAATCTGCTACTTTAACTTTTTCCGCAAATATATCAGAGGAACTGATATCTCCGAAGATTCCATCTCTGCCATCAAGATAATCACTTAATTCATGGCTTTCCACATACTGGCAATACAGTTCCATATCATTTTCAAAACATGGATCTGTATCTGCATTATAAATTTCATTTACCTCAGCTGCATAAACATTACTGCCCGGAAACACCGCAGCACCTGCGCCCAAAAAGATTGCCAGAACTGTCAGCTTTAATCTTCTCTTTTTCATAGTACATTCCCCTTCTTCTGTTTTTTAATTCGCATCCCCGCTTCCACAGCTTAATGCTCTACGCATCTGAAATAAGAATGCTTATTTGTCTTCAAAATCAATCAGCTCTCTTATATCTGTTACCTCCAGAGCCTCTGCAATTTTGGAAAGATGTTCAAAATTAATAACTGTACGGGTGCCCCGCACAATATCACTGATTGTAGATTCCCGGATCCCGGACATTTCCGCCAGTTTTTTCTGGCTGAGTTTTCTGCTTTCCAGCGCTTCTTTCACTTTTAATTTTACGACAAATTTTTTTTCCATAATTAGTTCATCTCCTGCTGAAGTAATACTGTCATATATGCAAGATTCCAGATATTTGAATCCTTACCTACTGCATTTGGATTATCACCGATTGCAGATGCAAAATTCATAATCTGATTTGTCAGATTCTTTTTGCATTTATCCCATACAGTAATTGGATTTACTCCATTTTTCCATTCGTATTTACCTGTCTGTTCATTCAGTATAACCAGAGACCGGAAAGCTGCAACTGTCGGATAAATCAGACCATCCGGAATTTTGTAATAAATCTCATGAAGGCCAAATTTCGAACTGCCAATTACCTTTCCGTCTTTATATCCGGAATATTTTTTACGTCCATATCTTCCACCGGTTTCATTAAACGCAGTCGCAAATTCCATCTCAATGGCATCATATAAATCAAAAATATCCGGCATAATATTTACATATCTGCGGTAAGCTTCCGGATCTTCCAGATACAATTCCAGCATCTTGGCCTTGGAAGAATACGCCCTGATCGGATGTGTCATTGAATTAAACTTATCAATATTAAACATGTTGATAATTGAGACAATCTCACGTGCATCAATCATTTTCAGTCTTTTATTATTTTCTTCATCAAAAGCCTGCTGATTCTGTTTGAACGCAATCCGGCTGAAAAATGACATTCCCTCAAGACCCTCTTTAATCGGATCAAATTTCTGCTGAAGCTCGGCCATGGATTTTTCATCTACCTGAACCGATGTATTACGTGCCTCTGCCAGCTTTTCAATAATATCCTCCACACCTGTCATCACTTCAAATTGAACATACTGGTCAAGACCGGCATCTCGATGTTCACATACAATTTTATAAGTATGTCCACCATCAATATTACCATGAAGCATACTGTCTGCAAAGTCAATTTTTACTTCTTTTGTCTGATTATTGTATGTACAGCTCTTTGCCGAGAGGACAATTCCCCGGTTTTTCAGATGAAAATAGCCGTCGTTACTTTCCAGGGATTCCTGAATTGCCTGTGCGACCCCGGATGTAAGTTTCTGGTCTCGGGGATTGGTCGCCATTGGAATCCCATCCGGCACATCACAGATCTTTACATAAAACACATATTTTTTCGCCAGATTATTAAATGGGTCATCCAGTTTACGAAATGAATTTTCTTTTACGTACATGGTTTTTGTCACAGACATTATGGTTCCTCCTTATAAAATACCGTTATTTGTGTATATCGCATTTTCAGAATATCGCAATATCGTTATTTTGTCAATGTCATTTTTTCATTTGAAACAAAAAATCTGTACCCTTCCATCTTACGATGAAAAAATACAGATTTTATGCTCTGGAATGTATTCAGACAACTTCCCGAATCCAGTCATCTGTTTTATTTATGCTGTATTATAACATATTCAATAAGTCATACACTCTTTCTCTTGTAATTTCCGCTGCTTTTTTTAATGCCTCTTCTACCGACTGCATTTTTATGGTATTTATAATATTCTCCTTATTCTGAATCCAGTCCATTTCCTCCTGTATCAGAGTTTCCATTTCTTCAGAAGAAAGAGCTTCCTGGAGATAGCCCCATACATCATTTAAACACCTGTCCCAGATTTCATACTGTTCATTTCCTGATTCCACAACAGATGCCTGCTGCTCTGTTTCATTTACTTCCTGTTCTGCCTGCTGTCGGAAAGAAGATGTCCCGCTTTCTGCTACATCACTCTGATTATTAATATCAGCTAATGATATATATGGTATCGTCTCATAAGTATATTTGTTAATGATATTTTCTGCCTCTTCATCAGAAATTGGATTGGAATAATCTTCAAAAAAAGCAGTTGTTGTATAAAACCAGGGATTCTCCGGATGCGTATTCCCATCCATAAAAACGCTTTCTTTTAACTGTAGCTGCCCGGAAACAAAATCATAATAACCCCAGACAGACAGCACAGCTCCTCCGGAACCTTCATTGGCAATTGTCTGATCCTGGCACAAATAATATCTGTCACGTTCTCCGCTGGATTTAACCAGCACTCTTTGTCCATCAATCATTGTATACAGATCATAAAACATTCCCGGGTCTGAATATTCATCAATTCTTCCAATCATCAACTCGTCGACACCATCTCCGTTAATATCCCTGACACAATAACCGATCCGATCCACGCCGGTCTCGTATCCTGCCAGGTAACAAAGATTATGTTCTCTGAAATCCTCCGTTGACCAGTTCAGAGCCATTCCATTGTAATACTGATTTACAATTTCGTCATATTCCGGATAACCGGTGATGGAACCGGACTGAGAATTCCCGGACGGCACTGTTGATGCCAGTCCCTGCAAAAATTTCGTCACATCTTCCTTGCCCATACGATCGGATTCGGTTTCAGATACAGCTTTCACCTCATTACAGCTGCGCCAGAGTTCCATGTAGCTGCCATCATCCTGTGAAGTATTTGATTCGGTTTCTTCTTCTGCTATTCCATTACTCTCCGATTCCATCAATATTGTATTATCCCAGTTTTCATCATACAGGCTGACTCGCGTATGAGAGTATCCATCCCCGTCAGAGTTTCCTTCCTCAATCACGATGCCTGTCTTTCCAGTTTCCGGATCTGTATATCTTCCAAGTTCATTTCCCCATCCATTAAACACACATTTCACTTCTTCTCCGGAAATGTCAAGAATACCTGCTATGGAATTTGAGGCTGCAGCAGGACCTGTAATCCATACTTCAGCCCGGTTATCTCCATCAAAATCCGCAACTTTAATTTTCTGAACGTATATGTCCAAGCCTCTCGCATCTCCGAAAATACCGGCACTTCCATCGAGATAATCGCTTAATTCATGACTTTCCACATACTGGCAGTATAAATTCATATCATTTTGAAAATACGGATCTGTATCTGCACTGTAGGTTCCATAAGTTTCCGCTGCATAGACATGATTCTCTATTGAATTCACAGCAATACCTGTACTAATTGCCGCAATAAAAAAAGTTATTTTCAATATTTTCCTTTTCATAATTTTCCCTCTTGTAGTATTTTACCTGATTTTTAATAGATAATCTGATATAAAATTTCTCCATCTTTTGCATCTGCACGTATTTCATTTACTACATTTACTCCTGAAATTTGCAAATAATAATCATTTTTATCGGAAGTTACCCTTAATATTCTTGTTCTTTTTTCTTTCGAAATCAGTTCTGCATCTTCAAGCTTCTGACCTGTTACTTTTTCAAAAGTATCTGCGATTGCAACTGCATGGTCTTCATCACAGTTTAATATTTTCTGCAAAAAAACATATTCCCCTTCAAAGGTTAATTCCTGTTCTTTATTTTTGGAGATTTCTTTTTCTGCCTTTACTGGCATTACTTCATTTTTTCGAAATACACTTCCCAAAAATCCAAATACTCCCATACCTATCACCAAGCTTATTATTATATTTTTTTTCATATTATACTACCCAACCTGCAAATTTTCTGGCATCTCTTTCTATTGGCTGATCCCTGTATGCCTTAAAACCATCCGTTTCTATTCTTTTATAATTTTGAATATTATTGCGCCACTCTGTTACTGTGCCCGGATCGACCTGAAACGCATCCGGATTTTCAACCACTGCATGTTGATACCCATGCCGCATTTCATGGGCCATAGTGTCCATAATCTGTTTATAATTTCCTGCATCCGCAAGCAAATCCTCATTAATACACATAGATTTATTGTAATCCATATAATATCCATATGTAATATAACCTGGCTCAGCTTCAATTGGTTGAATTGTTATATCTGTCAGCTCTATTCCATAAATCCTCTGCATTTCTGCAAACAATTCCGTCAGAATCTGTTTTCTTTCCTCAACGGAAGCCTTTTTCCATGTCTTCTTACTGAATCGTTCAGATTTAAGCAGATCACGAAGTTCCTTCGCCATTGCCTTATCACGTTTTATCCGGGCAGCCTTGTCCGGATCATCCCACACACCTGTACTGGCCCATTCTTTAAAATTGCTCCACCAGCCACTTAATCCTTTCCTTCCACTGGATGAATTTGTATTATTATTCTGCTGTCCCAGGATATTTCGTTCACAGCTTAAATATAAATCTACCGCAACATCCAGGCCGTTTTCCAGAGATGCCAGTTTTTCGATGAGTGCTTCCATATTATTCTGGGAGTTGCGGAGGGATGTCCGGATATTTGCTGTAGAAGCCGAATTTATACTTATATTTCTTCTGACCCGCCCGACTCCATCCTTTACACTTCTGACCTGCTGTATCATATTATCAAAATTGGAGCTGCAATCTTTTACAACATATGGCTTAATATCAAACTCCATCCTTCTTCACCTCTTCCATTCCCATAATAAGTTCACGATGTTTTTTCAGCATCCATCCACTTAATATCTGTATCAGCTGTATTTCATCCGCACATCCATATGTAAACTGCATATTTTCCTGTCTGTAATAGTATGCTTTCTGATCTTTGAAAACAACATATATAAAAAACTGATCTTCTTTACTGCTCCCATGTCCTTTCATCCATAATTCGTTTTTCCCGGATGAACTTAACAAAATATCTTTATATAAAGTTTCCGTTATCTGCTGCGGTAATATTTCTTTATAATTATCTTCTGTACAATACTCTGAAAAATCCCCTGTAAATTCTTCCTGTTTTTCTTTGATTTCAATATCCTTTAACAGATCTGCAAAAACACCGATAATATAATTTCCCGTTGGCAGCCAGAGAAATTCTCCACCCTCCTTATAGGCACTTACCATAGTAATCAGATCATCCACAAAATAAAATCCGTGAATCACATATTCTTTTTCTTCATGAAAATGCAGAATCACTCTGTTTTCGCTCATCAAGTACGCATTGAGAAGTTCCTCCACCATGGCATCCATCTCAAGAGTTTCTTTGTCAATAATTCCTGCGTCAATAAAAGCGTCCTTAAGCATGCTCTCTTCTTCTGTCCCAAAAGTTTTTCGTCTCTTTTCATCTGAAAGCATATTCAAGATGTCCAATTTCAAATAAAACTTTTTCATAAAACCTCCCTCTGTATAATCAGGTATCCAGATTATCTGATTCGCAAAATATTGTTTCTCTGTTCTCAATGAAAGCATTTTCACTCTCGCCATTCTATGGCATTTTCCGTTTTTTTCCTTGGTCTGGCGCAGGGATTTTCCGCTGCATAGCCGATGGCCAGTGCTGCATAGAGTTCTCCATTCAGCCATTCGCTCAGCTCTTTCTGAGCAAAAAATGTATCACAGATCCATAAACTTCCAAGCCCAAGCTCCGTAGCGGTAAGTGTCATATTTTCAATGGCAGCACCTATGGACTGTGCATTGCAGATTTCCGATACACGCTCATCCATAGTCGGTGTCTTATCAAAAGGGGCCGCAATTTCATTCACAATAAAAATGATCACCGGAGCCTGCCTCATGATTTGAAGGGTATGCTCCGCACCGGTTATATATGGTCTGCTGTCCGGAATAAATGGGCTTATTTTTTCCCTTGAAATTCCTTTTTCCATCACATTGCAGACCTCTTCTTTTGCTGCGCCAGCAACTACGATAAATCTCCACGGCTGCCGGTTTTTAGAAGACGGCGCCAGCATTCCTGCATGCAGGATCTCGCTGATCTGCTCTCTGGAAACCGGTGCGTTTTTGTATTTTCGGATACTTCTTCTGTTTTTGATCACTTCCAGCATTTTTTGCCTCCTGATTCGAGTTTTTATCTATACCATCTTCACATAACAAAATATTATCTCTGGTTATCTTCCCGTCTGATAAAATTCGTACATGCTTCTGTCTCTGTCGCAGGATAAGGCACCCCTTCTTTTTTTCCAAGAGCAAAACATCTCATCATCCATACCATGTTTCTGGCAAGATTTCTCATGGTCTGCATTCCTTCTTCATCCTGCGGTGCTTCTTCCCCGTACAAACCATGCACCATGTTCCAGTATGTAGAACCGGCAACCGGCATCTGTGCGATTCCGAAATATTTATTCAGACCATCCAGCGCCGCGGTCGTTCCGCCTCTTCTTGCAACAGCCACAGCTGCTCCCGGTTTGAATTTAAAAGCATCATAAACTTCATCACTCCCTGCACTGTAAAACGCACGGTCCAGGAAATCATAAATCCTTCCACTAGGATGTGCAAAATACACCGGTGTTGCAAAAACAAAACCATCTGCAGACTTCGCCTTTTCTACAAAATCATTCACACCGTCATCTTTAAACACACACTTTCCTGTTTTCTGACAGACATTACACTGCAGACAATCCGCGATCAGCTTTCCGCCCACCTGGATCACTTCGGTTTCTACATTTTCTGCGTGAAATACTTTTTCCATTTCTTTAATTGCTTCCATTGTTGTTCCGTTGGGGTGGCTGCTGCCGTTTAGTAGTAGTACTTTCATGTGAATGCTCCTTTTTTCTTACTTATTGCTCATTTATTACTCTCATTGACTGTCCTGAAACCAAGCAAACTAATTCTGAGGAATATATTTTTCCAATTCCGAATACATTTTGTTATCCCAAATCAGCCATCGTTTAAATGCAACAAATTCTGAACTGTCCTGAAGCTCTTTTTTTAAAAGATATACCATCTCTTCTCGTTCTTCTTCATCTTCCGCTTCCTGATATTCTCTTACATATTCCTTAAATTGTGCAATATCTTTTCGCAAAGCTTTTCTTATTATCCTAGCTTCAAATTTCTTCTGATCTGTTGTTCCATAATATGCATCTTTAAGCAGGGCAACTGTGTTTTTTACAGTCTCGTTTTCTATGCCGACAGGTGTAAACTCCAATTCTTCTTTAAATCCGAAATAACCCTTTTTACGAAATGCTATTAATTTCTCTACCGGTTCTTTTGTACAGTCTAAAATTGGATCATATTTCGCTAATTTAATATTATTGCAATGCGCACAGACCAAAAATAAATTATTCCAATCATATTTTAAATCTGTATTTTCACGATGTGGAATTAAATGTTCAATCTGATACGATGTCGCCTGCTTATATTCACAAATATAACATTTTCTATGAAATATCTCTCTCAATGCCTGATTAACATTTTCTGTATTATAAGTACTTCCCGACTGTTTAGCTTTTTCCAGATCCACAACCGCTTGCCTTGCTTTGTCCGTATCCTTTCTCTTAATTTTGATCATTAGACTTTCTTCTCCACTCTATATCTTCAAATTTTTCCTTCGCAGTTCCCGAAAGTTCTGACGACAAATTCTTAAATTTAATTCTAAGTTCAGCACGCTGTGCATGTTCTTCTTCTGTCAAATCTTTTTTCAAGCAAAGTTCTTCATATCGTTCCAGTTGTTTTTTCAATTCATCAGAATATTCATCTGCTTCAAAGTATCCCTCTGCAAGATCATCAGAAGAAAACACCGATAAATTTTCTAATTCCACATGTCTTTCCAAATCATATGCTTTCGCATTTGAAATAGAATTCAAAATATATGGAGAATGTGTTGTCACAATGAACTGGAGCCCTGGGAAAAATTCTGTTAAAAATGGGAGTATTTTTTTCTGCAATTCAATGTGTAAATGTGTTTCCAATTCATCGATAAGAACAATTCCCTGGTAATCGTACTGACTAATCTTATCATCAAATAACCAATTCTTATCCATTCTCAAAATCAGATCAGAAACAATATAAATAACGGAAGAATAGCCATCTGATAATTCATTAAAACTAAACGATTCTCTCCCATTCTGATGAATTTTAAAATCATATTTTTTATAATCATATTCCAAATGAATTGAAGTTTCATCCAATAAAATCCGAAGTGCTGATTCAAATCGATCAAACCAGTTCTGAATTTTTTCTGCTGTAGCATCATCCCCTTCATTTCTCGCAAAAGCCTGCTGAGTTCTTAAATGCACCATATATTTAAGCAATACACTTCCCGCATCATTGTCAATTCTATATGCATTGGAAAGTTTAATCTCTTCCACACCATGAGGTTGAAGAAACTTTGCCTTTCGCTCTGCGGAAAAATATGCGGTTATAAACTCTCCTTTGGTGTATGTGCGTTCAAGGCCGTCATAGTCATTTAATTTAACTTGTACACCATTTTGATATTTTTCAATCCATTCTACATACTGTCTATATGCTTTTTCTTCCTCAAATTTTTTTGTTTCGTTAGAAGCGGCATTCATTCTTTCTTTTGCTCTATTTTTCCATTCAGGATATTTTTCAAGTAAACTAATAAGATGTCCATCATTAATTGCTTTTAAAAATTTCTGAATTTCTAATAACAGAGAGGTTTTCCCTGATCCATTTCTCCCTGTCAGAAGAAGATGCTGACGTTTTTCTGGATTCAGTTTTATTTTCATATCTGATAAATGATGTAACTTTTCAATGTCTATTTCACTGATGAAATATTCTTTCACTTCAACTCCTCCATTTTTCTAATTTTCTGTAATAATTAAATCAGAGTAATTTATCCATTTCCATTCCTATTTTTTCAATCAATTCCACATCCGCCGGCAACCAATCTACTTTAGCCAATTCATCTTTCTTCAGCCATTTCGCATCTTCTGCTTCTTTCAGCACCAGATTGCCTTTTACTACCTCACACCAGAAACAGTCCATGGACAGATGAAAGGTTGGATAATCATATTCTATCGTATCAATCAGCTCTCCGACAGTGATTTCCGTATCCAGTTCTTCCATAATTTCCCTTTTCAAAGCTTCCTGCGGTGTTTCTCCTTCTTCTATCTTTCCACCTGGAAATTCCCAGCCGTCTTTAAATTCTCCATATCCTCGCTGAGTTGCAAATATGATATCTTCACCATTTTTATTTACTGCTTTGATAACTGCTGCTACTACTTTTACTGTTTTCATCTTGATCTATCTCCTGTTAATTGTTTACTATATATTCGTAGATATCCTCACGTACCGGTGTTTCCAGCAGCCATTCGATTTCAACTGCTGTTTTATCCGTATTTGGCATCACAAATTGTTTTACCGCGCCTGTAGCAACCACTCTGCCGAAATAGTAAAACTCCTTGGATATCTTATCATCTTTATTCTTTCTTACAAAAAGCTGTACATCGATTCCACGCTCTTTTGCCTTTAAGAAATTCTGTACATCTTCCGAATCAATACTTCTTCCACTTTTTGAAATTGCGATCAAACGATCTGAAGATATAAAATGGTCTTCATACTTTGTCGTATCACTGACATTTTCCTGCTTATCATAATTAATAAAGATTGGAAAAGTTCTGGTTTTTTTATCATATTTATAGCCACCAATATTCAATGGCACTTCATTTCTTTCCCAGTTAAGCAAACGACATGCATCCTCATAAGTGTATTTTTGGTATAATACCAGATTTGTATCCTGATACGGACAACTGTAATTCTGCTTATATCTTGAAATACCAAAATCCACCAGTTCTTCCAAAATCCTGTAAAATTCCGGATTCTGTAACATTATTTCAAAAGGGCTGGAAATCCCATAATCCTGCTCCTCCTTTTCCAGAAATACACAAGATGCATAGGTCTTTCTTGCTGCACTTGTTGGAAACTCATTTGTCATCATATTAACAACATTCTCAACACAATTTTCATCCATAGCACAATGATAATTTTCTGATAATACTTCTCTCAGCTGATTGAACACTCCATGTTTATATGTCAGTAAACGTTTTAATAACTCAAGTTCATGAATGCGCTTTCCGCTGGCCAATTTTTTTGAAATAAATTCTATTACTTTTTCCTCATCTTTCGATAAGCGTATTTTATATTCTTTCTCATACTTTACAAGAAATTTATAATAGGAACCCAGACTGTTATTATCAAAAATCCTCAGGACATCCATTTCTCCATATTTGTCAAAATCTGCAAGCGCCGGAATACGTCCCAATTTATTTTTCAGATTTATATAATTTTCCCGGATCAGTTTTATATCACTGAAGTTTGCATTATCCACTGCCTGAAAAATTCTCTTTCTGGAAATCTCATCAAAATGTATTGTACTCGCTCCAGGAATGATCCTGCCGCCTTCCGTAACATAACGCCTGATGTTATCTTTGTTGTAGCTGCGATCTCCTGACAGTGCAATTGGGATCATAAAGTTATTCCGATAATTTCCAATAAAATCTAAAATCACCACATATTCTTTATCCACCGCTTTTCGAAGTCCTCGTCCGAGCTGCTGGATAAAGACGATCGGAGATTCTGTTGGACGCAGCATAATAACCTGATTGATCTCCGGCACATCGACGCCTTCTGAAAAAATATCCACGGATAAAATATAATCCAATGCATCTTCTGATTCATCTCCAGCCAGTTTCTCAATTGCTGCTACTCTTTCCGCTTCCGAATTACTTCCGCTGAGTACCTCTGTCCGCCAGCCTTTTTTATTAAATTTGTCTGACAGCACATTAGCCTCATCTATTCGACTGCAGAAAATTAAACCTTTTACACGCTCTCCGCTATGACCAAAATATTCCGCCTGCTTCATAACATGTTCTACACGTTCATCAGATGTCAGATATCTGAAATTTTCCATTTTTTCTGCCGATGATTTTCCCGCATCTGAGATAGTCTTCAAATCTGTAATCCCAAAATAATGGAATGTGCATAACAGATCCTCTTCCATTGCATCCTGTAAACGAATCTCATAGGCAATCTGATGATTAAAGATTTCATAGATATTTCTGCCTTCCAGATTATCATCTCGTTTATCCGGTGTCGCTGTCATACCTAGCCATAACTTTGGAGTAAAATATTCCATTACTTTTTTGTAGCTGTTTGCAGAGCTGTGATGTGCTTCATCGATCACAATCGCATCAAACGCATTCCTGTCATATTTTTTCAAAACTTCTTCTTTGCTCAAGGTCTGAATTGTTGCAAAAACATAGGCAGCTTCATAATCCTGATGTTTCCCTGTAACCATTCCCATAGAAATATTTTTATCAAATACTTTCTTATAAGATTCCAGTGCCTGCTTTGCGATCTGGCCTCTGTGAACAAGAAACAGTACTCGTTTATATCCAAGTTCTCTCATGGCAAAAGCTGATGCATATGTTTTTCCCGTCCCTGTAGCAGAAATCAACAATGCCCGTTTCTCACCAGCTTCTACAATTTTCTGAAGATTTGTGATAAATCCAACCTGCATGGAATTCGGCTGCAGACGATATTTTTCTATTGATGTAATTTCTTCACTTCGAGCAAGTTTTCGCTGTTTTTTTATGAGTTCGTATCTCTTTTTATAGTTTTCGTAAAACTCATCAAAATCCAGTGCATATTTACTATTCCAAAGTTCATAAAATTCATCTACTACACTTTTTGCCATTTCACCCTGACTGGTGGATACAATTCTTGTATTCCATTCCCGGTTCGTAGTAAGTGCTGTTTTTGTTATATTGGAGCTTCCTATGATGATCCTGTAGATTTCTGCTTTCCGAAAAATATATCCCTTTGTATGAAATCCTTCTCCAGATTTGTCTACATCATACATTTTCAGTGTTATGTTAGAAAGCGCATTCAGCTTTTTCAGAGCTTCCGGTTCACTGAAACTCAGATAATTGGTTGTAAGAATTTCACCTTTTATCCCTTTCTCTTCCAGTTCCTGCAAAATCTGCAGTAAAGGTGTGATTCCTCCCATTGTAATAAATGCAACGCTGATCTGAAACTGGTCGCATGTCATCAATTCATCTTCTATTGATGACAGTACCTTTTTCCCCTGTTTATGATCGTTTGAGATAAACTGTGGTTTATATGCCAGATTTGATGTACTTGTTTTATCTATGTATGCGGTTTCAAATCCATTACGCAATTCCTGAAGTTTTTCCTGCATTCCCATTCGTACTATTTCCAATCTTGTTTTTAATAAAATGAACGTTTATTACCAATATCCATTTTTATAATTATAACATTGTTCTGTCCATATTTGTTTTGCAATTGTTGATCTTACAAATATTTTCTCCCATACACCACAAAAACCCCTTCCCGCATCGCACGTCCACATCCTGGAAATGATTTCCCTTATTCCATTCCAAAACACACTCTATCTTCTCATCATTTCCATACCAGCTGTCCATTTCCCGAATGTTCGATCCAACCTGCCGCATTACGGAATTCCGGGTTTTCTCTTCACGGTCTCCAAGGCTTAGGTATACTTTCTTTGTCTGTATCTGTTTTGTTTCCGTATATTCCAACCATCCGGGGAACCATACGGATGGTGATATTCCGGCTGCTGCCGCAAATTTGGCAGTACTCTTTTCCTGGTAAGTGCTCCACAGGGCAAACAGTCCTGCAAGGGAATAACCTCCCAGGATCACCTGAATGTCTTTTATACCTTCTTCTAATTTATATCGTCTCGCAATCTCCGGTATCAGCATTTTTTCTATAAAAGCCAATGTTTCGCCGGCACCTTCTCCGAAAGATTCTTTTCCGAATACCGCCGGAGCGCACCAGGGTGACAGATCCTGGTTCCAGTCTTTTACAAGAAATGCAGCCAGCAGAAAACTCTTTTTTGTGTGTTCTGTCATAAATCGGATCTGCTGATCCAACATCTGTGCGTGTGGCTCGTTGACTGGCTGAATCAGAAGATATTCTGGATTTTTATTTGCATAGACAATGCAGGTGATTTCATTAATCTCAAAAATATTTTTTTCCATAGTCATTTTTCTCACGACACATAATACCCAATCTTATCCCTGGCCATCCGGTACTGTTCCAGGGACATGACTACTTTTCCCTTGCGAGTATCAATGAGTCCATCTTCTTTTAGTTTTGTGATGGTTCGGTTGATGGTTTTTACGGTCATTCCCAGTTCTTCCCGGATTCCTTCCCTTGTTTTTCGGAGGATGACTTCGCCCTTTTTCTCGATGTTATGATTGGAAGCAAATTTCAGCATGTAGTCCAGGAACAGGAATGTAGGGGGATAAAAAAGTCTGGCGCCCCGGTTGTAGGAGGAACGGTAAAGTTTGTATGCGATCTTGTGAGCTACCAGGCGCAGAAGATGGATATCCTGGGCGATCCACATTTCAAAATCTTCTCTTGAGATCATGAATACCACGCATTCCGTCAATGTTTCGATGGATACGGATGTGAGAGGTTTTTCCGCAAGGATCGTAACTTCACCGATAAAATCAATGGGCTCATTTTTTTCGATCATAAATACATTTCCATTTTCAAATTCATTGATCACCCGGTGATCTCCGCTGCATACGATCCCGAAATAATCCAGAGGATAGTCTTTCTGATGGATGATGGTTCCCGGTGGAAATTTCCGGATGGTGTAGCGGGTTTTCAGTTCTTCCGGCATATTTTTGAAATAGGTTTCTACCTCCGGATAGGTTTCGATCAGTTCTTCCAGTGTCATTTCTTTCCTCCGACAAAACAATAAAATTGATAAAATATTTTTTTCATTATACCATGAGTTATTCTATAAATTTATATTTTTTTCCAAAAAGTCCCTTTTGTCCTTTTTTTTACTTTTTCAAAAGTGTACAATCCTCACCGTAAAGAGTTCAGACAGGCAACTGTATTTTATCTGCTTTGCCCGAAGCTCTGTACCGGATCGTTATAGAAGACATCCGAATCACTTTACCAGCAGTTTTTTGCATCCAACCTTGTTGCTGATACACATGGGAGCCCCGAAAAACTGTCTGATACATTTTAGGGAGGTAAGAAATGAAGCAACAGGAGTTTATGTATTCAGGCCTTGGCGAGCGCCTGAAAAAAGAATGGAAAATCTATCTCGCCGCACTGATCTTTATCATAATTGCTGATTCCATAGGACAGATCAAGATTCCCCTGGGACCAGGAACTTTGATCTTGTTTCCTATTTTTTATTCTATTTTTCTTGGTATCCTTTCAGGACCTCAGATCCTGAAGATATTCAAAAAGCCTGAGGTAAAGGCTGCATCCAAACTGGTTATCGTATGTATCTGTCCTTTTATCGCCAAGCTCGGCATCAATGCAGGCGCAAGTATTGAGACTGTGATCTCCGCAGGTCCGGCACTTCTCCTTCAGGAGTTCGGAAACCTGGGAACCATCTTTTTGTCACTGCCTATCGCACTGCTCCTTGGCCTGAAACGTGAGGCTGTCGGTGCCTGCCACTCCATTAACCGCGAGACGAACCTGGCTTTGATGCAGGATGTATTCGGACCGGACTCCCCTGAAGCACGCGGAAGTCTTTCCATTTACATCATCGGCGGAATGGTCGGAACCATCTTCTTTGGATTTATGGCAACCGTAATCGCTTCCACCGGTCTTTTTCATCCGTATTCACTTGGTATGGCTTCCGGTGTCGGCGCCGGCATCATGATGGCAACTGCCACCGCTACGTTATCAGAAATGTTCCCGGCAATGGCGGATCAGATTGGTGCACTTGCAAGTGCCAGTGAAACTATTTCTGGTATCGATGGAATTTACATGGCCCTCTTTGTAGGTATCCCGCTGTGTAACTGGCTTTACGGAAAACTGGAACCAAAGCTTGGTCCAATCCATGACAAACTGGCTGGAAAAGGAAAAGGAGAGAAATAACAATGAGATATATTGAGTGGGCTGTAATGTTTCTTGTGGCAGGTGTCGGAATCGCCCTTGCCAATTTTGTAGGATTTCAGGTAAACTTTATGGATTCTGTTCCAGGCATCCTGATCCTCCTTGCGATTTCTTTTGTATCGGTAGTGATCAGCAAACTGGTGCCTTTCAAGCTGCCGGTGATCGCTTACTGTTCTCTTATCGGACTTCTTGTGGCAAGCCCGTTATGCCCTGCCCGTGAGTTTGTGATCGAAGCTGCCGAAAAGATCAATTTCACCGCACCGCTGACCATGGTTGGTGCCTATGCCGGAATCTCCATCAGCGACCAGCTGAAAGAGTTTGCAAAACAGGGATGGAAAATGCTTCTCATCGCAGCCCTGGTCATGATCGGAACTTTTACCTGTTCTGCTATCATTGCCCAGATTGTTCTATCTCTGACACATGTGATCTGATAAATTCATGGACTTTCTTCGGCCGGCTGGTGTCTTTTCACTGACCGGCTGTTTTTTCCTGTCACACAAAACAAAGATTTCAAAAATCAGCTTTAATCTGAGAGGTAAAAATGAACGAAAAAACAACTTGTGATATCTTAATCCGTAACACTTCCATCCTTGATGAAAACTTCCAGATCCGGCGCAACATTTTCATCGCCATCCAGAACGGGACCATCCTTTCCATCACCTCTGAAGAACCTTCCGGCCTTACAGCCACAGAAACCATCGATGGAAAAGATCTCCTGTGGATGCCAGGCCTCATAGACGGCCATATGCATACCGGGCAGCAGCTTCTCAAAGGTGCGGTTCTGGATGAACTGCCTATGATCTGGACCAGGATCATGCTGCCTTTCGAAAGCACTCTGACTCCGGAAAAAATGCGTCTCAGTGCCAGCCTTGCCGCCCTTGAGATGATCAAAAACGGAACTACCGGATTTGTGGACGCAGGAAGTTATTTTATGGAAGAAGCTGCCAGAGTTTACCTGGCTTCAGGCCTTCGCGGCGCTCTTTCCCATTCTTCCATGGATCAGGGAAATTTTCCGGATTCCATACGGCAGACTACGGAAGAAGTTCTTGCATCGGAGGACCGGCTTTTTGATGAATTTCACGGAAAGGGAAATCTGAAGGTATTCTATTCCTTACGTGCACTGATGAACTGCTCCCCTGCACTTATTAGAGCCACTGCCGGACGGGCTACAGAGCGGAATACTTTTTTCCAGGCTCATATGAATGAATACGCAGGAGAAGTAAATTATACTCTGGAAAAATTTCAGCTGCGTCCTGTGGAATATCTGGATTCTCTCGGGGTCCTGAATGCAGATTTCCTTTCTGCCCACAGCATTATGGTGTCCGCCCACGAGCGTTCTCTTCTTGCAGAAAATCAGGTAAAAGTTGTTCATTGTCCTTTCAGTAACTGCGGAAAAGGTGTACCGGATACTCCTTCTCTTCTGGAACAGGGAATCTGCACCGGTCTTGGCACAGATGGAACTGCACACGGAGGCTTAAGTCTCTGGAATGAAATGAAGATCTTCCGTTCTGTCATGAATTCTTTCTGGGGAGTAAAAAATGCAGATCCAGCTGTAATGCCCGCAAAAACCATCCTGAAAATGGCTACTGAAAACGGTGCTCACCTTCTTGGTGAAGAAAAATCCGGTGTATTAAAAGAAGGGTTCAAAGCCGATCTGATCTCCATCAACTGGCGCCAGCCACATCTTCTTGCCACAAACAATCCGGTAAATACACTTCTGGAATGTGTCTGCGGAAATGATGTGTCTGACAGCATTGTAAACGGAAAACTTCTGATGCAAAACCGCCAGGTACTGACCCTGGATGAGGAAAAGATCCTCTGGCAGGCAGAAAAATATTTTACTTCCGGGGAGGTGTCTGAATGAGTTCTTTAACGCTCCTGACTCTCGCGATCATCGCAGCCGCAAATATGGCAGTCGGCGGATGCATCGGAATCTGTGGAATTGCCGGTTTTCTGCTGCCTATGCTGTACACAGGCGGACTTGGCTTTGACGTAACTTATGCGCTGGCACTCAGTTTTCTTGCGTTTCTGGTATCCGGTATTATCGGTTCTTTTAATTATTACAAAGCCGGAAATCTGGATGTAAAAATGTCTCTGAAACTTGGTATCGGCAGCCTCGTCGGTGCTATTGCCGGTGTATTCCTTCAGTCCATGATCGAGAAATCCACAGCCAAAACCATCCTTTATCTGGTGGTACTGTTTTCCGGTGCTTCCATTCTGGTCCGGATGTGGAATGAAAAAAGAAAAGCAGCTTCCGCTGCCTCAAATGAAAGCCCAGACTCTTCTGAGCCTGTACGTTCAAAATCCATTGCAGACCATATGGGATTCCTGATCTTCCTTGGGATCACTACCGGAGCGATCTGTTCTCTCTCCGGTGCAGGCGGCCCGGTCCTTGTGATGCCTCTTCTGGTAGCATGCGGAGTGTCCGCAAGGATCGCCGTCGGTGTGGCACTTTTTGACTCCGTGTTTATTGCCATTCCTGCATGTATCGGCTATCTTTCCAGAATTACCTGGACAGAAGTCCTTGGACTTCTGGTACTGATCGTTCTGACTCATGGGATCGGTGTATGGCTGGGAAGCCGTTTCGCGGGAAAAGTTCCTGTTCAGGGGCTGAAGATATTTGTAGCTGTATTCTCTGTATGCATTGCCATTTATATGCTGATGTAAAATATTTTTTGTTGCATCATTCTGAAAATTCCTGTATAATCAACGTAATAATCACAACTAAAGAGCGTAACGTACAAGGGCGTACAGCACATGCTTCCTGTGTCTGTACGCTCTTGTTGGTATTTCTGCAGTCCTGCAGGGATTTCGCTTTGAGAAAGGGAGGAGATTTCTATGATGAATGCAATCGGAAATGTGATAAACCAGATCGACAGTCTGGTGTGGGGCTGGTGGATGATCATTTTGCTTCTGGGTACTCATATTTTTATGACCATCCGTACCGGGGTGATCCAGCGAAAAATCGGTACTGCCATCCGCCTGTCTGTCACCAAAGATCACGATGCAGAAGGTGAAGTAAGCCAGTTTGGAGCTCTGACAACAGCACTGGCTTCTACTATTGGAACCGGAAATATCATCGGTGTCGGTACGGCCATCGCTCTTGGCGGTCCCGGTGCAGTTCTCTGGTGCTGGCTTACCGGTGTTTTCGGAATCGCCACCAAATACAGCGAATCTCTCATCGCCGTAAAATACCGTGTCAAAACCAAAGACGGACGTATGCAGGGCGGTGCCATGTATGCTCTGGAACGTGGCTTAAATATGCGCTGGCTTGGTCTGATCTTCGCGTTTTTTGGCGGTTTTGCCTCCTTTGGAATCGGATGTGCCACCCAGGTCAATGCCATCGCAACGGTATGTAACGAGAACCTCCATATCCCGCCAGCAGTGATCGGCATTGCTGTGGCTGTTCTTACTGCTCTTGTTATTTTCGGCGGGATCAAATCCATTGCAACCGTATGTGAACGTCTTGTTCCGTTTATGGCATTTTTCTATGTGATCGGATGTATCGTCATCCTGGGGATCAATTTCGATTTTATCATTCCTGCCGTAAAAACCATCTGCAAACTTGCATTTACTCCTGGTGCCGCTGCAGGAGGTCTTGTGGGACGTGGTATCATGATGGCTATGCAGTATGGAATCGCAAGAGGACTTTTTTCCAATGAATCCGGTATGGGTTCCGCGCCTATCGCCGCAGCTGCAGCCCAGACAAGAAATCCGGTACGTCAGGCTCTTGTTTCCAGTACCGGTACATTCTGGGACACCGTTGTAGTATGTCTGATGACCGGTCTCGTTCTTGTCACCAGCATTATGAAAAATCCTTCCATAGACATGGGAAATATCACTGACGGTGGTGTCCTTACCACCCTCGCATTTCAGCAGATCCCGATCCTTGGCCCTGTGATCCTGGTGGTAGGTATCATTTCCTTCGCATATTCTACTGTCCTTGGGTGGGCATATTACGGGGAACGGTGCGTAGAGTATTTTTCCGGCAAAAAAGGCCTCATCCCTTATCGTGTGCTGTACATCGCGGTAGCTGCCATTGCTCCTGTTATTTCCCTGAACCTGGTATGGACCGTAGCCGACATCCTGAATGCGCTGATGGCCATTCCCAATCTGATCGCAGTACTGCTGCTTTCCAATGTGATCGTAAAAGAAACAAAGAAATACATCAATAATCTGGATGCACGGGACGATACTCCAGTAGAAGTGATTGATAAGTAAAACATTCATAGTTATAAAGTCGTATATAACAAAGTTACAGCTCCAACTGCTTCTGATCATTACAAGGCAGTTGGAGCTGTTATTTTACAACACATCCTGTTCTTTCATCTCTTCAGACACTGAAAGATATTCCTTACTGTTCTCCACGATTCCGAGTTTTTCTTCCCAGGTAAGGTTTCGTTTGATCCTGGCCGGGCTTCCCATTACCAGTGAACCATCCGGGATCACCGTATTTTTTGTCACAAGACTTCCGGCTCCTATGATGCAGTCATTTCCGATCTTTGCACCATCCAGGATCACCGCTCCCATTCCGATCAGCGTACGGTCTCCGATGATACATCCATGGATCACCGCATTATGCCCTACAGTAACATTGTTTCCGATATGGACCGGCATATTGTGGCTTACATGAATGGTACAGTTTTCCTGAATATTAGTCTCTTCTCCGATCACTACCGGAGCATCATCTCCGCGGATCACTGCATAGTACAGCACGCAGCTGTCACGGCCGATCGTCACATCTCCAAGGATCACAGACTGTTTTGCGATCCTGGCGCCTTCTGCGATTTCTACATTTTTATAGTTCATTTTCCCTCCTGAATCTGCTTAACCCATATTATATTTCGTCCGGATCACAATATCTGTATACTGATATTCCTTTTCCGGTGTTTTGTTGTCAAAAAGGAGCTGGAACAGAATGGTCACCGGGGAATGCCCCTGTACGGCTGCATCCTGTCCGATAAGAAAATTGATGGTTCCTTCCTTCAGCCATTTCAGATTTTCTTCCAGGAAATCATTGGCGATCACATGCATGGTTTTGTCTTTTCCAAGCTTCTGTAGCGTCTGGCAGACACCCTTTACGCCATGACCCGTAATATAGATACCGGTCAGTTCCGGATAAAGTTCCAGAAGTTCTTCCACGATCTTGGATGCCACCCACTCATCATCATAGGAATATCTTGTATCCACAACCCCAATTCCCGGAAAGCTTTCTTTGATCTCTGTTGAAAATCCCTTCTGCCTGCTGATCAGGCCAGGATTGGCAACCTGTCCGGAAATGATGGCAACCTGTCCGCTTCCGCCTGTCATTTCTCCCATCAGGCCTGCTGCTGTACGGCCGGCCTGAAACGTATCCTGTCCCACAAAACATAACCTCTTCGTATCTTCCAGATCTGCATTAAAAGTAACTACCGGAATCCCATACTCTTCCTGATACTGGTCAATCCTCGCTCTTAACAGCTGATCTTCCGATGGTGTCAGAGCAATCCCGTTAAACCCCTCTTCCCGTAGTTCTTCCATTGCAGCCATTACTTTTTCCGGTTCCACGCCCTCGATCTCATAGATCTTTACCGTTCCGCCGAAACTCTCCACTTCTTCTTTTGCTTCCAGGACACCCTTTAAAACCTGCTGCATAAAAGGGGTCTTCATATACTGAAGGATCACACCGATACGGATCTTCCGCTTTGCCATGGCAAGGGCACGTCCTGCGCGGCTGGGCTGATACCCCATCTCCTGTGCTATCTTTTTGATCTTTTCCTCTACTTCCGGGCGGATACGGCCTCTGTTGTTCAGTGCCCTGTCCACGGTGCCTCTTGAAACCCCGGCCGCTTCCGCGATCTGCTGTAACGTTACTGCCATATTTTACCCTCCAAAACATCTCCTGTGCTTTTCGTGTTCACGTGCACATGTTTTTATTTCATTATACACATTTACGTGTTCTCAGGCAATCCCTGATTTGATTATTTTTATAATTTCCAGGCAAGTCCCCACCCACTGCTTATCTCTTTTCGCACCCCCACAAGAGACTTACTTGATTTTGTAAAAAAATGCTTCCGAAAATTTTTCCGGAAGCATTCTTATTTATCATTCTAAAACAAATTTCTGCGTCAGTCCAGAAGCTCCTGTACCATCTCCGGGGTAAAGGTCACGGCTTTCACATGATCCACCTCGATCTGATACAGCGCATTGGCCGCGATATGCTCCGCAGCCTGCTCCAGATCACGGATTCCTGTGGTGTCCTCAAATTTCCTGATCACTGCATCCAGCGCCTCATCGGTTACAATACATTCTTCCGGCTTCAGGCTCATACGTTTCAGAACCTTCGGAAGTGCAAATCTGGAGAAGATGATCTTCTTTTCCTCCGGTGTGTAATCCGGAATGTCGATCACTGCAAAACGTGACATCAGAGGAGCACTGATCTGTGCCTTGTCATTGGCTGTGGCAATCGGATAGACACCAACGGTCGGAACCATACATTCCATATAGTTATCTGTGAAACCAAGGTTATCCAGAAGTGTCAGAAGCACATCTGCCGGATTTCCGTTGCCTTTCCCTGATGCAGCCTTGTCAAGCTCGTTGATGATAAATACCAGATTGGATTCTCCTGCCATGGAAAAAGCCTCCATGATGATTCCAGGCTTGGCATTTGCGTAGACACGGGAACTTCCGGTCAGCTGTTCCGGATCGTTAATGGAACTCATATCCAGAGTTGTCCACGGCATTTTCAGGATCCTTGCAACTGCATAGGCGATCTGAGATTTACCGGTACCTGCCGGTCCTACAAGAAGCAGTCCGTAAGCAGGAAGTGTATGGGTACGGTTGATCTGGATGATCGTTTCAATGATTCTCTGTTTTACACGTTCCATTCCATAAAGTTCCTCATCCAAGATACGACGTGCTTCCTTGGGATCAATAGACTCAAAATAATTATGTTTCCACTGAATGTTCATCATAATGGAGAGCGCTCTCTGAGCATGACGTCTTTCCTCCTGGGAAACTTCATGGGAGCGGGCAACTGCCAGGTTTCTTCTCGCCCAGAGACGGATATTATCCGGCATGGTCTTTCCGGCACAGGTCATAAAGTCGGTGATACTCTGAATGCTGGTGAGCTTCATGTCATCACCGTCTTCTTCCTCCTCATCGTCCTCATTTACTTCTGCCGGCGCACTGCTTGCAAACAGACGCTCGATCATGAACTGAAGAAATCCATCCTCTGCAGAAAGCTTGGTACCGCCGCCAAAAGCGATCTCACGGATCTTGTAAACTGCATATCCCTCTTCTGTATTCTGTCCTGAAAGACGGATGTTGATATGATTTTCTCCGAGCCATTTGATCAGACTTGTAAAACGAGAATCGATCTTCAGGATATCTGCCGGAAAAACACCGTCCTCTTCCTTGAACTCAAATGCTGTCTGCTTTGCAGGGTTGGAAAAATATCCGCAGGAATGATGTTTCCACTCTCTTTTGCTGTTATCCAGGATCAGCACCGGTTTCTCCGGTGTGGCTTTTGTCTCATTGGAACGAAACGTTGTATATGTGCACTGGCTCTTTGTCTCATTTTTGTCTGCCGGTGCTGCACTGAAATCAAAAACTGGCATGTGCTTTACTCCTCTTTCTCTGAAAATATCTTTCGCAAGGCGGATTTTTCTATTCCACTTCGCTGTATGTTCATGAACACGATTGTTTCACGGTTTGCATTCAGTGTATCACGGATTGGAAATCTCAACAACTGGTGATCTGATTTTTTATGCATTTTTTTGCATAAAACCATGATGTTTCCTCTGCGGACTTGGCTTCGTCATTTTCCCATAAGTTGTTTAAACAATTTTGCAGTTTGCCGATTGACACTGCCTGTAAACTGTGTTATCGTGCAATTATGTTTGCTTTATATTTTTTACAAAAGCTGACACAATTACAGTACCTGTGGATTTCCTGTTTGTAAAATATGCACTCCCATTACTGTAGTTGTATTTTTTTGGAGGAGGAAATGAGAAATCAACTTTCACAGCGGGATGACTTTTATCCGCAGATCGTTAAGCTTGTCATCCCTATTATCATTCAGAACCTGCTCAGTGCAGCGGTCAATTCTGCTGACGTTATCATGCTGAACTTTGTAGGTCAGTCATCCATCTCCGCAGTTTCCCTGGCAGCGAACTATTCCAATGTCCTGTTTATGGTATACTACGGTCTTGGTACAGGTGCTACCCTGCTTTGTGCCCAGTATTATGGAAAAGGGGATTACAAAGCCATTCAGATCATTGAGGGAATTGCACTTCGTTTTTCCATGATCATCTCTATTCTTGTGGCTCTGGTTGCATTTACCATGCCGCAGATGATGATGAAACTGTTCACCAACGATCCAGAACTTCTGGCCATAGGTTCTTCTTATATACGCATTATGGGTATCACCTATATCTGCTGGGGTATGACGGAGGTTTATCTGGCCGTCCTTCGAAGTATCGGGCGGGTAACTGTCAGCATGGCCATGAATATGCTGGCTTTTGGATTGAATATCCTTTTAAACGCCACTTTTATCTTTGGCCTTTTCGGAGCTCCAAAACTTGGAGCCACCGGTGTTGCCATTGCTACCGCGCTTTCCAGAACCGTGGAACTGATCGCATGTTTTATCGTTTCCGCCTTCAGTAAAAATGTACGGCTGGATCTTCGATATATGTTTATTAAAAATAAGCTGTTGTTCAGCGATTTTGTACGGCTTTCCCTGCCGGCTCTTGGCAATGATATTTCCTGGAGTGTTGGCTTTTCCATGTATTCGGTAATCCTCGGGCATCTTGGTACGGATGCGGTTGCTGCCAATTCTCTGGTTGTAGTTGTCCGTAATATCGGTACGGTTTTCTGTTTTGGTATTGCAAGCGCAGGTGGTATCCTTCTTGGAAATGTGATGGGCCAGGGAGATCTGGAGCGTTCCAAGCGTTATGCTTCCAAAACTTTGAAACTTACAGTGATCGCCGGTGCTTTTGGCGGCCTGATCGTTCTTGCTATTACACCTTTTATTATGAAGTTTGCTTCTCTGACTCCTATGGCTATGCATTATCTGAAGTATATGCTTCTGATCAACTGTTATTACGTTATGGGAACTGCAGTAAATACAACCTTGATCGCCGGTGTATTCCGTGCAGGCGGTGATACGAAGTTTGGCCTGATCTGTGATACGATCGATATGTGGGTATATGCAGTGCCCCTTGGATTCTTCGCCGCGTTTGTACTGAAGCTGCCGGTTATGTGGGTGTATTTTCTGCTCTGTACAGATGAGTTTGTGAAGTGGCCTTGGGTTATTAAGAGGTATCTTAGTGGAAAATGGGCTAAGAATATTACCCGTGAGGATATATTTGAGAATAATAAATAGAATATTGGGTGGATGTGGAATATTGACTTTTACTGACAAACGTACGCAGGAGAGCGCCCACGTTCGCCTCCGTCCCCTTCCAGTTTGAAATGCCAGCCCGGGAGACAGATACTGTCTCCCAGGCGTCCCTTCATCCGCCAAACTACCGCAGCCGCCCAACCATCCGTTCCGTCAACTGCTCCACCGCCATCTGCACCTCCCGGATCTCCTCCGTCGAAATCCCATCCTTATGAAATCCCCCGGTGCAAACCACTCTCTTTCCAAGCTCCTTCGAAACCTTCTCCGCCATCCACCGGCAGATCACCTCATCCTTATGCCCCGGAAAATTCAAAACCGAAGAAGTCGCACTCACACTACCATCTCCTGAAAGGGATTCCCTTGGTTCCGTCTGCACCACACACCCCAGATGCGGTCTCTCCCCGCCCTGCAGACAAAGAAGCACATCATCGCCGACAAATGCCGCACTGATCTCAATTGTGCATCCGGCAGCCTCCACACACTCTGTTACAATCCATTCCATCTTCGATACTCCTTCGCTTCAATCCCAAAAGGCTCCAAAAGCTTTGCCGCAATATGATATATCATATCATCAATACTCTCCGGCTTATGATAAAACGTCATCATCGGTGGAATGATCCGTACCCCAGGAAGCATGGAAAGCTCATAAAGATTTCGAAGATGGATCCCACTTAACGGTGTTTCCCTTGCCGCCAGCACCAGCGTTCTCTGCTCCTTTAATGTTACATCTGCCGCACGTAAAATCAGATTATCCGCATAGCCACTATGAATCCCCGCAACTGTTTTCATACTACAGGGCACGATCAGCATCCCCTCCGTTTTAAAAGAACCACTGGCCGGTTTTGCCCCAATCTCTTCCGGTGCATACACATACTCTGCCAGCTGCATCACATCAGAAGGTTCCAGTTTTGTTTCCTGCCGAAGAGTCAGCTCCGCACTGGAACTCATGATCAGATGTGATTCAAAATCCGGATCTTCCCTGATGATCTCCAGACATTTTACAAGGAGCGGCAGGCCACTTGCACCTGTGGCTCCAACTACAATTCTTTTCTTCATTTTTTCAGCCATTTTTCCGGATCCAGTTCCATAAAACGTGCTCTGTGGAAACGATCTTTCAGATCATAAGGTACTGTACAGTCAAAAATAGTCTTGCATGCAATTCCATGGTCACGGATGCTTGGAGAAAATGCCGGATCATTGGACGGATCAAGGGGATGGCATCGAACACCCGGAATGGTGATCACATCCACATCTCCCTGGAATCTTGTGTTCATCGCCCAGAGAACATCATTCATGTCAAAACAATCCACATCTTCATCTACAAGAAATACATTTTTCAGCTCACTGAACGCGGAAAAGGCAAGAAGAGCAGCCTGGCGCTGTCTTCCCTCATCGCTTGGAGAAAGTTTTTTAAACTGAAGGACAGCCATATATTTTCCACCGCCGGCACTGCTGCAGTACACATTCTGAAGTCTTCCAGGCATTGCTTTTTCCACCATGCCATAGATACTGGCCTCTGTAGGGATCCCTGCCATGGAAACATGCTCTTCACTTGGTCCGATACAGGTCTGCATGATCGGATGCTCACGGTGTGTCACTGCCGTAACTTTGATCAGCCAGCACTGGTCACTTGCAGGTCCGGTATATCCAGGAAACTCCGGCATAGCGTATCCGGTGTTGCTGTTCTGATCTTCTTTTACACGCACACCGGGGATCACTTCTCCCTCAATTACATATTCCGCATTGGCAATGGCTCTCTCATTAACTGTCACACATTTACAAAGTTCCACCGGCTCTCCACGCAGCGCACCGGCTACAGACAGTTCATCATATCCCAGTGGTGTTGTAGGCGGCTCAAAGCAGGAACCGATCTCAATAGCAGGATCAACTCCGATACTGATAGAGATCGGAAGCTTCTGTCCCAGTTCCTCAGCACGCTCCGCCATAGCTCCGATATGTCTTGCTCCCGGTGTAAAGAAAATGGAAAGCTCATCTTTTCCCTGAATGCAGAGACGGTGAATCGTTACATCATGAACTCCTGTATCCGGGTGTGTGGCATAGCACATGCCAAGTGTAATATACGGACCTGCATCATCCGGCGTATTGGTTGGTGCTGGAACCAGTTTATAAAGGTCAAAATCCGGATCTGTTGCCTTATGCACTACCTGCTGGCACGGTGCATCCCCTTTAAAATCTACCGGTGGAATAGGATTCTCCACACTTTTACAGAGCATCTTTCCAAGATTTTCCGGCCGGGTATCAAGCAAAGCGGCAACTCTCTTTCTACTTGCCAGAAGACCGATGGCCACCTTTGCATCCGGATGTCCTTTCACATGATTAAAGATCATGGCAGGACCTTCTTTTGTAGGACGCTTTACCGTTCCGCCGGCTCCTACATAGCGGTATACCCCTGCAAGTTCTGCCATCGGATCTACTTCCACATCTGTCTCGATCAGCTGATCCGGCATCTGTTCCAGAAGTGCCAGGGCACTTCTTAAATCTCTTACTTTCTCTGCCATAAAAAACCTCCTGCATTCTCTTTATTTTCTGAAGTTATTTTATCTCTTTTTCACATGGTGAATCAATTCTTTCTATGGTATAATTGTTTCCAATATGGAATGATTAATTAAAAGGCAGGTGTTATCATGACTCTTGAACAGATCGACTATTTTATCTGTGCAGCCCAGTCCCGGACTTTTTTTGATGCAGCGGAAACCATGCATATCTCCCAGTCCTCCCTTTCCAAACAGATCATGAAACTGGAAAAAGAACTGGAACTTACCCTGTGGGACCGCAGCAAACGCACAGCTGTGCTTACTCCTGCAGGAGAGTTTTTTTACAAAGAAGCACTTAAAATTTCCAGACAGTACCATCGTTCCATGGAAGCAGTGTCCCATTTTAAGGACAGTGAACCCCTGACCCTTCATATCGGAACACTTCCTTTTCTCTCCCAGTACCATCTTACTTCTGTGATCCACAGTTTCTGCGCCGCACATCCGGAGCTTTCTTTCTCTCTGAAGGAGGTGGAAGATCAGGAACTTCTCTCCGGTCTTGAAAAAGATCTCTTTGACCTGATCTTTGTACGAAAACACATGCTGGATCTGAACCTTTATACTTTTCACGTTCTCACAGAAGACCGTCTGGTTGCCGTATTTCCAAAAAAGCATCCTTCTGCGTCCAAAAAAGCGGTCTCTCTCACTGAACTGAAAAGAGAAACTTTTATCATGATGCCTCCGCACACTTCCATTTATCGTTTCTGTATGCGAAGTTTTCACGATGCAGGCATTCATCCGCAGATCCTGCGTACTGCCCGTGCGGAATCCATCGTCAGTGCCGTGGAGATCGGTGAGGGGATCAGTCTTCTTACAGAAAGCAGCTTTCAGTTTTTCCGTCAGCCTTCCCTTACCGCTGTCCCGGTTAACGGACTGGAGAAATTATCGATCGGAATCGCCCATAAAAAAAATATGGCTTCCACATCTTCCGCAGAATGTTTTCTGCAGTTTGTGAAAAGCCATATGTAAACTGTTTTTTATAATCCAAACAACATTCCTATCCCATGCACGATGAACGCAACGATCCACGCAGTCACGCACTGGAGCAGCGCAATGCCTGCAGCCGCCCTTACGGTTCCCATTTCTCTTCGTACAGTTGCTACTGCTGCCACACAAGGCGTATAAAGCAGGGTAAAGATCAGAAATACGTAGGCAGTAAACGGCGTAAACAAAGTCGACAGTAATGCTGTTTTTCCACCAAGAAGAACCGTCAGTGTAGATACCACGCTCTCTTTTGCCATAAATCCTGTGATCAGGGCTGTAGATACTCTCCAGTCGCCGAATCCAAGCGGTGCAAACAGCGGCGCCACAAGACTGCCGATCTGTGCCAGAAGGCTCTGATCTGTGCTGGTAACAAGATGAAGGCCTGCATCAAAGTTCTGCAGGAACCATACAATCAGTGTCGCTGCAAAAATAATCGTAAACGCTTTCTGGATAAAGCCTTTTGCCTTCTCCCAGATCAGCTGCCCCACACTTTTTGCAGAAGGAAGCCTGTAGTTTGGAAGTTCCATAACAAAAGGAACCGGTTCGCCTTTAAATTTCGTCATTTTCAGGATCAGTGCATACAAAATCCCACAGAGGATTCCTGCGAAATAAAGGCTAATCATCACAACACCACGCCACTGCTTCGGGAAAAATGCGCTGGTGAGAAGTCCGTAGATCGGAAGCTTGGCACTGCAGCTCATAAATGGAGTAAGCAAGATCGTCATTTTCCGGTCACGCTCACTGGAAAGTGTCCTCGTTGCCATAATAGCAGGCACAGAACAGCCGAATCCGATCAGCATCGGCACAAAACTTCTTCCGGAAAGTCCGATCTTTCGAAGAAGTTTATCCATAACAAAGGCAACACGCGCCATATACCCGGTATCCTCCAGGATCGACAGGAAGAAAAACAGGGTGACAATGGTCGGAAGAAAACCGATCACACTTCCGATACCACTTAAGATTCCATCTACAACAAGAGAATGAAGTACCGGGCTGACACCGGCTGCATCAAGTCCCGCTCCGATAAGACCGATCACCCAGTCCACTCCCATGGTCATCCAGTCAGACAGCCATGCGCCAAGGTAATTAAAAGTCATAACAAACACAAATGCCATAATTCCTATAAAACACGGAATTGCCGTATATTTTCCGGTAAGTATGCGGTCAATGGACACACTTCTTTTGTGCTCTCTGCTCTCCGCCGGTTTTACCACGGTTTTTTCGCAAAGTGTTTCTATAAAATTAAAACGCATATTGGCAAGTGCGGCTTCCCGGTCAAGTCCGCCCTCTTTTTCCATGACATCCACAAGCTGGGCCAAAACTTTTTTCTCACCTTCCGGAAGATCCATCCTGTCTTCGATCAGCCGGTCTTTTTCCACGATCTTCGTTGCTGCAAAACGGACCGGAAGTCCTGCCTTTTTTGCGTAAGGTTCGATCAGATGAGCTGTTGCATGGATACAACGGTGGACAGACCCTACCGGATCTCCAGGTGACTGGTTTTCCGTGCAGAAATCAATCCTTCCGGGTGCTTCCCGATACATGGCCACATGGACCGCATGGTCGATCAGTTCGTCGATTCCTTCGTTCTTCACTGCTGAAATAGGAACTACCGGAATCCCCAGGATTTCTTCCAGTTCGTTAACCCGGATGGAACCTCCGTTGGCTCTTACTTCATCCATCATATTCAGAGCAAGGACCATGGGAATTCCCAGTTCCATCAGCTGCATGGTAAGATAAAGATTTCTTTCGATATTGGATGCATCCACAATGTTGATAATACCGGAAGGCTTTTCATTGAGCAAAAAATCTCTTGTCACGATCTCCTCACTGGAATACGGGGAAAGCGAATAAATTCCAGGAAGATCCGTCACCGTAGCCTCCGGATGACGCCGGATCGTTCCTTCCTTCTTGTCCACAGTTACACCTGGAAAATTTCCCACATGCTGATTGGAACCTGTCAGCTGATTAAAAAGTGTTGTCTTTCCACAGTTCTGATTACCGGCCAGTGCAAATGTGATTGCCTGTCCCTTTGCAATAGGTTCTCCGATCCTGTTCTTCCGGTAATCCCTGGCTTTTCCAAGTTCTCCTACTCCCGGATGTGCAATGGAACGATGTCTTTTATTCTCACAGGGTTCTTCCGGAATCGTCTCGATCTCCGTAATCTCAATCTTCGCAGCCTCCGCAAGCCGCAGTGTCAGTTCATATCCCCGCAGTTCCAGCTGAATAGGATCTCCCATGGGAGCTGTTTTACGAAGGGATACCTCTGTACCCGGTGTAAGTCCCATATCCAGAAGATGATGTCTCAGTTCTCCCTCACCCTGAACATGAATGATCCTTCCACTTTCACCGGTGTTTAATTTGTCCAGTGTCATTTCGTCACCTCATCATAAGTACAGTTTATATGGCCAATACTCGTATATGTATTATCCACTGGTATAAATGTAACATAGTTTAAATTATTTGACAATAACTGATTATTTTCACAAGTTTTATGTAAATAACATAAATTTAAAAGTTATTTATCATTAACATTATTATTTTTTCTCATCAGAGTACAATTTTACAACACAAAAAAACAGACGACAGAAGAATCTGCCGTCTGCATTTACATATCACTCTTATGTGTACAAAGAAAGGGACTTACTCACCGATCAGCCAGTTATACATCTCTTCATACTGACGTGCGGAATTATTCCAGGAGAAGTCTGCTGCCATGGCACGATCTACCAGTTTATTCCACTCGCGCTTCTTATCGTAATATACGCTCTCTGCATAACGGATCGTAGCAAGCATCTCATGTGCATTGTAATTTACGAAAGAGAATCCGGTTCCTGTTCCCTCAAATTCATTGTATGGAATAACTGTATCTTTCAGACCACCGGTCTCTCTGACGATCGGAAGGGTTCCATATCGAAGGCTCATCAGCTGGCTTAAACCGCATGGCTCAAACAGTGACGGCATCAGGAATGCATCGGATGATGCATAGATCCTGTGAGACATTGCCTCATCATAGTAGATCTGTGCGGAAACCTTGCCATGATACTTCCAGTCAAAGTGGCGGAACATATTCTCATAACGTTCCTCACCGGTACCAAGAGCAACGATATGAACTGCATCCTGGCACAGCTCGTCCATGATATAAGCGATCAGATCAAATCCCTTCTGGTCTGTAAGACGGGATACGATACCGATCATCATGGCCTTCGGATCCTGCTCAAGTCCAAGATCTTTCTGAAGCTGGATCTTGTTCTTGATCTTCTCCTTGCGGAAATTCTTGGCATTGTAATTTCTGGTGATGTTCGGATCTGTCTCCGGATTAAATTCATTGTAATCAATACCATTTACAATACCGCGCAGGCTGTTGGCTCTCGCATTGAGAAGACCATCCAGCTTCTCACCGTAGAACGGTGTCTTGATCTCTTCCGCATAAGTATTACTTACTGTGGTGATGGCATCTGCAAATACCATACCGCCTTTCAGGAAGTTTGCGTCCTTGTATGCTTCCAGTTTATCCGGTGCAAAGTAGTAATCAGAAAGTCCTGTAATATCCTTAACAGTCTTAACATCCCATACACCCTGGAATTTCAGGTTATGTATTGTCATAACAGTCTTGATTCCGCGGAAGAATTCATTTTCCTGGAAAGAATCGTGAAGATAAACCGGAACAAGTCCTGTCTGCCAGTCATGACAGTGAATGATATCCGGTCTGAATCCGATCACCGGAAGAACGGATAACACAGCCTTGGAAAAGAAAGCAAATTTCTCAAGATCCCATGGTGCGCTGTCATATGGTTTCGGACCGCTGAAATAATATTCATTGTCAATAAAGTAGAACTGAATTCCGTCGTACTGCATCTGCATGATTCCCACATAGCAGTTCTTGAATCCCAGATCCATATAAAAATGGGTCACATATTCCATTTTATCTTTCCATTCCTGTTTCATGCAGGCATATTTCGGTAAGATTACGCGGATATCAAAATATTTTTTGTCAAAGCACTTAGGCAGTGAGCCGGCAACATCAGCAAGTCCTCCTGTTTTAATAAAAGGTACTGCTTCTGATGTAGCAAACAGAATTTTTTTCATCTGTATTCCCCTCCCTGGGTACACCCGTTTTTATTTATAATTATACTCCAAAATTCATTCAATTTAAAGACCGATTTTTATATTCCAGTCTGATTTTATCCGCGATCAGTGCTATGAATTCTGAATTCGTGGGTTTCCCTTTTCCGGTGCTTACGGTATATCCAAATAATTCATCAATTGTATCCATTTTTCCACGGCTCCACGCTACCTCAATTGCATGGCGGATAGCCCGTTCCACTCTGCTTGGCGTCGTCTGGTGACGCTTGGCAATGGTCGGATACAGTATTTTGGTAATGGAATTCAGCATTTCCATATCATTTACAGATAAAATAATCGCATCTCTGAGATACTGATAACCTTTAATATGCGCCGGAACACCAATTTCGTGAATGATATTTGTCACATCGGTTTCCAGATTTCTCTCCGGTTTCCGTTCTCTCTTTTCTGCAATATTCGGTCTGCTGATCTCCCGAATTCTTCTGTCTCCAGCTCTCCGGATATGTTTAATCCGGTTCAGAAGCATGGTGTTATCAAAAGGCTTCAACACGTAATAGTCTGCTCCCAGACTGAATGCATCCTCCGTGATCCTTTCCTGTCCAACTGCGGATACTACGATAAACACAGGAACTTTACTGCCGCTGGTGTCATGGGAGAATTTCTCCATCACAGACAACCCGTCCATTTTCGGCATGATAATATCCAATATCACCACGTCCGGTTCCTTATCTTTTATAATGTTACAGATTTCTTCTCCGTTGTGTGCTTTTCCGACCAGTTCAAGGTCTTTATCTTCTTCGATCATCTGACCCAGCATATCTGCCATTTTTGTGTTATCGTCTGCAATTGCTACATTTAATTTGTCCATGAGGACATTCCCTCCTAACTTCTATCTCCTTCAATTTCCAGACCTACCCCGTATGACCGTCTGCAGAAATTAATATTCTACCCTTTTCACCCTTGTTTTCTGCCTACGGTTTCTTTTTCCCCTCTGCTGGCGACAAAATTATTATAGTGGAAATCCTATGCCGAAATCAAGATAAAAGTTGGTATTTTTCCTTATTTTCGTACGATATTTTTCGACATTTTATTTGGTTTATATCACAAAATTCACTTTACAGACACTTTTCCTCACAATGATCTACTTTTTTCTTACATAAAAAAGAGGCACTTTTCCCGTGTTTTTACAGCATTTTTCCGTGCCTCTTTTTCTGATTATGCCACATCCATCATATTTTCAATAAAAATTCCATACCCACTCGTGGAATCCTGTACAAAAACATGTGTTACCGCACCAAAGAGCTTTCCATTCTGAAGCACAGGGCTACCGGACATTCCCTGGACAATCCCGCCTGTTTTTTCCAGAAGTTCTTTGTCCGTAATCTGAATCACGAAGCTTTTGTTGGAATCTTCATGATTCAGATCGATCCTGGTGATCTCTGCCGCATATTCTTTTACCTCGCCATCTGTGCAGCAGAAAACAGATGCAGGTCCGGTTTTCAGATCCTGCTTGTACCCTATGGGAACTTTCTCCAGATTCATATTTTTCAGCTGACTGGCCTCCATCGTTCCAAAAATACCGTTTTTTCTGTTTTCAGAAATCTCTCCCAGGATATTGCCGGCTTCGTATCGAATCAACCCGGAAAGTTCTCCGGGATTTCCTTTTTCTCCTTTCCGGATTCCAAGGATCTGAGCATCATACAGATTTCCGTCTGCGATACTTAAGAGTTCGCCTGTGTCCACATCGCTGATCCCATGACCAAGAGCACCGAATCTTCCCTCTTCATCCACATAAGTTAATGTTCCGATTCCCTGCGTATCATCCCTCACCCAGATCCCCAATTTGTATTTCCCCTCCTCATCTTTCACCGGAGTTAAAGACAGGGGGATCGTTTCTTTTCCCCGACGAACCTTCAGTGTCACAGATTCCCCGTCAAGATCAGCCAGATCTTCCAGAAGATCCTGCTTACACTGGATCCGGTTCTGATTAAAAGCCACAATATAATCTCCCGGTTTTACAATGTCCCGGGCAGGTTCTTCCGTCTCGCCGCTTTCTGAGAGGATCTCACCTGTGTCAATGATCAGAACGCCTTTTGTCTGCATATAAATGCCCACTGCAGCTCCACTTACGTATACTTCTTTTGCAGTTGTATGTTTTACTTTCACATCCTTAAAAGGAATCACTCCCAACACTCTGCAGTGCAAAGTATAGCTGTCTTTTCCTGAGACTGCAATGGCATCATCAAAGCTGACAAAAGGGCGCTTAAGAAGGCTGGCCACCTCCCGGCTGTTCTCGTGATCCACCAGGATCTGATCCGGAATCTTCCGGTCCAGAATCCGGTAGCCCAGCCATCCCATCAGCATCAGATCCAGTGCAAGAAATGCCAGGAGCAGATAACGGTACTTCCTTTTTCTGTTCATCATACGTCACATCCTTTGTATTTTTTTAACAAGGGGCTATTTGCAATCCACATTCGGTTAAAAAAGAGGACTGACCTTCCGGCCGTCCTCTCTTAGTATGTAACGTATGAATTATTTCAGTCTTGTATTTTTTTGTTGCTGTGCCAATTCCTTCATTTCTCTCGCATTTTCAAGAACAGCCGGTGTGATCTGGGCGCCACCCAGAAGTCTTGCAAGCTCACGAACAGATTCCTCTCCTTCAAGAGGATGGATCTGGGTGATGGTCTCTGTTCCTTCCACATGTTTCTCAATCTCAAAATGGGTATCCGCCATTGCCGCAATCTGTGGAAGATGGGTGATACAAAGCACCTGTCTGTGCTGTCCGATCACAGCCATTTTTTCGGATACTTTCTGTGCGGTACGGCCGCTGATTCCTGTATCGATCTCATCGAAGATCAGCGTATCAATCTGATCCTTATCTGCAAGGATCGCCTTGATGGCAAGCATAATCCTGGAAAGCTCTCCACCGGATACGATCTGCCCCAGCGGTTTTCTGCTCTCACCCGGGTTTGTGGAAATCTCGTATTCTACCGTATCATAACCATTGTCTGTATAATTTTTTCTGCGGTCAAAACGGATGGAAAAATCCACATCCTCAAAATTCAGCTCCTTCAGTCCGTCGATGATTTTTTCATCCAGCTGTTTACTGTATTCTTTCCGGATTTCTGAAAGTTCATGCGAAACTTCTTCGAGAACCTTTTCTGCCTGTACAAGTTTTTCTTTCAGAAACTGGAAATTTTCTTCAAATTTTTGAAGTTTTTCCAGTTTTTCCTGCTGTTCCTTCTGATAAGACAAAATTTCCGGGATCGTCTGGCCGTATTTTGCCTTCAGGCCATTGATCAAATCCAGACGTTTTTCTGTTTCAAAAAAAGTTTCTTCATCAAAAGTAAGGCTGTCCATATAAGAGGACAGATCCCGGCAGAAGTCACTGAGAAGAGAATCGATCTCTCCAAGGGCTTCCTGTAAAGGTGCAAGTTCCTTATCGTAATCCACAATTCTGGAAAACTCTTTCAATGCGTTTCCGGTCATGTCCGCGGCACCCTGTTCATATCCGGTCAGCCCGTGAACCATCTGTGCGGTTTCCATGATCCTTCTGGCATTGCTCAGTTTCCGGTAACGGTCTTCCAACATTTCATCCTCGCCCGGAACAAGAGCTGCTTCTTCGATCTCGTTGATCTCAAATTCCAGAAAGGCCTTTTCCCTGTTACGCTGTTCCTCATCCATATCCAGCGCTTTCAGCTGATCCATGCAGGCCCGATACTCCCGGTAAGCTTCCCGGACTTTCTCCCTGGCTGGAAGGATCCGTTCTTTTCCGTATACGTCCAGAATCGCCAGCTGGCGATCCCCGTAAAGAAGGGACTGATGTTCATGCTGCCCGTGAATGTCCAGAAGGCAGGCTGCTGCTGCTTTCATCTGGCTGACTGTGCTTGTCTCTCCGTTGATCTTGTTGATACTTCTGCCATCCATGATCTTACGGGACATCAGAACCTGTCCGTCCTCCGGATAGATGTCAAGCGCCGCAAGGGACTCTCTGGCTTTCGTATTTTCAACCTGAAATAACAGCTCTACCAGAGCATAAGAAGCATTTTCGCGGATCATGCTTCTGGAAGTTTTTCCGCCCAGGATGAGCTGTATGGATCCTAACAGGATGGATTTTCCGGCTCCGGTCTCACCGGTCAGGATATTTAATCCCGGTCCGAATTCCACCTCTGTTTCCTCTATCAGTGCAAGATTTTTTACATGCAGATGTACTAACATTGGTTTCCTTTCTGGTATAAAGCGTTTGCATATTCTGTCATTTTATTTTCCACGGGATAAGATCCCGCCAAGCTTCTGTACTACTCCAGGTGCCTGTTCGGAAGTTTTTACCACACACATGATAGTGTCATCTCCGGCAATACATCCCAGGATCTCCGGCCATTTCATTGCATCAAGAGCCGCAGCCGCAGCCATTGCCATTCCCGGAATCGTTTTTACCACTACGATATTCTGTCCGATATTCATGGAGATCACTGCGTCTTTCAGGACTCTGGAATATTTGTCACTTAACACATCCGGTGTGTGTTCTTCCAGAATTGCATATCTGGATTTTCCATTGCTGCCTGCAACTTTTGTCATCTTCAGAGCACGGATGTCTCTGGATACGGTAGCCTGTGTAACCTTGAAACCGGCCTCATTCAGTCTTGCCGCAAGTTCTTCCTGTGTATCAATCTCGTACTGACGGATCAGTTCGATAATTTTTTCATGTCTTGCTACTTTCAAAATTGAACCTCCTGCATCAGCTGTTGCTCATTTTCTGTCTCAGAACCTCCACAAAACTCAGATGGTTCAGCTTGAGGATCTTTGTCCTGACTGTGGCTTTCCGGATGACGATCCTGTCACCGGTGACCATGGATATCTGGGTATCCCCGTCAAAAGATGCCACCGCTTTCTCAATGGTATTATGTCTTCCCTCGCCGATCTCCACAGTAACTGCCTCTTCCCCGGAAAGAATGATACTTCGGGTATTCATGGTGTGGGGTGCAATGGGCGTCATGATCATCATACTGGCACTTGGGGAAACCACCGGGCCTCCTGCTGACAGGCTGTATCCGGTGGAACCAGTTGGCGTGGAGATGATGATTCCATCCGCATTATAGGAATTCATATATGAATCATTGACATAATTCTTGAAACGGATCACACGGAGATGTCCTTCTCTTCCGATCACAATATCGTTTAACGCGATATCTTTTCCGATCAGTTCCTCTCCCCGATAGATCTTTCCCTCCAGCATCATCCGCTCTTCCAACTCATAATCGTCGGTCAGAAGTCGATCCAGCGCCGGATATACGGATTTTTTGTCCACCTCTGCAAGAAATCCCAGAGTTCCCAGATTGATTCCGAGAAGAGGGATATCCAGATGCACCACATCCCTTGCAGCCTGCAGAAGTGTTCCGTCTCCGCCCAGTACGATAATGCACTGTGTATCCTGTGGAATCCCATCCGGATCTGTATAATGATACGGTCCTTCCATTTTTTCGGTAATTTTCTGCACGTGGCACCTGGCACCATGTTCTTCCAGATAGTCGATGATCATATTGGAAAACGTCAGTTCCGGATCCTTGACACTGTTTGGAATTATATAAAATCTGTCCATATTGCTTCAGTCCTTTCCAAACATCAGTCCAGCTGTCCGTGGGCTTCCTTTACCACATCCTCTACGGATACGTCAAGACTCATAGGCACTTCGGTTCCTTCCGGATGTTTTTTGAGGTGAAGGAGATATTCAATATTTCCCTCCGGTCCCTTGATCGGGGAAAAAGAAAGATGACAGGGTTCCATGGCAATGCTCATGGCATAATCCCGTACCTTTTCAATGACTTCCTCATGGACTTTCGGATCACGGACAACACCTTTTTTTCCAACTTTTTCTCTGCCTGCCTCAAACTGCGGTTTGATGAGACATACGATCTCTCCGTCTTCTGTGAGAAGATTTCTTACAGGAAGAAGAACTTTTGTCAGGGAGATGAAAGAAACATCGATGGAAGAAAATGCTGCCGGTACCTCCAGATCTTCCGGTACCACATAACGGATATTTGTCTTTTCCATGCATACGACTCTCGGATCATTCCGGAGTTTCCAGTCCAGCTGTCCGTATCCCACATCAATGGAATAGACTTTGACTGCTCCGTTCTGAAGCATACAGTCTGTGAAACCACCGGTGGATGCTCCTACATCCATACATACTTTATCATTCAGCGTTACGCCGAAATTTTTCATGGCTTTCTCCAGTTTCAGTCCGCCTCTGCTGACATAGGGAAGGGTTTTTCCTCTTACCTCCAGCTTGGCAGTTTCCGCAAACATAGAACCTGCCTTGTCCTCTTTCTGACCATTGACATATACTTCCCCGGCCATGATATAAGCTTTTGCTTTTTCCCTTGACGGTGCAAGTCCCTGTTCCACCATCATGATATCCAGTCTTTTTTTCATGTTATCCTCCAACAGCCCGGCTCTTTATGTGCCGGGCTGTAAAATGCCCTGCAAGTCCTTTTCCCTGCAAAGGCTGTCTCTTTTATTTTCTGTTATTCCCAATATCTTCCCAGCTCTGTTCTACAGCATCCAGGACTGCCTGTACATTCAAACCAGTTTTCATCCGCTGACTGTCCACAGTTCCGTGTTCAATAAAGTGATCCGGTATTGCCAGAGGAAGCACTCTAACTTCCGGATGACAGGCCTCCATATAAGCAGATACATGTTCTCCGAATCCACCGCTTTTTACATTCTCCTCCACAGTGACCAAAAGACTGTGGTTCTGTGAAAGCCGGTCAAGAAGGCTGGTATCCAGCGGCTTTACAAAACGTACATTGACAAATGTAGATCTTGCGATTCCGTGATCTCTTATCTCCCTACAGACTTTCTGACAGACAGAAACCATACTTCCGACACCGAGAACAGCGATCTCACTGCCCGGAGTGATCACTTCGCTTCTGCCCCTCTTAAGTGGTTCATCATGCTCTTCCATCTCTGTACATGCCGTTCCCTTCGGATAACGGATCGCACAGGGACCATCCAGCTCTTCTACTGCAAATTTCAGCATCTCTTCTAGTTCTTTCCCATTCTTGGGAGCCATAACAGTCATATTGGGAATCATAGACAGATAGGAAAGGTCAAAGCATCCATGATGTGTTTCTCCGTCCGCCCCCACAAAGCCTGCCCTGTCAATAGCAAAGATCACATGAAGGTTCTGCATGCATACATCGTGGAGGATCTGATCGATTCCTCTCTGCAAAAACGAAGAATAGACCGCAAAAACCGGGATCATTCCTCCAAGAGCCAGCCCTGCCGCAAAGGTTACCGCATGCTCTTCCGCAATCCCCACGTCAAAAAAACGCTCCGGGAATTTCTTCCGGAACCGGTTCAGTCCGGTCCCATCGGGCATGGCAGCCGTAATGGCAACTACTTTCCGGTTCTTCTCTGCCACAGAACATATTGCGCTGGAAAAACAATCCGTATATGTCGGCGCCGTTTTTTCCGCAAGGGGTCTTCCACTTTTGACCTCAAAAGGACCGGTTCCATGAAAACGCTCCGGGTGAGAAGATGCCGGGCCATAGCCTCTGCCCTTTTCCGTAAGGACATGGACAACCACCGGTCCCTCCACTCTTTTTGCCTCATTAAAAAGCTTCATCATCTGACGCATATTATGGCCGTCTACTGGCCCCAGATAAGTCAGACCCATATTTTCAAAAAGCATTCCGGGAATGATCAGCTGCTTAATACTGCTCTTGGTTTTGCGGACCGTATCCACCACGGCAGTTCCAACATGTGGAATTTTTTTGAGCGTTTTTGTCACGCCGATTTTCATTCCCGTGTAAGTCTCCGCTGTACGCAGGGCACTTAAATAGGTGGACATTCCTCCTACATTCTTGGAAATGGACATGTTGTTATCATTGATGATGATAATAAAATTCGTCTTCAGCTCAGCCGCATTGTTTAATGCTTCATATGCCATTCCACCGGTAAGCGCACCATCTCCGATGACAGAAACCACATGATGTTTCTCTCCCCGCAGATCTCTGGCACGGACATAACCAAGTCCTGCGGAAATGGAATTGGAACTGTGTCCGGTATCAAAAGAATCACAGTCACTTTCATTTCTCTTCGGGAAGCCACTTAAGCCTCCCTCTTTACGAAGATCCTTAAAGCCGTCTTTCCTGCCTGTAAGAATCTTATGCGTATAAGCCTGATGTCCCACATCCCAGATCAGTTTATCCTGTGGAAAATCAAGCACATTATGCAGAGCAAGGGTCAGCTCCACCACACCCAGATTGGATGCCAGATGGCCGCCTGTCTCACTTACACTCTGGATCAAAAAGCTCCTGATTTCCTCAGCAAGGCGCGGAAAATCCTCCAATGAAACTTTATGAATATCATTTGGCTTTTTAATTTTTTCCAGAATCATTCGTATCCTTCCTTCGTTCTTTCTATTTCCTGCGGCTTACCAGACTTTCCACAAGAAGATCCAGAAATTCGTTCTTCCTGTCAAGACTGTTTAAAAGCTCTACCGCATGTTCAGAAAGTTCTTTAACCTTGCCGGCTGCTGCCGGGGCTCCCATGAGGCTTACATAGGTAACCTTATTGTTCTTCTCATCACTGTGGATCGGTTTTCCAAGTTCCTCCTGGGTACTGGTCACATCAAGGATATCATCCTGGATCTGAAAAGCCAGCCCGATGTTCTCTGCAGCCTGCTCCACAACTTCAAGTTCTTCCTCCGATGCCCCTGCCAGCACGGCACCGGCCATCATGGAAGCCTCGATCAGTGCGGAGGTCTTGTTCTTGTAAATATAATCCAGCATCTCACGTTCCAGAGGTTTGCCGTCATTCTCCACGTCCACACTCTGTCCTCCAAGCATACCGTTGATGCCGGTCTTATCTGCCATAATCCTCATGGCAGATATCACACGTTCTTTATCTTCAGTCAGGTCGAAAGCGGAAAGCATCACCTCATAGGCTCTGTTCAAAAGTGCCACACCGCTTAAAACCCCCATAGCCTCTCCATATACCTTATGTGTGGTCAGCCTTCCTCTCCGGTAATCGTCGTTGTCCAGTGCCGGAAGATCGTCATGGATCAGCGAATGCGTATGGATCATTTCCATCGCAGCCATAAAAGGCTCACAGAGCGCGCCCTCTCCTCCGAATAAACGATATGTTTCCATAATCAGAATCGGGCGGAGCCTCTTTCCGCCTGCCGTCATACTGTAATTCATGGCCTCTGCCATGGTTTTTGCAAAACCGGATTCTTCCGGAAGATATTTCCGGATCACCTGTTCCGCTTCTTCTGTTCTTTTTTTCAGTTCTTCATTAAAATTCACGAAATGTCCCATCCTCATTCATCTGAAGCATCTTTTTTTCTACAGTATCCAGTCTTCCATTTAAATCTTTAAGAAGTTCCATCCCCTGCCTGTAAAGGCAAAAGGATTCTTCCAGAGATGTTTCTCTGTCTTCCAGCTTCCGTGCAAGCAGATCAAGCTCTCCGAAAGTCTCCTCTATGGAT
>ERZ1034946.122-NODE-122-length-64726-cov-14.386804_pt1 | contig 64726 bp, 73 predicted proteins | sample MGYA00520591_ERZ1034946 | MGnify/ENA primary metagenome ERZ1034946 (study PRJEB33766, sample SAMN09781753) | gut metagenome | biome: gut microbiome | host: Homo sapiens | place: Madagascar | study: EMG produced TPA metagenomics assembly of the PRJNA485056 data...
AGGCGAGCGATATCTAAGCACTGTACTCTATGCTTTCGAGGAATATCCTCTGTAAAGCAGGTTCATTTATAAGTTAGCTGAATAGCGAAAAGGGAGATAAAGGCTTGATAGAAAGTCTTTGTCTCCCAATTTTTTACACACCGAACTTTCCTATGTACGGAAGTTCCATATAACCATTGTACCCCTTATCTAAAAACATAACAACGTTTTTATGCAAGACCTTTTGATTCAAACAGTGGCGTTTGATTTACTCATCCCCCTTATTTTTCCATTACTTTTAAAAAAAATAAAGCCCTAACTCTTGCAACTTTAAAAACTTTTATTTATCTTTGCAATGTTAAATGTTATATCTTGCTGAAAGCCCTGATTGGGAAGCGGCGGGATTGACGCATATAGATAAAATGGCGTAACTGTACGCTTTTGTTTTGACGTATCTGAATCTCGCAAATTCATCTGTTAGTCAAAAACAAAGCAACGGGAACGTCCCGTAGAGGTGTATTTTATATACAACCCTTATTGACTCATTTCGCAAAAGCGTTATGGGCTTTAGGTAAACTATATACTTACACTGGCGTGGGGCTTTCAGCGTTGTACATAGCAAGACCACAATTCTTATTTGTTACCTACTTGATTATCAGCAGGTACACGAAAACACAAACGTAAGCATCATTTTATTGGGTGACAAGAAAGAACCAACAAAATGAAAAACAAATCCTGTGCAACAAATTTTGCTACCCAACAACCATTTTCCCTGTTACTTCTACTTCAAGAACCATTTTTACTGGCGGAAAGAAAAAAGATGTGTTACTTGTCTATGGCTGCCAACCAAAGCCAATACACAAATATAAATTCATTCATCTTAGGATATATATACTAATGGATTGGATGAACTGAACGAATTGCTGAGCGATAGCCCAACCGTGCCATGTGCAGTATTGGGTTGTCGCTCTCTTTCTTTCCGCCAGTAAGAACTCTTGTATGATTTCTGTTACTTTCCACTATAATCGCTTGTTTCAAGTCGTTCTTGGCTTTTTTATCCTCACAACTCAACTTTTCTAATTGTTACTCCTTTACCTGAATCTTCATCACCATTTCTGGGCTTTGATAAATTTGGTTGCAAAGGTAATGTCTGTACCCATATTCCTTGCAAGGTCAGTGCCTATGGTCTCTTGCTAAAATCTCCACCTTGCAGGTCGTATTTGAGCAGAGAACCTTGCAGGAAAAGCACAGACACCTTTTGAGGCAACAAAATTTTAATCAATCCCGAAATTGCAGATGCAAAATTAGGGAATAAAAAAATGAAGACTTATGGCAAACATTTGTGACACTCAGTACAAGGTGATGGGCGAACGCAAGGCGGTAGCCGACCTTTGGAACACGCTCCAAACAATGGGGGTGAACACCAAGAACGTATATCTCTACAAGTTGGCGGAACACTATGGCATCGACTATGAGAAGATGGGCATATCGGTAAGAGGACATGTCTATTGGGCAGAGTTTGAGGCAGACGATGACATCTGCTTGTTGTCCTTTGACACCGAAAGTGCTTGGTCTGCCTGTGAGGAGTTTTTTGATGAACTGAACAAAGTCCTTGGTGGAGAACTTTCCATCAGTTATCGTGAGATAGAATGTGGATGCGACGTTTTCTATGTCCACGACGAGCAAGGCTTCTTCCCAGAGGAATGCTGTGTGAGTTCTTCGGGTGAGCCATTCGAGGATGCTTGTGAGGACGTCTTTGACACTTGCCAAGATGCGATTACCAAGTGGTGTGAGAAGATGGGTATCTCGCAAGGTGACAGAACCGATGATGAAATGGTGGACTTCATCAACGGCTATGAGTATGAGAACGAGGACACCTATTATTATATAAACAAGTTCACGTTTGGCTGATGGAAAGATTTGAGACGATAGAGAAAGTCCCCACTTGGGCATTATGCTATATCATCAATGGCGACCCTACGGGATTGAGTGACGAGGACATCAAGATGGTTGATGGCTTCATGCAGAAATGGCAAGTGGAGATTGTTTCTCCACTCAGCCAAGAAGGAAACGCATCATTCTCGCACTATCCTGCCTTTGGACTACCTGCCGAGGTTGAGGAGTGCAAGGTGATTTATCATTCGGAGAACCCACAAACTTTATAGAGCTATGTTTGAATACGAAGAATTGACCGACATTATCGGTTGCAGTTGCACACTGCTGATACCCTACAGAGGACGCACAGAAGGTTTCGTGGTTGCAGACTATGGTGAGGACATCGTGGTGAAATTGCGCAATGGCAAGGAAATAGTAGAAAGACGTGATGACGTTCTTGTCTATGACTGACGAAAAGGATGCTTGGTGGGAATTATGCTTGCCAGGCATCTTTTTTTTCTTCCCGCCAGTAAAAGCCCTTTTGTATGAAACGGCAAACTCCCTTCATCGTTTGCCGATAAACTTTTATATGGCTATGCTTTGATGGTTGTATTCGCCAAATGGCGACCTGCCTCTTTGTATGAGATAAAATCCGCGACTACGCCTTTCTTGGAGCTTTTCGTACAACGAAGCCTTTTGTCTGAGGATGGATCTTGTTTGCAGCATTGCGATTGTAGTTGGTTGCTCTTGCTTACCTTCCTCTACAGATAGGAGTAGCCTTCGAAGCAGGTTCTCCTTCGGCTTGTCTTGGTCAATATGCTCATGCGACACTCTCCATGCGGAAAGGTATATTGCCTGTTGGTTTACCATTGTTTATAACGGCACACGCCATGGAAACGTGCTTTGCATTGGTGACGGTTTCCGTAAGTGATTGTACCATACGATGCTGTTACCATGTTCTTACGTCCTTTTCTGAATTACCGATTTTTTTGAAGCCACTATTTTTCCTATGCAAAGGTAGCGTGATGCTTCGACAGATGGAATCCGTCTTGTGCGGTCGCTTCGCTGTGACCAATAAAATAGCCGATAATCTTCCTTTTTCTCCTCACCGCCAACAGAAAACGAGTATTATAGTCGATTTTCATGGTGCTGTCCTCATGTGCCACATCCCTGCTTTTGAATTGCATGTAAAAATTAAGTTTCACTTCAAAAAGTAATTCAATATGAAAAAGATCGAGAACACTTTCGTAGTAACAGGATTCGTAGGCAACAACGCAGAAATCCGTCAGTTCACCAACGCTTCAGTAGCACGTTTCTCATTGGCAGTCAGCCGTCAGGAGAAGAATGGTGAGGAAACCAACAGAGTATCAGCTTTCATGAACATGGAGGCATGGCGCAAGAACGAGCATGTTGACTCTTTCGACAAGCTGCAGAAGGGAACCATGCTCACCGTCGAGGGCTACTTCAAGCCAGATGAGTGGGTTGATCAGCAAGGCACCAAGCACAACCGCATCGTCTTCATCGCAAACAAGTTCTATCCTACACCAGACAAGGAGGAAACTCCAGCGGCTGAGCCTGAAAAGCCTACCAAGAAAGGCAAGAAATAGGATTTCTTCATTCTCTCCAATAAACAAAGCGGCTTCGGCCGCTTTTGTTTTGCTCATACAACCATGTTTACTTTTATAGCCACTATTAGCAAGTTTACTCTTATAACCGCATTTGCGTACTGTTATTATAAGCGTCAAGCAGTCTTTCCTTTTTATTACTTTGTCCCACCCATATGCGAAACCGCACCAACAGTTCGTCAAAGTGACATTCTTCATTTATCGGGAGTAACATCCCGAAAGATGAAGAATGACCATTTGCCGAAGGACAAGCACGAACAGAATGGCATTGGCTAACGGCATCCGTGACGCAACCGTCACTTACATGCTGTCTACCAATGCCATCCCTTTCGTTAAGTAGCTTGTCTGGCTGTTGCGCAGTTTCACTCCCACCCATATCTTTTATATTCGCTTCTCGTCTTCCTTTTATAATCCATGGTTTTCCCTTTTATAGCCGTCACAAAGATTTCATGCCAAAAGGCTCCTTGACTGTGGCGACCAACTGTCGCTACTGCAATAAGCCACATGGAATGAAGGCTGGAGCGGAAACACACTCGGCATGGATGCCAAGAGAGTTTCCCAATTACTCCTGCTGCATCTTTGTTCCGTCCTCTTTTATAAATGACAGGTTGTCTTTCCATTTTTATTACTTTGTCCCACCCATCTGCGAAACCGCACCAACAGTTCGTCAAAGCGACATTCTTCATTTATCGGGAGTAACATCCCGAAAGATGAAGAATGACCATTTGCCGAAGGACAAGCACGAACAGAATGGCATTGGCTAACGGCATCCGTGACGCAACCGTCACTTACATGCTGTCTACCAATGCCATCCCTTTCGTTAAGTAGCTTGTCTGGCTGTTGCGCAGTTTCACTCCCACCCATATCTTTTATATTCGCTTCTCGTCTTCCTTTTATAATCCATGGTTTTCCCTTTTATAGCCGTCACAAAGATTTCATGCCAAAAGGCTCCTTGACTGTGGCGACCAACTGTCGCTACTGCAATAAGCCACATGGAATGAAGGCTGGAGCGGAAACACACTCGGCATGGATGCCAAGAGAGTTTCCCAATTACTCCTGCCGCATCTTTGTTCCGTCCTTCAGTTATAATCGGCAAGCCGTTCTCTCTTTATAGCACTTCGTCCCTCCCTTGCGGAATTGCACCGAGGGCGCAGTTCCACACCCACCCTTTTCTTGTTGTAATCTTATGTAGTAGCACTTATAGCCATTTCATTTCGTCCATCGTCTTTGCCGCTTCGGATATTTTCCGCAAAAGTACCAGTTGCGTGGCAAATGCCAAATTGGGCATCATGGATGCTTTTCAAAAAATCTTCCTCTATGTGCCTTGCATATAGAGCGTATTTTTCGCTTCCGATTTGTCTTTTTGCCTTCCAACTCCTTTGCGTGGCGGAAAAATATCCCTTGGGCAAGCCGAAAGGCTTCCGAAAATAGGGAAAATAAAAATTGAGTTTAACACAAATAATTTTTCCGACTATGGCAAGAATGATAGACGACAGCATCAAGAGACAGCTGAGCAAGAGGATGGATTTCTTCTTGAAGTATTTCCCTGTGAGGGTTCGCAATGTGGGTGAGGACGCAGTGGCTGCACGCCAACTGATTTGGGCGTTCAAGGATGCAAGGGACAACGCTTTTGAGAAGGTGGCGCAAATGACCGCAGCACATCTTATCAAAGTTTGTGGTGAGAAGATAAAGGACATCGTGTTTGTATGTGTGCCAGCCAGCACCCAAGCCAAGAACGAGAGTCGATACATGGCTTTCTGTAATCGTGTGAGCGAACTTTGCGGCATCATCAACGGCTATTCGCACATATCCGTTTCAGGCGACCGCTTGGCAGTACACGAGCACCGCCATGACAAGGAAAAGAGCATCACTAAGACACAAGTGATTGAGTTTGATGAAGCCTACTTCAAAGGCAAGGACATCTATGTTTTTGATGATGTGGTAACGACCGGCGCAAGCTATGCCATTTTTGCCAATCAGTTGGAAATGTTTGGCGGAAACGTATTGGGAGGTCTTTTCTTGGGACGCACACACTATAAATATGCAAAGTGATATGGATAAGACAAAGTACATCAAAGCCAATTCCGTGGCTTTTTCGGGACATCGCACGATAGCGGAAGACCGCAAGGACGAGATAAGGAAGAAACTGAGGGGCAAGATAAGGCTGCTCTATGCTATGGGCATCACCAATTTCTATTGTGGCATGGCACTCGGTTTCGATATGTTGGCAGCCGAGGAGGTGATTTCATTGAAAGTGGAACTTCCCAATCTGAAACTTATTGCCGTCATTCCCTATGACGGTCAGAACGAGAGGTGGAGCGCAAGGGAGCAAGACCGCTATTGGGATATTCTTGACAAGGCGGACGATGCTATCCTGTTGAGCAAGCACTATTTCAATGGATGCTTGCTCAGACGAAATGATTATATGCTTTCTCATTCGTGCGGACTGATTGCTTTCTTCGACGGCAAGCCCAAGGGCGGCACGTTCTACACTTGCCGAAAAGCCAAGTCGATGGGGATGGACATCATCAATATATACAAGACACAAGTATAACAAACGAAAACTATTGCGTATGGACGACATCGTATCTTTGTTCGTGGTGTTCTTCGTGTTCAAGGCTTTGGGCGGAACGCTCAAAAGCCTTTTTCACGGAGACAAGCGAAATGATTTCAGAAGAGACAGATAAGGAATTGCCTTATCTGCCAATCTTATTATTCCACAAGGTCAGAACATCTTGTGTGCTTTTTCGTGCGCAGATAGCTATGGCTTTGTGGACGGAAATTATATGCCTATGCCGCAAGACACTTATAGGCAAGCCATACTGCAAACGCAAGTTGCAGTATGATGATTGTCGGCACCCCTATATAAAACTTCTTGTGCATGGTCTTGTGATGAAAAGCCTTCATCCCAAGCCATGCACCTATACTGCCACCCAAGACAGCCATTAGCAAGAGTGTCGCCTCCGAAATGCGCCATTTCCCTTTCTTTGTCTTATATTTGTCAATGCCGTAAGCGATGAAAGTTACTACATTGGCAAGTAAAAGACAAGCTATTATAAAGTGTAGCCAATTCATTTGCCGAACATCTCTTTTATTTCAGCCTCACTCATTCTCGTAGTTGGATATTTTGTGGCAAGCTCATGGTCTATCGCCTTGCCTTCTTCATACATATCTGCAACGGCATCTGCAAAGCCATAGCCGTTTCCATCAGACCATTTTACGCATTGCTGAAGTCGCTTGTCGTATTTCTTCCACAATCCGTTGGCTGCAATGTGCTTGACAGTCTTGTCGAAGTTGCTTTCAACGGAGTCGTAGTATTGTTCCCACATGTCACCATAGTCGTAGGTGAATTGGGTAGCCCATTCCATATACGACACCATCAGTTCCGCAAGGGCATCAGCGGACGGCTTGAGTTTCTTGAAGTCAGCCACAGCCTTTCTGCAAACAGAAAAGCGTGTCTGTGGTTCTCGTCTTCTCTTAGGATAGAACTCCTCACGGATAATACTCTTGTATTCTTCGAGTTTTCCTTTCTCATCAGGACAGGCATAGAACTCCAGATATTCCTTAGCTTCCTTTCGCGCGGAATACAGTTCAAGCACCATTTCTATGATTTCCGCCTTCGTCATGGACTGGAGCAGCTTCTTTATCGTTGATTTTGACATAGCAATCCTTTCTTGTTCTTCTCGTTATTCGTTCTCAAATTCATTTTCAATATCATTCTTTGGTTTTCTCTTGCCAAGCGGTCCGCTGAATTTGCCACGGTTCAGCTTCACCCCATACTTGTTGAGTATGCGGAACACCGAGCTGCGGCTTCTGAAGCCGCTGACCTTCCAGATGTCATCGATAGTGTAGTTGTTGTTATACATATTGACGATATTCCTCTCACGGTCGATGCCTTTCTTTGGAGTTGAACTCTTGGCAGGTTTGATACCCGACTTGATATATTCCACATGGGCAGTAGCCTTGCGCAAGGCAACGACCTCTTCTGACAACGAACCGAACATAAAAAGCACATCGGCTATTGATGTACTTGGGAATAGCTCACCCTTGGAGTCGATCTTGTCTTGTATGGAAATGACCCTTATCACCTTCACCCTGCAAAACTCCAAGAACATTGCCAACTCCCGAACGCCACGCAGTGCATTGCTGAACTTCGAGATAACCAGTTCGTCACCTCGTTCCAGACAATCCATGAGCTGCTTCCATTCCGGGCGTGTCTTCTCTTGGCTTGCACTATCTTCTATGATACGGCAGCAGCCATACTTCTCCATCCAAGCCCGGTCAAAGGTGAATGTGTCATACTGCTCCGAGTTAAATATGTAACCTACTTTTGCCATAGCTATTATACACTGATTTGTAATTTGCCGACAAAGATACTTATATTCCATCAAAGTATAATCATACTCTGATAATTATTATAGTTAATTAAAGATTGATGTACTGCACTTTCTTGGATATATTATCATTTCATATCATGCTATAAAGTATGAATGAGAATAAAACATAAAGTTTGATTTAGTTTGAATGAATACCCGATAAATAGTTGTAAATTTGCACCGTAAATTTCAAACAAAGTCCGAAATGGAAAGTATAAACATTATCATATCTGCGGCAAAAAGCCGATTGAGGGTGAAGTGCAAACAACCTTGCACTTCAAGTTTTCGCATATCATACTTTGGAGGAAGAAAACAAATGTCCATGTTGTCTGTCATCACACTTGCCATTCTTTTGCTGGCATCCTGTTCAAAAAATGCCAGTGAACTGTCTTTCCATGATGCAAGGGAGGCATTGGATGTGCAAAAGGTATTTCTTTCAAGGATGAAATCAGACAAAGATTTGTCTATGGAACACTTTGCCGACAAAATATCCAAATGGCGTACTTTAGAAGACTCGGTTTCTGCTTGTCTGATGCGTGACACCATCAAAAAGGCACATTCGTTTCCGATGGAAGAATTTTCCAATGTCCATGACTCCATCCGTGACGAGTTTATGCGCATAGCTACCGCCAAGCGAAGGACATTCAAGGATGTGCTCCTGTTGAAGATGAACGCCTCCCCTTATAAAGGTAAGAAGGAAACGGACAGCCTTTCCTTGGTGGCTTCAAAGTTTTTTGAGAGTATGGACACCATACCATTATATAAAGGTGACAAGACAAGGATCTTGACCACCTATCATTTCTTCTTGGAGAAGGTGAAGAAGGAAGGCATTGCCAACCAATCACAGTTCCTCGCCTTTCTGAAAACGGAGGATAGGCTGTTCAGAACATTTCTATCTCATCTATACGAGATGAGCGACGTGTCGGTTTCGCATATAACAAGTGGAACAGAAGATGTGTGCAAGATGATTGCTCAATCTTCAAGGAAAGGAAACTTACCGGCAAGGGATGCCGTGGCATATATGGCGGTTCGTACCAATCGAAGAATCATCGCCAATGCGCAGACTTGCGTTGCTGATATTAAGAGCGGAAAGGTTACTTCCGCTGAACAACGGACTGCCTATTTTTGGATGATACTGCAACCATTCCTGTCCATTGATGACTTCGGAATGGCGATGCTTTCAGAGAATCAGCGAAAGGATTTGGTGCAACTGTCAATAGATGCTTTAGGCACAATCGCCTGTCTTAGCCGTTCCTTGCAGATGGACAAGAATATGACAGACGGGTTACCAGATATGTTCATCAAGCTATACATTTCTTCATTATAAACACAACAGTTATGCTGCATAAATTTCTCAACGACTTCCTGGCACTTGCACCATTGCAGTTGCCAGAGCTTATCAACCAGGAGCGCATGGAACAGCCAGTCTATGAAGACGGATATGTCCTGCTTGACTTCAAGTTGGAAAAGCCTTGTCCTCTCGAAGAGGTGATGAACCTTTTTGAAGACCAGATGGAACTGGTCATCCTTTACCACAAGGTGACTTCCGTACATACAGAGTTCGGACAGTTCTGCTGTGCCTTCTCCAACCCTAATTTCGGGCGGATGTACAAGATGAATGCCAGTACGGATGCCAATGGAAATGTCCACTCCGTCATGGTGACAATCTATGAGTCCTTGGAGTTCATGTACGGTGACTTGTGCCACGACATGGAACTGCAAGCGAGGACAGGCTTCTTCAAGTACATGCGTGACAAGGCGGACATGCTGATGTGTTTTATGTGACATTACGTTCCATTTATGAGCGACGTGCAGCTTCAGAACATCGTGGACATCATCCACAAATGCCACACATGGATAGACGTTGGCAGTTCGTTCCATTGGAAAGACACCGCAGTTTCACGGCATGGCATGGTGCAGACCGTCTGCTGTCGGTGTCTGACTCTTCGAGCCTGTCATTCCAACAATGATTATGTCCGTGGGCAAGAGTGGCATATTCCTCTGCTTGACATAGACCGAAGTGCCAAGATTCTTATGAGAAAGGATGCTGGTTTCAAGAAACGCCTTGCATCAAATGCTTTGACAATGACTGATGTCGAGCGACTTTTCATGGAAGTCACCTATGGAATTATTGAGTTGGAGCTATTCGAAGGTTATTGACCGTTTTACATTACAATTTGATCTATGATATTCAAGATTATCTTTCTTTTCTTCCCTATGCTTCTTCTCTTGGCATCAACGATGTGCTACAGGAAGAACAATCGGATGATGCAGAGATTTTATCTCCGCATGGTGTTTTCGCATAATTTTCGGAAACTGTACACACTGCTGTTACTGATGGCAATATTGGTGTTCTGTTTCGTGGCATATCAAGTACAGCCCAACGAGATTGGTGCTCATGTAACGGCAATGTTGGCATTGTTGCTGTTCAAGTTCTCCTATGCAGACAATCTGCTGCATAGGTTGCATGACAACAGAAAATCACGTGCCATCGCCTTTACAGCCTCATTGGTGTTCATGTTCACTCCCCATTTGTACACATTGGGAGTGGTGGTAGGTATGCTCTTGGTGGCATCCATCTACTATCCGTCCTCAAAGGTCATCTTCAAGGCACAATGTCCTGACAGTGGCAGACACTTGGCGCAATGTCCTGAGGACATCGTAAATTTCTACTTTTAGTCCATTCTTGGAAAATGCCACTTGGTACTGGCACATTCCACAACACTCAGTCTAAAATGAGAATCATTATTTCACAACATCAACAAGACATTTTCAATGAAACATATACCAAAGGAAAATATAAAGGTAAGTCTCTCTGTCGGCTTTCTGGCATCTCTCCAGGACCGACATAACGAGCGGTATTCCAAGCATGAGGCATTCTGTTATCTGCTGGACAAGGCATGTGAACACTACATGCCGAAAGCCGTAAGCAAGGAAGTGGCAGACGAATTGAAAGATTTTCAGTTTATCACAACCAAAACTCAACTTGCGGAGGACTGGCACTGGCATCGTGCCACCGTGCGTCAGTTCCTCGAAAAATTAACGGAGCATGGGCTGATACACTGCAAGGAGTTTGAAACGAAATACACCATCATCACGATGAGAGGTATGAAGGACTGCAACGTTCCGACAATGCGAAATAGCATATTGGAACCAATCATCCGTTTCACAATGGACAGTTGGTTCAATGGCACTTCCACAACAGAAGAGACAGCCGTTGTCTGTGGCCAGATTGTAAAAGGTGCGGTAGCATTATCGCAAGAAAACAACTCTGCTTCTACATCATCTGACAACCAACTTTCATCTGATGATATTGCCACTTGCATGATTGGCAGACTTGTGGATTGTATGCCTCTTGTAGATGAGGAAGAACATAACAAACTTCAGTTGCGTAACGCAATCCTCAAGTTCTTCACTCGTGTTCTCAATCGCGACTGGCTCCAGTTGCTCCTTCTGATAAAAGAACTGCCCGACATCGCCAGTCATGGAAAGGCTGCTTCCGTCAAATTGAACACAGCTGAAGACATGAGCCTTTTCCAATCCCTGTGTTCCGCTTATAAGGTTTGCTGTCCAACCTCAACAGTTGAGACAGTTGCCAAGCCAGTTGTAACCGCCAAGGCGGACAACCATAAGTAGAGTTCATTCTGTTCTTTTGTAGCTGCCTTACGGACATTCTCTTTGTAAGACCTCACGGTTCGGCACTGGCATAGCGCACTCGTCGTGGTTTGCCTTTTTTAGCACATCGGGCTTGCCCGCTGTTCACGAATTTAGGGAGTGTGGTAACTCATTACCCCTACGACCTGGAAGTCTTCGGGAGAGTGTCCGCCAAGGCAGCAAGCTGGGACACTGTTTTTACTGACACATATAAGCATATCAGAGATATGGAAAGAATAGCAAAGCAGGTTTTGAACGTCAGGGGACGTAAGGGATGCGCTGCCGCTCTCAGCCGCGAATACCAACGAAACTGGAGCGACAGGGCATGGCAGGTAGCCATTGCCAAGGGTAACTATGACCTCGGCAGACAGCATCTGAACTTCCAGATTTCCAAAGGAGGCAAGATAGCACCTATCGACAAGAGCAAGTCCATCCCACAGATGATGGCTGAGAATTTGGCTACTCGTGGCATCAAGGACAAAAATGAGGGATTGACTGAGCCACATTTCAGAACGGTGGCGGACTTCATCTTCAGCGGTTCGCAATGGAAAATGCGTGAGCTTGCCTTCGGTGACCAAGAGGTAGTCTTCAAGCCCGGTGACAACAAGGAGAATTATGCCGTCAAGCGTATGCCAGAGATTGAGCAATGGGCGACGGACATTTATAATTTTGTCGCAGGAAAGTATGGTGAGGAGAACATCGTTACCTTTTATGTACACCTGGACGAGACTTCACCACACATCCATTGCGTTCTTCTGCCAATCAAGGACGGCAAGTTTGCCTTCAAAGAAATCTTCGCAGGTGCCAACAATCGGGAATATAGTCAACGTACATCGAAACTTCATGACGAGTTGGCGATGGTCAATGAGCCTTGGGGACTGGTGCGTGGAACGAGCCAAACGGAGACTCGGCAACGACACAGACCTACGGAGGAATACCGCAAGCACCTGTCCGAGGAATGTTCTTCAAAGGAAGAGGAACTGGACAACCTTAACAAGGCTGTAAGCGATCTTCGGGTGGAAATAGCACTGGCAGAACGTCGTGTGAAAGGTCTCTCTTCTATGGTGGAACATCTGGAAGAAGAGAAACATCAGAAGATGTTGGAGATTGACAAGTTGAAGGTGCAGATTGCCAACAAGGAGGGTGACAGTTCCATCTTGTCGCAGAAGTTGGAAAAATTGCAAAACGAGTTGGCTTCCGTTGATGAGAAACTGGCAGACAAGAAAGACAAGCTCGCTGTAGCTGACCGGCAGTTGGACGAGTTGAACAAGGATATGGAGTTTGTCAAGGAGCGGACAGAGACGCTTCGACAGGATGCCATGCAGTTCTCTCGTGAAGCTCAGACTGGTGCTGGCACACTTATCAAGACAGCTATGTTGGAAAGCATGGTCACTGACTACCGTTCTACGATGGCATCGTTGCCACCTGAAATCAAAGTCGCATTTGACGGCTCGCCATTGGAAACCATAGCCGAGCACACTGCCGAAGTTCTGCATTGTGCCACATTGTTGTATCTTGGCTACATCGACCAAGCTACGACATTTGCCGAAGGGCAAGGTGGTGGAGGCGGTGGCAGCAATGACATGAAATGGGGACGCAACGATGACGAAGATGACAGGCGTTGGGCGCACCGTTGCCTTGCGATGGCAAACAGGATGATGCGACCGAAAGGCTGCAAGAGTAGAAAGCGTTAATAGAAAAAATAATCGACAAATTGAAATTTATGATTAGAAAAGCAATATTTATGATGGCATTGTGCGTGTGCGGACAATTACACGCCAATGCAGAGACAATAGATGATGGCACGGATGATTTGGTACCGTCTGGCATAAACGAGGATATGCTTCGACAGATTGAGCCGACATATCTCAAAGAGGTGACTGTACCCTCCGCATGGTCTTCCAACTGGTTCGTTGGTATGTCTGGTGGCATATCTACCTTTGTAGGAAAGCCACATGGTACGGGGAACTTGTTCGACAGAATGAAACCTTCCCTGGCAGTAGAGGCAGGAAAATGGTTCACGCCAGAGATTGGTGGTCGATTTAGTTTCCAAGGTTTTCAGTTCAAGGATGCCAGCAAGAATGTCCTTGATTACAAGATGGTTCATGCGGATTTTCTTTGGAATGTGACCAACAGTTTTGTCAAAGACCATGCCACCACACAAAGATGGGGATTCATTCCGTATGCTGGTTGCGGTATTATCCATAACGAGGATAACGGCAAGAGTCCGTTTGTCATCAACTATGGATTGATTGGACAATACCATTTAACAAAGCGTTTGGCAGTCAACATGGAATTGGGTGGCGCAACCACATTCCGTGACTTTGATGGTGTGGGCGCATCCAATAAGTTTGGTGACAATTTGTTCACCTTGTCTGCCGGACTGACTTTCAATATCGGGAAGGTCGGTTGGAAGAAGGTTGTAGATGCCGCTCCTTATATCAACCAGAACAAATGGCTGGCAGATTATACCAATGATTTGTTGGCTCGCAACCAAAAGTTAAGCAAAGCTCATGCGGAGGATGTCAATGTCATCGCTGAGATGAGAAAAATTTTGGAGATTGAAGGATTGCTGAAAGCCTATGCCGACCGCCTGACATATTATGCGGACAGTACGGAGTATCGCATCTACCCGAAAAATGACTACAGCGGTTTGAACTCGCTCCGTGCAAGATTGGCTCACAAGGATTGGAATGGCATGGGAAAACCTAAAACATGTCGCTCTCTGGAGTATAGTTTCTCTGTTTCCGATTCTGTTTCTGTTTCTTGGTATAAATACGTTGCAGAAATGGCAGGTGGAACCAAGTGCATTGGCTCGCCTGTGTTCTTCTTTTTCAAGATTGGAACCACGCAGTTGGTTGACGTTTCACAGATGGTAAACTTGGATGAGCTTGCTCGTGTAGCAAAGGCTTATCATCTCAAAATTTCCGTTGTTGGTGCTGCCGACAGTGCCACTGGAAGCGATGGCATCAACAATCCTCTCAGCAAGTCAAGAGCGGATTATATCACGCAACAGCTTGTGGCAAGAGGCATTGACAAGTCCATGATAATATCAAAAAGCGAGGGCGGTATTGATGAGTATTCACCAATTGCTGCCAACCGTCATACGGCTGTCAGACTATTTGCACAGTAAATGTGTTTTACTATCATTCATACGATAAGCGGTAATCTGCAAAACAATGATTATCAAAAGAAAGAGTCCGTTCGTGATGAATGGGCTCTTTCTGCTATTGGTTGTTTTGTTCTTTCTCCTGTCGCAATATCTTGTTTATGACAGTGATGACTTGCTCTTGTATATAAGCTTTGAACATCGTGTCATCCTTTATGGCAAAGTCCAACTGTTCATATACTACAGTATTGACAGAACTTCTGAGTTGTTTTAACTTGTCATTTACTGGTATCTGTCGATGGGTTTGCCAATAGAACGTAACTTCATCTTGCACTATCGCTTTCAACACCATTTTCTGTTCACGGCTGAGTTTCCTGAAAGTCTTGTTTTCTCGTTCTTCGTTGTTGCCATATAAAATAGTATCGATATATTCATCGGCATCAACGATCTCAAACTCATCATCCCCGAAAGGCAAGTCCAAAATCTTCTTGTTGCCTTTCTTCATCTCACCCATGCACTCCTTACAGATGTGTTGGGCATGACCTTTCCCCGAAAATGACTCGTTCGACTTGTATTCACCACAAATCTTACAGTAATGTCCTTTATGCATCTTTGTCATGACCGTTTATTTTGTCAGATACGAAATCAACTGCTCCATGCTATTTTCGATACTCTCAATAGTCGGTATATCTTTGTAGGCAAGGTCAGGAAGTTCTTTTGCATAGACGTTGCTTAACGCTGACCATACATTATGTAGATCACTGATGATTGGAGAATCCATGACGTTCTTGTTTTGCCATCCTTCTGGCTTGTCGAATCTCTGTTGGTCTTGTGCAAACAAGTTGCTGAAGTCCGATTTGAAAGCTTCACTTTTCAGATAGTCTTGTGTCTCAGCATCATTCAAGAGAAAATGCAAATCATAGAAATGGCGTATCTTGGCTATCAATTCCGGCATGTAGTTGTCGGCTAAGGAACAGCGAAGCAATGATACCAGCTTTTCTGTCAATGTCCTACGCCTGTCGAGAACATTCACCTCGAAAGGTTGCATACCATATTCCTCTATCAAGTTCTCATTGCCTGTCTTTTGCAGGAACTCGGTCAAGAAGCTTTGCAGTTTACATTTCTGAAATGGATATGGATTTGCAAAGGAATTGATTTCGACAAGCAACTGTCCTGCCTTGATAGCACCTACTTGTAATGTGTCAATGGCTCGTGGATAAGAATAGTATGCCTTGTGATAGTGAGACCCCTTGCTCGTAAAACCAGGCATATACATTTCCTGCAATCCTTCAGTCATGCTTTTGGCAGTTCTCTTGATCAGCATCTTCAATTGGTTGCCGCTGAGCGTCCATGCCTCGGATATGGCAATGTCTATATCCTCAGAAAAACGGCTACCTATGCCGTATGCTTTCGTAAGACTTGTTCCTCCTTTGAATATGGCACGGTTATCCTTGTCGTTCGCAGCCATCAATGACAACGAGCGACAAATCCAATAGTCCTTCTCGATGAAGATGCTCTTGATGCCGAGTCCACCATCCTCTACAGGTTGCGATGCTGCTTGCAATGCGTCAGAGAACAACTCCCAGTTTTCATGTAATCTCATATGATGTTCCAGTTTTTTTTGTTTGATAATACTTTGTCGGAGATTGGCAACTTGTAACTGGTCACTCCATTCAATGTTTTGCTGATGGTTTCCGTTTCAAGTTCCATGTTCTCGTAAATGGCTCCAAGCAAAGCTCTTACATAAGGTGTGTATGCCAAGGATAGTTCCGCCAATTCTCGCTTCTGTTCCTTTGAAAGAGCATTGATCGCTTTGCAAATATTCATCACACAGTCATCTGGTGAAGTGGCAGGAATATCCTTTATAAGGCGCAGAGCATCCAATATTCTAAGTAGTGGAATATTGCTTGATGTTATGGCGTTCTCTTGTAACAAAAAAGATATTTTCACACCATTCCTTGTGATGGGTCTCCGATATTTATTTGTGCCGACAAGGATGGATGAACTTATCTGTGTAGTCAACCCCATGGATGCAAATGCGGCTGTTCCGGTAATGTAACCTACGATCTTGCCATTTTGCTCCAGAAAGTCTTTTACAAGTTCAGAATCTGCAGGTTTCAGATTTCCAAAAATGGTCTTCTTCGGAATATAGTATTTCCCCTTTGCTATCTTTTGTAGTTCGCCTTGGAGCACAAGACGGTTGAGAGCTTTGGCAAGTGCAGGCTGATACCGCATCTCCACTCCAAAGTCTCTTGTTGTCAATACAACCCCTGCAGGGGTCGATGACAGTTTTTCCTTTATCAGTCTTGCTATAACCATGTTTATCTCCTTTTTTCGAGTGCAAAGTTAATAAAAGTCTTGTTTTTTACGTCATAAACTTGACTTTTATATGTTTATTTAACCATTTTCATGCTATAATCCATCCCATCCCCCTTCATCCTCCCTTGTTTTTCCTTAGCAAATTTAGTTCAGTCCACCAGACTGTCAAGTACCGCCTTGCTATTAGCAGGTTATTTCATCAGCAGCCTTCCACCAATCAAAGATTGGGGTATTCCAATGAAATAATCTCCCAATTCCTTGCCTTGTCTGCCTCCATGCCCGAACTCTTGATTGCACGTAAAATCAATTCCCTCGATGAAGTCGTAAAGGCTTCGAGAATAGGGAAGAAAAAGAAGTTTCACAATTTAATCCGAACAGATATGAACAATATGATTAACGAAAGAGACAAGGAGTTTGCCAATGAGTTTTCACGCTTCGTGAACGGCAAGATGGGTTCGGCATCCAAGGTGGGTGCAGAGTTTGCCAATGACCACCGCTTTCTTGTAACCGAGAAGTTCAAGGTGATGATGGCTTTCATGGAGCAGTTGGCAATAAACTATCAGAAGGGCTATTATGACCTTCGCAATGAATGGGCTTGCACTTTGGCACATGCAGCCATTGAAGCCTTACGTGAGCAGCAGCTCTACTATCCATCTTCATCAGAGTATTCACCCAATAAATAATGCAGTTATGACAAGCAGATTGATTACACCACAGTTGGCGGAGCTGTTCAAGCAATATCCGCTTTATTCACAGGACGGCAAGAAGAAGGATGCCATTTGCCAATGCATCTTCTTCATCGGCAAAGTCCGTTGGTATGTATTGGAAGGTCAGCCGGAAGGCAATGACTTCACGCTGTTCTCTATCGTTGTCGGTCTTGCCGATACAGAATATGGCTATGCTTCCATCAAGGAAATGGAAAGTATCAGCGTGGATGTCGGACATAACCTTCCCAAGATACCGATATTGCAGGACAAGAGTTTCAAGCCTTGCCCAATCGGAAACATTCCCGACGAGAGATTGCAGTCGTTTCTGTCTGACATGTATGACAGGGAAGAAGTTTAAACCATTCATCAGCCGTAGGCTTCTTGCCTATGGCTGCTAAAAATAAAACTATATGATACAGCAAAAGATAACAGAGATAGCCGAAATATTAGGATGGAGCGTTGATTTCTCCGAGCCACAAAACGGCAAGACAGATGTAAACTTCGCCAAATACACTTCCTATGGTCAAGATTTCAATTTCAGCGTGGAACTTGAAGACGATGATATGGAAGCCTTCATCGACAATATCCATGAGTATTACGAGAACTTTGATGTTGACGAGGAAGCATACATTTGGATTGGCTCAGACGGTCACGGCAAAAATGGCGCACCTTACCACATTGCCGATATAGTCAAAGACATGGAGGAAGCCGAAGTAATGATGGCTGACCTTTACGAGGCATTCAGACAATTTTATTCACAGTTAGAACTTCAAGCCGTATGACAATAGAACAATATCTTTACCGCCTATGTCGAAACATTCTCAATGAGCGTTTCGACTGGCGCAAATACCTTACCACCCGAAGCTATTTCGGCAGAGACCTTTGCGTCACTCCGCTCCATGTCTCCTATGGACAAATCGGCTATACCATCCATTTTCCTTACTCTCATGACCCAATGCATGAACTCGCATACGATTGGGAAATGAACGACCTCACCATCGATGAGGAAGATTGGCAGAAATGGCTATCACCCGAAGAAGATGATGAGGAGGAAGAATAAAACTCCCAAAACAAAAAATCCAAGATGCTTACACATTATTATATATGTGCGCATCTTGGATTTTTGCATGTTTACCACAGATTGACTCGTTACCGACGGAACGCAGACCGTGCGACTTTTTCCTCTTCTACTTCAGTCTGCTCATTATCATTTGATGATGCAGATTGCTTCATGTCCTTCGCTTCCTTTTTCTCATCCGATACCGAAATTGCAACATCCTCACTCTGTTGCTCCTTCATTTCCAAAGACACTTCGTCTATTCTCTGCGTGAGAATAGACGTTGCCTTTTTCACATCCATCAAGGTGGTCTTGATGAAACTTGGCGACTCTTTCAGACTGCCAAGCCATGATTTCAGATAGGCGGCACTGTCCTCTTTCAAATTCTTGGTCATGCCATACTTCTGGCACACCAACGCACTGCCCAACTCTGCCACCAGTTCCTCACGTGCATATTCATCGGAACCAAAGCCCGACTGCGGTTTGAGACGGTTCAACTGATCTTCCGCTCCTGTCGAGTGAACCATCTCATGAAACGCTGTTCCATACCACGACTCCCCATCCTTGAACTGTGACTTCTCTGGAATGGTTATCTGATTGCGGGAAATGGAGTAGAACGCATTGTCTTGGTGTTCGATGTTGATGGGGCAAATCCATCTCTGCTCCTTGAACATCTGGTCAACAGCAGGGAACGAATACATGTCACCTTCCTTCACCAATGCCTTTTCGGGCTTGTTCTCCGCTTCCAACTTGGCATACAATTCAGGTCTTGCCTCCTTCAGATTGGTCTGTGCCACATTGAAGACCTGGTACACATTCAACTTCGGATAGACATTATACTCCTTCTGCTCCTCAGCACTCATTCGCTTGTAGTCGTCATAGGGTATCTTTTCTTTTGTCTCCTTGTGTACAATGGTGAAACTCGTCAGCATCACAGGAAAACTCTTCTCTCCCTTGTTGATGCAGACCTTGGGCAACGGCTCGCCATTGGCATCCGTCATCTGCTTCTTGTTACCTTGCTTGTCCGTCTGATAGTTCAAACCCACTGCACGGTTGAAGGTGCAGAACACAGGTAGCTCATAGCCTTTCTTCTCACACAGCATGGTGAGCAGCAAGGCATTCATACCGTTATACTCCCTGCCAGACAGGTTCTTCGGCCAGCTCAATGTACCTTCCGTAAACCAAGGCTTTTGCCATCCGTCCTTGCTTCCCAACGACTCAATCTTCTCTATCATCATGTTTGCGAAGGTGTCCAAGGCTCTGTCCTCAGCATTTTTTCCATCGCCATTATTCTGTGGACTCTTATTGTAATATGCCATACTTGCTAATTGTTAGGATGATACGGTTTCTTTTCCCACTGACTCAACTCCGCCACCTTACAGCCCAGGGTGAGTCTGTCGTTATATGCCGAGATTTCCAACTCGCCCTTTGCCTCGATGGCGGCTTTCGACTGCAGCCATTCTTCCTTTTCTTCCGAGAAACGGACAAAGCGCACCCATGTAAAGGCAAATTCTTCTCCGATCTTCTCTGCACTGAAAGCCGAAAACATCAGAAAAGTCTTTCCATTTTTGTCCTTCTTCATATCAATATCCTTACCGACTTTGCCCTTGAAGTCCATATCTCCCACGATGCCATCCTTGTTTTCTGCAGCAGACTGGCTCACTTCGTTTCCTTTCAAGTTGAAATACAGGTTGTCGTCTTTTTTCTTGAAGGTAAGCACACCTTTCACATCGATGCGATTGCCCACAACAATACCTTCCGAATCGTCACCATCCATGATGCAACTGACAATCACGGTCTTGTTGATACCACTCTTGGCTGGCACCACTACATCTATAGAATAAGTTGTAAAAGGCATTCCGTCCTTCCCATTGCGAACCACTGCAGCCTTGCTGACGGTTCCGCACACACTTACGTTACATTTAATCATAGCTCAAATACTTTTTTATTCGTTTTCAATCGACCAAGATGTGGAACTTCCAAGTATCTTACTTTCTTTGCATTGTCTGACTTTGACTTTCTTGCTGTTCCAGGACTTGCTCATAGTTTTGCGATGCCTGTTGCGTCAGCACGATAGTATTCACCATTCCAGCGATGCGCATTTTCTTGGCATCATTGCTCAGGTTGGTATCACCCAACACTTGCGACAATCTACAGAACTCCGCATTGGTCAGCTCTCTCGTCACTTTGGTAGTGCCATTGTCCGCTTGCAACACAGCCTTTCCATTGTCGCCAACGCTCAGCACGCACTCCTTCATAGTCGGCATCAACGGTTTCAAGTCCACCTGCCGTTTGCTTACAGCTTCTGAGATTTGCGCTTTTTGCTCTTCCTCGCTTTTACTGTCTATTTGCACTGCAAGGGCAAGCAGACTGCTATACATGGTAGTCACCAATCCCATTACCGGGTCTGCACTTGACAATCCTGTGCTTGCGTCCTCGGATGAAAGCAGTTTCTTCATCCAATCGTCAGGTGACAGACTCGTGTCCACTGCCGAACTATTTCCCTTGTATTTTGCCAACAGGTCATTGCCGTTATACAATGCTTGTTGCTTCAGATTGCCTTTCTGCGCTATCTCCGCCAAGTACGATGCAGGATCCACGTCCCTTGTCTTGCCGTCTGCCAATATGGTCTTCACCCCGAAATGCAGATGCTCACCTGTGGTTCGCGTTCCAGTATTGCCAGATACACCCAACTTCTGTCCTGCTTTTACCTCGTCACCCACCTTCACAGCAATACTGTCCAAGTGCATATAGGTGGTCTGTACCTTACTTCCGTCTGATCTTGCGTATTCCACTGTCACAGACTTGCCACCGCCAGTGTTGGTGTTATGGTTCACAGCAATCACCTTACCGCCATTCTCTGTAGCCAACACATCATCATGCTTGGCTCTGATGTCAATGCCCTTGTGCATCTGCTGTTTGTTTTTGTCCATAGGGTCTTGACGCATACCGAATGGAGAAGTGACAAACAAGAACTCGTCCCTTTTCACAGGGAATGAGTATTTGTCGTTGGTTGTTTGAGATGCTGTTTGCTTCTTTTCGTCATTATTGGATGTCGATACCGAAGCCGATACCGTTGCTGAAGTCCTTGTATTCTGTTCTACACTGAACTTCTTCCCCTCAGCCCTCATCTCTTGCATTACTTGTTGGTCATACTTCTGTAATCCATTGATTTCAATAATCTTTTGCAGACTGGCTGCATATCCTCCATTGGTGGCATAACCGCCTCGCTCAATGCCTTTTGTCCATCCCTTGTAATCATCGGGAGAGAGTTTGAAGCATTGGCTGTAGCGGCTGCTGTTCTTCAATATCTTGGAATGGTGTTCGTATGAGTCACCCACCGTGGCATACTTGCAGAACTTCTCATTCGGCTTGTCATCGGTATAGACAAGATAGTCGCCACCGTTCTTCAACCAACTTTTCGAAGCCTTCACGCCAAAGTGGTTGTTGCCCAACTGCGACAGTTCACTCTGTCCATTACGACTTTCTAAGATGCCTTGCGCCAAGGTGACGGAAGCAGGGATGCCATATCGCTTCATCTGTTCCATCGCCTCGGCAGCATATCTTTCTGCATATTGCTGATTCTTGCTCATGTCTTTATATCCTCATTATTATCGTTTCATACCGCCAGAACGCTGCTGTTCCTCAGTATTTTGCTCCTCTTGCTTCTGCTTGGGTGCCTCCAACTGGTCACAGATAGCTACTCGTTCTCCTGCTCGGATAAGCTTTGGTAGATAGGTGCCCAAGGCATGATGTGGAAAGCCAGCCATGTAGGGACCAGCTTGGGTGTTTCTCTTTGTCAATGTAATCCCCAACACTTCCGCTCCTCGCTTGGCATCCTGTTCATACATCTCATAAAAATCACCTACACGAAACAGCAGCAAAGCATCTGGATGCTTGGCTTTCAACTCCTTCCATTGCTTCATGATGGGAGAGTCCTTGGTCTCTTCCTTCTGCTTACCTTTTGTTTCTTCCTTCTTTTCCACAGTAGCGTTATTATCTCTTTGAACAGTCGCATCCTTCTCTTCCCTAATATCTGTCTTTTCCTCAGAAGATGCTTGCTTGTTCTCTTCCTCATGATATTCTCGATGCTCTTCCTCATGCTTATCGGTGGAGACTTGCGTTTCTTGATTCACCTCAGTTTCCTCTCCTTGTTTTTCTGATGCTGTCTGCTCCTGCGCCTGTCCTTTCTGCAGGATGTCAGCAAACAAGGTTGCTGCAAGATGTTTCTTATACTCGTTTTTGTCTTCGGCTATCCACATCCGTTGCCATTGGCTTGGCGATACCACACGAGGCTGCAACTTGTCTGCGCCATCAATGGTGGCTGCACACAGAATGACATCGTTCTTTGCCTTGAACACGTTCACTTTCTGTATGCGATTCATGTCCACCTCGTTGTGCTGACCGCTGCCGAACAAGTCCACCTTCAGGTCAGGCTTTGTCTCTGCCATCGCATAGTATTTCTGTGCCAGTTCCACCCTCAGACTATCCATCGTGTCCTGCGCCTGTTTCAGCGTGGTGAAGAAGCGGTTTAAGTCCGCCTTGTCGGGATAGATGGAAAAAGCCTTTTGTCCTTCGGGCTTGATATACATCGCCCAACGCTTATTGTCATCCTGCACCATCTGTATGCGGTCGAAGCCCACCTGCTTGCTCTGGCTCACAGCATCACTCACGTCTATCTTGGATATGTCTTCCAATTGCCAGTTCTTCAATCTTGCAACGGTGATGTCCTTTCCTGCAAAATAGCCGTCATCAGGATGGTATCCTAATACACCATTTGGGTTATAGAACTTGACAGACAGAAAACCTTCCTTCTGTAAGGCATGTTCGATGCGCTGCTTGCTCATGCCCGACACCTCGTTGTTCACTTCCAATGATGCTCCTGCTGGCAACACCACATCGGCATTCTTGTTTTCCACATCCCTTACTATCACCACAAACTTTTGTTCGCTGTCGGGATGCTTGGCTATCTCATCTGCCACAAAGTAGTGTTTGGGCATCTGCGCTTGCATCTCGGTGGTCTGCTGCTCGTTCTTCAAGGATGAATATTCAATTTTCTCGCCACGCTCTGCCTTGCGGATAACGTCCAAGGCATTGTTCACATCACTCTCTACGGCATCTATCAGACATGGATTTTCTTTCAGTTCACGGTTCCAGTAATCCACCTGTCCCATGTTCTCCTTGGAAATCTTGGCTGGCATACCCATTTCCATCATCTTGATACCCGAAGCCAGTTCCACCACCAGTTTCTCTTGCTTCACGGCATCCTCCGATGGCGCAATGCCGTTCTTCATCACCATACCTTCCCTTGCCAGTCGCTGTTGATGTCCTGTAGCACTCACCACTTGGCGCAGCATCTCCTGCACATAATCGCTATATTGCTCAAAGTTTTCTTGTTTTGGCATATACACAGCATCTTTTTCTGTGTCATAATGTGCCACTCCGCTTCCGTCTTTGCGCACCGCCATCAGGTTGTCCTTCATATTCTGGATGAAGTCATTCACTTGGCTACGCAATACCTTGTCTTCATTCGCACCGACATTCGCCTTCACCACTTCTTCATATTTCTCCTTGTCTTTTAGTGGCAGCATGGTCTGGTCGATGTTGAACAGCACTCGTATCTCCCGATTATGTATGCCCTTGTACTGTGTCTGGTCGGTAGCCGACAATTCCTGGTAGTCCTTTCTGCTGATGATGTCTTCCGGATTATGACGGTTCACATACTTGTTCCACGCATACCAGTTGAACGGCACGCCTCTCTCATGCGCCATCACAGACTCGTCTCGCTTCTTGGCTTCGCTAAATAACGTGTAAAGATTTGTAGAAAATCCGTTCTTGTCGGAGTTCAATCCCATCACGAGGGCATTGAACGGACTCACCGCCGCTCCCTTTGGGTAAAACCGTGGATATTGCTTTCCTTGCTCGTTCAGCCAGACACCCTTGTTGTCGGCTGCTTTCGACAGGGTTTCGGTGATCAGTGACACTTGACGCTCTGCCGCATTCTTCTCTTGTGGACTTTTCTCTTTCATTGTATGATTGTTTTACGTTTTCTTCTATTATCTTGAACGTTGGATAACTTCTCGCTGCTCTGCGTTTTCCATCGCTTCGTTTCTCACATTTCTCACTTCTTGCTCGCCATAGTTGCGTTCTGCCATCTGTCTCATCCGGTCACTCTTGGCAAGCACGGCATTGGCGAGGGTGTTGAGTGGCAAGGCTCCTGCTTGATATGCTCCAACTACATGCTCTGGCAGTTGGATGGTGTATGGCACTCGGTCGATGCTTGCCACTAAACAGTTGCCTTGTAGCACAGGGTTGGCTATCCTCGGATTCAACGGTTCGTCTGGATAGGACTTGTATTGCACTGCTTGTGCTGTTGTATTACCGTATGATACAGCATTTCCATCATTGCCTTCCCGTTTGTTTGCCAATGCTTCATGTCCAGCCTTGTTCAGCAGATTAGCACCGCCCATACCGATGAGTGTCATCTTCAGCAATGGATTTTTCACAAACATTCCTGCAAGGATGGCGGCTATTGGCATCATGTTGTCCTTCAAGCCTAATGATTGCGTCTTGCCAGTGAATAGTCCAACAAGGATGTCGGGCAACATGGCTATCACATAGCCGAGATTATTGCCGATGTCGCTGAAACCATTCAGTCCGAAGTTCTTCAACAGTCCTTCCCATCCGTTGCTATTATCATTTTCTGGTTGTTCTTGCAGTTCTTCATCAGTTTGCGCTAGCTGTTGTTCATCTGTTTCTGTTTGTTGCGCCTCTGCCTTTTCTTGGATGATGCGCTCAGCCTCTGCAACCTTGGCTGCGTCGTGCTTGGCTTTCTCTTCCAGATAGGCATCTTCCTTGCCGGGTGCCACTATCAGCGGTACATTCTTGTATTTCGGATCGTTCCGTTTCTCTTGCTCTTTTTGGAAAGGAAACTTAAAACTGTTATCTGTCCATGCCATAGGCGTAAATGCTTTTTGTGGGATATGTATCTTGTTATGGAGTTTACTGTTGAGCGTCTTGACATAGCCATTGTCGGTGGCATTCACTTTCTTGGCTTGTGAGCGAAAACCAGTGAAGGCATTGCCGTTCTGTCCGAATACGCCCTTGCTGATGCTCAATTCCATGGCTTGCTCTTTCCGCTGTTCGCCGTTTCCCTTCTTGGAATCGAGGATATAGCCCAATGCCATGTCGCTCCCCACCAAGGTAGCCAATGACTTCCAACTACCGATACCGCCCATGGTCACGGCATCCACTACAGAGGCGGTAGCCCTTCCTGCAAACTTCTCCGTCTTGCTTGGCTTGTAGGCTTTCTCGCCACGAGCCTCTATCTCTGCCGTCAATGGTGATTTCAGGAGCTCTTCTTGCATTCCCCAGATGCTGTTTTGTGCCGCCTTTCGCAAAATGTAGTCCATCGTTGATTTGGGTGTATTGTCCTTGACGAGCTTCCCAATCATCAGGTCTTCCATCCTTTGCACAACGTATGCGTATGCCAAGTCCTCGCCACAGGCTTTCGACAAAGCGTCATATTTGGTTCGTCCAATTTCCTTCACCACGGAATTGCGCCACTCGCCAGCAAGAAGAGCCAAGTCCTTCACGATGTTTTTATCCTTCCATATCTTCTGGTTGCACATCTCCAAGTAGTCCTCTGTGGTTTTGCTGTTCCATTTGCCTGTCTGTTTCAGCACAAAGTCCGTGTTGTCGGCATACGGATTGGCAGAAGCAAGCACTCCTGCCAAACTGCTCTGGTATCTGCCTCTTTCCTCCAGTTGCTTGTGAGTCAAGTCGTCTCGCACCTGTTTCATCACAGGTGCCAGCTTGCCGTCAAAATATCCTTGAAGGCAATACTCCAGCTCGGCAAAGCGTGTCGGGTTCTTGATTGTACTCATTATAGCGTTACGTTTAGTTGACCTAATATCTGTTCTCTTGTCTGCTCGATGGCTTGGTGATACACTTCCATCTGTTTTGGAAAGTATTCCTCCAACCAAGAGTCCTTCTCTATTCTGTCATGGATGAAAAGAATGGCTTGCTGCAGTTCTATCTCCACGGAGCATTCTCCTTCCTCTCGGTTATTGAACCACGCCTTTGTCCACCATCTCACTCCTGCACGGTCGGGATAGACGCTCACCAACCTTGGAATATCAAAGCTCTGCACATCGATGTCCAGTTCAGCAAGCGGGTCGATGATGCCACTTGTCGTTATGGCTTCGTCATGGAGTTTTTTTTTAGAACTTCGCTCAATGTGGACAGATAGATGCCATGCCGCAATGCCAGATAGTTCAAGAAATCTGCTATCAGCAGGTTCTGCACTTTACAAGCCAAGGGCATGGCTCTCTGCCCGATGCCTAATGGATTACTGATGGATGGCATAGCTTCATAGAAATAGTGTTTCGCTGCTGATAGCGAAAAGATGTTTCTCAGCGACTGCTCGGTATGTTGCGGTGTCACATACATCCCTCGATACAGGTCTTCCATATACGATGGCATGAAGCGCAGCATCAGTTCTTCTATCTCTTTCTGATCTTTGTCATACTGTGTGGCAATATTCATGTCGTAGGTCTCAAACTCAGGGAAACCAGTCTTACCGGTCTGTTCCATTGCCTTCACATTGCCATATAGCATAGTCAGGAAATCAATCGGATTGATTTCCTTGCCGTCAAACTTTACCTCGAAATGTAGTCTGTCGCCGCTCAATGCCACGATGTTTCCTGCCTTCACGCTTTGCCCGAAGTTCACGAACACGTTGGCAAGATGGGCGTAGGTCACTTCATACTTGCCGTAGCGTATCACTTGGTAGATACCGTGTGTCGCATCATTGCCAATGCCCGATACCGTTCCGCTTGCCAAGGCTGACAGCAGATAGTGGTTTGCTTCAAAGTCGAGTCCGTGATGGAAAAATATGTCTCCTGTTACAGGATGCTTCTGTTTTCCATAGCCAAGTGTCAGTTCCACGTCCTTGCCTCGCTCCTCAAAGGGCATGCAAAAGCCGCTTTTTGATTGCAGCATCATTTCTTCTGTATATCTCATGTTGTTGTCGTTTTATGTTTTTATCGTTTCATGCCGCCACTGCGTGCGGTCGCTTCTGCTTCGTTTACGTTTCTTCCCTGACCGCCATCACCACTGACAATGTTCTTGATATTTGAATTGTTGCCGATGAGCATCATGCCGAGCATGGCTCCTGCTATCTTGCCAAGCCATCCGAAACGTCCGAAGGTGAGAAACGCTGCTGTCACCAGTCCTGCAAGGCTCAGTCCCGACACATTGCCTTTCCCTAAGTTCTTGAAGAAGTTACCAAACATCTCCAGTCCGTTTCCTCCGAAGATGCCACGGAAGAAGTTGCTCATACCGCTCCACTTGCTGTTGATGTCGCCCATGGCACCATTCACAGCATCCACGGCTTCCCCTGCCTTGTTCTTCAATCCTTTTACATCTTCCACGGCTTCGGATATTTTCTCCGTGGTGTCTTTTCCAACCACCACGTCACTGGCTATCTCCACCATGCTCTTGTCGTTGACAAGGTTCTGCCATGCCACATATCCTGCTGCGCTGCCCACGGCGGCTGTTTTCATCGCACTTCCTGCGCCTCTTAGTGCTTGGGTGGGATGCACAGCCGTATTGCTTGCAGATTTCAGTCCTTGCTTGGCGACACTACCTGCACCTTTCAAGGCACTACCACCATACTTTGCTATCTTTGCCCATATACTCATAGTCGTATCTTTTTGTAGTTATTTGATCTTTCCGTTTCGCTTCCACCTGTTCATGCAGTCCTTCACGATGGTTTTCTTGTCTGCCTTGTCATGACTTCCTTCTTCTATCTCTGCCCAGATGTCCGACATCGAGGTATACTTCACCGCCTTGGTCAGCCGTTGCAGCTTTTTGTTCATTACCTTCAACTTGGGGCGGATGCCAAAGACTATCTCCACTCGTTCTTTCTCGGTCATCTTGTTGCCTGACAAGCAGACCAGCCTGATGTCATTCACTATCTCCACGCTGCCCATTATCAACTCCCGATAGATTTTGTTGCGTTTAGCGGACAGTGCCACGGCAAGGGCATTGCTCGGATGTTTGTCCAGTTGCTTTGTGAAATTTCCCAAGTTATCCACCAGTCGGTCTATCTCGTGATAGAAACCATATACCTGTGCAGCATACACCACGATGGAGCGGAACGAGTCCAAATAGTTGTTGAACTCTCGTTGCAGGTTGGTGGTTCCTTCCACTTCCTCTTTCAACCAGATATGCCCGGTGGTCTGCATCAGCATTACCTTTTCCTGGTTCTTCAACTCCTTTTCTGCCTTGTCTGTATAGGCGTATATCATTCCTGCCAACACAGGGTCGTTTTGGGCTTGCATCTTGCAGACAGAAAGCAGCATGATGCCAAAGCAAAATATCCATGTTCTCATACTCAAAAACTTTTATATTATTATGGTGTACTGACTTTGGCAGCTCTCCGCCAACGTCCCAATGCTTGCGTAGCAATCTCACCATTACTTCTGTCTATCATCCCTGCCGTGACATTATTCCACACATCACTCATTGTATAATAGCGGATGCTCAGATACAGTTTGTTGAGCTTCTTCTGAAATGCTGATAACTTGTCGTTCAATGCCCACAAGGTCTTGGATCGGTCTGCTCCTGTCAGCATATTCTCCGTTCCACCTTTTGCCACGGCATCGTTCAATAGATTAAAAACCGATACCAGTTCCGTTGCTGTCTCGAGATACAGGTTGTTCATGCTCATACTTGCTACGATGCCTTGCGGATTGCCGTTAATGGCTGTCTTCAACTTGGCGAGCGTGATGAAAATCTTCACACCATCATCATACAGATGGGTACATGCTTTCAGCGAAGAGGCATAGCCGTTCACTGATTTCAAGTAGCTGTTGTACTTCTTCTCCCATTTGTGTATCTGGTTGAACTCGGCAGCCATCGTGTTCTGCAACATCGCCGTCTTGGTCTGTCCATTGATTTGCTTTTCAATCTCACTGTTGATCTGTTCGTTGCCTTCTGCCAATGCCATCCATTCCAAGGGATTGGATGACACCACTTGTGCCTTGGCTTTCGATATGGATAACATTCCAATAATGGCTATCAACCATATCTTACCTATTTGTAATCTCATAGATGCTCCTCCTGCGTTTGTTGGTTTCTACTCGTTCTCTGATGTTTGTCACCAGTTTTTCCTTCATCGGTACTCCGATAATGTCAAGCCTTGGTGTCGTTCTGTCTCCAGAATATATGCTCACGGTTTTCAATCGGAACAGTTGCTGCATGAAAGTTTGACTTTCGTTGAAATCCACCACACGGTATAGTTCCTGATAATCCACTTCACGATGAAACACGCCATGTTCAAACACTAATTGTTCGTTACTGATGACATACCGCATCCTGCATAGATAGACCATTCGATATGCCAAGCATAGGGAAAGCAAGACAGAGAGGACAAACACTAAAGTGGAGAGAACGGCATCATCAATACCTGCATATACAAAACCTACACTTATAAGCACAAGCAAGTGCAGCTCGTTGATGACGAACTGCATCCAATGGGGTTTGATGATGATGTTTCTATACCGATATGTCTGCTGCATAGTTCTCCTTTTTGATAATGACACCGTGCTTCATCTGCGGAAGCCCGATGTCCGTTCCTCTTTTTCTTGCTGTTTCCGTTCTTGCTCTTGTTGCAATCTCTCAGCTTCCTGCTCCTTGGCAAATTTGGAATAGTCGAAGTCTATCTCTCCTTGGTCTATCAACCGTTGGTCTCGTTTGCCAAGCAAGGCATCGTTCCAGTCTTTATATTGTCCCAAAGGATGAAAGGCTTGCACCGTGAAGTCTGCAAATCCCATTTCCTTTGCGATAGTCTTGAAGTTCTTCACAAAGCCACGTCCTGCCTCGTCTTTGTCAAATCCCAAATAATGGTTCGCTTGTAGGGTCTCTTCCAGCATTCCCTTTATTTGCCCCTTTGTCGGTGTACCTCCGGTCGAGACATACACGTTCTTCACTGGATTGATTTGGTACTCTGCCATAGCATCGTAGGCACTCTCGAACCATAGAATATTTGTGGCTTCTTTCAATGGCTTACCTGTCAGGTTGGCTATCCACAATCCTTCACTGCTGTTGCTTCCTTCCGCCTTGCCCTTGTATGCCTTGCCGTCCTCTCGTCTCGGTCTGCCTCGCTCTTCCAATCCAACGATGCTGTCCGGCTTGGACGGCAAGGATAGTGGAAAGGCGAGATTGGCAAAGCTCAATCCGTCATTTCGACGCTTGGTCGCCAAGAAGAAATGCTTGTGAAAGGCGAACTGTGTCCCCATGTTGATGCCTCTTTCCTTGAAGTAAGGATAGTGTTTCCGTTGAGTGTCCTTTTCCCTTGGGTTGAAACGCAAGATGTCATAGTCTGACAGTTTGAAGGGCTTGGCATCTCGCTTGGGTTCTGCCACTCTGCTTTCACGCACATCAACGGGATTATTCAACAGTCTGTTGCATACAACATTCACCAGTCTGTCCAATGACATCCCTGGCTTATAATCGTCAAACAGCGTAGGGTGCTCTTTGATAAAGCCTATCACGTTGTAGTTCTTCTGCTCTGGTGGCTGAAAACAGCACTTGCCATTGCCAGTGACAATGAACTTGTCACCCCTCACTCGCTGTCCATGACTGTCCACCTTTACATACGACGGATAGCGCAAGCCATCTCGTTTGTTCAACTGATAGCCTGCGTCCACCAACAACTCCTGTATGTTCAGACGCTGTAAGAAATCATTATATGTCAGTTCGTTGTTTGCCATAAGCGTATTCCGTTATAGTCCTTTCCCCATGTGGGGATGCAATACCTCTTGGTTCATGGCAGCCTCAAAGTTTCTCGCCGCCACATCCATTGGCGTATCTACTCCTGGTTTGAAGTAGGGACGAGGTGGTGCAGGTGCTGCACCATGATGATGGTCAACTATCACTACAGGTGCGCCATGTGGTCTATGAAGTTCACTACCGACTTCGGCTGCAACGCCCAATCCGGCTAACAGTGCCGCTCCTATCTTGGTTCCCAAACTGGTGCGGTCTTTCATATCCACTTCTCCGAATATCTTGGAGAAGAGTTTCATGCGGTGGTAGTCATCCACTGCCATGAACTTGTCATATTGCTTCTGCGTTATCTCGTGGCTTACTCGCTCACCGTTGATGATGGCGGTCATGCGATACTTGCCTTCCTGTTCCGCTGGCTCCACTCGTATCTCACCAACAGTTACTTCTCTGCCATGCTTGCCTTCACGGAACCATCTCTTGCTCTCGTCCAAGTCCTGCCCATCCACAATGCCCACCTTATTGTTCATCGGTTCTTGCTGTACTTGCAATGGTTCTACAGTTGACTGCAACTGCATCTTGCCGTCCAACTCCTGCTGCACCTCTGGGCGCAAACCAATATGGATGCGCTCTTTGCTATTGAGCATATCCATTGTTATCTTGTCTGCGAAATCATCCTTGATGACATTATTCAATATCTCCAGTCGTTTGGCTACTGGCACTTGCTTGACAGAATTGTTGGTCAATGCCTTCAATTCATCGTCGGTCAAGTCATACACCATATCACTTTTGGTGCTTTCTGATTGGATGGTGAGTGTCTTTGCCTTCTCATCGATGATGATACCGTGTGAAGACAGGCATTCCTGCCATTGATCATTGGAGAAATATACAGGTGAGCTTATCAGCTCCTTGTATGGTTTGGCTGGCTCTTGACTTCTTGGACGTGTCTCTACAGGTGTCACCACGGCTTGCAGATTTTGTAATACGTCTGCTTGTGGTGCTGCTTGTTGCTGTCCTTTATAGTAAAAGCCATAACCTCCAGAGGTTAACTCACCAGGTTTCAGTCTTCTGTCAGGTCTTTCCGCTACCATCGGTGCTCCTGCATAGAACATCTGTCCGCCGACACGTCTCAGATGATAACCGTCCTGCATCCTCGGTGTCCAACCCAAAAACTCTGGACTCCATCCCAATCTGCCGTACTCTCCAGCACCAATCCTATATCCATGCAGTCCCATTGCCACTCTTCCGTTAGCGTTCCTTGCATGGACAAGGTTTCTCGGCATATAGAAGTCTTTGCTTATGATGCTGGTAAAGACATTGTATGCCTTCTTGTTGACAGAGTTGGTTCCCCAATCGGTCAATGCCAACATCTGTTTCTCGGTGAGGTTATAGGTCAGTAGTGGGGAGTCGTGTCCTTGTACCGCTAACTGATAACCATCACCGTTGGCAATGATATGGGCTTGCATACCATTGCGCATCAAGACGTCACGCATCTCTGGCTGAATGTCCATCTGTCTTGGATTCAAGTTCTTTCTTATCGCCATAGCATGATTGTATTAAGCGTTCTCTGTTTCCATTCCTTGCTCCAACAGTTCGTCCTTGTACTTCACAAACTGTTCTGCACTCTCGTTGCCGATGCACAGGGCATGTCCCTTGCAGTATTCCTCGTACTCGTTCTGCCATTCCTCGCTGAAATGGTTCACATAGTCGAGCCAACCATATTCACCGCTCTGCATCTTATCCACAAGGATGTCTTCTGTATAATAAGGTCCTTTTCTCATTTTTTCCCTAAGTTTGATGTTTCACTTTACTTTCTTGCAACAGCAGAAGCATGTCTTCCGGCAGCTTTCTTCTGCTCATTCCATAACTCTTCGGTATATTCCTCCTCTGGAATATAGTCGAGATTACCGTCATCGTCCATTACCCAACAGCCATAGATGCCGAAGGTGTATTTGTCCCACTCTCGCTTGCCCTCCTTGCGCCACTGCTCACCATCACCGTTGGCGAATCGGATGCCTGTATCGCTCTTCAGGTCAATGCCTACGGTCACAGGTTCGTCTTCTACGGCAAATGTCAGTGCCTCGCCATTTTGGATGCTCTTTAGTTCAGTTCCTCCAAGACTAAGTTCGTCGGACAGCACCTGTAGGTTTCTGCCAATCACTGGTGTCGGCACAGCCATCACTTGGTTGGTCTCACCGTCAATCTGTACGAATGCCTTGATAGGATTGCCATCGGGCATATTCACATTTGCCACCACAGCCTTGCCTTGCTGCAACAGTTCCTGCTGCTCTTTGGTGAAGTTATCCAATGGGGCGTACTTCAAAACAGGATAGAACATCACATCCACGTTGCCGTCTGCCATTCTTACCAAGGCGAATCGGGTTCTGCTCTTGATACTATAGCCCTCGTTTACTTCTATGCTCACAGGCAACACTGGCGATGGACGACCATTGCTGATGTCATCCAAGACATGCATCGGAAGGTCTTCAATCATCTCGTGGGTGAGTCCAAACTTAGCGAGTGTCTGATACGGCACTTCGCTTTCTTCAAATGAGTTTCTTTTCATATTCTGATTATATTTAGAATGATACTTTGCATATAGCCATGCAAAGATAGCCCAAGAGTAATGAATACAAGAAATCCTACGTTCTTCTGCTCAATCTTTTCCGTTTTATTATGATTATATCATTATTTCATACTCTCAATCATACTTTAATCTTATTTTATGTTATACTTTTACAGCATCGTGTATCACTCTTGATTTCTTTCCCTAACTTTGCACCATGAAAAGGAAAATAGTGGCATTATGGGTAATAGGTTGTCTGGCGGTATCGAATGCAAAAGCACAGTTCAATACCGTCAGCGATAACGTATGCCGTTACAAAGTCAAGAAAGTTGAGGAGAAGTTTCTGCTTCCTGCCAATCAACCTGTAGATTCTATACAAGCCAATCTACTTCAACAGGAAACAGACTCAGTGGATAGCAAACAAAAACAGTGGATAAGCAGCTATCCGAGCATCACTTATCCACTGAAATCAATCAAGGTCACCAGTCCTTATGGCTATCGTCGTGACCCTTTTACAGGTAAACTATCATGGCACAACGGTTTGGATCTTCGTGCAAAGAACGAACCTACTTATGCCATGATGGATGGTATTGTCGAAAAGGTAGGGTATGACAATCGTTCTGGCAACTATGTTACATTGAGGCATGGCAATTTTTATATCAGCTATTGTCATTTATCCTCTATCATAGTTCGTAAAGGAGAATATGTTTATCCTGGTATCATAGTTGGTGTAACTGGCAATACTGGTCGTAGTACAGGCGGTCATCTCCACCTTACATGCAAAAAGGATGGCAAGAGTGTTAATCCTACCATCCTTTTGAATCTTATTGAAAAGTCTTTTGCGTTGTCAGCTTTATCAATGAGTAAATGAGAGAGTCGTTTACCTAACTCTTACACCTTTACCATTCAGAACTTCACCTCTAATATCATCAGTTTTGCATAAATACAAGTCGTAGCCAATAGCTGTAATATCGCAATATCTTGGAGGAGTAATGACTTTTCCACTTGGTGACATCAATCCATACCAACCAAGTTCTGCTTCATATTTTTTGCAATTTGCCGTCTTTTGATAAGGTGTTGGTTCTGCTTCTGCTGTCTCGCCAGTCAGGTTACCATCATCGTCATAGTTCTTTGCCGTAGTATATCGTATTTCATCGGTGTCATACAATAATCTGTCAACATTACTAATCAAGAAATCGTCAATCAACTCACCTTGCAAATTGTATTTGCTAAGAGTGTGGTCTTTCATTGTTGCAGTAATGCTATTACCAGAGATCCAGAGGTCTGCTTCCATGAAAGGCAATATTGGTTTCAGATTTTCTGTAAGAACACTCTGCATACCTCCTTTACTTACTACAAAGAAAGAATCTTTGGGCGAAATAGCATCATATTCCGCTTTCAACATCCAATTTCCTTTTTTGTCTATCAAACCAAATTTGTCACGTTTGTTGTTATGTATTACGCAATGTCCATTGTGGAATACATATCCTTCTGCACCAGTGATATATGGTATGTTCAAGTCTATAACCACTTTGCCTTTGGCATCAATGAATTTTATCATTCCGTTGTCATCTACGGAAGCCAAGCCATCAGAAAATACCCATGCGTGCTTGTACTGAGGCTTGATAGCTATTTCACCTGTTAGCATATTGAAGTAACCACGAGCTTTGCCATTACTATAGCAGACAAGTGAATCGTTCCCCAAAGGCTTTGAAATCCAATGTATGCCCTTGACAGTCTTCTTGCCATCACGAGTCTCCACATATCCATCCGTTTCATAGGCACGGCTATAATAAGTTGCATTTCTTGACAGGTACTGCGAGTCATAGTAGGAGTCATCCAAATATTTCGCAGCATTCACTTTCTTGTAAACAAACTCGTATAACGCATTACCTCCAGCACATGCAAACACAAACATGATGAACGCAAAACAGCCTCCAACAACACGTCGAATAAACTTGCCATACTTAGATTCATCCTTCATTCCAAGTATCACGGTGAACCATTCTGCTGTTGCTGAAATAATACCTGTCAGCCCTTTCCAAAATAAAATAATTGCTCTTTTCATATGCCTCTTATTTTAAGATTCTATTTATTTTCCTCCTCATCAAAGGCTTCATCTGCCAATCTACCATAGCAACCAAGACGTTCTTCCTTTGACATCGGTTCTGCACAAAAAGCAGCCTCATTCTTCATTTGAGAAAGACGAGAAAAGAAATTCATACGGGTCGTGGTGTCTTTGCGCATGGAAGCACGTGTTCCTTCTGAACTATAATCAAAATTACGAGCATTGCGGATAGACATCGACATAGCGACTTCCATTGAGTCTTGATTTGCTCCCATGTAAGTGAATGTCCAGCCTTCTTTGCGAAGCTTTTCCACAAGTGCCTTGATACTACTACCATTATATTCTTTGGACGCATTCTCATAACCGTCAGTAATGATAGTAACAACAACCGCAACATCCTCAATGTCTTTGATCTGTTTATGCATCGCAGTAAGGGTGAATCCCATAGCATCGTATAAAGGAGTTGAACAACATGGTTCATAGTCGTTCATGCTCAACGGATGTGCTTTACCCACAGGTACTTTGTCAAAAACATTACATGTCTCACAGCTACAAAAAGTAACCAGTGAAACGAAATGCTCCTGTGTGTCGGCAAATTTCTCTTGCGCTTTCTTGATTCCAACCAAGGTTTCGTTGAATCCATCCACTGCTGCTTGACGTATTCTCTGCATAGAACCACTACGGTCAAGGATTATCACATTGAAGATCTGAGTCTTCTGCATTGCTGTCTTGTCTTTTATATCTTCCATATTATCTGATATTTTTTGTGTTATAAACTTTATTTGTTTATGTGTATAGAGTAAAACAAGTAACCATTCCTATCATCAAAGTATATAAAAATCCCTCAGCCCATTCGATTTTATATCAAATTGAGCTGAGGGAGACACTTTTCTTTATTCAGTAATTCTTTACTTTACCTATTAATTGATGATATCTATACCATTTCTTACACATGGAGATATTCAAGTACACTCTCCCAATTAGGAAATTCTTCACTTCCAAAGCGAAGCCATTCTCCCTTGAATCCACTTGTTCCATGTTTTCCTCTATCATCAATGATATAATCACCTCTGAGTAGATTCTTGTGGTGAGAAAGAATTAGACGTTTACAATAATACTTGTCCAAATGTCTATTTATCCATTCCACTTTATCTGACCATGTTGTTGGATTACTCCAAGGAGAGGTTGAAAGGATATAAACATCGTATTTACCACTTTGTTGTAAGGCATACATAGCCTCGACAGCACCTTTCACAGGTGGTAGGTAAGAAACAATGTTCGGCACTTCATCATATCTTCCTGCATATTCCTTGCGAAGTTCATCGCTAATCAGTTCCAATCCTGCATGAAAATCCATCAGTACTCCACCCATATCAACATAGACAATCTTCTTTGCCATTGGTTTCTCTGAATCCAAATCTCCCAGTTCGTTGGTGACAGACTTTTCGATGAGTTCTTGAGTCTTGTCTCGCTTGTCATAGTTATCACGCAACTCCATCAACATTCCACACAGTTCCGTTGGTGTCAATATCGTCTTATATGGATTATTCTCGCCAGTAGAATGTGCCAGTACTATCCCCCTTGTTTGCATCAGAGCAGCACGGAAACGTTCATTTTGTTCAAACATTGCCTTGTAAGCACGATGAATCAAGTCTTGATATGTTTGACTTTGCCTGTCAATGGCTTGTCCTTTCCACCAAACGATTTGGTCTGTCTGCCATGACGTTACACTCATCTTTCTGGCATTGCCACCTTTCATGCTGCATATCTGACGCTGCTTGTCAAGGTCCTGCCTCTTCAATGATTGCAGGAACCCCTCCATGCTGCCACATATCATTCCTTCGAAACGAAATCCATTGCTGCACAGATTGCTCAATACATTTGAAGGGTAAAGACCATTTGACCGTATATCCAACGTATTCGTCTCTGGATCAAACATATCCTTCAACTCATGTCCATTACGTGAGGTTGCTTTATAATTCTCTTCCATAGGTTGTTTCAATTAGTAAGTTATAATTTGTTGTAAAACTTTAGACACATTCAGTCTATATTATCATTGTTATCATCCTTTAAATTTTCTTTTGATCAATGGAATAAGGCTGAAAGTACCTGTAGCAATAACAAATGAGTTATAAATTCCAATGTCGATTCTTCATGAACTTTTTGCATTTGGCACAAAAACTGTTTGTCTTTGCAAATGGATTCCCTCCTTTAGCGTTTTGCATCATACAATCCGTATCGGGGCAATGTCGTAATCCTTGTGTATGACCTATTTCATGAAGCATCACACAGAACAATTGCCCATAGCCATGAGGACGGTACGATGAGAATACCGCTACACCAGTACCAATGCCACTTGCAAGTCCCATTATACCACTATGAGGTCGGTTACGGAAATTGTCCAATCCTATATCTGCTTGTGTCAATCCAATGACAATAGTCGAGTCGGACTTGAATGCTTTCAATTGCTCATTCAGCAAATCAGCCCTATAGCGCACATGGTCTTTTCTTTTTGTTGTCAATGCTTTTTTGTCCAAAGCAATATTGCCCACATACTTACATTTGGGATAATGTGCTTTTAAAGAGTCAAGCATTGCTTCACGCAAGTTTGTTGATACATTCCCCAAAGTGTACAAACAAACTGTTGGCACAGGCTTAGCGATCTCAGCGCCTGTTGTAACATGTTGAATATCAGCATTATTATTATGATTGCAACTAAACAAACACAAAATAAAGCATATACAACACAAAAGAAGTCCTTTCTTAACTATCATAGTCTTATGTTTTTTATTTGTTGTAATAATTCTCCCATCTGTTAATAGTCAAACATCAAACACTTGTTGCATCCTCAGACACCAATGCTTTATCCTCCAATGCGTCTGACTTGATCTTATTCTGCGCATTCTTCCCTATATGCCATCCGTCACACCATGCACATTTGTAAACAGAAAAATGCACACCATGCTTTTTTCCCATTGCTTCTGCTGCCCTAAGTGCAACTTTCTTATTTGGGTAAGGAATCTTAGGCTTTCCGTTGCGACGAGATATATGGCTATACTCGCTGAATATCCCAAAGGCATTGTGAGTGACAAATATATTTCGCCACGCACCCTTTCTTGTCAATTGGTTCCAAATGGCAAGAATACTATTTTTTTAACTTATTTTACAAACATCCATCAGTTATAAATTTCTTGATGAAGTCTTATGGTTGGTGTTATATGACTACTATCGTATGCTTTTTTCTTGCGGTTTCTTGACACCGAAAGCCTTCTACTTCATAAATATCAAACAGTCCTTTCTTTAATGGAGTAAGTTCGTATGTTACAGTAGAATCGTCTGCACCATCTAACATGTCCCTATCTTCTTCGTAATATACATATTCGCAGTTATATTCAACTTGAAAAGCAGTTTTATCATACTCTATACGATATTCTATGCCAACAGAGCCATAAACCCTGCCTTTGAATGTCAAATGATCACCGTTAAGTTTAATTACTTGCATAACCTTTTTGATTATATGTAATGGAAATTGTTATAGTTAAACACAGATAGGGATGTTCTTTCAGCATCCATGTTTTTAATACGCTGTGGTATTTCGCATAGGGGAATTTCCTCGTCAAGCAACCAGCGTAAGTGTCCAAACATGATTGTATTGGACTTTAGAATCTCCTGTTTTGTAACTGTTATTCCATATTCCTCCGCTTCTGATTCCTCAGATATTATCATGCCTGAGAAAAATCCATGCAGACCTTCTGTTCTTGCAAACTTATCAGCATGACACCATATGCCAATCAGATTACCACCGTGCTTACGCAAATGGAAACTGTGTGGGTGTCCAACGATGATTTTGTCAAATTCATCCTTAGTGTCATCCTCTCGATAGAACAGTCCTTTGTCTGAGCCATGTCCAAGTAGCATGATTCGTTCTTGTGTAGAAACATGATGCAACAAATGCTCAATTTCCTTGTTAGAGCAATTGCTGCTAATCACATTGGCATCCTTACCCTCATATAAAGCAGAGAGTACAGAAGTCGTTCTGTCTTTGGGATGTACAACTAACATACTTACTTCTCGTATTTTTTCAACATTTCCTTTACATCGTCCATTGGTTGAAAAGGCACGATGATTTCCAAGTCCTTATTGATAATGCAATAAGCATTCTCTTCGTCATTATCTTCCATTCCGAAACCATCCTCATCAGCAAAGTAGCGTCCATCGGGATATACTGTCCAGCAGATGGCACAAACTCCATTTCTGAAATTATCATATCTGCCGAACCAATATCGAACAGATTTACATCCATTGAAATCAGGACATCCCTTATATATTGCATCAAAGTCAATCTCGTTATCTGTCACAAGAAGGCTTCCGTCTTCACTTACAAGTTGCCTTGTCTTACCTGTTTCCTTATTGATGATGGTGTAACTTCTTCCTTCACCACTAAACACTGCTATATTCTCACCTATATCGTAGGCATCCTTTAAATTATTCTTGTCCATATCCGTAAGTTTTTATTTGTTGTAATAATTTTCCCATCTGTAATTTCCACTGATTACATTTATGTCCTCATGAAACTTTTCCATGTTAGGAACATTCATGACTGAAGTTGATATTGTCTTCAATGCTTTGGTTTTATAATCAATGGTCTCATATGTAATTTTGACCTTTTTGTCTGATAGGAAAGAGTACGTTTCCTTTTTCAACGCAGTACCATACCTGCTGATTTCTTGCTTATATGCCAATAGCCCATCTTTATATACACGTTGATGCTTGCTGCCATCCTCCCACGTAACGGAATACACATTCAAGTCCCCAGTTCTTACAGGGATGAAGACAAGGTCTTTATCATCTGGCTCTATACATGGATCATGGTGCCATACTGTTTTGACGATGCGCCCATTCCGATATTCCGATTCCATTGAGGGCAGATAATCTGCAAATCGGCAAACCTTATAATTTTGCAAATCCTTTCTTTTAGGTTCCATTGTCACATGGAAGATATAAAAGCCACCATGCAAGTCGCTTTGCCAAAAACTCAGGCAAGGTTTTACCGCTATGGTCAACTTATATCCGCTTGGCGCAACAATGCTATCACTGCCATATACCATATAGGCTTTAACAGCATCGCCATCTTTATCATATTCAATGTTCGTCTGTTGGTATTTTGCAGTGTCAGGATGTTCATAAACCATATCTGCTATCATTTGTCGAAAGCCAAGATACCCTTCTTTGTTCCTTCCATAGCTTGCGCTGTCTGAATCCAAGCCTTCAAAGATTTCACTTTTATATTGGAGGAGATGAGACAACCGTCCTTCATCATCGTAATCATACACAAGAGTTTGTGCATAACATTCCGATGCCCTTGCTATCGTGGCAATCGTTCGTCCCTTGTTATCAAAGAACTCCGTCAGACAGTTCTGCGGTGCATATTGCAAACGATGCACAGCATATGAACCATCCGAGAATCGAACGGAGTCATATTCTATAAATCCCCAAGGCATCATCAAGGAGTCTTCCTTGTTTGCATTATCGGATGTACTTTGAATTTGCTTGAAATAGGTAATGCTTATATCTCCTCTATTACAAGAAGTAACCCATAGCAGTATCAATCCTAATATAAACAAAGTATAACGAGTTCTCATATTTCTTTTCCCTAAAATTCAGAAACATTCAATCAATATTGCCGTATAATTGTCATCTCCTTGTTTCTTACAAAGGAAATCATAAACGTCAAGTATCTCTTCCAAGGGCTTATCATCCATCATCCTTGCTTGCAAAATTTCAGGAGTCATGCTTTTGTATAGTCCATCCGAACAAAGTAAAACTCTGTCACCAGTCTGTAGTTTGATTTGTCGGATGTCTGGTACTGCCACTTCTGGGCGGTAAGAGAAGAAGCACTTGGCAACAATCTCCCATCCAAAATCAAGCCGGATATGGTCTTTTGTCTGATAAAGTAATCCATCACCTGGCCTTTGTACATAACAACGACTATCACCAATATGCGCAATGGTTGCCACATCGTTTTCAACACTTACCATGACCATAGTCGTACCCATCTCTGCATGATGAAGCTCAAATGCCTTTTGGTCAATGGCACAACTTGCTTTCTTGCAAGCGAGTTTTACCTTTGAGTCACAATCGGGCGTACTGATATGCTTATTCCAAAAGTCAGATATAGTATTGCATACCGTTTCACTGGCAGTCTCTCCAAAGGAATGACCACCCATGCCATCACAGACTAGTCCCATAAATCGGTTGTCTTGTGGCATATCAATGACCTTGTAAGCATCTTCGTTATTATGCCTTCTACCAGTCTTACTTATTGTTGCATATCTTATCTCCATTTTCCACTTCTTTATGGTTAATGATAATAAAGAGGCAAATGTAACCTCTTATATATCTGTAACGTAGCTTTTTCTCTTATATTATTCTTGATGTTGTCATTTTTACCACATGATGAATCTTTGCAACTTTGGCTTCAAGTCCTCATGTTTGGAATAGTCGAACATCAAACATTTATTAGCATCCTTGAAAGGTATAACAGCATGGTATTCACCAGCAGCAAAGCAATCAATCTGATAAGGATGATAAGTCAAGACGATACCTTCTGGCAGTACGGCAAAGTGAGTCAAAGGAAAATCCTTCTCGGTAAATGCCTTTTCGTTGTAACCATTCCATCCCGCCCAATCATCGCAAGAATAATTATGTACAAAAAATGACCGCATTACATCGTCCATACCGCTTGTATCAATCATTGGACAATGGAAAGAGAAAATGCTATGCGTGAAATCCTCCCATGAATTTTCACGTTCATAACAGAAATCGTATTCTTTCTTCAAACTCTCCAATGCTAAATGCCGAAACTGTTGTGCCATCGCAGGTTTCACGGAATTGTTGACATCAAGCAATCCGCCTCTTCGTTTGTCGTATGTGATGTAATACTCACGAGGCAAATCATGAAGTCCTCCATTGTATAGGCTTGCCCAATAATAGTATGTGGTATAGTCATCACAGTCTGCCACTTTCCTCACTCTTATATTGCAAGTCATTCTAAGCTCCAACGTATCTTCTATTTGATACTCTGCCCGACAAAGTTTCTCCCACAATACACCATATTTATCCAAAGAAAGCTGTAAATCCTTTAACGATGCACACTTCCCAATAGGAATGCCCCGATTGTTTTCCAACTGATAAAATGCATCGTCTCTAATAGCAGCCATCATCCATTCCCGAATAGCCTTGTCAGACTCAGCATCACCTTTCGGTATATCCAAATCCACACTAAATCCAGCTTCCATCCGTTCGTACTTGCTCCTTGGCTTGATATAATAGTTCTTTGCCAATCTTTCTGTTGTCGTATCGGGGGCATCACTCTTTTTCTTTGCGTTGTATAAGTCACCGAATGAAACATCTTTTGTTTGCGCCCCTGCCACCAAAGTAACCATACCTTTTTTCTTGGGTTTGCGACAAAACACATCATCTTGGAGTCCAACACATTTTCCATCAGAGAAGCAAATCGTATCAGAACTTGCGAAAAGGTGTAAGCTTTTCCACTGACCAAGATAATAAAGTCCAGACGCACTGCATGGAGATGAGAACAATATCTTTCTATCCTTGATGTCATAAACATCATTATCGTCAATGCTCACATAGTTGACGGTATTGTCAATAGAAGTGATACTCGTAGCTCCAATTTGAGGATAATAGAAGCCATTACGTTCATACTTTAGAAGGTAGCATGGTGTCTTTTCATCGGAATGTTCATAGTTCCAAACGATAAACAGGCTGTCACCAATTCGTTCTTGAATAGTGAACGTATCACCATCCAAGACAAGGGTATCTTCGTCAATGACCTCCCCTTTCAGTCCGACTCCCATACGCAAACCATGACAGCCAGTAAGAACTGCAAGCATAAGGAATATAAACAGTAGTTTTTTCATCGTTTAATATCATCTGTTACTTTCATATCATCGTATTCGTCGTCCCAGTATATCATTGGAGCTAAATCTTCTCTAAATTCTGGTTCTCTCAACTTTTCCAATTTGTTTTCAACCTCATCCTTTGATTTTGCAAATACAAAGCAACGCCACCAATAATTGTCGCAGAGATAATCGCATTCATCAAACCAAAGATGATGTCTCACAAACTGTCCTACATATACACCATCCTTGGGCATTTCCTTACACGAATAGTCTGCAATCTCGTAAATATCCTTAAACGTAGTTCCGAGGACATGTATCTGCTCTGTAACCTTAATTTTCTTCATAACTATTTCCCTAATCCGTGTCGGGCACAACTTCTATAAATTCCTATTCATCAACCATTCAACCAGTTGGTTCACCTCTTTACTTAACATTCCAATAGTTGCAGGAAGTTTATGAGGGCGAACAACAACCATACTGATGGTATATTTCGGATTATCAGCAGGGAAGCAACCTACGAATGTAAATTCGTCCGAACTTCTTTTATTGTCATCACATTGTAGAATGTTGTATATACCTGCCAGTTTAATACCTCTTGGAGCAAGCCGATGTTGTATGCCTGTCTTCTCAAAAATGCCAGTAGCTATTTTCTTGACATATTCCAAAGATGATCTTTGATGATACATTTGGTTAAAGGAGATTGCCAATTCTATGGCATTACTCTTTTGGATGGTATCATACGCTTGTTCCCATAAATCCGCACCATTTGGCATGGTCATGAAAGCCTTGTACATTCCGATTCGTGATTTCATCAGTAACGCCTTTTCAAATGTAATTTCACCATAGCCACCTCTTCGCCAATTATGGTCACGTATTTTTAGACTATCATTAACTTCCAATATTCCGCATCCGGTATCGACCATTTTCCCTAAAGGCGTATTTGACTTCTCTAAACATTTTGCTGCTATAAAGGGTACAAAAATATCTGTGGAACAAACGTGCTTTTTGAATGGTACATATACCATGTCACCACACCATCCACAATCGCCATCTAACTGTTTCTCCAATGATGCCCATGCTAATACTTCTGATGTTGTGGCATCAATAACGGCTATTTGCCCATATATACCATCTGTTTCTAACATCATATTTCTATCTAATAGGTTATAGCATGAGTCTATAAGTTCTTTGTCTGCCAATGGACAAACATCAACACTATCGCAGAAATAGGAAGCTTCTTTTCTCTGAGCATAGGCTCCTACGCAATAGAATATTAGCATAAATACTAATGATGTTCTAAATGCTTGCGTTATAGTCTTCATTCCGTCTCAACACTTTTGGGTTGTACAATCAGTTCCAATCGCTTGACATCATCTTCTGCCAGTTGAAAATCTCCTCCATTTTTGTAATAGTCAAGTACTCTCGATGCACCACGTCGCCCCAATACAGCGTGTTCCTCTGCTTTCATGTAATATTCCATAGCAAGTTGTTTGTTGGTTTCACCTCTTTCATCTGGCTCATAATAGAGATTGCCTAGAAGATAGTAGGCAAGTGGCATCTGGTCTGCTATGATGACAAGTTTTGTAGCATCAGCTCTCACGCTTCCTTTCCAGTCGGGAACTGTCAATAGCAGTTTCGCCAACGAGCAACCTTGATTTGCTGCTTCTTCAATAATATTTTTTGCGGTGATGGTGTCTCCTTGATCCATCATGATAAAGCCAAGTAATGTTTGGGCTTCTGGACTTCTTTTTTCACGAAGTACTTGCATCACACTATCGGCATTTTCTTGGATATAAGACTTGTATCCATCCATCAAAAGAAGTAGCGTCTTGTATTCATGTCCATCAGGCAAATTATTAATGTAATCATCTGCCTTTTGAATGCCGCCACGTTTTTCAGCTATTTCTGCCATCATTATCATGCCAAAGAAATCCTTTTTTACCCCGAATCCGTCACGGTAACAGTCTGCTAATTTCAAATATGCCGAACCATCACCCCAACGAGCATGATTGAGCAAGGACATGACCGAGTCTTGCGGACTGACAGTCATACTTGTCTGTTCTGTCAACTTTGTTGAAGAAGTTGTTTCTTCCATTACCTGTTGTTCTGAGCAACTTGCAAGGAACAACATCATTATCATATATATACACCAATTCTTCATTTTTTATAACTTTGTGTTTGGTTCTTACTCAACATCGCATTAGTTTTATAGATTGCTTACCAATACAGTTTATGCTTACCGCATATATCGCATTCATTCCATGGAATATGTTCGTCAACATGAACATGTCCACTTCCTTTAAATGTTGGCATCCCTGTAGAATAATTTGGATTTATGCCATACCCACTTCCACTACAACTACTACATTCCTCAGAAATGAGTCCACCAAGGTAATAGTAGTCATATCCTGTACCATGACAATATCCACAATACAAATACCCATCAGGAGGCAAAGATTTCTTGTCTGCAGAGCAGGATGTCATTGTACTTAAAAACATCATCATTAATATAATCCACGAATACATTTTGAATCTCATATTTCGATACCCTAATTCGTGTCGGGCACAACTTCTAAGTTTGTTATTTGTCTGTTTATGAGATATAGAGTATCGAAGTAACCATTTGCTATCAGAAAATATTTATTTTGTGATTTTTTGTACCGAAAAACAAAAAGCAGAAGTCTATGAAATACAAACTACATAGCCTTCTGCTCTCTTATCCTTTCAAAATAACCCAAATGATCGATTATTTTTCTAAGGTAAACTTCTTGACAACCTTACCTTTTTTGTCAATAGCACCATAAAGATTGATTTCCTCATCATCGGTCATGCCGAATCCATCCTCATCTCGATAGTACATTCCATCAGGGTTGAGTTGCCATCTCACCTCTGCCACACCATCTTTGTATTCAGATATATATCCTGGAAAATGGAATGAATGTCTTTGCGCTCTGTCAAGGGCATCCTGTGGCAAATCTTTTATACTGTACCAATCAATGTCGTCATCTGTGACACATTGTAAGGTCTCAGAACTTGACATGAACTCGTATGCACAATTCGCTTCGTTATCCATCAAGTAACGAGGTTTCCAATATTCTCCAATCACTTGATTCACCAAGGTCATTCCCTCCCCAAGGTCACGTTGTTCATATGGATAGTCTTTATATTGAGGAGCACATAATCTTTTATACAGTTTTTCTTCTTCAGACATATCCACATCATAGGCATTTCTATCATCATACAGTAAATCCCATGGATTGCTATTGCAGATGATAAGTCCCTCCATCTTACCCTGCACAAAATCATCGTCATTTGTGTCGTCCTCATTCTTCGCCTTGGCAAGGAAACGAAGCTTTCTCATCAGATCACGTTCTTCTTCATCTGCAATGTCATAAACAACCTGTACAAAACTGTCGAATGAATTTTGCAATGCTTCGGTAGCTCGTTCTGCAACTTCATTACCGTCATTCTTGTTTATTATATGTATAGCATAAGCCATAAGTCTTCCACCGTATCGTGAATTACTGAGGTCTGGCGTTTTGTCCAAAAGCTCATGATAGCCATCTTTCAATTGAATGGACACATTGTTTCCACCTGTTGATTTGGCTTGCATATTTATCTTAACGTCCTCGTATGACTTATATCCAAATATGGCAGCAGCTAAAGATGCAAAATTCTTATCGTCAACAACATCAACTGTGTGAATCATTGTCTCTTGGATTTCATTTGGGGTGTTCTCAGACAACACATCAAAATTCTTTACCGTAGCAGCTGCGATTTTGTACCCTTCGTCTTTTTCTGTCAGATAAATATTTGTTCCTGGAAGTTCATCTGTAGAACACTTGCTTATTCTTTTAATTTCATAGTTAGCAGCAAATGCTACGTTAGCATCTACAGGTATAGGGAAAGGAACATACACAAGCAGTCTATTTCCGTCCATACTGGTTAATGCTACATTGAATACACAATGTTTGCCTTCTACTTCTGTTGCAAACTTATTTCCATCTCGATTGGGTTTGATTCCTGACGAAGCAAACATCTTTACAATACATTCTTCAAGAGTGAGCCCATTTTGTGTAACTTTACCTCTATTTTTGAAAAAATCGAATAATCCCATGATAAAAACCCTTATCCGTGTCGGGCGCAAGCTCTAAATCAGCAGAAAACTACTATTCATCCCAATGTCTTAATTTTTCATCAAGTATTTTTACCTTATCTATCAAATTACTTATGCTTTCATTATCATTAAGAAATGCAAGCACTCTACCTTTATCCCCATAAATAAGGGTTACTGATACATCACACATACAATGAGGATGCAACAAATGCAAGTTAAGATACCCTTTGCCTGTATTATGTAAATCTTTTTGGATTTCCAAAGCAACAGCCCTTGCAAACCATCCTCCATTAGACAATGCAAAATCCTCGCAAATGTTCTTTTCTATATGTTTCATAACTGTAAGCCTTTGGGACAGAGCTTTTATTGTTTGATGAAATTGCTCGTAAATATCATCTTTTTTATCGAGTTCTGGTCTTTTCAGACCAAATAAAACCTTGAAACATTCAAATAGTCTCACCTTCATAGTTTCTACATTTTACTTTATCCTCCAAGTATCTTACTGCAAAATCCAAAGTTTTTATGATATGTGGCACAATGTCCTTGGCCGATTCCTTATCTGTAATCTTGTGGTCATAGTCCAAAGAGACTTTACCCTCATCTTTCTCCGAAAGCAGAGCCTTGATGAATTTAACATTTCTGTTAGTTTCGTTCACCGCCTCTTTCAATTGTTTCTTATTCTGTAATGAAAATCCAGCAACAAAGGGAATGCAGAAGCGTATCATGCTTTTATCCTTACCTGCTACATAGAAGTACACTTGTCCGTTGTACTTGAAATGCCAACCTAAAGAAGGCATCGGTAGCGTTTGACCACACATTTTGCGAATTTCGCTTACAATTTCTTCCTGCTTCATATTCATAATAGTTTTGTTTGACTATTTATGAATCTATTAGCTGATTAGTAACCTCTTACTAAATTAATTATTATGGGACAAATGATTTCGAATATTCAGCCCAAGTACATATTTGGTTTATTATTCCAAAATCCAAAGCTTCTTTGGCTGCAAACCAAGTTTCCCTTTCACAATAATTTTTTGTCTCACCAATAGTATGACCTGTTCGTTCTCCAATTATCTGATAAACTTCCTTTTTCAATGAAGTCAATTCCTTATTTATATCTATTGTGTCTTCACTTTCCTTGATTTCTTTATGTTCACCTAATCGAGGACTATGTATTAAAATTCTTGCGCATGGATCCGCTATCCTTTTATCTTTATTTCCTGCCATCAATAGTATAGCAGCAGAAGATGCCGCCATACCATAAGCATATGTTGAAATTTCACAATCATCCCCAATCATATAGATTAAATCATAAATACCCAATGTGGACACTAAACTTCCACCTATAGAATTTATAATTATGCTTATCTTCCTCTGTTGATTTTCTTTGTAGTACAAGAGAATCAAGTCCCCTATAATTTTACAACTATAATCGTCAATAACACCAAATATTGGCACTATTCTGTTTTTCCACAAAAATGAATAGAATTTTTCCTTAGAATCTATATTTGTGTTACCTAAGCTATCCTTAAAAAACTTATATGCAGTACTTGTTTGTGGCAGTTCTACTTTATATTGATTAAAGACAGAATCCACTTTGTTCTTTTTTATTTGTCCCTTTATTGAGCAAACGGAAAAGCATAAAATAAGTAGAATTATATATTTTCTTCTCATTAGTTTTTGATTTTCAATTTAACAAATTCTCAATCCAACATTACAAACGCTGCCCAATGGAATGGATCGGGATGCTTCTTTCTGATGATTTCTTTGGCTTCCTCGAAAGCCTTACGCTTGTTCCATGCATTATGGGTGTCCGCAAGCCGTTCGTAGAATGTGGTCATAAACTCAGAAGTTGTTTTGTCGCTCACACTCCACAATGACATAACAATTGTTCCAACTCCAGCTTTTTTGAAGGCTCGTTGCAAGCCATATAATCCTTCTGATGTCGCCTTGCCTTGTCCTGTCTGGCAAGCTGACAATATTACCATATCCGTATTGCTCAAATCCAAACGTGCTATATCATTAGCTGAAAGTATTCCACCAAGTACGCCTTTAGGTAAGGGTTTGCCTAACCATGCAGCATTACCACCAGACAGAACAAGTCCAGAAAGAGACATAGCATCTGTATAGCCTTTGAGATAATCTACATTCTCCGCTCTATTTGGAGTGTAGTAAAATCCATGAGTGGCAAGATGAAGCAATTTAGGCGATTTGCCGTGCATATTTAGGAAAGACTCTTCTGTGCCGTTTTTGCCCATATACGAAGATACTTGCCATTTATTTCTTTTCAAAAGGTCTTCTATCTTCAAGATTTCTTCTTTTGTTCCTTGCAAATCATGGAATACGGAATCACCACGAGCAATTTCACCACGCAAGGCAAGCAAATTCGATAAATCATATTTTTTTGCTTCTTCAACCATAGCAGAATCTTCCAAGTCATATTGTAGACCGCCATACAGAACTGCATAGTTTGACTTATAGCCTTTCCTTTCTGATTTCATCTTTACCAATTCACGAGCCGAAGACAATCTGACAAAATGATAATGGCTACCTAAGAGTGAACCGTCTGGCAATGGTAAAGATTCCAATGAAATCTGGAACAGTAGCTGTGAAGGAACATAGTATATGGTAGCACCTTCTGATACATTCTCTTTCAATGGCTCCCATAACAATTTCAGTACATCTTCTGAATAATCTTCACTATAGTACATATCTGGTCTCACGATGCCAAGAGAATCAATCTGCCTTTCAGCAAACAAAGCTTTTAGCAGCGGATAGTCTTGCACCTTATTTATAATATAAGCTGCATACTTTCTTCCTTGAGTTTGTGAAATATAGTCGGTGAAGTCTATCAACACTTCGTTTTGTCCCAAAGCGTGCTTCACCGCATCATAGTCCACATCCATGAAGTCTGTGCCATCGCTATATCCCTTGCATCTGTTAGCCAACAGATTTTCCAAACGGCTTATTTTTCTTGACACACTTAGGATGCTGTCAGCGTTTGCATTATAATCTTTTTCCCAAGCCTTCACCTGATTCTTCATACTTGCCAATGTGGTATAGTTGTGCATGTCCTCAGGCGTACCCATCCGCTTAATGACATCATACATGGAGCGTTCCGATTCCAAGAGAAAAGACTTAGACATAACAAGAGCGTCATAGCAATTCTTTGTGAAAGCCGTCTGTGTCTGCTTTGCCTCCAAAGCGTATGGTGTCATCATAGTAAACAATGAGGATAGAGGATTCCACAAACCTTCACGCTCTGTACTACTCATATATGGGATGCGTTGTTTCATCAAAGCATTCAATTGCAGTACCGCTGCTGTATAATCATTGCAACCATACGTTACATTCCCAGCAAAACCTTCAGCATTGGCAAGATATATTTGCGCATTGATATGTTCTTGACTTTTCTCACCATATAGTGCCTTGGTATATTCGGCATACTTCCGATAATATTGTTCCGATTCTGCGTAGTTTCCCAACTGATGCTCCACACCTCCTATTAGAGCTAACAAAGCTATTCTGTCGCCATCCGTTTGCGGATATTTTGTAGCAAGCAATTCGTCCGCTTTCTTATAGTCCTTCAAGGCTGATTGATAGTCTTTGAAAGCAAAATGGCATCTGCCTCTTGTTGCATATAAGTGATAGAGTTCTTTTGAATCTACTATTCGTGAAGCCGTATCAAAGATATTATCAAGGCTCCTATAGCAGTTCTCCTTGTCACTCATCAGTCGATAAACATCAGCCAAAGCCATGTAAGGCATATTGTAAGTAGCATCACCCATTGGGGTATGTGCCTGAAATTCTTCTATTGCTTTCTTGGCATATAACAGAGCATCGTTATACCGTCCTATAGCTGCATATAGATTTCGCAAGTTGGAATAACTTAGGTGTTTGTTGGCTGATACGGGTTTTGTATCTTCACGCTCTGCAATATTTTTTCCACGCAAGTACCATTGCTCCGCAATGCTGTATTGCCCCAAGTCTCTTGCCTCATTGCCTTTCTGATTATAATAAGTGTACTTAGTTTGCAAGTCAGACGTTGCATCTACTAACGAGTCAATACTCGCTGCATAAGCCTGTGCCTGTTGCACATCACCTATTGTTTTCCCTATTTTCCAAAGCTCTTTCAGAATTTCCATCAGAGCATCCGATTTGCTAGTCTGCCTTGATAAGTATAAAGCCTGTTTGTAAGCATTCTCAGAACCTATCACATCATAAAGAGTTCCTTTTATTTCAGCGATATGCCGTAAGACAGAAATCTCATCATCTGTTTTCCTAAGTTCTATAAAACCTTTTAGAGCGTTTTGATAACATGCCAAAGCCTTATCATACTGTTGGGACAAATGATATTCAGCCCCTTCCAAGTACCATAACAATGGTATCTTAGGCAGAGCATATTCTCTTACCTTGCCGTTAGCGTATGGCATAATCTCTTTCAAGATGGCTCGAACCTTAGCTAATTGCCTGTTGTCACCGTGCATAAAACTGGTGGCATACATATATCCGTTCATGGCATACAGATGACCGACATCTTTCTTCTCTTTCTCTGTGAGACCGCCAGACATCAGTTTCTTAGCCAACAGATAAGCCTCTTCATAGCGTTTCAAAGTTTCATAACACATACAAGCCATCATCTGACTGCACACATATACTTGATGCTCAACTTCATTTCGCTGCTGTTCTGTATTTCTTCCGACAAGGAGAAAGGCATCCAGTGCTTCTGCGGTCTTCTTGGCATTATTTAATGCAAAAGCTTCATTCATTTTAGCCGTGACTTCTGCCTCGGTCAATGTCTGCGCTTGCATCTGCAAACCACAACAGAATAGGACTAACGACAATAGCAATGCTTTATTCATGATGCAATGGTATGGTATCTGTTGATATTGAGTCATTGTTAATACTATCTGTTGGTACGGTCATATCAAACACATCGTTTTCATCGCCACGCACATTGTCAGTAGGGGAGTTTTCTACAAACAGCGGATTGATGGCAAAGAAACCGATAACCAATACGGCAGCTATGCTTGAAATCCAAAGCCAAGTCTTTCTGTGATGGTGAGACTTCATTTCCTTTTGAAACTCAGTCATGGCTTTCAGCTTCTTTCCACGGCTCACCATCGCCTGTTTAACATTCTTCGTAAACTCATATTGCTCCTTTTTCTCTGCATCCTCTTCAATCTCTTTCAGGAACTGCGCCTTGTCTTCTTCCGACATGGCATCACCATGAAGCAAGTATTCGTCTATTCTGTCTTGAAAATTATTATTGTCCATATCCATCTGCCATTTTATGAGTTCAAATAGTTGTGATAAATGTTTCGTGCTGAAGTACGCAATGACTCCATGCACTTGTGCTTCTTTGTTTTGAGAGCGTTCTTTGAATCTATTGTCGGTATTTCCAACAGGATTGTGTCCAAGTCCTTTTCCTCATAGTAGAACTTGCTCAATATCTCACAGCACCGCTCCGACATATGTGATATGACATCAGCAATGATGTCAAGCATCTTGTTGTCCTCCGAATCATACAGCATATTGATGTATTGCTGGGCATCAAATCCTTTTTCCTTTATCTTTCGTCCCATTTCTGTCTCAGGGTCTGCATAGGCAGGATGTTCTCTTACCCATTCCAAATGCTTGATGCGAGCAATCCCCATAAAATAGGTGAGGATGCTTCCACTCAATGGTTCGTTGTTCTTGCCCATCACTCTTCCGTCGCTCACATAGATTTTCCTGCGCTCTATATTCTCCCACATCGCAATGAATGTGTTTTGGAAAATTTCCGTGGCAGATTCCTCATCAGCGAAGAACACACCACGATAGTTTGCCCAAAAGTATCGTGAGCAATAAGCATACAGTTCCGACTGTATTTTTCTATTCTTATCGTACATTCCAGCAACAAGCCGGGCTTCTTTCTCTTGTTGCGGTGTACGCATTTGTATTGTTTTTGCCATTTTATCTACTCAGTATGTCTGTTATATTGTATTTATTGATGTCCTCACCTGTCATTTCAGGCTGTTGTGGTCTGCTACTGGTATTGCGGTTCATGAACTTTCTGATTCGCTTCATAAACTCATCATTGCCAACCTTATTGCCATTCTTAAACTCCGTCCACAAGGCGTATGTCAGTTTACCAACAGCAGGACTTTTCATCTCGATGTTCACTTGGTCACTTCTGCAAGCACTGATGGTGATCCATCGTTCCGCCAAAGGCTTTGCCTTAGTATTAATGACATTCTCTCTGGCATTGTTACCCATAAAGAACGATTTGATCGCCTCAAAGGTCTCATATAAGCCGCGAGCATTCAGGCTATCTACTACCAATGTATCTTCCACACCACGCACCACCTCGTCTTCATCACCACGAGTACCATCACCGCTATGGCAAGCATCTATAACCACAAGCAGTTTTCCTCTTGCACCTATTTTATGACGAATGGCATTGAGGTAAACATTCAGTTCGTCGTCTGTCAGATGTTTCTCCCCATGATACGTAGCACTTGCTTTTCTGTAAGCATCATATGGAATCCAACATTCATCCAGTCCGTCCTTCTCATCGTTATGTACATCCGTCATCTGCTGTCCATGTCCAGAATAATGGATATACACAACATCGCCTTGCTTGCATGATGCCGTTATTCGCTTAAATGCCCTAACAATGCCAACCTTTGTTGCCTGTCGATTTACCAATGTCGTGACAGATTTGAAACCTGCATTTTTCAGCATAGCTTGAACAAACGGAACATCCTTGTCGCCATTGATTTTGTTCCAAGCCTTATCCTGCTGTTCGCCTAACCCTATAACCAAAGCTCTCTTTGTCTGTGCGGTAACGGACAAAGAGAGCATTAGAAGAAAGTATGTGATGATTCTTATCCTCATTCTATAAATGTTGTTCGTAATTGACTTGATTAGGGCGGCTAAGTGACTGAGATAAATATCTATCTATGTTGGTTACGATGGCTAACTATGTCTATTATGAAAGGTGTCCTTGTGTGAAAGACCACAAATATGCCATTCATATTCTATAAGTGATAATAGACGTATATAGAGTTATAATATCAATACTATGTTTTCCTGTCCGCACGCATAGAAGCATTTAAGGAAACGTGTCTCACCTGTCACTCACCATTACAAAGAGTGCAAATCTCATTAGGTGAATAGAATGTTCTACTCTTAGGTTACATAAGAGAAAGCAGAATAAAAACATATCCAACTATTACAGCCAAAGCTTTAGCAAACCACAAAAACCATTGAAAACCGATAATTTTTTTCATTGTTGGCTCAGAAAAGAACTTATTGGTACATCCTTGATATAAATTAATAGAAACATTAAACATAAGATATGTGAATTCAAAAATCACGGCTATACACAACATAGTTGTTGCGTATCCTAGATCTGTACCAATTTTTAAATTTTTAATATCCAATTTATCAGCTTGAAGAATAACCCATATAAGACCAAAGCCTGCAAAAACAAGCGAACGGGTTAGGTCTGACGCTTTTGCCGATTTTTCGGATGCACGTGAAAGACATTTTCTTTGTTTATCCAATTGCCTATTTATATTTTTCATTTTTTATTCTTTCGATATTGTTCATTATGGATAGCAATACTTTTTCTTATGGCGACAACATGTTGAGCACTTGGTACACGAATTATTTTTCTTTTTGCTTGCGGTGGAAAATCTCCCCAATCAATTGTTTCCACTCTCAACAACTTGCCATCGGTAGTAATATTGTTTGGTATAGCTTTTATATTACTTGCAAACTTGACAGAATCAATTTTTATTTGATTACGCAGAGTTTTGCTAACTGATATTTCGAAATGGCGTTTATAGCGTTTCGTATGTAAGGACAGAATAGTCTTTTTCATATATATCATAAAGTTTAGTTCACTATTTATAACCCTCTTATGCTTTATTTTCATTATCCCACTTTTGAAAGCTCATTATGCGGAGAGTATATAGCTGATAACTTTCCTGGCCAAATTTTGAAAAGACCTAATGAGGTTATTTTTAAGGAAAATGAAGGTAAATCCTTTAAAGTTCGCTTTAATTGATTTATTAGTTGTTTGTCTTTGGTTATATTCAAAGTCATATGATTGATATGTCTATTAGGAAGATACGATGGATTTCCTAATAAAGCATAGACACTTTTTCTAAGATTGTCTATGTTTTGATTCTGCCTAATCTTGAAATATAGCACATAACTGTCATATTTTCCTTTCATTACATCTATGCCGTCCACTACAACTTCAAAAGGACAGAAAGAAAAATTTCTCATTTTTTCCATAATGTCACTTAGACTATCCTTGGAAGATGAAATAGTGAAATGGAGCGGTAACGTATCTAAAAGGCAACGTAAGTCATCACTAACTCTACCATACGGAACACGGCATAAATTATCGAAGTTAACATTGCCTAATACAGAGTATAACCTCCTATAACTACATTCGTCAAATAGTGTTATCAAGGTATATGATGACATGACTATCTAAGTTTAGCAAACAACCACAAAACAACAATAGCACCAACAATGGCTGTTATCAATTCTCCAATCCAACCATATGCAGAAATACCGAGTAGTCCAAACAACCAACCGCCAACTAATCCTCCTATAATGCCAAGGAAGAGATTGACTAAGCAACCGCTTCCTTCGCCCTTTTGCAATCGACTGGCTACATAGCCAGCCAATATGCCACTTATAATTCCGCTAATCATTTTGCTTTTGTTTTTTCCAATCCTTATACTCTTTTATATATTTCTTGAAATTTTTAAAATCATGAAAATGAATAGAGATTAATGGTTTGATATGCTTGCTTTTGGAAATTGAGATTTCACCTTCCTTCGTTTTGACGATCCAAGCAGATCCGTTGGTTTTTCTGTTTTTTGCCCTATAATCAGACTTAAGTTTTTCCTTTAAATCTTGTTCTGCTACATTTAATTCCGAATTGTCATCAAACTCTAATACTATTTGTAGGGAGTATGCTGTCTTGCTTATAGGCGTAGCATTTGCTACTAAAATCGCATCATAACTTGAATATTTACCAACAAACCACTTTTCGATTTCCGAATCTGCGTTTTTATCCCATTTTGTAAATCCTTTATCCAAAAGGCTATTACTAAAGTTTCCTATTTCCCCATCGATTGAAATATCATTGAACAATAAATGCTGCGCATTACAAAACAATGATAAATTAACAAAAAGTGCAATCAATAATGTCCTCATGGTTCTACTGTAAATTCACCTTGCGTTATATGTTCTTCTATTGTATAATTCTTAAAATTAGAAGAGCACTTCGCTGTTACAACATGGTTACCTATAGAAATGTTCTCAACATTATAAGAAACAGAATATTTGTTAGCCTTGTCATAACTTTCTGCGACTTTAGTGCCATCAATAAAATACGAAACGGACTTTATAACATCTTTTCCATTTATTGTAGTCGAAGAACTTATGCCAACTGAAACATTATCAGTAGAGAAACCTCCTTCTCCTATGCTGAAAGTTACATTCTCATTCAGTTTTGCAGCAGAAGGATTAACGACAACCTTACCATAGAAAGTTGTAGAACCTTTAATTTCTTCTTCGTCATCACAGCTTATGAGAACAAACATTCCAAATAAAATCGCCGTTAGTGCAAATAAATACTTTTTCATTTTTATGTCCCTTATTTGTGTCGGATGCAACTTTTTATTTTATAAAATTCTTTAGTTGTCTAAAGCTCTGATGGATTGAACTTTATAATACAGACGTTACCAGAAATGTCTCCAACATATCTGTATGTAATTCCAGTATTGATACTGTTGAAAGAATTGTAAACTCGTCTATTTGCATTGGGCATTGTGCATTCGTAGAAGTTACATAGATTTCCAACAAATCACGAGGAGAAATAGGATCGATTTTTCCTTCAGCCAAATCCTTTACCTCATCCTTGGTTACTTTTATTTTTACATTCTCATTTGTGTCTTCAGTCTGCATTACTAATGTAATCTTAGAATTCGCTTTAGCAATGTCTTTCATTAGTTCAATACCTGAATCAGATTTTGCCCAATTGCCCAACATCGCTCTTTTTAGAGTGTTTTTGAGCTTGTTTAAAGCTGAAATCTTGAGAGGCATATCTTTACTAATTGTCATTGTCATAATGACTTCATCAGCATCCTCATCAAACTCCATACTTGAAATTTCGCCAAACATGCCTAAATCCATAGGGCATTCTTTATTAGCGGCTTCAATATTAGTTTGCAATTCTTTCTTAGATGAATCACAAGAATTAAAGGCAAAGGATGCCAATAATAAAAATGTTGCTAAAAGAAACTGTCTCATACACTTCAACCCTAATTTGTGTCGGGCACAACTTTTAAATGATTTATTTGTTTATGAATGTCCAAAACTCAACGTAACCCATCCGTAAGCAAAAAAACATTGGTTAGTATCTGCTAGAAATTGGAGAAAGTAAAACTATTATTATCTTGTCTTGCAAGTTTGTTGCCTGAGCTATCATAAATTGCGATATCAAATGTAAGTGAACCGCTCCATCCATATGCCATATTCAACCCTTGATAAGGCATAAACAGAGTCATTGTAAACGTTGTGTTCTCGTAAGGTGCTGTATCAGATCTTGATACACTCACTTGGTTACCATAAGCATTGTTCAATTTTGTAGAGTTGTCGGCATAATAAAACCAAGCAGTTGCTCTCACTGTACGTCCTTGCATTCCACTTACGTCAAATTTCAATTTGATGTTCATTCCTTTCACAAACCCATTCATGACATTATGAACTTGTTCGATACTTGTGATAGAAGCCGTTGGACCAGAACTTGCTGCTTGTTCTATATCTATACGGATTTCTTTTCCTGCGGCTTTTATTTTCATATAGTCATTACGAGAACTTCTACTGTTATTCCTTTCACAAACCAAAGTAAAGCCAGATGATGTTTTGTTTTCTACACGACACCATGAAGGAATCCCCCATGTTTCATAAGTAGAGGAACTAGTGTTTACACTATAATATTCTCTACCTCCAGATTCGCTAAAGTATTTTGACTTGTCTGTTGTGGTTCCGTCAACTTTTAGATAGGAAATATTTGGAATACATGTAAATGTTGTTCCACTTTTTCTTGTGAGTTCATGTCCATCACCTGAGGAATAATCCCATATTATGACATCTACCCTCAAAGTTCTACTGTATGTGTTTGATAAATGAAGTTCTTTATATGGTATTTTTACATCAAAGTCTGTATATACAGTATTGTCATATCCTGGATTGATACTACGGCTTACTGCAACACAACTTGGATTACCTGTTGTTCCATAAGAGTTATTCGTGTCTATCAAAGCATTGCCATTTGTATCATAAAAATAGCATGATACTTTTCCAGAATGTCCCTTCATACCTGAAATGTCAAATGAAACATTAACAGATAATCCTTTCTCTCCATCAACATCAGCATTGTTACTAACACTTACAGACTTTATTGTTGCATCCTTTGAAGAGGATGCTGTTCCTCCTGATTGAGAGATATTTATTCGCTTTTCTAAATTACCTGCTTTTACTGTAAAATAATCAGTCCTAGAACTTGTTGTTGTGTTAGCATCTACTCGAAGAGTTATAGTATTGCCATTGGTTGACAGATGTCCCCAGTCATATGTCTTTGTGCCTATTTTCCATGAGGAACTTGAATTGACTGTAATTGTTCGACTACCTCCTGCGGAAGGAAAAGACAACGATTCAGACGAGACTGTTAATGAATTTCCTTTCCCTTGTGAAATATCAACACGAATACTTTTTGAACCAGAACTAATGGTAAAATAGTCTGTTCGAGAGGAAGATGAATTGTTCGCATCAACTCTTAAATATAAGGTGTTTCCACTTCTTGACAAATGTCCCCAATTTGCGGTATTTACAGATATTTTCCATGCGGCACTTGATGATACGGTAAAAGTTCTGTTGCCACCATCTGATCCAAAACTAACATATTGAGATGATATAGAAAAATAATGACTTTTTGAGGTTGACCTTGCAGGTTGTTTATTACTTTGCTTTGGGGTAGTTGCAACAACTTTAGGCTTGTTTGTATTTCCTTTTTCTGAAGATGATGAAACTTTTGGTTGCGTTTTTTTTGTAGAATGAACCGTTTCACTTTTTGTTCTGTCAATTGTTTTCCTTTTTTGAGAAAAACAATTGACAGAGCAGATAAATATGCATATAATTAAAGCTAAAATTCTCTTCATCTTACCAATAAACTTTTTCGCCTTTACTTAATCTATATAACTTTTTATGGTCATACCAATTGCCTGTATATGGATTATTATCTTGAAAAGTTCCGACAAAGTGCGAATTGTCAGAGTTCATATATAACATTCCTTTTACCCATTTGTCGCCAGTCATTTGACCATAATAATAATCTCCATCTTGATAGAATAAAATAGCCGCACTATCTTGACGTTCACCTTTCTTAAAATTGCCTATATAGTATTTTCGTCCATCTTTGTCATTTGCAGGATAAACGGCTACCCCTACGCCATCAGGTTTACCATCTTTCATAGGACCATAGTAGATAAACTCGTCAGTTTTATAATGTGTAACTTCAGAAGGAAATAACACTTTATTGTATAGAATTATTCCCAGGATTACCACGACCATCCCTAGTAAACATACCCAAACTAAATTTCGACGTTTAGTTCGTTCTGTCACTAACTCATGTGAAATATTTTGGCATTTTTCCTTTAAATCCCCATTTTCACGACTCAATCTTTTCAATGTACTTCTATAAGCATTCATCTTTTGGGTATTGAAATCATTTTCCTTTAATATGTATGTATATCCAAAAGTTAAAGAAGAATGCACTACTTCTTTTAAATCATCTTCTATGCTATAGACTGTTGAAGTATGCGATGCGACTGAAAAATCAGTAGGTGGCAAAAGAGGCTGTTTTTTTATCAATTCAGAAAAAGATGCTTGAAGATCTGTGTCAACTAAATTAATTTCTTCTACCTGTTTATACAAATGGTGCAATTTAGAGGTTAAGTTTCCCTTTTCATCAAAATATAAAAGATTCCCTCTATACGCTATTTTTGTTAATAATTCCTCAAAAAGGCGGAATGCTTGGAACACTTTTTCCACATAGGTTCCATTGAGTATCACACAAAATCCAATGTATTTATCCACATCAAACTTTCTAAGGTAGCAATAATACATCAGGTTGCCATCACGATGGATGACAACCTGTGTTTCTGCTTTAGCATTTGCTACAATCTGTTTAAATACATCAGATTGACTATCATTAGGATACTGTGTGTAACCTCCGAAGAATTTACCAAAGATATAGCTCGTCATTTAGATGATTTCTTTGTAAAATTAATAGTTTTGTTCACATTGTCAACTTCAACGGATGCCATTTCGTCAATGACTCCATTCCCTAAAAGTACAGGAGCTTGTTGGTTGAGAGTGACAGTTGCCTTTATAGGTTTATTGATAACAATTTTTCCACCATCGCCATCAATTTCTATATTTCGGATTATAACAACACCATTTTCGACAATACTTCCATCTGCAATTTGAGAAGGTACAAAGCCAACTAAGTCATTGTCTGAAAATTTACCATTTTTATACATTGTTCCTAACTCATGCAAGGACAAATGTAATCCAGAACAACCTGTGTCATAAATCATATCCATACTTACACCATTGAGTTTCACGGGAATTGTCTTTACACCAAATTTCTCACTATATGAAACGCATATAGCAGAGTCCTCCTCTTCGTCTAAATGAACAGGAGGAGTTTTCTTGCCACTATTGCATGAAATAAATGTGGCAAACAACAAAATACTAAAATAACAAATATACTTTTTCATTTTATTCACTTTTGCAATCTTCATTTTGGCTGTTGTGGAGAAACTTCTATTTCTTTAGTTGCATCTGTACCCTTAGCAGCTGTTCCTTTATTGGAAGTTTTAGCTGCATCTGTACCTTTAGCTGCTGTTCCTTTATTGGTGGTTTTGGCAGCATCTGTACCCTTAGTAGCTGTTCCTTTGTTGGTAGTTTTAGCTGCAGCTGTTCCTTTAGCAGCTGTTCCTTTATTGGTGGTTTTGGCAGCATCTGTACCCTTAGCAGCTGTTCCTTTATTGGTAGTTTTAGCTGCATCTGTACCTTTAGCTGCTGTTCCTTTATTGGAAATTTTAGCCGCATCTATTGTGTAAAACTCACTTATAGCCACAGTATCATTGTCTACTACTGCTTTAATTTTTATATGAGAATTCGGGGTCTTAGGACATAAGACTTTATTATCTAGTAGATGTTCGCCTTGATTATCTTCATAATACAATTTACACTCTAAGTCTTCATCAGACAAAGAAAGCTGATATTGAGTGTTTACTATTAGTTTATTGTCGACAGGATTTGGATCAATGTGAATGGTTAAAGAATAATCTGTTGTTTTTACCGTATCCAATTGCTCTGTAGGATTATCTGGTTTAGCATTATTACTACCACTATTGTTTATTTTAAACAATAAAACCATAGAACAAACAAGAAGTAAGGTAAGAAGAACAAGAGTAATCCTACGATACCAAACCTCAGGTATAGCAAACGAAGCACCTTGATGTTTAGACGGATTATTCTTCTCAACACTTTCTTGAGTGCTTTCAGGAAATCGACCCGCCATTTGGCGAGCTATTTTTATTATATCGTTTATATCTTTTACGTTGTTTGAATAGAAATTATTTTTTCTGGCATCATCCTCATCCTGTTTTTTACGTACACTTTGTAACTCTTCATTGAGACGTTCTATTTCAGCTTCTTTTGATTCCAATTTTTCTTTATATTGAGCGTCTATTTGATCAGAGATATTTGCTAACTTTGTTTGGAGACTTTCTTTCTCTATTTTAAGTTTATCTAAGTGCTCTTTGAGAGCGTTCATTTTGGGCTTAAGATATTCCGAAACTAATATTCTGTTCTGTGAAGCATTTTTCTTAAACACAGGACTATCAACCTCTTGAAGCGCATAAGATATAGCCTGTACATTAGTGTTCTCATCCCCCTGTAATGGAAATAAAGAATTCTTCAACTTATCATATGATTCGAAATTCGTAAAAATGAATTTCGAAATATCCAACAAATATCCTTCTATATCAAGGAACTTCGTTATCAAAAACGTTTCATACCCCTTATCATCCACTTGAATAGCCTTACCTACAAGCTGTTCATAAGCAGCTTTTAATAGTTCATACAGCGTTGCCACATTTTGACATTCTTTGTGGGCAATACGCAGTGTTATGGCACAATAAGCTTCTTGACGAGAGGCATCTTTTTCAGAAACATTCTTGCGATGTATATAAGTATAGTATGCATCTCCATTCAAATGGTCTATAATCATGCAGGCATACAAACTCTTTCCATAAGTCCAATTGAGAATCTCTCCCAAATAGTTACCAGTTATAGCGTCTACGTCTTTAGGCCAGATATCCTGTCCATTTGGACGACCATGAAAATATACTTTAATATCTTCCATATAGATTAGCCTTTAATTGATTCTATAATTGCGTTCCAAAGTGCCGCTGGATAATTGTCACGGCTTGGTGTATAGTGTGCTGGTATTCCAGGTTGAGGCACTCCATAAGTGCCCGTGGTAAATCTGACAAACTTAAAAAGATACTTTGGACCGAATAAAGAGGCAAGAGGAGAATGATTTCTAAAGGCATTAAATAAACCTTCATACTCATTACTGCAAGCTTGCATAGCATTTTCTTCTGTTGTATCTCCAATGCGGTCTATCTTATTAAAGAGAAGTATAAACTTGTCCATTCTGACCGAATACTGACTCTTACAGAACTTGATTCTTTCTACATACTCTAGCTTGTCTTCATATGGTCTCTCCCAATTGGGTTCCGTTATAAAAACCCATACTTTCTTGTTGTCACTTCCAAACACACTTGCCATATATGCAGGAAAAGGAATCTGTGCTCTTTGATAACCAGCAAAAACAGAACTAGGAAAATAACCTTCTCCAGCACCTTCTAAAATTTGACAGACAACCGCACCTTGCTCATTTTTCACCTGAATAAAAAGGAAATCGTTGTGGTCTGTTCCTTTTAGTGCCTCATCTGTTGCAAGCATACTATTAAAGCGTTGTGAATTAACTCTATACTCCCAAGCGTTGGTACAGAAATTAGGATCTACGTTCAAGGTGTAACCGTGAGTCCGCAAATATTTTGCTAATCGGACTAAAGTCATTGTTTTTCCACTACTCGGAGCACCAAAGAACATAATAATAGGGGCATGTTTATCGGTCACATGTACTTTTATCTTATGCGAAGGTGTTGGAGTTTGCACTGTAGTATCGTGGTCAAAATCAGAAATAGATTCTTCTGACTTATTGGTTTCTACAGTCTCTTTTGTTTGTTTTTCTTTGGTCTCCATGTTAACAGAAGATTCTGTAGGAGCTGCACTAGAACCTGATTGATTGTTGGTTGTTCTATTTGTGTCACCAAATCCTATAAAATTCTCAGACATAAGTGTCCCGTTAAAATCGGGACCAGTTAAATATTAATCAAATAACCCCGG
>ERZ1034946.124-NODE-124-length-64284-cov-10.268056_pt1 | contig 64284 bp, 57 predicted proteins | sample MGYA00520591_ERZ1034946 | MGnify/ENA primary metagenome ERZ1034946 (study PRJEB33766, sample SAMN09781753) | gut metagenome | biome: gut microbiome | host: Homo sapiens | place: Madagascar | study: EMG produced TPA metagenomics assembly of the PRJNA485056 data...
AATTACATAAAGGGGGGAGCGTATGTATTACTATCCGGTGTCAGCTGTGCTGACGGAATGCCTGATCCTCTCTGTTGTGGAACAGCAGGATTCCTACGGATATGAGATTAGTCAGACTGTGAAGATGGTAGCATCGATTAAGGAATCAACTCTGTATCCTATTTTGAGGAAGCTGGAGACAGGCGGATATCTGACAACTTATTCCGAGGAATTCCAGGGAAGGAAGCGCAAGTATTATTCCATCACAGAGGAAGGACGCAGTCATCTGGAATATCTGAGGAAAGAGTGGAGAGAATACCGCGATACCATAGATGATATTGTGGAAGGGAGACTTCGAAAATGACGAGGAAAGAGTATATGGAGCAGCTCAGGAAATATCTGAAGCGGCTTCCGAAAGAAGATTATGAGAATGCCATTGAATATTTTTCGGAATATTTCGATGAGGCAGGTCCGGAGAATGAGCAGCAGGTAATGGAGGAACTTGGCGAGCCGAAGGAAGCAGCCAGGGAACTGCTTCTGAATCTTCTGCAGGAGAGTGTGGGAGACGGGAAAGACAGTACCGGAGAAAAAGAGACGGAACTGCCGGCAGAAGGTTCCGGCAACCGACGGAGTGCAGCAGGACAAAATACAGCTGCTTCAACCAGTGATTCTACAAAGAAGAAACGTTCTCCGGGTAAGATCATCCTCCTTGCAATTCTTGTCCTCTGTGCGTCACCGGTAAGTCTGGCACTTATGTTCAGTGCGCTGGCAGTATTGTTTGCCGTAGTAGTTGTGATCGCAGCCGTGATTTTTTCCCTGGGTGTTACCTGCGCTGCAACTGTAGCAGGCGGTATCATGCTCGCAGGTTTCGGTGCGACTCTGATCTTTAAATCTGTGGCAGCAGCCTGCATGATGGTTGGCGGCGGATTTCTCATGGCTGGATCCGGAATTCTGATCGGCGTGCTTACCGTATATATCTGTAAATGGTGCGCAACAGGAATCGGACGGTTAGTAAACGGATTCGTAAGAAAGAAGGTGCACAAAAATGAATAAAATAGCAAAAACAGCATTAATGACAGGTGTGGCTCTCTGTGTGGCAGGAGTAGTGCTGTCCGGTGCAGGATATTTTGCGGGAGGAAAAGATTTCACATACACTTCAGATCATATGTATGTGTCCGGAGGAAATTCTTTCCCTCATAAAAATCTTGCAGTTATGAAAAAAGAACAGATTGACGATTTTACGAAGCTGAATGTGGATTTTGAGAATTTTGATCTGGATATCCGTACCTCAGATGATGACCATTATTATATGGAATACAAGCTTGAGAAAAACGGGAGGAAAAATCCCCTGACATGGAAGGATAAGGATGGAGAGCTTACACTTGAGGAGTCTGCAGGTGGCAGTGGAAGCTATTATATAACCTACGATCTGGGGATATTCTCGACACATGCGGATCTGACAGAAAAGAAAGATGCATTGAATACGGTTATTCTTTATATTCCGGAGAAGGCGCAGCTTTCTGAAGCGGAGCTTCAGCTTTCTGACGGAGATCTGACAGTGGATAAGCTGTTCTGCAAGGAGGCTGATGTGAAGCTTTCCAGCGGAGATCTGATCCTGACAGAAGGTGAGATTGGTGATTTCACAGCGAAGCTTGGCGACGGCGATTTTATTGCAGATAAATTCAAAGCAGATCAGATGGAGCTGAAAAACAGTAACGGTATTGTGAAGGCAGATAGTGCAGAACTGGGAGCAGCAGATATAGAGCTTGAAGATGGCGATTTAAATATGAAGGAACTCAGATGCACAGACAGCTTCAGTCTGAAATCAGGCAATGGTGATGTCGTTCTGAAAAAAGCTGTTCTTAAAGATGGTGAGATTTCTCTTGGAGACGGTGAACTGGTTATGAATAACAGCAGTTTTGGCGGAGATATGGATATCAAAAATTCCTGCGGAGATGTTTCCGTAGAAATGGCAGCAGGAACCACAGAGAATACGAACATCTATCTGAAAGCATCAGATGGAGAAGTGGATGCTTCCGGCATATCAACAGGAGGAACCGGCAGTGACGGAGATGAATATTCCATGTATGAAAACAAAGTCGGAGGATCTGCACCGACTCTTAATGTGAAATGCGGAGATGGAGATATCACATTAACGGAAACAGACAGATAATTGGCAAAGCAGGATCTCCTGGATCACAGTGGACGATATACATTGTGGTTCAGGAGATTTTCGTGCACCATAAATCATGTTGCTGATCAGGGAGTAAACAAGTAATATCAGCAGCTTCTTTTCCTTGTAAAAGAAATAGTGGAATGGTAAAATGAACGCATATAATATGCTGTGGCAATATTTATGAGCTGGCATCGTAACAGGAATACGAATTTCGGTTATATATTTTTTTATGGAGGGGTTCTGCCTTCTTTGTGTCAGCAGATCAGACAGAGCCGGAAAATATAGATGATAAATACAGGCAATACACCAAAAAAGATCAAAATTTACTGTGTGCTTGTCGGGATACTTTCTTTCATTATATTATCCATTGGTGGAGTATTCGTTAATACAAACACTGTAAATAAAGAAAAAATGCGAGCTTCTTTTACAGCAGAAACAACAGTAAATCAGATAAAGTCCCATATCAGCAGATATCTCGGCGTATCTGAATATTTCCGCAATATGATTGAGAGTGGACATGAGCTGAGCAGTGAGGAATTTGCTTTTTCAGCGGAGATGATATCTGATGATTCCGGAATTATTAAAGCAATTGAGATGGCCCCCAACGGAATCGTCAGAGACATTTATCCGCTGGAAGGAAACAAAGAGGCATTTGGAATCGACATGCTGAATAATCCGGCCCGCAGATATGAAGCCAACCTGGCTAAAGACAGCGGCCAGTATACCATTGCAGGTCCTTATGAACTGAACCAGGGCGGTCTGGGAGCACTGCTGTTTGAGCCGATCTATATTGAAGACTCATCAATACACAGGAAATTCTGGGGATTTTCCATTCTGGTCCTTGACTGGGAGAAATTTATAGAAGAGCTGGAACTGGATAAACTTGATGATGCGTCCTACTGCTATCAGATCTGGAAAAAAGACGGCAGCACTCAGAAGAAGATTATTGCAGAAGGGAAACAGGAGCTTCGCAAAGACGCTCTTAGTGTAAGCTGTAAGGTTCCAAATGATACCTGGTATGTAGAAATCGTGCCATATACCGGTTGGTTGACAGCCAGGCTGAAAGCACTGACTTTGCTGCTAACCTTAATCATCTCATTCCTGGCAGTGATCATCTGCTATCAGGTGCTTCACAGAAAGTACAGAGAACGGTTGTATACAGCTAAGATCGAGAAGACAGCAGAACAGGCGAGAATGGCCAATGAGGCGAAAACAAGATTTCTTTTTAATATGAGTCATGATATCCGAACGCCGATGAATGCCATTGCAGGTTTTTGCGGTCTTTTGGAAAATAATCTTCAGGATGAGGCAAAGTCCCGCGATTACATAAAGAAGATCCGGATTTCCAGTGATATCCTGCTGACGATCATCAATCAGGTTCTGGAGATGGCACGTATTGAAAGCGGAAAAGTAATGTTAAATCTGGAACCGACAGATATCCGCGAAATGGTGGAAGCAATACATACAGTTTTTGAATCATCTCTTGTAAAAAAATCTCTGGAATATCAGTGCAGCCTGAACCTTTATCACCCCTATATCCTGTGTGACAAGACCAAGGTGGAAGAAATTATTCTGAATATTGTCAGCAACTCGGTGAAATACACCAATCTTCATGGAAAAATTTCTGTGACGATCAATGAGCTGGAATATGCCGACACGGGCAGGGCGAGCTACGTTATTATCGTGGAAGATACCGGAATTGGCATGAGCCAGGATTATCTGCCTCATATATTCGAGGAATTTTCCAGAGAGCATACGACCACAGAGACCAGAGTTGCAGGAACCGGTCTTGGGCTGCCTATTGTGAAATCCCTGGTCGAGCTGATGGGAGGAACTATTGAGGTAGAGAGCGAAGTTGGAAAAGGTTCACGTTTTATTATACATCTCTCTTTCCAGACTATATCCCGGGATGAGATCACCGGAAAACAGAAACGGGATATTTCCGGCATTTCTGAAAAGCTTGAGGGAAAACGGATTCTTCTTGCAGAAGATAATGATCTGAATGCAGAGATAGCAGAAACTCTTCTTGAAGAAATGAAGGCAGAAGTTATCCGGGCAGAGGATGGAAGCATGTGCGTGGATAAACTTAAGGAGAAACCGGAAGGATATTTTGATATGATCCTCATGGATATCCAGATGCCGAATATCAATGGTTACACAGCGACAAAAATGATCCGTGGCCTGAAGGACAGCAAAGCACAGATACCGATCATTGCCATGACAGCTAATGCCTATGAAGAAGACAGGCAGAAAGCACATGAAGCAGGAATGAACGGATTCATTGCAAAGCCCCTGGATGTTGATGAGATGATACGTGTACTTGGGGAAATTATGAAAACAGGAGAGTGATCCTTCATATGCTGCAAAAAGCATAAAAAGGTTCGCAGAACCAGAAACTTCAGGCAGGTTTATTTTATATAAACCTGCCTGAGTTGTTATCTGGCTGCGGACTTTTTTATGTATTTCAGTATTTTTTTCAGGGAAAAATTCCTTTGTTTTTTTACCTGAAATGTATTGACAAATCCCTGTACTATGATATAATTCAATCAAATCACAGAAAACATATATAGTTACTAGGAAATAAGGAAATAGAGATAAGGAATTAAGGAGGATATCACCATGGGTAAAATTTACGGAAGCGCACTGGAACTGATCGGAAACACACCACTTGTAGAGATCAAGAATGTAGAGAAGTCAGAGGGACTTGAGGCTACCATTCTTGCTAAGCTCGAGTATTTTAACCCGGCAGGAAGCGTTAAGGACAGAATCGGTAAGGCAATGATCGAGGATGCGGAGCAGAAAGGTGTCCTGAAACCAGGCGCAACCATTATCGAGCCAACATCCGGTAATACAGGAATCGGACTTGCAGCTATCGCAGCTGCCAAGGGATATAAGACAATCCTCACCATGCCGGAAACCATGAGTGTTGAGAGAAGAAACATCCTGAAGGCATATGGTGCAGAGGTGGTTCTCACAGACGGAGCCAAGGGAATGAAGGGTGCCATTGCCAAGGCAGAGGAGCTCGCTAAGGAGATTCCGGGAAGCTTCATCCCGGGACAGTTCGAGAACCCGGCCAACCCGAAGGCACATGCAGCGACTACAGGTCCGGAGATCTGGAACGATACAGACGGAAAGGTAGACATCTTCGTAGCTGGTGTTGGTACAGGCGGAACGATCACAGGTACAGGTGAGTATCTGAAGAGTCAGAATCCGAACGTGAAAGTAGTAGCTGTTGAGCCTGCAACATCTCCTGTACTTTCCGAGGGAAAAGCAGGCCCGCATAAGATCCAGGGTATCGGCGCTGGTTTTGTTCCGGATACACTTGACACCAAGGTTTATGATGAGATCATCGCAGTAGAAAATGAGGATGCATTTGAGACATCCAAACTCCTCACCAAGAAAGAGGGAATCCTTACAGGAATTTCTTCCGGTGCAGCTCTCTATGCAGCAATCCAGCTTGCAAAACGCCCGGAGAACAAGGGTAAAGTGATCGTAGCACTTCTTCCGGACAGCGGAGACCGTTACTACTCCACACCACTGTTTACAAAATAATTGATCCGAAGACCGCTTCTTTTGCCCCGAAGCGTACTTCTGCGGAATTATTTACGGCGCTCCTGAATGCCTGTCCAAGCAGGCTGCCGGAGCGCCGGTTTTGTTCTTAATTCCATTGTATCCCGTAGTTTTTTCGGGTATAATAAAGAAAACGAATAAAACCTATTAAGAATATACAGAATAAAGTTTACAAAGATAAGAATTGAAGTATTGGAGGTAAATATTACATGAGGATTTCTACAAGAGGAAGATATGCGGTGAGACTGATGCTGGATCTTGCCACAAACTATACAGGCAAGCCTATCCGTCTGAAGGACGTAGCCAAACGCCAGGAGATTTCCGACAAATATCTGGAGCAGATCATTTCCATCCTGAACAAAGCAGGCTTTGTCCGCAGTGTCCGTGGCCCTCAGGGTGGCTATGCACTGCAGCAGACCCCGGATAAATACACCATCGGAATGATCCTCCGCCTCACAGAAGGAAGTCTTTCCCCTGTGGAATGTCTGGACGACAACGGGGCCATCTGCGAACGGGAGGAAAACTGTGTTACACAGATCCTCTGGAAAAAACTGGACGATGCTATCAAAGGTGTGGTAGACAATATAACGCTGGAAGACCTGATGAACTGGCAGGCCGTGAAGGCGGATGAATACGTGATATAAAAAAAGCTGCGCGAGCAGCTTTTTTTATTACATATATCCGCTTCTTTTTATTTCTTTACCAATATTTTACAAAACCGCGATTTTATATTTTACCTTCCGTTCCTATAATAACACCTGTACTTAAGCAGTAAGCAAACAAAAATGATCATAGAAACGAGGAGAAAAAAATCATGAAAAAAAGAATCGCAGGTATTTTAACAGCAGCACTTATCGGAACTACAGTAATGGGAACAGTCGTAATGGCAGCACCATCCGGAGCGATCGATGTAATTTCCCGTGAGGACGGATCCGGAACACGTGGAGCATTCGTGGAGCTGTTTGGGATCGAAGAAGAAAAAGACGGCGAGAAAGTAGATATGACAACACAGGAAGCAAGCATCACAAACAACACAGATGTAATGCTTACCACAGTAGCAGGCGATGAGAACTCTATCGGATATGTATCCCTTGGTTCTCTTAACGATACAGTAAAGGCAGTAAAGATCGACGGAGCAGAGGCAACAGCAGAGAACGTTGCAGACGATACATACAAGGTAGCACGTCCGTTCAACATCGTAACAGGCGACAAGCTCAGCGATGCAGCACAGGATTTCATCAACTACATCATGAGCTCTGACGGACAGGACATCATCGAAAAAGAAGGCTACATCAAAGTAGATGAAAAAGCAGAGGCATACAAAGCCGGAGATGCAAAAGGCAAAGTCGTAGTTATGGGATCTTCTTCCGTAGGACCTGTAATGGAGAAGCTTGCAGAGGCATATCAGAAAACAAACAAAAACATCACAGTAGAGGTTCAGGTCAGCGACTCCACAACAGGAATCAACAGCGCAACAGAGGGTGTATGTGATATCGGAATGGCATCCCGTGACCTGAAGGACGAGGAAACAGAGAAAGGTGTTAAAGCTACAGAGATCGCAAAAGATGGTATCGCAGTCATCGTAAACAACGACAATGACCTTGAGGAGCTTTCAAGTGACCAGGTAAAATCCATCTTCACAGGTGATATCACAGACTGGGAAGACGTGACCAAATAAATTCCCGGGCAAAAAACGATTGAAGTATCTTACAGAGAGCGGCGATCATGACAAGGTCAGGAAAGCCGCTCCGTTATATATCAGCACAGTGGATATCCACTGGAACAGAGAGAAAGGTGTCTTATGAATCATTTAGGAGAAAAGGCCATGAAGGTCGTTTTCCTCATTGCAGCCTGTGCATCAGTTCTTGCAGTATTTCTTATCTGCGTGTTCCTTTTTGCAAACGGTCTTCCTGCAATGGGAAAGATCGGTCCTTTAAAATTCCTCTTCGGAACGGAATGGAGACCAACAAACGATAAATTCGGAATCCTGCCAATGATCGTGGCAAGTATTTATGTAACAGCAGGAGCAATCCTTATCGGAGTTCCGATCGCACTTTTTACATCCGTATTTATGGCAAGATATTGCCCGAAAAAAATCTATAAACCACTGAAATCCGGTATTGAGCTTATGGCAGGCGTTCCATCCATCGTATATGGTTATTTCGGCCTGGTTCTCCTGGTACCGCTGATCCGTCAGCTGTTCGGAGGAACCGGAAGCAGTATGCTGGCAGCATGTATCCTTCTGGGAATCATGATCCTTCCAACGATCATCGGAGTTACGGAATCCGCAGTACGAAGCGTTCCGGAAAGCTACTATGAAGGTTCACTTGCACTTGGCGCAACAAAAGAAAGAAGTATTTTCTTTGTTATGCTTCCGGCAGCAAAGTCCGGAATCCTGGCAGGCGTTGTCCTTGGGATCGGACGTGCCATCGGTGAGACCATGGCCGTGATCATGGTAGCCGGAAACCAGCCACGTATGCCCAAGGGACTTCTTCAGGGTGTCCGTACCATGACTGCAAACATCGTAACAGAGATGGGATATGCATCAGGACTTCACAGAGAAGCACTGATCGCAACAGGAGTTGTACTCTTTGTATTTATCCTGATCATCAACTTAAGTCTTTCACTGCTGAACAGGAGGGCGGAGCATGCAAACTAATGTATCAGTAACCGCAGATCCTGCGGTAGAAACAAACATGAAAAAAAGAAATACACTTACTATAGGAGACCAGCTGAAGTCCTATGCAAGACATCCTGGTGCAGGAGTCCTGGCATTCCTCACACTGCTGGGAGCAGTGATCACTTTTGCACTGCTGTTCTTCCTGATCGGATATGTGCTTGTAAAAGGTATTCCCTATCTGAACGCAAGTCTGTTCAGCTTTACCTATACCTCAGAGAACGTTTCCCTTCTCCCGTCACTGATCAATACCTTGATCATGACACTGGTATCTCTGGCGATTGCCGCCCCGGTAGGGATTTTTGCAGCGATCTTCCTTGTGGAATATGCAAAAAAAGGCAGCCGCTTTGTAAAGCTGATCCGTATTACCGCAGAGACACTTTCCGGCATTCCATCCATCGTATATGGTCTGTTCGGTATGCTGTTCTTTGTAACTGCACTGCATTGGGGCATGTCTCTTCTTTCCGGTGCCCTGACCATGGTGATCATGGTACTTCCCCTGATCATGCGTACTTCAGAGGAAGCGCTGAAATCGGTTCCGGATTCTTATCGTGAAGCAAGCTTCGGACTTGGAGCAGGCAAGCTCCGTACTATTTTTACTATCGTACTTCCCTCCGCAGTTCCCGGAATCCTGGCAGGTGTGATCCTTGCCATCGGACGTGTGGTAGGTGAGACAGCAGCACTTCTTTATACCTCCGGTACTGTTGCGGCAGTTCCAAACAGCCTGATGGGTTCCGGACGTACCCTGGCACTTCACATGTATGTGCTTTCCAGCGAGGGACTTCATGTAAACCAGGCATCTGCAACAGCCGTAGTCATTCTGGCTTTTGTACTTGTTATCAATGGCCTGTCCGGTCTGGTAGCCAGAAAAATAGCGAAAGGATAATGAACTGATCATGAGTGAAAAAACAAAAATTCTGATAGATAATATGAATCTTCATTACGGAAACTTTCATGCACTGAAAGGCATCAATATGGAGATCCCGGAAAAAGAGATCACAGCTTTTATCGGGCCCAGTGGTTGTGGTAAATCCACACTTCTGAAATCCCTCAACCGTATGAACGATCTTGTAGAGGGATGTACCATCACAGGAAAAGTAGAGCTTGACGGCGAAGACATCTACGGAAACATGGATGTGAACCTTCTCCGCAAACGTGTAGGTATGGTATTCCAGAAGCCCAATCCGTTCCCGATGAGCATTTATGATAATATCGCATACGGACCAAGAACCCATGGCATCCGTTCCAAAGCGAAACTGGATGACATTGTGGAAAAATCTCTCCGCGACGCAGCTATCTGGGATGAGGTGAAGGACCGTCTGAAAAAAAGTGCTCTTGGTATGTCCGGCGGACAGCAGCAGCGTCTCTGTATTGCCCGCGCCTTGGCAGTACAGCCGGAGGTGCTTCTTATGGATGAGCCCACATCTGCCCTGGACCCGATCTCCACTTCCAAGATCGAGGATCTGGCAGTAGAGCTTAAAAAGGATTACACTATTGTCATGGTCACACATAACATGCAGCAGGCAACCCGTATCTCCGACAAGACAGCATTTTTCCTTCTTGGTGAGGTTGTGGAATTTGCGGATACAGACAAGCTGTTCTCCATGCCGGCAGATAAGCGTACAGAGGATTATATTACAGGAAGGTTTGGTTGATATTATGTCAGAACGTTTTGTAAGACAGTTGGAAGAGCTTCACGTGGAACTGATCACCATGGGAAGTCTCTGTGAAAAGGCAATTTCACTTTCTGCCAAAGCTATTCAGGGTGAAGGCGGGATGACCCTCATTGGCAAGATCTTTGAGACGGAAAAAGAGATCGATGCACAGGAAAGAGAGATCGAAAACCTCTGTATGAAACTTCTTCTTCATGAGCATCCCGTAGCCGGTGACCTGAGATCTATCTCTGCAGCGCTGAAGATGATCTCCGATATGGAACGTATCGGTGACCAGGCGGCAGATATTGCAGATCTGTCCAAACATATTGAGGACAAAGCAGTCACCGGAAACAGCATCAACATCCGGAAGATGGCTGAGGATACAGTCCGCATGGTGACAGAAAGCATTGATGCCTTTGTAAAGGGTGATCTTGAGCTCTGCAGAAAGGTGATCAATGATGATGACAAGGTAGATAATGCGTTTAATGAGATCAAGGAAAAACTGGTTGAAATCTTAAGCAGCGGAAGCCCGGATGCCAGATTGGGGCTTGACATTCTCATGGCTGCGAAGTATTTTGAACGTATCGGTGATCACGCAGTAAACATTGCGGAGTGGGTAGAATACTCCATTACCGGAGTCCACAGGAGCAGTGCCAGTCACACGGACAATTATCTTATCGGAGAATGATTATTTTGAGTAAAAAAATATTTAAGTATATTATGCTGGTCTCATCCATGGTTACCGTGCTGGGACTGGCATTTGTCATTGGAATCCTTTCTCATTCCTTCCAGCATCAGCTGATGAATGAGCTGAAAAAAGAAGCGGTTTATATTTCCAGAGGAGTAGAAGCGGCAGGGACAGATTATCTGGATCAGCTGAGTAACACAGATTCCAGGATTACCTATGTGGATGAAAGTGGAAAAGTCCTCTATGATAATGAAGCTGATGTGGAAAGTATGGGAAATCATGGCCACAGAAAAGAAATCCGTGAGGCAGAGCTTAACGGAGAGGGGGAAGATGAGAGAATGTCTTCTACACTTTCCGAAAAGACCATATATTATGCGATACGTCTGGACAATGGAAATGTCCTTCGTGTTTCCGGCACTCAGGACTCGGCGCTTGCACTTGTCTGGCAGCTGGTACCATCCCTTTTGGGCGTGCTGTTTCTGATCCTTGTTCTTTCTGCGGTATTTGCCTCCAGACTTTCCGGCAGGGTGGTGGAACCTCTCAACAACCTGGATCTGGAACATCCGGAGGAGATCAATGTGTATGAAGAGGTGGAACCTCTTATCAGCAAAATCTACCGCCAGAACCGTCAGATCCGTCTGCAGCTTGAGGCAGCCAGAAGGCAGCAGAAAGAGTTTTCCATTATTACGGAGAACATGCAGGAAGGTCTTCTTGTGATCGACCGTTACACCATGGTGCTTTCCGTTAACTCCAGTGTGGGAAAACTTCTTAAGGTAAACGAAGTCCGAACAGGAGAAAGTGTGTATCTGCTGAACCGTTCCGAAGAATTCCGGGGCGTTGTGGAGCAGGTTCTTGAAGGAAATCATGAGGACAAAATTCTTCGTCTGGATGGCAGTGATATCCAGGTGATCGCCAACCCTGTCACAAGAGAAAACAAGACAGAAGGTGCGGTGATTCTTCTGGTGGACGTAACCGAAAAAGTAGAACGGGAACAGCTGCGCAGAGAATTTTCCGCCAATGTTTCCCACGAGCTGAAAACACCGCTGACTTCTATTTCCGGCTTTGCAGAGATCATGCAGGACGGATTTGTGAAGGATGAAGATGTGAAGGTTTTTGCAGGGCGCATCTACAAGGAAGCACAGAGGCTGATCCGCCTGGTTGGAGATGTGATCCGGATTTCCCGTCTGGATGAAGGCGGAGTGCCGTATCAGTGGGAAGAACTGGATCTGTACAGTATGGTTCATGATATTTTTTCCACACTTCATGAAGCTGCCAGGAAGCAGGAAGTGCATATGTATATGGAAGGCGGAAGTACCATGCTGGATACGGTGCCTACCATTATGGAAGAAGTTCTTTACAATGTCTGTGATAATGCCATCAAATATAACCACAGGGGTGGAGAGGTTTTTGTACAGCTGAAGGATGAAGGCGATGTGGTTCGTATAAATGTGCGGGATACGGGAATCGGGATTCCGAAGGAAGATCAGGAACGCATTTTTGAACGCTTTTATCGGGTGGATAAAAGTCACTCCAAGGAAATCGGAGGAACCGGTCTTGGCCTTTCTATTGTAAAACACGGGGTAAAAACTCTGAATGGCAGGCTGTGGCTTAACAGTGAGCCGGGCCAGGGAACCGAGATCATTATGGAATTTCCGAAACATCATATGGAAAATAAAGAGGCAGCAGAGTAAAAATGCTGCTTCTTTTTGTATCAGGCTGGAGAACCGGCTTCCCAGTTTGACAGACCGGATGGCTTATGCTATCTTAAATAGTAATAATTCGAAATACAAGACGGGAAAGCGGATTAGTAGTCCGCTTTCTGTATTATAACCGGTTCGGAATACTTCCGGACGACTATACTGAGGGGAATAAAAAGATGATACAGGCAATTATTTTACTGGTGTTCCTGATCTTTCTGAACTCTGTATTTGCAGGCGCGGAGATTGCGGTTCTGTCCATGAATGAACCGAAGATGAAAGAGATGGCAGAAGAGGGAGATCACCGGGCGCAGATTTTGATGAAAATCACAGAACAGCCGGCGCATTTTATGACGGCGATCCGTGTAACCATAACTACAGCGGGATTTTTACAGAGTGCTTTTGCGGCAGAATATTTTGCACAGCCTATGACAGCGGCGCTTTTGAAAGCAGGCGTGGATGTATCACAGAATGTTCTGAAGATCGTATGTATGATCATCGTAACAATATTGCTTTCTTACGTGAGTCTTCTGTTTGGAGAGCTGGTGCCAAGGCGCCTGGGAATGAAGAATCCGGATGAACTTTCCCTGAAGCTTGCAGGAATGCTTAAAATTGCGCTTCTTGCAGTATGGCCGGCCACTGCGCTTCTGACAGCTACTACCAACGGAGTACTGCACCTTATGGGAATCCGTCCGGAAGAAAAAGAGGATCAGGCCACAGAAGATGAGATCCGCATGCTTTTAAGTGAAGGAAATGAACAGGGAAGTATCCAGCAGGAAGAGAGCGAGATGATCCAGAATGTTTTTGATCTGGATGATACCGACGCAGACGAGATCTGTACCCACAGACGGGATGTTGTTGTTCTTTATATGGAAGATTCGGACGAAAAATGGGAACAGGTGATCCGGGATAACCGTCATACTTTTTACCCGATATGTGGGGAAAATGAGGATGATATTGTATATATTCTGGACACCCGAGATTATTTCCGTTTAAATAGCAGAGAAAGGGAAGTAGTTCTCAAAAAAGCCTGTTATCCGCCGTTTTTTGTACCGGAGTCCATGCGTGCCAATCTGATCTTCCGGGAAATGCGGGAAAAACGTGATTATTTTGCGGTAGTGCTGGATGAATACGGATGTTTTGTGGGAATCGTTACTTTGCATGATCTGGTGGAGACACTGGTAGGAGATATTGATGACCGGACAGATCTGCCGAAACCGGATGATATAGAGAAGACGGGAGAACATGTCTGGAAAATACAGGGAGGAGCGATCCTGGATGACGTGGCAGAGGCCATAAATGAGGAGCTTCCTGTAGAAAAATATGATACCTTCAGTGGCTTTGTCTGTGGTGTTCTGGAACGTGTACCGGAGGACGGCGAACAGTTCCGGTGCAGCTGGAAAAATCTGGACATTGTGGTAGACCAGGTCAGAAACCATACGGTTGCAGAAGGAATTGTTCATGTTCAGCCGGAGAAAAAAGTACAGGAAGAGAAAGAAGAAATCTGACATATTTTTCATTTTTTATGGACATTTTCGACCATGTTGCTGCTTGAAAGAGTGTTATTTTTATGACATAATAAGGAAATAACCCGAGGAAAGCTTGTGATGGGGGAGAGGAAATGCCAGGTTTTACAAGACAGATCATACTGCATACACTGACGGAACTTATGAACGAAAAGCCATTGTCCAAGATTACAGTAAAGGACATCGTGGAACGCTGTGGAGTAAACAGGAATACATTTTACTATCATTTCAGGGATATTCCGGATGCAGTGGAAGCAATGGTAAGGGAAGAGCTGAATGACATTCTGAAGGATCAGAAAGCACCGGAATCAGTCAGTGACTGTATGGAAATCCTTGTCAATGCAGTTCAGAAGAACAAAAAAGCGATGATACATCTGTACCGTTCGATCCAGAGGGATGTGTTCGCTGATTATCTGGATCATGCCGCAGAGCGTGTGGTGGAGGAGCTGATCAACAGGGCGGTTGGAGACTTTGAGATGGATCAGGAAGATAAGCATCTTGTAAGCCGGTATTATAAATGTGTATTTGTGGGAGTAATCCTGGACTGGCTGCGTCATGATATGGATTATGATATCCTGTCAGATATGCATAAGCTGGAGCATATTTACGAGAAGAGCCTTGAGAATCAGTACAAAAATCTGAAAGAAAAGCTATGATTTCGACTAAATGAAGATTAAAAATATCCATTTAGCTGTAGGGCAGGAATGTCCTCGAATATTAAGATATAGAAACGGTTAATTTTGAGCTGGTGTCTGAAATTTAGGCACTGGCTCTTTTTTGTCTGTTTTTTTACACAACACGGTGATGTATAATCCATATCAATGAGAAAAAACAGTTGTTAAGGAGGAGACGTATGGATGACTTGAAACAGCTGAAGATCGTAAAAAATGTCTACATCATCATGTCAGTGCTGTTCTGTGCACTTGGCATCTTCCTGATGGCAAAGCCGGAAAGTTCCGTGAGAATGCTGTGTGTACTGATGGGAACCATGCTGATTCTGTATGGAGTCATTAAAGTCAGCGGGTATTTTACAAGAGATGCTTTTTGCCTGGCTTTTCAGTTTGATCTGGCATTCGGAATACTGCTGATGGCAGTAGGGGTAATCATGATCGCCAGGAAGAATTTTGCGGTGGATCTGATCTTTTCTGTATTCGGGATTCTGATTCTGGCAGATGCCTTGTTTAAGATTCAGATGTCCGTTGACGCAAAACGTTTCGGACTGGTTCAGTGGTGGCAGATCCTGATCGTGGCACTGGCCACCGGAGTGATCGGGGTGCTGGTTTTTATCCGGCCATTTGATGCAGCGGCGACTATGATGATCCTGGTAGGTTTTTCTATTTTTCTGGAAGGACTGCTGAATTTATGTGTGGCACTTCTGACGATCCGGATCATCAAGAACCGGCTGTAAACATAAGATAAAATAATCATAATTACTTCAGAGGATAATAAGAGGAGGAAACAGAGATGGGAATTTTTGACAAAGCAAAACAGGCTGCTCTTACAGCTACAGTAACAAAAGCACTGGATTATCTTGAGAAGGATCCGGAGACCAATATACCGAAGATCATGGAAATGGTTGATAAAGTAACACCGGATGACTGGTATGCAGGACAGAGAAACGCCATCCGTCATTCCATCGAGGCAAAGGACAACTGGTATCAGCTGATCCTTCGTATGTATCAGCTGGATGCGGGAGTACGCCAGACATTCTTCCGTAACTTTATTGTAAATGCCAGCCTTAAGGGAAGCGCAACACAGGAAAAAGTATCCGAAGAGAATGACTGCAATGTACCGTGGGCAATCCTTCTTGATCCTACCAGCGCATGTAACCTTCACTGCACAGGATGCTGGGCAGCAGAGTATGGCCACAAGCTGAACCTGGATCTTGAGACCATCGATTCTATTGTTAAACAGGGTAAAGAGCTGGGAACTTATATGTACATCTACACAGGCGGTGAGCCTCTTGTCCGCAAAAAAGACCTTATTAAGATCTGTGAGATGCATCCGGACTGTGAGTTCCTTTCCTTCACAAACGGAACTCTGATCGACGAGGAATTCTGCCAGGAAATGCTCCGTGTGAAAAACTTCGTTCCGGCCATCAGCCTTGAGGGAACAGAAGCAACTACAGACGGACGTCGTGGAGATGGCGTTTATCAGAAGGTTATGCATGCCATGGAGCTTCTTAAGAGTCATGGACTTCCGTTTGGTGTTTCCACATGCTACACATCCGCAAACGTAGATGCAGTAAGCAGCGAGGAGTACTTCGATCATCTGATCGAGTGCGGAGCTTATTTTGCATGGTTCTTCCACTATATGCCGGTTGGAAATGATGCGGCAGCAGATCTTCTTCCCACACCGGAGCAGAGAATCAAAATGTACGACAGCGTCCGCAGATTCCGTGCCACAAAATCTCTCTTTACTATGGACTTCCAGAATGATGCAGAGTATGTAGGCGGATGTATCGCAGGTGGCCGCCGTTACCTTCATATCAATGCAAACGGAGATGTGGATCCTTGTGTATTCATTCATTTCTCCAATGCGAACATTAAAGAATGTACACTTCTTGAGGCGCTGAAGAGCCCGATCTTTATGGAGTATCACAAGGGACAGCCGTTCAACAAGAACATGCTTCGTCCATGTCCGATGCTTGAGAATCCGGAGCTTCTCCGCAAGATGGTTGAGCGTGCAGGAGCGAAATCTACAGACCTTCAGTCTCCTGAGACAGCGGAGCATCTCTGTGCAAAATGTGACCACTATGCAGAAGTATGGAAAAAACAGGCAGATGAGCTCTGGGATGAGAGCCAGGCGAAAAAAGCTGCAAAAAAATCAACAACTTGTTAATTAATACTTGATATAGATGTTGGGATACTGTATAATGAACCCGTTTTTCAGGAGTCTGAAATAACAGTTCAGATAAGAGTGTCGAAACAGAAGAGACACGATACGTGTACTGACAGATAACAGGGCGGTTATATTCAGCAGTGGGTATAACTGCCTTCTTTTTTATGTTATCGTCAGGACATAGGGAAAGAAAGGATGGATTCATTATGGAAAAACAGGAGAAAAACACAGCCAGCCCTTATGAGCTGGACGGACGCCCACCTCTTAAGGTGGCAATTCCCCTTGGACTGCAGCACGTGCTTGCCATGTTTGTGGGTAACCTTACCCCGCTTCTTATCATCACGGCAGCCTGCGGAATTGAAGCAGGAGGGGATCTTCAGGTTGCATTACTTCAGAATGCAATGCTGATCGCAGGAATTGTTACACTTGTACAGGTCTTTACGATCGGACCGGTCGGTGGCAAGCTTCCTATCGTTATGGGAACAAGTTCAGGCTTCATCGGCGTATGTCAGAGTGTTGCCGGAGTTATGGGAAATGGTATCGTTGCTTATGGCTCGATCATGGCAGCATGTTTTATCGGCGGTCTTTTTGAGACTGTACTGGGAAGCTTTCTGAAACCTTTGAGAAAATTTTTCCCATCTGTTGTAACCGGTACGGTTGTACTTTCAATCGGTCTTTCACTGATCGGTGTGGGAATCAGCTCTTTCGGTGGCGGAAGCTCCGCAAAGGATTACGGTTCTCTTGAAAACCTTTTCGTAGGTTTTGTGGTTCTGATCGTGATCATTGCACTGAAGCACGGAACAAAAGGTTTCACAAGCTTTTCTTCAATCCTCATCGGTATTATTGTGGGATATATTCTGGTAAGTATCATGGCTGTGGTACTTCCCACAACATTTACATATGTAGATGACACAGGTGCTACTGTGGAGGCTACAAAGGCCTGGGTCCTGAACTGGGATAAAGTCGCTCAGGCAAAATGGTTTGCAGTACCTGCACTTATGCCTGTGAAATGGGTATTTGACGCACGTGCCATCGTGCCGATCCTCATTATGTTTATTGTAACTGCAGTGGAAACTGTCGGTGATATTTCCGGAATCACAGAGGGTGGTCTTGGAAGAGAGGCTACCGATAAAGAGCTTTCCGGTGGTGTTATGTGTGACGGTCTTGGTTCTTCCTTTGCGGCACTGTTCGGTGTACTGCCGAATACTTCCTTCAGCCAGAACGTTGGTCTGGTTGCCATGAATAAGGTTGTAAACCGTTTCTGTATCGCTACAGGAGGAATCTTCCTGATCGCATGTGGACTGTTCCCGAAACTTGCTGCGCTGATCTCTATCATGCCGCAGAGTGTTCTGGGCGGTGCTGCTGTTATGATGTTCTCATCTATTGTTGTCAGTGGTATCCAGCTGATCACCAAGTGGCCGGTAGGACCTCGTAATGTTACGATCGTTTCTGTTGCGCTGGGTCTTGGCTATGGACTTGGTTCCAATACGGCGATCCTTGCACATCTGCCGCAGGCCATCAGCCTGATCTTCGGTGGTTCCGGTATTGTTCCGGCGGCGGTGTTTGCGATTATCTTGAACATCGTTCTTCCTAAGGATGAGAAGACGGATGTTGAGAGAGCTGAGGAGATGCTCGAAAAAGTTAAAAATAAATAAAAGGGATTTTTCTTTTTTGATGAAATGAGCAGGCGGAATGCCTGCTCATTTTGTCAGAAAGATATTGTATAGCGTGAGCCGGCGATGTATTCCCGGCTGATGTATAGGGGAGCTCCGTCCGGACTTTGCATATAGGAATCCAGGATCATCACGGGATCTCCTGGCGTTAGGCTTAAGGTTTGGGCCATGTCTGCGGATGCGGTAGTGACGGAAACGGTGCTTCTGCTGAAATCAGCGATGGAATAGCTGTAAGCAGATTTCAGATATTCAAAAAAAGATCCGTTTTCCACAGCCTTGGGATCAAAATCCGGAAAGAGCCGGACTGGCAGCCAGGTGTGCACATCGATAATGGGAATTCCGTCAGCCAGGAGAAGCCTTTCCAGGAAGAAAACTTCTTCATCAGGAGCGAGCTGGAGGAAATCAGAGGTCAGACTGTCTGAAGACTTCCTGCAGAAAGCCAGTACATGGGAACCGGGAACACGACCGCTTTGACGGCAGGATTCAGAAAAACTCATATTTTTCTGAGATTCAAATTTCCGGAAGATCATAGGAGATTTTACGAAGGTTCCTTTTCCCTGATGTTTCACAAGATATCCCTGGGTACAAAGCTCCTCTATAGTACGCCGTACCGTGATCCTGCTGACCTGGTAAAGTTCAGCCAGCTCCGGCTCTGTGGGGATTTTTTCTCCGGGTTTATATGTGCCGTTTTTTAACTGGCTGGTAATGATATCCATAAGCTGCTTATAGAGCGGCTGGATTGAATTTTTATTTAACATGAAAAAGTCCTTTCTGATGTATTCATAACCAGTATTTTACTATAGTATAACTGGGTTTGTCCAGCAGGATGAAGAGCATAGCGGGGTATGCTGCCGGTCACAGAGTGAACAGTAACAATGTATATAGATGAATAATTACTCATAAATAATGAATATACTCTTTACTATAACGTTATAATATGTTATATTCTTTAAAAAGGTAAACCGTAAAAGCAAAAGAGGAAAAAACAAAGTTAGAAAATCTTTCAGATCCTGAATTTTCAAAGGATTTTTAGGATTTTCAGATGGAACATCTCAAAACAGGAGGATAAAAAATGGACGCAGTAAAAATTGCAAATAAGATCAGCAAAGAGCATGGAACGATCAAAAACGTGTATTTTCTTGCATGCGGAGGCTCTCTGGTAGATTTATATCCGGGATATTATTTCCTGCGTGCGGAATCAGCAGTGATGGATGCACAGTGGATCCCGGCAAGGGAGTTTGCCCTGACACCGCCCAGGAAGCTTGGAAAAGACAGCCTTCTGGTCATCTGCTCACACAGCGGAAAAACAAAGGAATGTCTGGAAGCCGCAAAAGCGGGAATGGAAGCAGGCGCAGCCGTTGTGACCATGACACATGCACCGGGATCTGCCTGCGATACCGATGAGTGGATTTCCATTGTATACGACTGGGCACCGGGAGTAAAAGAGGCAGAGAAGCCACAGGGAATCGTTCTCCGTCTTCTTAATGAACTTATGAAGATACAGGAGCCGGGTTATGGGCTCTATGACAAGATTGCGGAAGGTTTTGGGAAGATCGATGAGATCATTGCAGAAGCAGTTAAAGATCAGCAGAATGCAGCATGGCTTTTTGCAGAAAAATACTCTGAGGAACCGAATCTTTATATCATGGCATCCGGAGCATCCTATTCTCAGGCATACGGTTTTGCCATCTGCTCTCTTCAGGAAATGCAGTGGATGGACTGCGGATATCTGAACAGCGCAGAATATTTCCATGGACCGTTTGAGGTGACAGACGAGGATCATCTGTACATTCTGATGATGAGTCGCGGAAGAAATCGTATGATGGATGAGCGAGTTCTGACTTTTCTTGAGAAATATGGAAGAAAATATGAAGTGATCGATGCAGATAAACTTGGCATGGCAGCGATCGATGACAGCTGCGTGGAATATTTTACACCAATGCTCTTCTACACCATGACAACGGTTTACCGTACTGCGCTGCAGGATAAACGCCGCCATCCGCTGGATATGAGAAGATATATGGGAGTTGTGGAATATTAAGAATGTTGCTGTGCCTCGGCACAGAGAAAGGGGAAAAATGAGCAGATACAGTGCAAAACTCCTTGGTTTTGGAGACAATGTTGTGGATATCTATGATCATCTGAAAACCATGTATCCAGGTGGAAACTGTGTAAATGTCAGTGTCTACGGAAAAATGGCCGGTTGTGAAAAAACAGCATATATGGGATATTTTGGAGATGATGACAGAGCAGAGCTGATCATGGATACACTGGGAAAAATCGGCGTGGAAACGGTAAAGTGTAAACAGCTGCACGGCGAGAATGGCTATTCCAGGATCACGTTAAAAGACGGAGACCGTCAGTTCCTGGATTTTAATGAAGGCGGCATCCGCGGAAAAACACCATATGTTCTGGATCGGTTTGACCTGGAATACATGAAAGGCTTTGACGTGGTACACAGTGGAAATTATTCTTTTACAGAGAATGAACTCCACAAGATCAAAGAGGCCGGAATCCCGGTTTCCTTCGATTTTTCGGATGATTCCACAGAAGAGTATTATGAAAAAACAGCACCGGATATTACCTATGCCTTCTGCTCTTTTGATGGAACCGATGAGGAAGTAAAAGCCCATCTGAAAAAAATCATCTCCATGGGTCCGGAGCTTGCAATGGCTTCCAGAGGCGCAAAAGGCTGTATCCTTTATGATGGTGAGAAATTTTTTGCTCAGGCGGCAGCTCCGCTTACAGAAGTGAAAGACACTCTCGGCGCAGGAGATTCCCTTATCGCTTCTTTTCTTACCGGATATATCGGAAAAACCAAAGTCGGTGCGGACAGGGAAACAGCGATCCGTGAAAGCCTTGGGGAAGCAGCTGCTTTTGCGGCAGGGATTTGTGGTATGGAAGGTGCTTTTGGATACGGAAAAAAATATGAATAACAGGAGGGAATAACAATGAGACGCAATGGAAAAAGCAGAGCCCTTATCTGTTTTGTACTGTGCATGATCATGGCTCTGCCGGTATATTTCAGCAGTGCGGTGGCAGTAAAAGCAGCAGAGCAGCAGACCATCATTGTGGGAACAAATGCAGAATATTCACCGTTTGAATATCTGGATGATGATGGAAATATCACAGGTTTTGACTATGATCTTCTGGAGGCCATCGCCAAAGAAGAAAATGTAAAGCTGGTATGGAAAGACATGCCTTTTGATTCACTGATGGGTTCCATGGAAGCCGGAGATGTGCAGGTGATCGCTGCCGGAATAGGACCTACAGAGGATCGAAAAAAGAGTGTGGATTTTTCCGATGTTTATTACACCGGTACCCAGTGCATCATCAGCCGTAAGGATAATCCGATCAAAAATTTTGAAGAGATGTCCGGAAAAACCGTTGCAGTTCTGGAAGGTGCACAGAGCGACATGATCGCATCCGGTGAGACAACGGATTATGGCGAAGTAAAAAATGCAAAAGTAAAGCGTTTTAAAAATGCCTCCAGCGCAGTGATGGAGCTGAAAAATGGCGGTGCAGATGCAGTCCTGATCGATAATATCATGGCGGAGATCTACTGCAAACAGAATTCGGATCTGCAGTATGAATCTGTGCCAAGTACAGCAGAGGATACAGTTTTCTGTATTGAAAAAGGAAACACAGAGCTTGTTCAGATCATCAATGACGGACTTGCAAAAGTTAAAAAATCCGGTGTTTATGATGATCTTTACCAGCAGTATTTTGTAGATACGGTAGAAAGCAGTGAGGATGTGACTGATGTAGCTGCAACCGATGGCTTCCTGGGACTTTTAAGCTTTATTTTCCTTCAGGATAATCGCTGGAAATTTTATATCAACGGTCTTGGAATTACACTGATCGTTTCCCTTCTGTCTGTGATCGTAGGTATTCTGATCGGTCTTGTGGTGGCTCTGGTACGTCTTGGAGCTGCGAAAAAAGGCAGAAGAACCATTCTTTCTACGATCGCGGATATTTATGTTGACGTGATCCGGGGAACACCGTCCGTTCTTCAGCTGATGATCATTTATTTTGCAGTATTCCACAGCCGCCTGGGATATGTGGCAGCAGTGGTCAGCTTCGGTATCAACAGTGGTGCGTATGTTTCCGAGGTTATCCGCGGAGGTATTTTATCTGTAGATAAAGGTCAGAGCGAAGCAGGCCGTTCTCTTGGCCTGGGATATAAAGATACTATGCGTTTTATTATCATTCCGCAGGCAGTAAAAACAATCCTTCCGGCAATGGGTAATGAGTTTATCCAGCTGATCAAAGAGACGTCTATTCTTGGTTATGTGGGGATCATGGATCTGACAAAAGCGGCAAGCTATGTTTCTTCCCGTACCTACCAGATGTTCATTCCGCTGATCGTTGCAGGTATCATGTATTACCTGATCGTGAAGTGCCTGAGCATTCTTCTGAAGAGATTTGAAAGGAGACTGAGAGAAAGTGATTGATGTTAAAAATCTGAAAAAGTCCTTCGGGGATGTACATGTATTAAAAGGAATCACAACTCATGTAAATAAAGGTGAGTGTATCTGTATCATCGGTCCGTCCGGTTCCGGAAAATCTACGTTTCTGCGTTGCCTGAATCTTCTGGAAAAACCGGAAGAAGGCGAGATTACCGTAAACGGACAGCAGATTCTGGATCCAAAGCTGGATGTAGATAAATTCAGGGAAAACGTGGGAATGGTTTTTCAGCATTTTAACCTGTTTCCAAATATGACAGTACTGAAAAATATCACTCTTGCACCGGTACGCCTTGGCAAATGGAATGCGGCAGAGGCGGACCAGAAAGCAAGGGCTCTTCTGAAAAGAGTTGGCCTTGAAGAAAAAGCAGATGTCTATCCCGGAAAGCTTTCCGGTGGACAGAAGCAGAGGGTTGCCATCGCAAGAGCCCTGGCAATGAATCCGCAGGTGCTGCTGTTCGACGAACCAACCTCAGCCCTTGACCCGGAGATGGTCGGGGAGGTCCTTGAGGTTATGAAAGAGCTTGCAAAAGAAGGCATGACCATGCTGGTTGTTACCCATGAGATGGGATTTGCAAGAGAAGTCAGCGACAGAGTGCTTTTTATGGACGACGGAGTGATCCTTGAAGACAGAAAGCCGAAAGAACTCTTTGGCAATCCAGGGGAGGAACGTACAAAGGAGTTTCTTTCCAAAGTATTGTAATTTAAAAAAATATGATGCGGAAAATCCTTTCTCTGAAAAAAGTACCAGTTTCGGGAAAACCGATCCTGGTACTTTTTTTATACGCAGGTGCAACATTTTGGGGTGTTAAAGGGTTTACAGAGTGTAAGTAAATTTTATTGACAGACAGCCTATGGGACCCCATGATCTGATACAGGCATTTTCCAGAACAAACCGTATTTTTGACAGAAATAAAACTTATGGTCAGATTGTAACTTTCCAGGCTCCGAAATTGTTCCGGAAAAGTGTGGATGATGCTGTAAAATTATATTCTGCCGGCAGCACAGGAAAAACCTCTTCCAAAATTCAAGTATAAACCACGGTGCATAGATGAACTAAGGAAAATTCTTGATGAGGAAATTAAACCACTGATCGACATTGCATAATTTACTGTAAATACTTACGTCGATAATAAAAAGGATCTGTAAAAGGCATGAGTGTACAAATAGATTTGCCTCTGTCAGATCCTTTTTGATGTTATTAGAATACAGACTGTTAAGTGACTATGTTCGTTCATGAACAGGTAATGGAACGAAACATTAATGTTAGAATTACTTCAGACGCTCAGTAGTTATAAGCCCCCTCATAAGCATTACATCGCTCCTTCCGATGTCCCTGCTCCACACAGGAGCTGCACCGGTCACAAAATTCCTGTTCATAACAGGTAGAACAGACACACCCCTTACAGGCATCCCGGTTATAAGCCGGTGTGCAGGTAAAAGGAAGAGTATCCTTCGTAGTTTCCGTACTCATAAAAATCACGCTCCTTTTTTCTACATTATAGCTCCATCAAAAAAGTGTTTCAATACAAATAATCAGAAAATATAAAAGATATACTTTAAAAGTCAGTCATAGATTAAACCCTACACATCTATTCACCCATTCCACACCCAGGGAACAGGAACGTAAGCGTCCCGCCGGGAAGGGATCATCCTCAGCCAAAGCGCCTCACCAAAAGCCAAATCCGCCCCGCCCGGGCAGGGCATCCTGCTCACTGCAAAGTGCGTCCCAAGACGCGCCCACAATGTACAATATCTAGTACAATTTTATCATTAATTTTATCAATAATACCATCCCTTGTATATTATAAAAAACATACTTCCAATCTGTTGACTTTAAAATCTGAATCTGGTATCTTATGGTCGTCATGAGAAATGTTATATATTACTAACTGCGCGGGCAGTGAACGAATAATCATCGAAACAGAACAGAGAAAGGATGTGCAACAAATTGGCAAAAGTTAATTTCGAGCAGTGGAACGGATTCAAAGGCGATCGTTGGAAAGAGAAAATCGACGTTCGTAACTTCATCAGCATGAACTACACACCATATGACGGAGACGCTTCTTTCCTGGAAGAGCCGACAGAGGCAACTGATAAACTCTGGGGCAAACTTCAGGAGCTTCAGAAAGAGGAGCGTGCAAAAGGCGGCGTTCTTGATATGGAGACAGAGGTAGTTACAGGTATCACAGCATATGGTCCTGGATACATCGATGAGGAGCTCAAAGATCTTGAGCAGGTTGTAGGTCTTCAGACAGACAAACCTCTGAAACGTGCTTTCATGCCATACGGCGGAATCAAAATGGCAGAGCAGGCATGTGAGACTTATGGATACCATGTAAGCGACAAGATCAAAGATGTTTTCAACAACTATGAGTTCAAAACACACAACCAGGGTGTATTCGATATCTACACACCGGAGATGAAGAGAGCACGTCACAACAAGATCCTTACAGGACTTCCGGATACTTACGGACGTGGACGTATCGTAGGTGACTACAGACGAGTAGCTCTTTACGGAATCGACTTCCTGATCGCCGGTAAAGAGAAAGATTTCGCAGCATGCGACCGTCAGGGTATGAGACGTTATGACTTCCAGCTTCGTGAGGAGATCGCAGATCAGATCCGCGCTCTGAAGAAGATGAAAGAAATGGCTCAGATCTACGGCTTTGATATTTCCCAGCCGGCTAAGAATGCAAAAGAAGCATTCCAGTGGCTGTACTTCGGATATCTTGCAGCAATCAAGACTCAGAACGGAGCTGCAATGAGTGTTGGACGTATCTCCACATTCCTTGATATCTACATTGAGAGAGACCTTGAGAACGGAACTCTTACAGAGAAAGAGGCACAGGAGCTTGTTGACCACATGGTAATGAAATTCCGTATGGTAAAATTCGCTCGTATCCCGTCTTACAACCAGCTCTTCTCCGGAGACCCGGTATGGGCAACACTGGAAGTAGCAGGTATGGGACAGGATGGACGTTCCATGGTAACAAAGAACGACTTCCGTTTCCTTCATACACTTGAGGACATGGGACCGGCTCCGGAGCCGAACCTTACTGTTCTCTACTCTTCAAGACTGCCTGAGAACTTCAAGAAATATGCAGCAGACATCTCTGTTACAACAAGTTCCATCCAGTACGAGAACGATGATGTTATGCGTCCGGTATGGGGTGATGACTACAGCATCTGCTGCTGTGTATCTGCTACAGAGACAGGTAAAGAGATGCAGTTCTTCGGTGCTCGTGCGAACCTTGCAAAATGCCTTCTTTACGCGATCAACGGCGGTGTTGATGAGAAGACAAAACAGCAGGTAGGACCGCAGTACCAGCCGATCACTTCCGAGTACCTTGACTATGATGAAGTAATCGCAAAATACGATCAGATGATGGACTGGCTTGCACATCTGTATGTTGGAACATTGAACATGATCCACTACATGCATGATAAATACTACTATGAGGCAGCTGAGATGGCACTCATCGATACAAAGGTTGACCGTTCTTTCGCAACTGGTATCGCTGGATTCTCACATGTAGTAGATTCCCTTTCCGCTATCAAATATGCAAAAGTAAAAGCAATTCGTGACGAGGACGGAATCACAACCGACTTCCAGGTTGAGGGTGACTTCCCACGCTATGGTAACGATGATGACAGAGCAGATGAGATCGCAACAACACTGCTTTCCACATTCCTTGAGAAACTGAAACACATCCATACCTATCGTGATTCCAAGCCAACCACATCCATCCTTACCATCACATCCAACGTTGTTTATGGTAAAGCTACAGGATCTCTTCCGGACGGAAGAAAAGCCGGCGAGCCACTGGCACCGGGAGCTAACCCGTCTTACGGCGCAGAGCAGAACGGACTTCTTGCTTCCCTGAACTCTGTTGCAAAACTTGACTATGAGGATGCCCTTGACGGAATCTCCAATACTCAGACAATCAACCCGGATGCCCTTGGACATTCTGAGGAAGAGCGTACAGAGAACCTTGTAAACGTACTGGACGGATACTTTGACCGTGGTGCACATCACCTCAATGTAAACGTATTCGGTAAAGAGAAACTTATCGATGCTATGGAGCATCCGGAAAAAGAGGAGTATGCAAACTTCACCATCCGTGTTTCCGGATATGCTGTTAAGTTCATCGACCTTACAAGAGAGCAGCAGCTTGACGTTATCGCAAGAACCTGCCACGAAAGGATGTAATAAAAAATATGGACGACCAGAAAAAAATTACTGGCTACGTCCACTCACTGGAGAGCTTCGGCTCTGTTGACGGACCAGGAGTCCGGTATGTGATTTTTTTGAGCGGCTGTGCCATGCGCTGCCAGTTCTGCCACAATCCGGACACCTGGCAAATGAAAACAGGAACGGAGTACACAGCAGATGAGCTGTTTGAAAAAGCCTGTCGATACCGCTCTTACTGGGGAAGTAAGGGCGGTATTACTGTGAGTGGAGGCGAGCCACTGTTACAGATCGATTTCCTCACTGAACTTTTTAAGAAAGCCAAAAAACAGGGAATCCACACAACTCTTGATACCAGCGGCAATCCTTACACAGAAGAGGGCCCATGGCATGAAAAATGGGAAGAGCTGATGAAATATACAGATCTTGTCATGCTGGATATCAAACATATTGATGAGGAACAGCATAAGATTCTCACAGGATGTACCAACAAAAATATCCTTGCCATGGCGCAGAAACTTTCCAATATGGGCGTATCCATGTGGATCCGCCACGTGCTGGTACCGGAACGTAATGACCGTGACGATTACCTTCACCGCCTGGCTGATTTTATTGGTACGCTGAAAACGGTAGAGAGAGTGGAAGTTCTTCCGTATCATACACTTGGAACTTTTAAATGGGAAAATCTTCATCTTGACTATCCGCTGAAAGGGATTAACCCTCCAACGAAAGAGCGCATTGAAAATGCAGAGAAGATTTTGGGTGCAGGAGCACATTAATGTAAAAACCATATCACATGTCGAAAAATAGACATGGATATGGTTTTTTTGTCATTTCTTACTATACTTTGAAAATAAATAGTGATATCATTATATAATAATAAGAAGAAAAAAGATTATCAAGGTAACGTATAAAGTGAAGGAAAAAGAATGGAGTTAAAGGATATCATGACAATGCAGGAAGTACAGGAAATGAAGAATCAGCTGGAAAAAGTCTTCTCAATTGTGCGCCTGCTGGATGGAGAAACGTTGGAAACCGGAGCGGGGATTGAACCGCCATGTCAGTGCTATTCAGTATGGGGTAAGAGTGAACAGTGTATAAACTGTATTTCCAGAAAAGCACTGAAGGAGAAACGCCAGAAAACAAAAATAGAAATCGTAGACTCCAAAGTTTATCAGGTAATTGCCAGATACTTGAATATTGACGGGAAGCCATACATCATGGAAATGATTAACAACCTGGAAGATGATGATATTATTGATTCGGAAGACCGGGAGAATCTTCTCGCAGAGCTCAGTGGGTATGCGGATGAATTGTATAAAGATGCGCTGACAGGGGTTTTTAACCGGAGATATTATGAGGATAAGGTGAAAGAACTGGAAAGTTCGGCCGGAGTGGCGATGGTAGATCTGGATGATTTTAAGCTTTATAATGACACCTATGGACATGATGCAGGTGATAAAGCATTAAAAGCAGTTGTGGAAGTTATTCACCGGCATGTGCGTAAGACAGATAAAGTCGTCCGTTTCGGAGGAGATGAGTTTCTTCTTCTGATTCCGGATATTAATGTGGATAATTTTACCAGAAAACTGAAAGAGATTCAGGAAGAAGTCCATGCAGCCAGAGTTCCCGGATATTCTCAGCTGAAACTGTCAGTAAGTATCGGTGGAGTGCTTTCCACCGGAGAAAAGCTGGGAGAAGCAGTACTTCGTGCAGACAAGTTTATGTATCGTGCAAAACAACGTAAAAATATGGTTGTTACCAGCGAAAATGAGATTGTAGGAAGAAACAGTGCACAGGAAATTTTACTGCAGGATAAAACAAAACTGACCATTCTGATTGTAGATGATTCAGAGATGAACCGCTGCATTCTGTCCGAAATGCTGAAAGAAGATTATGACATTCTGGAAGCGACTAACGGAGAGGAAGCCATTAAACTCCTGAGACAGTATGAAACAGGAATTTCTCTGGTACTTCTTGATCTTGTTATGCCGGTGCTGGACGGATTTGGAGTACTGAGCTATATGAATGAAAGAAACTGGCTTGAGGATATTCCGGTTATCATGATTTCCGGTGAAGATTCCGTTTCCTACGTGAGACGTGCCTTTGATCTGGGAGTTGCGGATTATATCAAAAAGCCATTTGATGCCCAGATTGTATACAAACGTGTTTACAACACCATTACATTATATGCAAAACAGAGAAGACTGCTGGTTCTTGTTACAGATCAGATTTATGAAAAAGAAAAGAACAACCGTATGATGATCAGCATCTTAAGCCAGATTGTAGAATTCAGAAATGGTGAGAGTGGAGCTCATGTTTTGCATATCAACATTATCACGGAACTGATCTTGGAGAGACTGATACAGAAAACGGACAAGTATGATCTGTCCAGTTCTGTAAGAAGAATGATCGTTACAGCATCTGCGCTTCACGATATCGGAAAGATCGGTATAGATGATAAGATCCTGAATAAACCAGGCAGACTGACCAAGGAAGAATTCGAGGTTATCAAGACACACAGTGCCATCGGTGCTTCCATGCTGGAGAGCCTGGAATATTACAAAAACGAGCCGCTGGTTCGGATTGCCCATGATATCTGCAGATGGCATCATGAACGTTACGATGGAAAAGGCTACCCGGATGGCCTGAAGGGAGAAGAAATCCCGATTTCCGCACAGGTAGTTGCACTGGCTGATGTATATGATGCGCTGATCAGTGATCGTGTATATAAGAAAGCTTATTCCCATGAGAAAGCGGTTGAGATGATCCTGAATGGAGAATGTGGAACTTTTAATCCGCTCCTCCTGGAATGTCTGAAAGATATTCAGGGCCGTCTGAAAGAAGAAATGACTACAATGTCAGAAGAACGTGCAGAAACTGCAGACAGCGGAAGCGCCACTTCAGAATTTGAAGGCTATGAAAAGACAAAAGAACAGCTCTTTAAATCCATGTCAGAAGATATTCGAAAAGAATATATAGATACTGTCCCAACAATCGGGGGGGGGGAACAGACGTTCCTGAAAAGTAAATAAAAAATAACCAACGGAAACGAGAAAAGCTGATGTGATTCATGGATCACACCAGCTCTTTGTTTTTGATAAGCATTTCTTTAATAATGCTCTGAGTATACGCACCCAGGTGACGCTGAGTATCCCGGTCAAGCTCAGATGGAATGATCGGTTTGCCATATTCAATTACCACATGTGTAGGAGACATCTTTGGAAAATTGGCCTCCCAGATATTGGCGGAATTGCTGATTGCAATAGGAATAATCGGGCTTTTGGCTCTGGTTGCGATCTTGAAGCTTCCGTCATGAAATGGCAGCATATCGGTTTCGTCTGCATTTTTGTTTCTGGTTCCTTCCGGGAAAATGCATACGGAAATGCCGGATTTTACGTAATCTGCCGCCTGAAGGATGGTTTTCAGTCCCTGTTTGATGTCTTCTCTGTCAAGGAAGAGGCAGTAGAGGTTACGCATCCAGTTGGAAAGCAGCGGGTAACGTTCCATTTCTTTTTTTGCAACATAACCGGTACGGATCGGGCAGCGGCTGTAGGTCAGCAGAATGTCAAAATAACTTCTGTGGTTTGCTACATAGAGAACGGCCTGATCTTTCGGAACATTTTCTTCACCGATGACGGTGACTTTGGCACCAGTGATCCACAGGATAAATTTAAATATGGCCTGTACCATACGCAGGGAACTGATATCCTTGGTCATTGGAGAGAACTTGCCGATGATCCATTCCACCAGAAGAACCGGGATCGTCAGCACCAGATAAGCGATGACAACGATACAGACAAGTATAAATCGAATCATGTCTTTTGTCCTTTCTATATTTTGATGCAGCTTCGCATCCTGATACCATTATACGAAGAATTTCCGATAGTTGCAATAAATCTTTACCGGATTACATAGAATAAATACTGAGTAATGCAGGCTGCTGATAAAAGAGGGAATTATGAAAAAATCAGTTTTTGTGCTGATTGCTGTAATAACAGCCTTTCTGCTTTCCGGATGCCGGTTTGTGCGGATTGAGGAAGAAGATCGAAAACCGGTTTCCTATACGGTAGTGGAACATTCGGATATCCCGGAAGAACTTTCCAGGATCATGGAAGAAAAAAAGGAAAAAGAATTTCAGCTAAGCTACGAAACAGGGGAGGATCTGTACCTGGTAAAGGGATATGGCCGTCAGATGAGCGGCGGGTACAGTATTCAGGTAGAAGAACTTGGAGAATCCGGAAACGGGCTTTTTTTTATTACAAGACTTCTGGGACCAAAAGATCTGAGTGAAGCCGGAGTTCCATCGTACCCTTCCATTGTAATAAAAACCCGGCGGCAGGAGAAGCCGGTAACTTTCCGGGAAGACAGCAGTGAATCAGAAAAAGTATCAGAGAAAGGAGAATAGACTGTGGAATTAAAAAAGGAAAATATGCAGATACTCAGAGAAAAAAGCAGGGCGAAAAGCCAGGTTACTTTTGATGAGGATTTTAATGTACCGGATGCAAAACCGGATGTGGGAAGACTGATCCAGCATAAGGGACGGATCATTATGGAGGATGTACGCCTTGCAGATGGAAAAGGGATTCTGCGTGGAGATCTGCAGGTAGATGTTCTTTATGTGGGGGAAGAAAGCGGAATTATCAGCAGTCTTACAGCAAAATTGCCTTTTGAGGAAACATTAAACCTGAAAGATATTGTAAATGGGGATAAAATGTGCCTGAAGTGGGAAATAGAGGATCTTACGCTCCGGCTGATCCATTCCAGAAAGCTGAATATCAAAGCCCTGGTAACTTTTTATGCAGCTGTGGATGAGACGGAGCAGATCCGGCTTCCGGTAGCACTGGATGTTACGGACATTTCTGTGAGAAAGAAGCAGGTACGTTTCCTGGGACTTACTGTACATAAAAAAGACACCTTCCGGATCAAAGATGAATATACCATTGCTTCCAACCGCCCGGATATTTCCGGACTGATCTGGTATACCATGGATGTACGGGGGCTGGAGCTGAAACCGGAAGAAAATATCGTAAAAGCAAGAGGTGAGCTGTCAGTTTTTGTGCTGTATGAATCGGAAGATACAGAAGCACCGGTGCAATGGCTGGAATACGCCCTGCCCTTTTCCGGGGAAGTGGAATGCCCGGACTGTACGGAGGAACTGATTCCGGATATTGAAGTGTCTGTAATGCACCAGAGCCTGGAAGTAAAGCCGGATGCAGATGGAGAAGAAAGAATTTTTGTATCTGATGTAGTGCTGGAACTGGATATGAAGTTTTTCCGGGAGGAAGAATGTTCAATGGTTACAGATGTGTATACACCTCTTCGGGAATGCATTCCGGAAGGAAAAAATGAAGTCCTGGAAAGACTGCTGGTGCGGAATTTTTCCAGATGCCGGATCAGTGACCGTATTCAGGTAAAAGAAACCCAGGGAAAAATTCTTCAGCTTTGTCACAGCCAGGGAAAAGTAAAAATCGATAAGACCAGGATTGTGGAGAACGGAGTGCAGGCAGATGGAGTGGTCATGCTGAAGATTCTGTATATTATCGGAAATGACAGGATGCCTTTTTATTCCATGGAGGCTATGATCCCGTTTTCTCATGTGGTGGAAGCAAGAGGTATCCGACCGGACAGCAGCTACCGGTTAAAGGCGGAACTGGAACAGCTTTCTGCATCCATGGCAGACGGCAACGAAATCGAGATCCGGGCGTCAGTGGGCCTGAATCTTCTTGCGGTGATCCGGGAACCGGTATTTATTATTGATAAAGTGGAAGAAAAACCTCTGGATATGAAAAAAATCCAGGCCATGCCGGGAATACTGATTTATATGGTGAAACCGGGAGATGCGCTGTGGGATATTGCAAGAAAATATCATACATCCATTGAAGAAATCTGCACTCTGAACGGGCTTAAGGAAAATCAGGAGCCATCTCCGGGAACACCGCTTCTTGTGGTGAAAAAAGTAGAAGGACAGATCAAATGAGAAAAAAACAGCAGAAAATGAAAAAAGCTGGAAAATTTTGCTGTTGAAAAGACTGTGAAAATCATATAAAATATACATATAAATACTGTATACAAAGTACAAATGGAGGGGCTTATGCGTTTAAAAGCAATGGCAAAGATCAATCTCGGACTTGATGTTCTGGGGAAGAGAGAGGACGGCTATCATGAGGTACGCATGATCATGCAGACCATCCGTATGTATGATATCCTGGATATCAGAAAGACGAAACGGCCGGGAATCGTGCTGACCACCAATCTTCCGTTTATTCCCACAGACAGCCGGAATCTTGTATATAAAGCAGCACAGATGCTGATGGACGAATTTGGAATTGAAGAGGGACTTTCCATTAAACTTCGCAAGTTTATTCCGGTAGCAGCAGGTATGGCAGGCGGAAGCTCTGATGCTGCGGCCGCATTTGTAGGTGTGAACCGGATGTTTCATCTGGGCCTGACGGAAGAGCAGCTGATGGAGCGCGCAGTGAAGGTAGGAGCAGATGTTCCGTACTGCATTATGCGTGGAACAGCCCTTGCGGAGGGAATCGGTGAGAAGCTGAAGCGACTTCCGAAAGTTCCGGAATGCTATGTGCTGGTAGGAAAACCGGGAATCAATGTTTCCACAAAAACTGCCTACGAAAATCTGAATCTGGCGGGAATCGGGAAACATCCGGATATTGATGGCCTTATCAGGGATATTGAGTGCGGTGATCTTTATGCCATGGCATCAAAAATGGAGAATGTATTTGAGCCTGGAATTATCCGCCAGTACCCTGTAATTGGAAATATCAAAGAACTCATGGAAGAAAAGGGAGCGCTGAAAGCGATGATGAGCGGAAGCGGTCCAACGGTATTTGGTATTTTTGATAGCAGAGATAAGATGGCGGCGGCAGCCAGAAGTCTCAGAAAGAGCGGACTGGCAAAAACAGTATTTGCCACGGATATTTACAACAGGGATGGAGGAGTTACAAATGACAAGTGATTTTTCTGTGGATATGAATGAATATCTGCCGCTTCGGGATGTTGTTTTTAACACCTTGAGGCAGGCAATTCTGAAAGGAGAACTGAAACCGGGGGAAAGACTTCTGGAGATCGCTCTTGCAGAGCGTCTGGGGGTCAGCAGAACACCGGTGCGTGAGGCAATGCGTAAGCTGGAGCAGGAAGGTCTTGTGGTAATGATTCCGCGCCGGGGAGCCCAGGTTGCAAGCATTACTGAAAAAGATCTGAATGATGTTCTTGAGGTGCGTATTGCACTTGAGAACGTAGCTATAGAAAAGGCATGCAAGCTGATTACAGAGGAGGAGCTTGGACGGCTCTGGGTGGCGGCCAAAGAATTCGAAAAAACAAAAGCAGAGGGAAATCTTGTTCGTCTTGCGGAAGCGGATGTGGCGTTCCATGAGATCATTTACCAGGCCTCCGATAACAAGCGCCTGAACCAGGTACTGAATAATCTCCGGGAACAGATGTACCGTTACCGCGTGGAATATCTGAAGGAAGAGCAGACCAGAAATCTTCTTGTCAGCGAACACGAAGAACTGGTAAAAGCGATTCGGGAGGGTGATGTGCAGAAAGCACAGGATATTTCTTTTCACCATCTGGAGAATCAGAGAATGGCAATTATCCGTACCATCCGCGCGGAGAATGCAGCCAGAGAATCCGAGAAAAAAGAATAAGAACCGGATATCCGGGGATATTAAGAGAGATGCCACTGGCATCTCTTTTTTATTGGAAAAGGACGGTGAAACTGTGGAAGAAAAAAAGATTTCAGTATCTCTCCATGAAAATGAATCTTATATCCGGAAGCGCTGTGAAAACTGCGATGATATTCTGATACGGCCCATGCGCCTGGGAGAGGGTCATAAAGTGGACTGTCTGATGGTTTATATTGAAGTGGCAGTTTCCAACATGATGCTGGACGATTCTGCCATTGGAAAGATGATCAATCATTTCTGGGAAATCCCGGAAGAAAAGATTCGGGAATTTATCAGAAGAAACAGTCTCGGAATTGCGGATGTGGAAGAACTTTTTTCCATGGAAGAAGTCTTCGGGGCTGTTCTTTCCGGAAATGCGGTTTTCTTTATGGATGGTTATGACAGGGCCATGAAGATATCCAGCAAAGGCTATCCGGGGCTGGATGTATCAGAAACGGAAACGGAAAAAGTGCTGCGGGGTTCCAAAGAAGGCTTCTGCGACAGCGTAAAAACCAATGCGGCCCTTGTGCGGAAGCGGATCCGGGATACCCGTCTTAAAGTAGAGCAGCAAAGCATCGGGGTGCGTTCCAATACAGTGGTGCAGCTTCTGTACGTGGAAGATCTGGTGCACGAAGAACTTCTGACCGCAGTGAAAGAACGGCTGGAATCTTTTACTGTGGACGGAATTCTGGATAGCGGAATGCTGGAACAGCTGACCGAAGAAGCATGGTATTCGCCGTTCCCTCAGTTTCAGACAACCGAACGTCCGGACCGGGCGGCACAGGAACTTCTCAATGGAAAAGCCGTTCTGCTCTGCGACAACTCACCGGTGGCACTGGTGATTCCAGGTGCATTTAACAGTTTTATGGAAAGCAGTGAGGACTGGTACAACCGTTTTGAAATGACTTCATTCCTGCGTGTGCTGCGGTATCTGGCTATGGCTGTGGCAACGTTGCTTCCGGGACTTTATCTGGCTGTGATACGGTTCCACACTCAGATTCTTCCGGCCAATCTGATTCTTTCTTTTACACAGGCAAGGGAAGGCGTACCGTTTTCCAGCGTGGTGGAGCTGGTGTTCCTGGAGCTGTCTTTTGAGCTGATCCGGGAGGCGGGCGTGCGGATTCCCGGAGCTCTTGGAAATGCCATCGGGATTGTTGGAGGCCTGATTATTGGACAGGCAGCTGTGGAGGCTAATCTGGTAAGCCCCGTGGTGGTAATTATTGTGGCATTAACGGCGCTTGGATCTCTGGCGATCCCCAATGAGGAATTTGCGTCTGCGTTCCGGCTTCTGAAGTATGGATTTCTTTTTCTGGGAGGATATCTTGGCATCTTCGGAATTGTGCTGGGACTGTATCTGACAGCGGCACATCTGGCAGGACTTTTAAGTTTTGGTGTCCCATATCTGGTACCCTTTGTAGAAAAAAACGGCCAGGCGGAAACAGGAGGAAGAATTTTGCGCCAGCCATTCCGGAAACGGAAATTCCGGCCGTTGTATGCAAGAGATGACCAGAAGTGCAGACTGCGGACAAAGCCGTGGAGGCAGAAAGGAAAAGGATTATGAGATTTGCAGAAAACAACAGGATTTCCCACAGACAGCTTTTTCGGCAGATCATACTTGTGTTTCCGGCGCCTTTTCTTCTGTGCCTTTTTAAAAACGGAGAAATGCTGGGAGTGAATGCTATGGCAGGGACGATCCTGGCGGCGGTGCTTCTTTCATTTTATGTGATCTGGCTGATCCGTCTTGCTCCTGCTTATGGAGAACTTTCCAGAATGACAGGAAATATTACTGTACGGTTTATTGGACTGTTCTTTCTTTTATATGTAATCTTAAGTGCGGCTTTTCTGGCGGATCTTCTTGCAAAAGTAATTCCACAGAGTCTGATCAGCGGGATTTCCGGGAAATGGCTGTCTCTGCTTGCTGTGGCAGCATGCAGTCTGGGAACGCACCGGGGAATGCAGAGAAGAGGAAGGATTGCGGAAATTTCCGGAGGGATTTTTCTGGCAGGGATTCTCCTTCTTATGATTTTGAGTGCAGGACAGGGAAAAGCGGAATATTTTCTGGAAACCGTGAAGGGTACCGGTAGCAGGTTTTCCGGGAAATGGATGATCCGGGATGTGTATGCATTTCTCTGTGTTTTTTCCGGAGTGGGGCTTCTGCCTTTTGGGCTTGAGAAAGTAGAAAAACAGGGAAGTGCCAGAAAGCCGGTGATCCTGGCCTTTCTTACCGTGTGTGGAATTGTCCTTGGTATGCAGGTTCTGCTTCCTGCTGTATTTGGAAAAAACAGGCTTCTGGCGGAAACATATCCGGTGCTGCCTCTTCTGGACGGGGCAGATCTTCCGGGAAATGTGCTGGCAAGATTTGATGTGATCTGGATGGGATTTCTGGTGTTCGGGCTTCTTTTTTCTCTGGGAAGTCTTTTTCATTACGGGAATCAGATTGCGGAAAAAACAAAGCTTGGAAGTGGACGGTACTGGATTCCGGCAGCAGGGTGGATCCTTTCGTTTTACGAAAAAAACGGTGCCGGGATAGAAACGTATTATGGCTGGTATCTGGCATATATTTTTGTGCCGTTGCTTCTTGTGATCCAGATTTTTCTCAGCGTGGAAAATAAAGGCCGGTGGAAGAAAAAAGTGGTGTCTGCGAGCCTGTTTTTCTTTATAAGTCTTATGGGAACCGGATGCGCAGCTGTGGAACCGGAAAAACGAATGTATCCGCTGGCACTGGGCGCTGGTGTTTCAGAAGAAGGTTTTGTGCTGAAATATGCCATGCCGGATATGAATGTGACCACCGGGCAGGAAAAGCCGGAGGAAGATCCGGTTTCCGTACTGACTCTTGCAGGTGAAAATTTTCAGGAGATCGAGGAAGTTTATAACCGGTCTCAGGAAAAATTTCTGGATTTGGGACACCTTCAGGTGGTAATTCTGGATGAAAGCATGCTGACAGAAGAAAACAGAAAAGTATTTCTTGAGTATCTGAAGCAGGAAGAACATGTGGGAGAGGATGTGTATATGTTCCGAACAGGAATGCTGGGAGAGGTTTTTCGCTGGAAAGTGGCAGAAGAAAGTTCTGTGGGTGAGTATCTTCAGGGGATCCAGGAGAACCGTACTACCGGTCAGCAGAAAAAAGGAGTGACTTTAAGAGAGGTGTATCATCAGTTTTACCAGGACGGAACACTGCCGTGGATTCCGTCTGTATGGGTAAACGGGGAGCTTCTGGAGGTGGATTACGGGAACGGTGAATAAATAAAGTTCCGGCTGTTAATAATTCTGATATCCATCAAAAAGATATCAGGAGGGTTTGATTATGAATGCGATAACAACAGGAAAGCATATATTAAAAAGAACATGGGGGATTTTTCTTCTGGCTGCCATAATCCTTGCAGGCGGTACCTGGGAGAAAAGGATTACGGGTTTTGAGAACCCTGGAGTTTATGCCTGGTGGGGAACCATCTACCCGGAATTCTGCTTTGAGAAAGTGGAGGATAATGGGGAAAATAAGCCGGTGAAGATCTCCTTCTGGCTTGCGAAAGCGCTGGATTGGTGATACAATATTCCAACGAGTAATTATAGCGCTCGATTAATTATTTCAGGAGAATAAGATCAATGAATATAGACAGAAACGCACCGGTTGGTGTGTTTGATTCCGGTATCGGAGGACTGACCGTAGCCCGGGAAATCATGCGGAATCTTCCCTCGGAAAAAATCGTATATTTCGGAGACACAGCCCGGGTTCCATACGGAAGCAAATCCAAAGAAACGGTTATCCGTTACTCCCGCCAGATCATTCATTTTCTGCAGGAACAGAAGGTGAAGGCCATTGTTGTAGCCTGTAATACGGCCAGTGCTTTTGCCCTGGATGAGGTGAAAGACGAGCTGGATATTCCTATTCTGGGAGTGATCGAGGCCGGTGCCAGAGTGGCAGCCCAGGAAACCAGAAACAAGCGTGTTGGTATCATCGGTACGGTAGGTACCGTAGGCAGCGGCATCCATGCTTCTTATCTGAAAGAACTGGATCCGGAGATTACAGTTATCGGAAAGGCGTGCCCCTTATTTGTACCGCTGGTGGAAGAAGGATGGTATCACGATCCGGTTACAGAGGAAGTAGCCAGAAGATACTTAAAGGAGCTGCAGGATCAGGAGATCGATACGCTGATCCTTGGCTGCACCCATTATCCGCTTCTGCGATCTACGATCCGGAAGATTATGGGTGAGGAGGTCCGCCTTGTAAACCCGGCATATGAAACGGCGCTGGAACTGAAGAAGCTTCTGGCGGGGATGGATCTTGCCAGTGATGAAGCTGCACAGGAAGAATTTCCATACCGCTTTTATGTAAGTGACCTTGCCGAGAAATTCAAGGATTTTGCCAATTCCATTCTTCCATATAATGTAGAAAAGACACAGAAGATCGATATTGAGAAATATTAGGAGAAAAAAATGCAAAAAGAAGTTTTGATCCATGTAAGAGGGCTTCAGATGATGGACTCACAGGGAGACCAGGAGCCGATCGAGATCGTTGTGCCGGGACAGTATTATTTCCGCAACGGTTCCCATTATCTCAGATATGAGGAACTTTTGGATGAAACTGCCGAACCCACAATCAATTACATAAAAATGTCAGAAAAAGGCCTGGAAGTAAGCAAAAAAGGCCTGGTAAATGTCCATATGGTATTTGAACAGGGAAAGAAAAACATGACCTATTATACTACTCCATATGGAACACTTCAGATGGGAATTGCAGCTACAAGCCTGGAGCTTAAAGAAAGCGAAGAGAATCTTCAGATGAAAGCAGATTATGCGCTGGATATGAATGAGGAACATGTGGCAGACTGCTACCTGGCAATTCAGGTACAGCCAAGAGACTGTAAGGATTTTGTCTTATAATACCAGCATCATAAAAAATAACCGCCGTACATCAGGAAAATCCTGAGAGCACGGCGGTTGTTTTGTATTCGGATTATTTACGGAATCTTGCGAGGAAGCCTTTTTTCTTCTTCTGTGGTGTTTCAAGAGAACCACGGATTCCTTTTACGCCAACGATGTAAAGACCGCTGACTTCAGCTTTGATCTCTTTCTTAACCGGGATCAGATCAAAGACTTTCTCATCTGCAATGAGGATGCTGATCTTCGGACCAACTTTAGCTTTTACGATCGGAAGTTTGGAACGACGCATAAGCTTCGGTGTCTGGTCAATGACCATCTGTGGAAGTCCGGAATCTTTCAGTGGCATCCGCTTTTTATCGATGATCAGCATGGAAACTGTCTGCTTGTTGGCCTGGATCTGAGCCTGCTGTTCGTCCTGTTTTTTCTGAGCCTTCTTTCCGAAGAAGTAGAGTGCGACTAATGCTGCGATCAGAATAACGAGGATGACCAGAAGAACAATGGTAACTGTACTCATTTGAGAATCCCCCTGTATGTATATTTGTTTCGCAATCGGTTACATTACGTACAAAACATTTTAGCATTGTTTTCTCAAAAAGGCAAGATAAAAGAAAAGTGAAAAAGACAGGAGGAATGGTGGAAATTTCAGCGTTTACAAGGTATAATGATTGTGCTGTGGTCCACAATATATACCAGATGGATTGCAGAAACAGGGCATCTTTGTTTATACGTAAGAAACGAAAAAAGACCAGAGATGGAGGAAATTGGTATGGAAGAGAACAGACCCCGGAGATCCAGACCAGAAATGGGAACTCCGGAGTATGAAGAATGGCGGAAATGTATGCTGGAACGCCGCAGGAAGCGTCTGCAGCGGGAACGCAGAAATCGTCTGATCGCCATAGGAGCAGCAGTTTTGCTTGTCGCCGGAGGCATATCCGCCGGTGTGACAGCTTTTAAAGAAAAAAATACAGCAGTCTCTCAGCAGAAAAAAAGCGCATCTGCTACAAAGGAATCAAACGAAACAGAAAATCAGAAAAATTCGCAGGATGAAAGTTCCAAGCAGAACGTTCCTACAGAAGCTGCCGCATTAGAAGAAACCCTATCCGGTGATACTCTTGCAAAGGCAGATATTCTTGCACAGCAGTATAATTATGACAAGGCAATAGATCTTCTGAAAAAAGATCCGGGTTACGGCTCCAGCCAGAAGATGCAGAATGCGGTAAAAAAATATGAAGAAACAAAAGCAACATGTACGGCATGGCCACTTGAAGAAGTGACGCATGTCTTTTATCATATTCTGATAAAAGATACATCCAAAGCTTTTGACGGAGATTATAAAGAAGCAGATTATAATCAGGTTATGACTACCATTGATGAGTTTAATAAGATTACGCAGACCATGTACGATAAGGGCTATGTCATGGTAAGCATTAAAGACATGGCAAAGGTGGATGAAAACGGCAATATCACAGAAGGAGAAATTCTTCTCCCACCGGGGAAAACACCGTTTGTCCTTTCGCAGGATGATGTATGTTATTATCATTATATGGATGGAGATGGTTTTGCCACAAAACTGATTGTGGATGAAGAGGGGAAAATCCGCAACGAATATGTGGAAGATGATGGCAGCGTATCAGTAGGAGATTACGATATGGTACCATTGATTGACCGTTTTGTGGAGCAGCATCCGGATTTTTCCTACCGGGGAGCCAAGGGAATCGTGGCACTTACCGGGTACAATGGAATTCTGGGATACCGTACAGACGAAAGTTATGAAACACGTCCTGCAGATCTGGATGCAAATAAAGTACAGTGGCTGGACGAACATCCGGATTTCAGTCTGGAGGAAGAACGGGCAGCCGCAAAAAAAGTTGCTGATGCTATGAAGGCAGAAGGCTGGGAATTTGCGAGCCATACCTGGGGACATCAGAATGTAGGACAGATTTCCCTGGAGAAACTGCAGTCCGATACCGAAAAATTCAAAAAAAATGTGGATCCGCTGATTGGGGGAACGGATATCATTATTTTTGCTTTTGGAACAGATCTTACAAATGCAGCAGATTATTCCGGTGATAAATTCGAATATCTGAAGGGACAGGGCTATAATTATTACTGTAATGTAGATTCCAGTCAATATTTTGTACAGATCCGTGACCGCTATTTCCGACAGGGAAGAAGAAATCTGGATGGATATCGTATGTATTATAATCCGGAGCTTCTGGAAGATCTTTTTAACGCAAAAGAAGTTTTTGATTCTGCAAGACCGACACCGGTACCGCCGATGGGATGATCCGCAGATAAAAGATACGAGGGGACTTAAAAGAAAGGGGCTTATTATTTATGAAGAAAAAAATTGCAGGTGTACTGACAACAGTACTTGCAGCGTCACTTCTTGTGGGCGGAAATTCTTCCGTTACCGTTGAGAAGGACAATATGATTGCCCAGTCACAGGACAGTGAAGAAACACAGTCAGATGAGGCAGAAGAGGAGGATACACAGTCTGAAGAAGCAGAAGAAGTGGCCAAAGTAGCAGCAGATCCGGAGGATCAGCCGGCAGCTACCGAGACACCAAAAGAAGAAAAAAAAGCAGAGAAGGAAACCCAGAAACGGGAAGAATCCGAAGACAGTTCCACAAGTACTTCCTCAGACGAAAAAACACTTCTCAAGAAGGCGCAGAAACTGGCACAGCAGTATGACTACACAGGGGCGATTTCTGTTCTTCAGAATAACTGGAAGTTTGCAACCAGTGATAAGATGCAGAAGGCAGTATCGGAATACAGAAAGAAAAGAGATGCCTGTGTGGAATATCCGCTGGAAAATATTACCCATGTGTTCTTTCATTCACTGATTGTAGACACATCCAGAGCTTTTGACGGAGATTCCGATGAAGCGGGATACAATCAGATGATGACAACAGTCAGCGAGTTTAAAAAGATGATTCAGAGTATGTATGAGAAGGGATACGTACTGGTAAGTCCTCATGACATGGCGGTTGTTAATGATGACGGAACTATGAGCAGAGGAAAGATCATGCTTCCGGAAGGCAAGATTCCGTTTGTGCTTTCCGAAGATGATGTCAGCTATTACCATTACATGGATGATGACGGTTTTGCCACAAAGCTGGTAATTGATGACAACGGAGACATCAAGTGTGAATATAAAAAGGCAGACGGAACAGTTGTAACCGGCGATTACGATGTGGTGCCTATTCTGGACTCCTTCATAAAACAGCATCCGGATTTTTCCTATCATGGAAGAAAAGGAATTCTGGCGATGACAGGTTACAACGGAGTTCTGGGATACCGTACCGACGGTGCCTATAAAACCAAGAAAAATCTTCAGGATGACCAGAAGGCTTTTCTTAAAGCCAATCCGGATTTTGATTATGATAAAGAGGTAAAGCAGGCCAAGAAAGTGGCAAAAGCCATGAAAAAAGACGGCTGGGAATTTGCAAGCCATACCTGGGGACACAGAAATGCAACGTCTTCCACTGCGGCTGAACTGAAAACCGATAATAAGAAATGGGAAAAATATGTGGCTCCGATTCTGGGAAAAACGGACATGATTATTTTTGCCTTTGGCGCAGATATCGGTGACTGGGAAGGATATACTTCGGATAACGCCAAGTATGAATATTACAAGAGCCGTGGCTACCGTTATTTCTGTAACGTGGATTCCAGCCAGTATTTTGTACAGATTACAAGTGAATATTTCCGACAGGGAAGAAGAAATCTGGATGGATATCGTATGTATTATAATCCGGATATGCTCAGTGATCTGTTTGATGTATCTGAAGTATGGGATTCTTCCAGGCCGACACCGGTTCCTGAAATGTAAAAAAGTAATTCAGATTTTACAGGGAAACATAAAAAAAGACTATAATAATCCACAGTTGAATATAGAGTTTGAATCGGAATATAAATATCCGTTTTATTTGATGAAGGGAGTAAGATATGAAGAAAAAGACATATCTCGTTATTCTTGCACTGTGTGCAGCTATGGCAATGACAGCCTGTGGCACATCTGCAGGTCAGAAAGAAGAAACAAAATCCACAGCGGAATCACAGGATACAGCTGATGAAAAAGATTCCAAAGCAGCAGATTCCGCAGAATCAGATTCAGATAAAGAAAGTACAGGCACAGTTTCCGGAGATACAAGACTGGTATCTGTGGATGATGTCAGCAAATATGTGACAATCGGACAGTATAAGGGGCTGTCTCTTGATAAAACTGTAGAAGCGGTAACCGATGATATGGTTGACGGAAGAATTAAGGAAGAATTACAGAATAAGGCCGAGGAAGTAACCGAAGGAAGCGTCCAGAACGGTGACGTGGTTACGATCAATTATGTAGGAACCAAAGATGGTGTGGCATTTGATGGAGGAACAGCCAACAATTATGAACTGACCATTGGTTCCGGAACTTTTATTGACGGTTTTGAAGATGGAATTATCGGAATGAAAAAAGGCCAGACAAAAGATCTCGATCTTACATTCCCGGAAGAGTATTCATCTGAAGAGCTGGCAGGACAGGAAGTTGTATTCAAAGTTACCCTGCAGAGCTTCAAACGTGCACCGGAGCTTACCGATGACTGGGCAGCCAAGAATACAGACTGCAAAACAGCAGAAGAATACAGAAAAGAGATCCGCACCACACTGGAGGATGAGGCAAAAACAAGCGCACAGAATACACTCCGTGAGACTGCATGGAATACAGTACTTTCTGCTTCCGAAGTAAAAGAATATCCTCAGGATGATCTGGATACAGCAAAAACAGAATTTAAGACACTGTACGAAAATTACGCAAAACAGGGTGATATGACTCTGGAGGATTTTGTAAAAGCCCAGGGAATTTCCATGGATGATTTTGAGGAACAGAGCAGTCAGTATGCGGAATATAAGGTGAAACAGAACCTGATCGTGCAGGGAATTATGGATGCGGAGAATATGACACTTGAGGATGAAAAATCTCTCAGCATTCAGGATGAACTGATCAAGGCATATAATGTCAAAGATCTGGCAGCGCTGGTAGATAAATATGGACAGGCTGCAGTAGATGAATCCATCGGACTTCTCAGGGTAGAAGATTTTATACTGGATAATGCTACAGTGGAAGAAAAAGTTACTGCCGGTGATACCGAAGGCGTAAACGGAGACGATCCGTCAGAAGACGGAAGCAGCGCCGAGGGAACGGTTGATGAAGAACTGGAAGCAGCAGAAGCCACAGACATGGTTCCTGAAGAGGGAGAAACAGATTCAGCAGAGTAAAGAAATAAGATGCGGGGCCCGGAATTCTTTCCGGGAACCGCTTTTTTCACAGAAATACCAGAGGCGAAAATTAAGAGATTCTTTCGGAAATTCCATTGTATTTGAATACCAAATGAGGTATGATAAAGTTTAGACATTAAAAAGTTATAAGTAATATAAATGGGGATATATAAAATGGACAAAAGAGTTTTGCGCGAAAGAATGCGTAGAAAGCAGCAGCAATTAAGACGGCGGAGGATGATGAAACGTATAACCTGTGTGGTTGCGGCAATTCTTCTGCTGATTTTTGTTGTTCGCGGGGTAATTCTTCCGATTGTCAATCATGCAGGCGGTGGAAGCAGTAAAGATGCAGAGACTGTAAATGTGCAGGCGAATACGGCAGGAACTTCAACGGATAACAGTACAGAAGATGCTTCCGCATCGTCCGATTCCGGATCTTCAGATTCATCCGGAGACAGCAGTTCGGATAACAGCAGCACAGATGCTACGGTGATGCCTGTAAAGGGCACAGCGGCTGCAGATAAGCTTTCGGTTATGACACCGGGATGGCATGAGGATTCCACAGGAAAATGGTATCAGAATCCGGACGGTACATATTATATCAATGGTTTTGCGGAGATTGACGGAACTACATACAGTTTTGATGAGAATGGATATATGCAGACCGGATGGGTTGAGAAAGGCGTGAAAGATTATTACTTCAATGAGGATGGTTCCTACGACCCGACTCAGAAGCGTCCGATGATTGCCCTGACTTTTGATGATGGACCTGGAGAATATACAGAAACACTTCTTGACACAGTTGAGAAATATAATATTCATGTTACTTTCTTTATGCTGGGACAGAATGTTGAGGGACGTGAGTCCACCGTACAGAGAATGGTTCAGCTTGGCTGTGAGATCGGTAACCACACCTGGGATCATCCGTCACAGACTCTTCCGAATATGGATCTGGATTCCGTTGTACAGGAATTCCAGAAAACGGATGACGAGCTGGTGAAAGCCTGTGGACAGGCTGCAACCGTGTGCCGTGCACCGTATGGAGCAATCACAGAAGAACAGATGGCAGCAGTAGGCAAACCGTTTTTCATGTGGTCCACAGACTCCCTGGACTGGAAACTGATGGATGCGGATGCGGATTACAATGAGATCATGAACAGCGATCTGAGTGATGGTTCTATCATTCTGATGCATGATATCCATGAGCCATCTGTAAAATGTGCTACTGAGAAGTTGATTCCGGAACTGGTCAATGAGGGATATAAGCTGGTGACAGTCAGTGAACTTGCAGCAGCTAAAGATGTTACTTTACAGAGTGCTTCCTATTCTGACTTCTGGGACAGCTCCCTTCAGGCAGGACGTGTTGCAGGATATGCAGGAAATTCCAGTGATTCCGCAGATTCCTCCGATGGAAGCGAATCTTCTGACAGCACAGATGTCAGCGATGGCTCTTCCGATGGTTCTGATGTCAGTGATGGTTCCGATGATTCCTCTGATGGAAGTGATTATTCCGATGGTTCTTCCGATGATGGAAGCTATGATGACGGTTCCTATGACGATGGTTCCTACGATGATGGAAGTGAAGAATAATTAAGAAGATATTTGGTTAAATAACACCAGAGACCTGAGTGACAAAATGTGCGTCATTCAGGTCTCTTTTTTGACTTTATCTGACACTGTCGGATAATAGACACATATTAGCCGAAGAGGGTTTTTCCTTGACTGAAAATATAGGGATTGGTATAATTATAGAATAAAAAACTCCACTTAAAATTGGGGAATGGACGGTGGCAGAACTATAAAGGGAGGTACCTGAAAATGGGAAAGAAATTACAATTTACGGAGCTTGACCAGTATCTGTTCGGTCAGGGCACGAATTATGATATTTACAGGAAGCTGGGAGCACATCCGGACACGCAGAACCGGAAAAAAGGAGTTTATTTTGCAGTGTGGGCACCTAATGCACAGGCGGTTTCTGTTGTAGGTGAGTTCAATGAATGGGACACGGAGAAGAATCCCATGAAAAAAGTTGGACCCATTGGTGTTTATGAGACATTTGTACCGGGAGCGAAGATCGGACAGCTGTATAAATTTTACATTACAGGTGCACATGGTGAGGAGCTTTACAAGGCAGATCCATATGCCAATGCCGCTGAAATGCGTCCCGGAACAGCTTCTCGTATTACAGATATCACCAACTATAAATGGAAAGATGATACCTGGATGAAAAATCGTGAGAACTTTGATCCGGATACAAGCGCCATGTCGATCTATGAGGTACATCCGGGTTCCTGGATGAAGCATCCGCAGACAGCAGAGGATGAGGATGGTTTTTATTCTTACAGAGAACTGGCGCCGAAGCTTGCCCAGTATGTCAAAAAAATGGGATATACCCATGTGGAGCTTATGGGTATCGCAGAGCATCCTTTTGACGGCTCCTGGGGCTATCAGGTAACCGGCTATTATGCACCGACTTCCCGCTACGGAACACCGCAGGATTTCAAATATCTGGTTGATTATCTCCACCGTCAGAAGATCGGTATCATTCTTGACTGGGTACCGGCACATTTTCCGAAGGATGCACATGGACTGGCTAATTTTGACGGAACTGCTGTTTATGAGCATGCAGATCCGAGACAGGGTGAACATCCGGACTGGGGAACTAAGATCTACAATTACGGACGCCCGGAGGTGAAGAACTTCCTGATCGCAAACGCTCTTTACTGGGTAGAGGAATGCCACGTTGATGGTCTTCGTGTAGATGCGGTTGCGTCCATGCTCTACCTGGATTACGGTAAGAAAGACGGTGAGTGGGTTGCCAATAAATACGGTGGAAACAAGAACCTGGAAGCCATTGAATTCTTCAAGCATCTGAATACGGTTGTTCTCGGAAGAAATCATGGAACTGTCATGATCGCAGAGGAATCTACCGCATGGCCGATGGTAACAGGTAAGGCAGAAGACGACGGGCTTGGTTTCTCCCTGAAATGGAATATGGGCTGGATGAACGATTTCCTGGAATATATGAAGCTGGATCCGTATTTCCGTAAATTTAATCATAATAAGATGACATTTTCCATGACTTATGCATACAGTGAGAAGTATGTTCTGGTTCTTTCCCACGATGAGGTAGTACATCTGAAGTGCTCCATGCTGGAAAAGATGCCAGGCGAACTGGATGATAAATTCAAGAACCTGAAGGCTGGCTATACCTTCATGTTCGGACATCCGGGTAAGAAACTTCTGTTCATGGGACAGGATTTTGGACAGCTCCGGGAGTGGAGTGAGGCCAGAGAACTTGACTGGTATCTCCTTGGTGAGGAGAATCATCAGAAGCTGCAGCAGTATGTCAGTGATCTTCTTCATATTTACAGGAAATATCCGGCACTTTATGGTGCGGACAATGATCCGTCTGCATTTGAGTGGATCAATGCCAACGATGGCGACAGAAGTATCTTCAGTTTTGTGAGAAAATCCCCCACAAGACGTAACAACATTCTGGTTGTATGCAACTTCACGCCGGTAGCACGTCCGGATTACCGTGTAGGTGTACCGAAGAAGAAACAGTACAAACTGATTATGAATGAGCAGGGACTTCTTCCGAAAGGCAAGGCATTTAAGGCAGAGAAGAAGAACTGCGACAACCGGGAATTTTCTTTTGCATATCCGCTGGAAGCTTATGGAGTCGGCGTATTTACATACTGATATTCCGGGTTGACAAATGTCTTTTTGGACAGTATAGTAAGCCATATAAAGGGGAGTAGCTGGCACGTCAGTGTTCATGATGTCGTCAATCTCGATGGGTGAATGCCTGTCTGTATCGTGATGAAACAGCGAGACTTTTATTGCATGTTTTTTGTGCAATAAAAGTCTCTTTTTTTTACGATTCTGCCCATACTGTTAACAGGGATTTTGCTGAGGATCTGTAAAGGAGGAATGGTATCTGTGAAAGCTTATTACAATGAAACGGTAGAAACTGTACGCAGAGATCTGAATGGGGAACAGTATAAAGATTTTCTGGTGCTGATCCTGATTGTTTCGGCGGTGGTTTCCCTGTTCCTGGGGGAAACAGAGAGTGCGGCGGTAATTCTGGTAGTGATTGTGGCTTCTCTGATGAGCTTACCGGTTCCTTTTGCACCGGTGCATCTGCTGTTTATCAATCTGCTTACAGACAGCTTGCCGGCCATTGCGCTGGGGCTGGAACCTTACCATCATGATGTGATGGGAGAAAAGCCCAGACCCGTAAAGGAATCCATTCTTACAAAAGATTTCCTGACCCGCATTGGAGTGGAAGGTGGTGTGATCGGTGCTGTGGTGCTGGCTGCATTTTTGATTGGATATCGGGATGGAAATAAAGTGCTGGCAGGTACTATGGCGTTTGCGGTGCTGTGCCTGTCAAGATTGCTTCACGGATATAATTGTAAGGCGAAAAAACCGGTGATTTTTACCGGAGAATTTTTTAATAACCATTTTATGCAGGGAGCGTTCCTGGCTGGATTTGTACTTCTTACAGTGGTACTTACGGTTCCGGCGCTGCATGGATTTTTTGTAGTGCAGACACTTAAAATGGGAGAGCTTCTGACCGTTTATGGATTGTCAGGATTAAGTATGCTGGTGATTCAGGGACTGAAACAGGTGGTGAAGTTCTGACAAAAAACAGAAAATAAAAAATACCGGGGATCGGAATGTCATTGGAAGATGAGACATTCCGATCTCCGGTGTTTTTAGCTGGAATTAATACAACTTATTCTTCGCTGTCATAGTAGGAGTCATCATAGGAATCGTCGTAAGAAGTATCATCGTAGGAACCATCGTCATAGCTGCTGTCATCATAAGAATCCGAGCCATCATCGGAGGTGTCATCCGAGGATCCGTCTGTGCTGCCGGAATTATTGTCTGCAGAGTTGAAATTTTCGGAATTAATGTCAATTCCTTTGTCCGCATAATATTTTTCTGCTGTGATAGAATCGGTGTCTTCTACGATATTTCCGGATGCATCAATCATATTCAGATCAGTATCAATGGTTACATCCAGAAGATTGGTTCCTGTGGATGGGGTAACATTCATGGACATGATTTCATTGAATTTCTTTTTCAGGTTGTCGAGAGTGAATACACTGGAACCAATGTACTTCTGAACACCGTTCTGAGATGCCAGTTCCTCCGTGTAGTCAGAAAGCATGTACGGCCCAAATTCTCCGGCATCGCTGTTGTAATGCATAACCAGAGGTTCTACAGTTGGTGTCAGGATCTCGATGGAAGTTTTGCCATCTTTTACTGTTTTCTGGATGGTGAATTTTGCCATTCCGCCAAGGAGCTCTTCCAGTTTCTGCTGGGTGGATACGAAATTTCCCAGAGAGTAGAAAACGACAGCTTCATTGCCATTATCATCGGTAAGGCGGCCGTATGGCTGAAGTACATGTGGGTGACCGCCGATGATGACATTTACACCCTGTTCCATGAGATAGGCTGCCCATTGTTTTTCGTATTCGTTTGGCATGGTTTCGTCTTCGGTGCCCCAGTGTGCTACGAAGATGATGCAGTCGGCCTGCTGTTTGGCTTTCTGGATCATGGTTGTGATTTTGTCCTTGCGGATCATGTCGATCATGTAGTCTTTTCCTTCGATTCCGCCTACGTTTGTGCCGTAGGTGTAATCCAGAAATGCGATTTTGATACCGTTTACTTCGCGGATTTTTACGGTGTCAGCATCTTCCTGGGAGTCATGGATTCCGAGAAGTGTGACATCTGGATAATTGGTTTTCCAGAAGTTCAGTGTGTCGGTGAGGAAGCCTTCGCCGAAGTCATCAATGTGGTTGTTGGCGGATTCTACTACGTTGAATCCGGCCTTTACGATGGCGTCGCCTACTTCGGTCGGGGTTGCGAAGGAGGGGTAGGAGCTTACGCTGTCGTGGTCGGTTGTGAAGACGGTTTCCTGGTCGATCATTTTGATGTCTGCGTCTTTGATGGCGTCCTGGATGTGGGTGTAGATTTTGTCGTAGTTCCAGTTGCCGTCAGAGGATGCGCCTGCGTCTATGAGGCTCTGGTGGTAGAGGTTGTCGCCGACTGCGATGACGGAGGCTGTGGTGATTTCTCCGGTAGTGGCAGCTGCTTCTTGCTTTTCTTTTATTGCAGCTGCTTTTTTCTGGGCATCAATGGCTGGTTTGCGGATAAGGCGGTAGTCCAGCTGATTGAAGAAAAGTACCAGGATGGCAAGGACAACGATGGATGCCAGAAGGCTTATGCGGGCGTTGCTGCGTTCGCGGAAGTTTAACGGGATGTTGTCCTTGGGGTTGCGTTTGATGGGACGCCTGGGCTCTTGCAGAGGGGTAGGGGTGGATTCTCTTTTGAGGACTCGTTTGAGGGAGTCGGGGATTTTGATGTTGGGTGAGAATTTCATTTATGGTTTACCTTGTCTTTCTTTGGATTTTGAATGTGATTGGTTTGCGTGGTTGTATTATAGCAGATTTTTTTTTTCGTGGGAAGAGGGTGGTGGGAGGGAACGTACGCCCGTGTTGGGGTTGCTGTCTGGTTTGTGGTTTTGTTGGACGGACGCTGGCAAGGCGTGTGCTGTCCGGCGCCGGGGCTTCGTCGGGGGCTGGCTTCTAAGCCGCTGAAAATCTGCTAAAACCGCTTCAAAAATTCCCGAACTCGCTTCGCTCAAACAGCGAGAATTTTTGAAGCAACACAGATTTCCACCGACTAAGAATCAGCACCCCTCCTGCAGAGTCGTCGCCAGACAGCACACGCCTTGCCAGCTGGTGTTTCAAGCCGGGAAGTGCTGATGGCTGCCCGGGCAGTGAGGTTCAGAGTGTGAGGGTAGAGTGGCGGGGTGGGAATTTGGCTTAGAGTGTGAGGTTGAGTGGTTTCCCGGGAGTTGGATGAGCCGTCAGCGCTGCGCTGGACGGCGTGGAGGAAAGGCTGAGTTTCCTTGTGGTTTGATGGTAGGGGGGGGGTGAGCCGAGGCGCTGCGCTGTCGGCTGGGAGGTGTGAGTGTGGTGGGCCGAGGCGCTGCGCTGTCGGCTTGAAATGTAGTAGTGTGGTGCGGTGTTGCCTGGGATTGGGGTGTGGTGTATACTGTAGGAAAAATGGAAGGGAGTGTTTTTGTGGGTGTTTACAGGCGTAAGGCGCAGTATCATGAGACGGATCAGATGGGGATCATCCATCATTCCAATTATGTGAAATGGATGGAAGAGGCCCGGATCGATTTTATGAAGGAGATGGGTTTTGGTTATGGCGAGGTGGAGAATCGGGGGATCGTTTCTCCGGTTGCGGGGGTTTCGGTTTCTTATAAGAAGCCGGTGCTTTTTGATGATGTGGTGGAGATTTCGGTTTCAGTGAGGAAGTATAGTGGTGCGGTTCTGGAACTGGATTATGAGTTTTTTAATGTGACCAGGGGCGAGGTCTGTACTGTGGCTTCTTCGAAGCATTGTTTTACCAGGGATGGGAAGCTGATTTCTCTGAAGAGGGAGATTCCGGAACTGGATGTATTGTTCAGAAATTGCGTGAAGGGAGAGTGAGCAGGATGGAAGTTGTGGAGATGCTTGATAATCTGAAGGAAAAGGCCCGCAGGGACCCGGCGCTTCGGGAGGTTTTGCTGGCTACCCGTAAGGAGAAGGAGCCGCTGGCTGCCTTCTGTAAAAAGTGCCGGGAGCTTGGGGTTCCGATTTATGAGATGGATCTGATTGCGGCGGGGGAAGAGTTTTATGCAGCTATGAAGCGGAGCACCAATGGTGGTGGAGAGAATTCTCCGATGCTTGAGGGTGAAGATGATTTTTATGAGCTGTTTTTTGCGGGGCTGGAGTAAAGAGGTCAAGCGGATATTCGCAATTGAAGCAGGGGACTTACTTGATTTGGTTAAAATTCCGCGTCAATATACTTCTCCAGCACTGGGTACTGTACACCACCGATTTTCAGCACCTGGCTGTGGAATTTTTTGAGGTCAAAATCCTGGCCCAGGCGGTTCTGTTCGGAGGTGCGCAGGTCCAGAAGACTTAAGTAGCCCCAGTAGTATTTCAGATAATTCCCGGGGGTTTCCAGGATGTACTGATAGATTTCGGAGACAACGGTGCTTTCTTCGATGCCAAAGGCTTTCAGGAAGCTGGCTGCTTCGGCCTGGGTCCAGCCGTTGTAGTGGATCTCAATATCCAGAAGTGAGTACATACATAAGTTGATGCTGCGGTTCAGCCAGGAAATCCTGGCAAGTTCTGTGGCAGAAGGATCCTTTATATAACCGGCTGCGTACTGGTAGGCAAAGGGTTCAACATAGGTGGCCCATCCTTCCGCAAAGCCGGAGGTACAGAGCAGATTCCGGATGCCGGAGGGATTCTGGCGTTGGAAGGTGACGGTCTGGTAAAGGTGTCCCGGGAATCCTTCGTGTGCCAGTGTGGTAAAAAGTTCCAGGCCCTGATAATTGGCAGCTGGATTTATGTAGATCACGTTAGGGGTTCCGGTATCCATAGGTGGTGTGAGATAAAAGGCGGGACTTAAGTAATCTTTCATGGAATCGTGGACTGTGCGGAGTTCAAAAGTGACATCTGCAAGGGCTGGAAAATCTGCCTGGATCTTCTTCTGAAGGGCGTTCAGCATCTGGGCGGGTTTCATTTTTTTGAAAGTGATTCCCTGGTTGAGTATAGTCAGAAGTTCCGGTTTTTTGCGGAGCATGGTTCCTGCGATGCCGATTTCGCTGGAAAGCTGTCTGGAGAGACGTTTTTCCATTTGTTTCACAGGAACGTAAGAACCGGTCTGGCTCTGGAGAAGATAGAGATAGTAGGCTTTTCCTCCCTTAAAATAAGTCAGGCCACGATTGTTTTTCCCTGTGCCACGCAAAGCTTCCAGTCCGGTCATAAGTTCCTGATAGGCGGGAATGACTTCTGTTTTCATGAGACTTTTGTGGGTCAGGATCAGAGCGTTCTGTTCTGAAACGGAAAGTTTTCCATAATCCAAGAGCTTTTTCTGAAAAATATCCAGCATATAGCTGTTGTCCGGATTCTGGATAAAAGCGCTGCATTGTGCCAGAACCCGGTCCAGCGTAGTGTCGCTCATAAAGAAACCTGCTTCGGATTTCTTTTTTTCAAATTTCAGGATGCTCTGAAAGTAAGGCCGGATGGTGGTGAGAAGGTTGAGATAATCGGTGATATCCTGAGCTTCATAAAAAGCGTATTCCGCCAGAAGTACCGGAAGCTGGGCCTGAATACCAAGACTTGGCCCAAGTGGTTCCTGGAGAAGATAATTGTCGCCCAGAGATTTTTCCGTATGATAATAGAGGAGCATGGAATCCAGAGTCAGCTGGTTTTCCGTGGAAAGGCGGCTGTAGAGAAAGGATTTCAGCTTTTCTTCGTATTGGCTGCAGATCTGATATGTATTTTTCATGTCGGTGGGGACGGTGCCAAGAGAGGCTTTTTTTCGCGGGATGCCCTGTTTTTCCGGATGTGCCAGATTATAGTGAAGAGTAAGTGTGCTGCCTGAGACTTCATTTTGAAAAACTTTTCTGGAAAAGGCTTCAAATTTTCCATTTTCCGTGATCCCATGGGCGGAAAAATAGCCGGCAGTGAGGCCTGCAAACAGCGTCAGGACAAGCAGCAAAGTGATAAAAAGAGGAGATTTTTTTCCCCGGATCTTAAAAGGCATAGGAGATCCTTTCAGAAGGATGCTTTGTTCTATCATATTGGAAAATTACGGAATCTATGATATTATGTGAACGGAAATACAGAAAAAAAGCCGATAAATTATGGAGAAATAACATGAGCGATATCTATGATCTTGCAATTTTAGGCGGAGGTCCGGCAGGGATCACGGCGGCGATCTATGCGTCAAGGGCCCGATTAAATACCATATGGATCGATAAAAATTTCGCACCGGGCGGTCAGATCACAGCTACCTATGAGGTGGATAATTATCCGGGAATGCCGGGAATCTCAGGTATGGATCTGGGGGAAGCGTTCGGGGAGCATGCCCGGAAACTGGGGCTGGAACCGCAGCGCGAGAAGATCCTTTCCCTGGAAAATATTTCCGGGGAGATCAAGACGATCCGCACAAAAAAACACGAATACCAGGCAAAAACGCTGATCCTTGCATTTGGAGCTGAGCACAGGAAACTGGATATTCCGGGAGAAGATGACCTTGGCGGCCTTGGAGTTTCCTATTGTGCTACCTGTGACGGAGCTTTTTATAAGGACAGGACTGCAGTGGTAGTGGGCGGCGGAAACGTGGCAGCAGAGGACGCGGTTTTTCTTTCCGGCCTCTGCGAAAAAGTATATCTTGTCCACCGCCGTGATGCGCTTCGGGCGGATAAGGCCCTTCAGGAGAAGGTTTTTGCCTGCGAAAATATAGAAATGGTGTGGGACAGTGTTCCACTTGAGATTTTGGGCCAGGAAGAAGTGACAGGTCTTAAGATCCGCAATGTGAAAACAGAGGAAGAACGGGACCTGAAAGCAGACGGCGTTTTTATCGCAGTAGGCATTGTTCCCAGCACGGCACTTGTAAAAGACCAGCTTAAGCTGGATGAAAACGGATATATCTGTGCAGGAGAAGATGGTGTTACCAGCGCACCTGGGGTTTTTGCAGCGGGAGATATCCGAACCAAGGCACTTCGCCAGGTAGTAACTGCTGTTTCAGACGGAGCCAATGCAGTGGCTTCCGCACAGAAATATCTCTGGAGGACAGACAATGGCAACCATTAAGGAAATCGCGCAGAGAGCAGGTGTAAGTACAACAACTGTTTCCAACGTCATACATGGAAAAACAAAAAAAGTATCTCCTGCCAACATTCAGAAGATCGAGAATCTTATCCGGGAGATGGGATATGTCCAGAAAATGGGACTGAGAGTTCTGAATAAGGAGAAATCCCAGCTGATCGCAGTTGTGATCAATTATCATAAAGACTTCAAGGATTCTGTTATCGGAGATCCTTTTTATGGGAAGATCATCGGTTTTATTGAGAAGTACGTGCAGGAACTTGGCTACTATCTGATGCTCTATTCTGCAAAGGATACGGACAAGATCTTTCAGATGGTCATGGGCTGGGATGTGGACGGCGTCATTGCCATTTCTTTCAGTAAAAGTAACTGCGAAAAAATCTACCAGCTGATCAACAAGCCCATCGTTTCCATTGATGCTTACGGTGAGCTTGACGCAGGCCAGGAAAACCATGTCCTGAATATTGGACTGGATGACGAGAGCGGCGGCTACCTTATGACAAAATATCTCCTGGAATGTGGCTATGAGCATATCCAGGTCTGTGCAGGCCGTGACAATGGTGTGGATCATTTCCGTTACATGGGTGCCCAGCGCGCAGCAAAAGAATTTGCGGGAAAAAAACAGAAGGTGCAGTTTACCGCTCTTGGAATGAACTACGCCAAACGAAAAGAAAGCTATGCGTGGCTGATCCAGCGGAAAAAACCGAAGACTGCGCTGTTTTTCCTGTCAGACCTTTATGCACTGGAGGCGATCAGCTTTTTCAGCAGCCGTGGAGTAAAGATCCCGGAGGAAATCGGAATCGCGGGATACGATAACATCAGCTATGCGGAATTTTCCGTGCCAAGGCTTACTACGATCAGCCAGAATGTGGAGCAGAAAGCTTCCCTTGCCGTAGAGATCCTGATGGAGCGGATCAACGGCGTGGAAAAAGAGCGGGAGAATGAGATCGAGCTTCCGGTTACGCTGATCCCCAGGAAGTCGGTACAGCCGCAGGATGAGAATTAAACAGAATAAAAATGTCAAAAGCCGAAATATACGGGAATTGCCAGTATCTGGCAGCCAGAGTATTTTCGGCTTTTTTGGTAAAATTTCTTATGTGAAACCTGCACAAAACCATAATTTCCAACTTGTCACAATAATAGGTTATGTACATAACCTATTTACACAGCCTGGCTTTGATGCTATAGTGTGAGCATAAAGGTTAGGTATATAACCAAAGGGAAAGAGTACAGAAGGAGTGAATACCAGATGAAACAGATTCTGATCGCCACACATGGAAAAATGGCCTCCGGTATCCGTTACACAGCAGAACTGATCGTTGGAAAAATGGCCGAGATCACAACCATTGATGCTTATGTGACACCGGAAGACAATGTGGAGAAAAAGTTTGAAGAATATTTCGCACAGCATGAAAACGACAGGATTTTCGTTTTCACAGATATTATGGGAGGAAGCGTAAACCAGAAGCTTCTGGGATACAGCCAGAAGGAAAATGTTACGCTGATCACAGGAACCAACCTTCCTGTCCTGATGCAGGTCATGATGGCAGATGACGATGTGACGGAGGAAGAGCTCCAGGAATTCATCGATGATGCCAGAGAGGAACTTCAGGTGGTAGACCTGGGCGGTGGAAAGAAATCCACATCTGAAAAAAATGCCGAAGAAGATACTGCACAGGGCACCGAAAATAACGCACAGATTTCAGAAGGTGTTGCATCGGATGCAAAAAAATCCGCACCGAAAAAAGCACCGGGCCCGCAGTCCTACGACAATTCCACAGCAAAGATTACCGCACTTCGTGTAGATGACCGTCTGATCCACGGACAGGTTGCGATGACCTGGACCAAACAGCTGGCAGTACAGGGAATCGTGGTAGCCAACGATGAGGCAGCCAACGACAATACCCAGAAGATGGCGCTGAAAATGGCCGTACCTGGCGGAATCAAATCCCTGATCAAACCGGTGGACGAAGCCATCCGTATCTTAAACAACCCGAAGGCATCCAGGATGCGTATCCTGGTTCTTACAAGAACGGTAAAGGATGCTCTGAAGATAAGACAGAGCGTTGGTGAGATCGGCTTCCTCAATGTAGGAAATACAGGACGTTTTGACGGGATCGATGTTTCCGAGAAGCTTGTCCTGACCCCGACGATCATGCTGACAAAAGCAGAGCAGCAGGCATTGAAAGAGCTGGTAGCTCTTGACCCGAAGGCCTGTATGCAGCAGGTTCCCAATGATGAGCAGAAGCTTGTGAAGGATGTGCTGGACAAATTAAACTGATACCTATCAAAAAGAATGAGCGCAACAGTGCTGAATATAAATCGTGAAATATGAATATCCACGGAATGAATAAGACGTAACACAAAAAGGGAGGAAAGAAAAAATGTTAAATGCATTTCTTGTAGCACTTGCCGTATTTATCTGCGTCGGCGGTGCAGAGCTGATCGGATTTACCATGCTGAACCGTCCGATCGTCATCGGACCGCTGGTAGGTCTGTTGCTTGGAGATCTTCATACAGGAGTTATCATCGGAGCTTCATTGGAAGCTGTTTTTATGGGAGTTGTAAATATCGGCGGTGCTTCTGCGGCAGAGCCCGGAATCGCCACAGCTGTAGGAACTGCTTTTGCCATCATGCTTGGCAAAGGCTCTGAGGTTGCCCTGACACTGGCACTTCCTATCGGTATCCTTGGTCTTCAGATCAAAACAGTTCTTTATATCTTTATTGTAGGTATGTTTGCAAAAACTTTTGACCGCCTGGCAACAGAAGGAAAAGAAAAACAGATCGTTGCTCTTCACTATGGGCTCTGGGCTGTAAACTGGTTTTTATATTCTCTGTTTGCATTCTTCGGGATCCTGTTCGGATCTGACGCAGTCAGCGCACTTCTGGATGCCATCCCGGATGTTGTTATGAATGGTCTGACAGTTTGCGGCGGACTTCTTCCGGCAGTAGGTATGGCAATGCTGATGAAGATGCTCTGGGACAACAAGATCTGTATGTTTTATTTCCTGGGCTTTGTTCTTGCAGCATACTTAAAGCTTCCGCTGATCGCCCTTGCCGTGATCGGTGTGATCATTGCCATTTCCATTGGTATGAACGATTACAAGCTGAACCAGCTTGCGGCACAGAGAGTGGCAGCTTCACCAGCCGGTGGTTCTGACGAATATCTTGATGAAGAAGAGGAGGAATTTTTCTCATGAGTAATTTAACGAAATCCATTCCTGCAGATGAAAGAAAAATGCTGAGAAAAGCGTTCTGGCGTTCCTTCACTCTGTATGCGGCAGTAAGCCCGGCAAAACAGGGAGCTTCCGGTTTCTGTTATTCCCTGATGCCGTTTATCAACAAATTTTACAAAAACGATGAGGAGGGCAAAAAAGCAGCCCTCACAAGAAGTATGTCCTATTTCAATACAACCATCACCTGTTCCACTTTCATTATGGGTCTTGTAGCTTCCATGGAGAAGAAAAACAGCGAGCAGAAGGATTTTGATGCAAGCTCTATCAATGCAGTCAAATCCTCTCTGATGGGACCTCTGGCCGGCATCGGTGATTCCATTTTCTGGGGCGTTCTCCGTGTGATCGCGGCCGGGATCGCAGTAGGTCTTGGTGCATCCGGAAACGTTCTGGCACCGATCGTGTTCCTGCTTCTTTTCAATATTCCGTCTATTCTTGTGAAATATTACGGAACCTTCCTGGGATACAAGCTTGGTTCCGAATACATCCAGAAGGTTTATGCAAGCGGTCTTATGAACATCCTGACAAAGGCTGCCAGCATTGTAGGTCTGATCATGGTCGGCGGCATGACTGCCAGCATGGTAACCTTTAATTCCACTTATGAACTCACCATGAAGGGTGAATCTGTTCTGAACCTCCAGAACATGCTGGACCAGATCTTTGTCGGCATCGTTCCTCTTGGACTGACTCTTCTGTGCTACTATCTGCTGAAAAAGAAAAATATCAGCATTACAGTTCTGATCATTGGTGTTATCATCCTGAGCATCCTTTTCTCTCTTCTTGGAATTGCATAAGCCTTAAGGATAAGGAATAAAGATCAGAACTATGAAAAGGCGGGCCGTATAGGGTCCGCCTATAAAAAAGCCTGAAAAAAGTTGTATCGAAATAACTGACCGCAAAAAGGGCAGTTGAAGAACACCTGACCAGATATAAATAAGCAGCAAATACGGATTATAAATATCTGCTCAATGCAAAATAAAGGAGACATAAGAAATGAAAGATTGGTGGAAGAATTCCGTTGTATATCAGATTTATCCAAGAAGCTTTAAGGACTCCAACGGAGATGGCTTCGGCGATCTCAGGGGTATTATTGAAAAGCTCCCCTACCTTCAGAACCTTGGGATCGATGTGATCTGGCTTAGTCCTGTTTTTGACTCCCCACAGGACGACAACGGTTACGATATCAGTGATTACCGGAAGATCTACGCAGGTTTCGGAAGTAACGAGGACATGGATGAGCTGATCCAAAAAGCTCATGAGCATGGTATCAAGATCGTTCTGGATCTTGTTGTCAACCATACTTCCGATGAGCATGCATGGTTTGTGGAAAGCCGGAAGTCAAAAGACAGCAAATACAGTGATTATTATATCTGGAAGGATCCGAAAGCAGACGGCAGTGAGCCGAACAACTGGGGTTCCAGCTTCTGCGGAAGTGCCTGGGAATATGACGAAGAGCGTGGCCAGTATTACCTTCATTTCTACAGCAGAAAGCAGCCGGATCTCAACTGGGAAAATGAAACTGTCCGTAAGGAAATCTATGATCTGATGAAATTCTGGATGGATAAAGGAGCTGACGGATGGCGTATGGACGTAATCGCATCCATCTCCAAAGACCAGTCCTTCCCGGATTACCCGAAGACTGATGACCGTAAGTATTACACAGGAAAATATCACAGCAACGGACCGAGACTTCACGAGTTTATCCATGAGATGAACCGGGAGGTGCTTTCAAAATATGACTGTATGACGGTAGGTGAGGCGCCGGGCTCCACACCGGAGGTTGCAAGACTGTTTACAGATCCGGAGCGTGAGGAGCTGAATATGATCTTCACATTTGAGCATATGAACATCGACCGTATTCCAGGCTCTGTAAACCGCAAGTGGGCACTGAAGCCTTTTGATCTCCGTGATCTGAAACGTGTTATGTCTGAGTGGCAGAACAAGCTTTACAATAAAGGCTGGAATGCTCTGTACTTCGAAAACCATGACCAGCCACGTGTGATCTCCAGATGGGGAAATGATACCACTTACCGTGAGGAATGTGCAAAAGCTTACGCTACTGTTCTCCACGGCATGCAGGGAACTCCTTATGTATATCAGGGTGAGGAGATCGGTATGACAAATGTACAGTTCCCGCTGGATGAATACGAGGATATCGAGGTGCGTAACGCATACCAGGATCTTGTTATTAAGAACAAAACCATCTCTGAAGATGATTTCCGCAAGGCTGTATGGAACAAGAGCCGTGACAATGCCAGAGTTCCGATGCAGTGGGATGACAGCGAAAATGCAGGATTTACAACCGGCAAGCCATGGTTCCGCCTTTCTGACCGTTACCAGGAGATCAATGTAAAAAAAGCTCTGGAAAAAAATGATTCTGTGTTTTATTATTATAAAGATCTGATCCGCCTGCGTCATGGGGAAGAACTTCTTACAGAAGGTGACTATCAGCTTCTTCTTCCGGAAGATGAGAAGATCTTTGCATATTTAAGAACTTCTGACAAAGAGCAGTGGATCGTGGTGGCAAACCTTTCCGAGGATACGGTAAGTACAGAAGGTCTTGTGAAATATGTGTCCGATAAAGAGGACATTAAGATCACAAACTATAAGGACAGAACAGGGATCAAAGCGGATTTAAGGCCATATGAGGCGTTTATGATGAGGATCCGGTAATTCCTGAGCTGTTGTATATGTAGTAAAGCGGAAGAAAAGTGTCTGCTTTACAGACAGCAAGTATGAGTATTTGTGCGTATCTGTACTGCCAAAGGATATCCGGGTGCAGTGCAGATGCGCTTTTTGCCTGTGAGGAAAAGACAAACAGGAGGAAATTATGGAAAAATATATCATTGCAGTGGATATGGACGGAACTCTTCTGAACAGTGAGAATAAGATTTCCGAGAGGAACAGAAATGTTCTGCAGCGGCTGATCGATGACGGACATTATGTGGTACCGGCAACCGGAAGGACCAGAGAGCTGATCCCCCAGGAGTTTTCTGTGCTCCGGGGTGTGAAATGGGGAATCGTGGAAAACGGCTGTGTTGTCTGGGACTACGATAAAAATGAGATGATCTGGCGAAAAACCATGCCAAAAGGAATGGTAAGTAAGATCCTGAAGGATGTGGAAGACAGCGGTGCAAAAGGCTGGATCGCAGAGGCTTATGCAAATGGGATCGCCTATTCCGATGCGGATGCCAGAGATTATGTGGCATCTGTAGCGGACAAAGATCTGCTGGAGAAAACCTTTGTGGATTATTTTCTCAGCAGACATAAATATGTTAAGGATTTTTATCATCAGGAAGATATTCTGGATCAGGCAGAGAAGATCAATATTTATTTTGATGATATGGAGAACAGCAGGGAACTTCGCGAGAAATGGAAGGATCTGGATGATGTGGCAGTGACCACTTCCATCAGCGGCAATGCGGAGTTTAATGCTGCAGGTGTGGACAAGGGTGTGGGTCTTGCCATGCTCCGCACAAAGCTTGGTATTGACCGGATGCATGTGATCGCTTTCGGAGATAATGAGAATGATCTGGAAATGCTGGAGGGTGCGGGCATTGGTGTTGCCATGGGCAACTCCAAACAGTATGTAAAGGATGCCGCCAATGAGGTGACCGGAGATAATGATCATGATGGTGTGGCGGAATTTCTGGAGAGGTTTTTCGGGCTGTAAGCTGTGGGCGATCGTGATCGCTGACATAAGAGACAGGGAAATGTATTTTTCTCTGTCTTTTTTTATTTTCATTTTCTGTGATATAAGGTATGATAAACGAAGAGGATGAGGGGATTGCCGGCTTTGACCGGTAGTTCCCAGTGAAAATTTTTTGAGGAGATCAGGAGGATATTTTTTAATGAAAAATCTGATACCGAAGCGTGTGATGGAGTATATCATTATCACATTTGCTGTTGTTCTGATGGATGTGGGGATTTATGTGTTTAAGTTTCCGAATAATTTTTCCTTTGGTGGTGTTTCGGGTATGGCGGTTGTGTTTTCGCATTTTATTCCGATGACGTCTGCGCAGATCAACCTGGTGATCAATCTTATTTTGCTGGTGATCGGGTTTGTTATTCTTGGCAGAGATTTTGGAGTGAAGACGGCTTATGTTACGGTTGTTTCTTCTTTGCTTCTGAATGTGTTTGAGAAGGCTTTTCCTATGGACAGGGCGCTGACGGGGAATATTATGCTGGAGCTTTGTTTTGCGATCATTTTGCCGGCGTTGGCTGCGGCGCTGCTGTTTTTTGAGAATGCTTCGGGTGGTGGCACGGATATTGTGGCGATGATCATTAAGAAGTATTCTACGATGAATATTTCGGGTGCGTTGTTTGTGGTGGATTGTGTGATCGTTGTTGTTTCGTTTATGGTGTTTGATCTTACTACGGGGCTTTGTTCTGTGCTGGGTCTTATGGCTAAGACGTTGATGATCGATAAGTCTATTGAGAGGATGAAGCTGAATAAGTATTTTACGATCATTTCCAGTAAGCCGGATGAGATCTGTGAGTTTATTATGAATGGGCTGGATCGGAGTGCTACGGTTTATCATGGGGAGGGGGTCTATTCGCATAAGGATAAGAAGATTATTCTGACGGTTGTTGATGTGAGACAGGCGGTGCTTCTGCAGAGGTTTATTGATGAGGTGGATCCGCAGGCGTTTTTGATGGTTACTAAGAGTAGTGAGGTTGTTGGGAAGGGGTTTATGAGTTATATTTGATGCAATCGTATGGGATTATTGTATGCTGATCGTAGGTGATTGTGTATGATTGTAAGCTGATGGAATTAGGAGAGCGTTCTTTGTGGTCTGGATGGGCTGCGGGGCGCTCTTTTTTTGTGGTGGAGGGTGGAGGGCGGATGGCGGATGACGGATGACGGACGCCGGGGAGACGGGTGCCGGTTGGCTCCGGGCTTCGTCGGGGGCTGGCTTCTAGGCTGCCGGAATTCTGCTAAAACCGTTTTTAAAAAGTCCGAACTCGCGGCTTGCTGCCGCTCAGACAGCGGACTTTTTAAAAACAACGCAGATTTCCGCCAGCCAAGAATCAGCTCCCCTCCTGCAGAGTCGTAGCAAACCGGCACCCGTCTCCCCGGCTGTTCGATTCCGGGCGGGAGGTAGTGGTGGCTGTGTGGGGCTTCTGGCGGAAGTGTGGGGTTGATGAGGGATGGAGGATTGAGTGGATTCCCGGGAGTTGGATGAGCCATCAGCGCTGCGCTGGATGGCTGGGAGGAAAGGCTGAGTTTCCTGTGGCCTGAAGGTGAGGGATGTGCCATCGTCGCTGCGCTGGATGGCTGGGAGGAAGGGCTGAGTTTCTTGTGGTCTGAAGGTGAGGGATGTGCCATCGTCGCTGCGCTGGATGGCTGGGAGGAAAGGCTGAGTTTCCTGTGGCCTGAAGGTGAG